>Ga0081539_10000164_pt1 | contig 154639 bp, 140 predicted proteins | sample TabmetS4T2R2_FD_71023 | JGI IMG/M metagenome (GOLD analysis project Ga0081539, IMG submission 71023) | Tabebuia heterophylla rhizosphere microbial communities from the University of Puerto Rico - S4T2R2 | ecosystem: Host-associated > Plants > Roots > Rhizosphere ... | reverse complement strand
CTCTGGCGACGACACGAGGATCGGCAGCGCCCATGTCTGATCTGTGAGTCGTGATTCCTGATGTGTTGGCGAGCGGCGATTTGCGAGTTTGGGATTTGAGGTTTGGGATTTGGGATTTGGGATACGGCCGGCCAGAGCGAGATCGACATGCAGTTCCAGCCGCTGCTCAAGATGGCCGATCAGTTCATGTGGTACTGTTCATGCCCAAGCCAATCTTCGAGGACAACGGCAGCGGCATGCACTCGCACACCTCGCTGTGGAAAGACGGGAAGCCGCTGTTCGCCGGTGACGGCTATGCCGGACTGAGCGAAATCGGACTCTACGCGGCCGGCGGTCTACTGAAACATGCGCCGGCGATCCTCGCGTTTGCCGCGCCGACGACGAACTCCTATCGCCGTCTCGTGCCAGGCTTCGAAGCGCCCGTGAACCTGGCGATCTCCGCCCGCAATCGCTCGGCATCCATCCGCATTCCGATGTACTCGAAGAATCCGAAGGCGAAGCGTCTCGAGTTCCGCTGCCCCGATCCGAGCTGCAATGGCTACTTGGCGTGGTCGGCGATGCTGATGGCGATGATCGACGGGATCACGAACAAGATCAGCCCGGGAGATCCGCTCGACCGCGACATCTATGAGATGACGCGTGAAGAAATGAAGCACATGGGGATCCGGACGACGCCCGGATCGCTGGAGGAAGCGATCACCGCGCTCGAGGGAGACTTTGCGTTCCTGACGTGCGGCGGCGTGTTCACGGATGATCTGGTCCAGACCTGGATCGCCTACAAGCGCGAGAAGGAGCTGGATCCGATCCGGCTGCGGCCGCATCCGCACGAGTTCTTCCTGTATTACGACAACTGAGAGAAGGTATCAGGGCTCAGGAATCAGGATTCAGGGCTGGGCTAGCACTCAGGTCGGAGGAGTCAGGATGGCTCAGACCTTCCTGCTCTCGCCTGATTCCGGACAGCCCTGAAACCCGAGTCCTGAATCCTGATTCCTTCCATCGTCGCAGGCGCGCTACCCTACAAGGGTGACCGGGTCCATTCGCGCGCGCCTCGAATCGCTTCTCGCTCAGCGCATCCTCGTCCTCGACGGCGCCATGGGCACCATGGTGCAGCAGTACCAGCTCAGCGAAGCGGATTTCCGCGGCCGGCGATTCCGGCAGCACACCCACGATGTCAAGGGCAACAACGACCTCATCATCCTGACGCGGCCGGACATCGTCTCGGCGGTCCATCACGCCTACCTCGAAGCGGGCGCGGACATCATCGAGACCAATACGTTTTCGAGCACCGCCATCGCGCAGGCAGACTATGCGCTGCAATCGGTCGCCTACGAGCTGAACGTCGAAGGGGCGCGGCTTGCGCGTGAAGCGGCAGACGAATGGTCGCGACACACGCCCGAGCGGCCGCGTTTCGTCGCCGGCGCGATCGGGCCGACCAATCGCACGCTCTCGATCTCACCCGACGTCAGCAACCCTGCCCTGCGCGCCTCCACGTTCGACCTGATGCGGAGCGCGTATCGCGAACAGGTGCGCGGCCTGCTCGCCGGCGGTGTCGACCTGCTGCTGATCGAAACGATCTTCGACACGCTGAACGCGAAGGCGGCCATCGCCGCCGCGCTCGACGAGTTCGAGGCACGCGGTACGGAGCTGCCGCTGATGATCTCCGGGACGATCACCGACCGCAGCGGCCGCACGCTGTCCGGTCAAACGCTCGACGCGTTCTACGTCTCGATCGCGCACGCGAATCCATTCTGCGTCGGCCTGAATTGCGCGCTCGGCGCGCGCGAGATGCAGTCGCACATCGCGGAGCTGGCGCAGCTCGCCGAGACCTACGTGATCTGCTACCCGAACGCCGGTCTGCCGAACGCGTTCGGTCATTACGACGAACAACCCGACGAAACCGCCGCGCTCATCCGTGGGTTCGCCGAATCCGGATTCGTCAACATCGTCGGCGGCTGCTGCGGAACGACGCCGGATCACATCAGGGCGATGGCCGCGGCAGTCGAGGGGATGCCGCCGCGGCCGGTGTCAAATCCCAAACCCCAAATCCCAAATCCCAAGTTCCAAGGCGCGTCGGACTCGGAACGCTTCACGCAATACGCCGGTTTGGAGACGTTCACCGTCCGGCCCGATTCGAACTTCATCATGATCGGCGAGCGGACCAACGTCACCGGGTCCAAGCGCTTCGCACGGCTGATCATGGGCGGCGCGTTCAGCGAGGCGCTCGACGTCGCGCTGGTGCAGGTCCGCGGCGGCGCGAACATCCTCGACGTGAACATGGACGAGGGGATGCTCGACTCCGAGGCGGCGATGACGCACTTCCTGAACCTCGTCGCCACCGAGCCCGAGATCGCGCGCCTGCCGATCATGATCGACAGTTCGAAGTGGTCGGTGATCGAGGCCGGGCTCAAATGCGTCCAGGGCAAGGGGATCGTCAACTCCATCAGCCTCAAGGAGGGCGAGGAGGATTTCCTCCACAAAGCGGCGCTGATCCGCCGCTACGGCGCCGCGGTCGTCGTAATGGCATTCGACGAACGGGGGCAGGCGGACACGGTCGACCGTAAAGTCGAGATCTGTCAGCGCGCGTACCGGCTGCTGATCGATCGCGCCGGATTCGATCCGCTCGACATCATCTTCGACCCCAACGTGCTCGCGGTTGCGACCGGGCTCGAGGAGCACAACGACTACGCACGCAACTTCATCGACGCGACGCGCATCATCAAAGCGACCTGCCCCGGCGTCAAGGTGAGCGGCGGCATCAGCAATCTGTCGTTCGCGCTTCGCGGCAACGACGTCGTCCGCGAGGCCATGCACTCGGCGTTTCTCTATCACGCGATCAGGGCCGGCCTCGACATGGGCATCGTCAATGCCGGGCAGCTGGTCGTCTACGAGGACATCGCGCCCGATCTGCTCGAACGCGTCGAGGACGTGATCTTCAACCGGCGCCAGGACGCCACCGAACGGCTCGTGCGCTTCGCCGAGACCGTCAAGGGCAGCGAATCACGCCCGGAGGCCGACCTCGCCTGGCGCCGGGGGACGGTAGAAGAGCGACTGGCTCACGCGCTGGTCCATGGCGTCATCGACTACATGGAGCAGGACGTCGAGGAGGCCAGGCAGACGATGACGCGACCGCTCGACGTGATCGAGGGGCCGCTGATGAACGGCATGAAGATCGTGGGCGACCTGTTCGGCGCCGGCAAGATGTTCCTGCCACAGGTGGTCAAGAGCGCACGGGCGATGAAGAAAGCGGTCGCGCACCTGCTGCCGTTCATGCAGCAGGAAGCGCAGTCCGGTACGGGTCAGCGCGCGAAGGTGCTGCTGGCCACCGTCAAAGGCGACGTCCACGACATCGGCAAGAACATCGTCGGCGTGGTGCTCGGGTGCAACAGCTACGAGGTCATCGATCTGGGCGTGATGGTCCACGCCGACCGGATTCTGCAGGAAGCGGCCACCCAGCAGGTGAACGTCATCGGCCTGAGCGGCCTCATCACACCGTCGCTCGACGAAATGGTGTTCGTCGCCAAGGAGATGGAACGGCGACACATGCGCGTTCCACTGCTGATTGGCGGCGCGACGACGAGCAAACCTCACACGTCCGTCAAGATCGCCCCCGAGTACAGCGGTGCGGTGATCCATGTCGTCGATGCCTCGCGGGCGGTCGACGTGGTCACGACGCTGCTCAGCGACGCGCAGCGAGACCGCTTCGATGCGGCCAACCGCGAGGAGCAGGAACGCGTGCGGCAACAGCACGCGGGCGTCAGACGGCGCCCGCTGCTCTCGCTGGCGGAGGCACGCCGCAAGCGCACACCAATCGACTGGGCGCACACCGAGATCGCCGCGCCATCGTTCACCGGCCTCCGGCGGATCGATGCCCTGGCGCTATCGGAGCTCGTGCCCTACATCGACTGGACGTTTTTCTTTTCGGCCTGGGAGCTCAAAGGACGATTTCCAGCGATTCTCGATCATCCGCACTACGGTAAGGCCGCACGGGAGTTGTACGCGCACGGGCGCGCGCTGCTCGATCGCATCGTCAGCGAACGCCTGATCGCTGCCAACGGCGTGTACGGTTTCTGGCCGGCGCAGTCCGACGGCGACGACATTGTCGTGCAAACCACGGAGAAGACGACCGACACGGAGAACACAGAGAAAGAAAATGTTTCCCTCGGTGAGCTCCGCGGCGTGTCGCGAAGCAATCTCCGTGGTTCCATACGAGCCGTTGTCACGTTCAACATGCTCCGCCAGCAGGAGCCGACGGGCGACGACAGACCGAGCCGTTCCCTCGCCGACTTCATCGCCCCCGTCGACAGCGGACGATGCGATTATGTCGGCGCGTTTGCGGTGACGGCCGGCATCGGCGCGGATGCGCTCGCTGCCGCGTTCGAGCGCGATCACGACGACTACAACGCGATCATGGTGAAGGCGCTGGCCGATCGCCTGGCCGAGGCGTTTGCCGAGTATCTACACGCGCGCGCCCGGCGCGAGTGGGGCTACGGCGCGAGCGAACAGCTCACGGCCGATGACCTGATTCGCGAGCGGTATCGCGGAATCCGGCCGGCGTTCGGGTACCCCGCTTGTCCCGATCACAGCGAAAAGCGCAAGCTGTTTGCGTTGCTCGACGCCGACCGGGCGGGATTGACGCTCACCGAGAGCTGCGCCATGCTGCCGGCCGCGTCGGTCAGCGGGCTGTATTTCGCTCACCCAGCGGCGAGCTACTTCACCGTCGGGCGCATCGGCCGTGACCAGGTCGGGGACTACGCGCGGCGTAAGGGAGCGGAGGTCAGCGAGGTCGAACGGTGGCTGGCACCCAATCTGGCGTACGAGCCGGAAACGGCCGCGAACCCCAGGTAGCGGGGACCCCGCCGACGCTTCACGCGAAGGCGGGTCAGCTCCGCATATCAGCTCAGGTAGAATGAATTGGCCTTGGAATACCTGATCAAACAGTACCCACTCGATACCGGATCGCTCGAAATCCAGTACATCGAAGAGTATTTCGGCGAGTTCCCCCGGAAGAAGACGGCGACCGAAATCATGAACCGTCTTCGCGATCGCGATTACCTGATCCTGATGGCGGAGGCGCCGCTGCCTGACGACCCGGGAATGATTGTGCCCGTTTCGTTCAAGGTGGTGCACGAGATTCGCGCCAAGGAGCACGAGCCGAAGCTGAAGGACCTGGTGGCGCGTCTCAGCGACTGCGTGAACTTCGAGGATCGGAAGGTCTTGTATAGCTGGATCGGCGGTACCCGCCGCGACTGGCGCGGACAGGGCCACTTCCGTGCGCTCACCGAGGAGTCGGAAGCGTGGGCGCATTCGACCGGCTTCCATGAAGTTGTCGTCAAGACGAAGAACCGCTATTACGACATGCGCGGCACGCTCGATCAGCTCGAGTTCGACGTGATCAAATACGAGGTCAACGCGAGGGACAACCGCGAATCAAAGGTCTATCTGAGTAAGCGACTGACCACCGACGTCGTCAAGGCGCATACGAGTCGGCGCTCGGTCGTCTACGCGGACTGAACATTCCCCTGTTCCGGGTTCCTGGTTCCAAGTTCCAGGTTCCGGTGGTTCCGGGTTCCGGGTTCCGGGTTCCGGGTTCCGAGTTCCGAGTTCCGAGTTCCGAGTTCCGAGTTCCGAGTTCCGAGTTCCGAGTTCCGAGTTCCGAGTTCCAGGTTCCGGTTATCGAACTGCGAATAACGAACGGGGAACCTTGAACGACCCGAACCGAGAACCGTGAACATCCGGAACCTGGAACCGGGAACGTCAGCGCTGCTGCATCATCTTCCGATTCGCCACGAGAAAGTACGGAATCGCAGCGGCCGCAAGGATCGCGGCGGTGCCAAAGGCCTGACTGAAGCCGTAGTGATCGATGATCCAGCCCATCGCGATCGACCCGGTGCCCACGCCGGTATCGAGCGCGGAGATGATCCCGCCGAACGCGGCGCCCCGCCGCTCCGCCTCGACCAGGTGCAGCACGTGCGCCGTGTACAACTGATAGCCGGCGCGGAAGGCAAGACCGAAGATGAGCGCTGACGTAATCATCAGCGTGCGCTGTCCTCCATACGCGAGGATCCCATACGCGATGGCGATCAAGCCGAGCGCGGGAACGAACAGCCTCGTGTGCCCGAAGCGATCTCCCAGCGGCCCGGCGAACAGCGTCGTCGCGACGGCAGATGCCGCGAACATCGTGAAGTAGATGCCCGGCGGCGAGACGTGATTCCTCGTCGCATACAACGCCACGAAACTCGTCACTCCCCCATAGCCGAAGTAATACAAGAAGAGCGTCCCCGATAGCGTGAACACGCGCCACTCGACGGCGCCGCGCAACGACAACGGCGCTGTACGAGGAGCATCGGTACTCGGCAGTGAGTAGCCGATGCCAGTCATCGCGAAGTTGACGATGGCCGCGGACAGGCAGACCGACGACCATCCGAATCGATAGATCCACAGGCCGATGGCCGGGGCGAGCGCCAGCGCGAGCACGGTGGAGACGCCGTAGTAGCCCATGCCTTCGGCACGCCGACGCGCAGGGATGATGTCGCCGAGGTAAGCGCTCACCGACGACAGCATCCCGGACCAGAACACGCCATGCACAGCGGCAACCACCAGCATGACCCAGACGTTGGCGATGAATGCGTAACTGCCCGAGAACGCCGCCGTCGCCAGCGAGCAGACGATCATCATGCGACGCTTGCCGAAGTGATCGGCGAGCGCGCCGGTGAACAAGGCGGCAACCGCGGACGAGTACGTCAGCATGCCGAGAAACATCCCCGCAACCGCCTCGCTGCCCCCGAGCGCGAGGATCCGGAACGGCGCGGTCGGATAGAGCTGAAACGCGCCGAGGAACGCGCTGAAACAGAACGCGCAGGCGAGGAAGAACTGTGGGGTGTAGAGCCTGTCGCTGTTCACGAGGGTGTGGTCCGGCTAAAGCCGGACACTACGAAGGTCCATCATCAGCACGTTACTCCACTGTGAGCACGATCTTGCCGATGTGATCGCTCGACTCCATCAGCCGGTGAGCTGCCGCCGCGTCGCGGAGCGGGAACGTCCTGAAGATCACCGGCTTCACGGCGCCGCTTTCGAGCAGCGGCCACACCTCACGCCGCAACGCGGCGGCAATCTGACCTTTCTCCTCCACCGGCCGCGGGCGAAGCGTGGAGCCTGTAATCGTGAGGCGGCGTTGCATGATGCGCAGCAGATCGAGCGACACGCTCGACTGTCCGCTCTGTAACGCAATCTGCACGAGGCGGCCGTCCATCGCCAACGCCGAGAGGTTCCGATCGACGTAGCTGCCTGCCATGATGTCCAGGATGAGATCCACGCCGCGATTGTTCGTCACCTCGCGGACGGCCGCCACGAAGTCGCGCGTCCTGTAGTTGATCGCATGCGCGGCGCCAAGCTGCTCGCAGGCACGGCACTTTTCGTCGGAGCCCGCGGTGACGAACACACGTGATCCGCGTGCCCGCGCCAGCTGGATCGCGGTGGTGCCGATGCCGCTCGACCCGCCATGGAACAGCGCGTCCTCCCCTGCCTGCAGGCGGCCTCGATCGAAGACGTTGGTCCATACCGTGAAGAACGTCTCGGGAATCGCCGCTGCGGAAACGAAATCCAGATTGGCCGGAACCGGCAAACATTGCGGTGCCGGTGCCGCACACAACGTCGCGTACCCGCCTCCCGCGACCAGCGCGCAGACCCGATCGCCAACCTTCCACGCGCCGGCGCCTTCGCCAACAGCCGCAATTTGCCCGGCAACCTCGAGTCCGGGAAGGTCGCTCGCTCCCGGCGGCGGTGGATACGCTCCACGGCGCTGCATGACGTCAGGGCGATTCACGCCGGCCGCAGCCACTCGAATCAACACCTCGTCACGGCCGGGCGATGGATCGGGCCGCTCGACCGCCATCAGCACGTCGGGACCGCCAGGTTTCGAAATCTCGACACCAGTCATGCGCCGTAACGCTCCTTGATGCGCGGAATCAGGTAATCCTCGAACGCCCCGTCGAAATCGTACTTCGGCGCAAACCCCCAATCGTTCCGTGCCGCTCGATCGTCGACATCCGCCGGCCATGAGTCGACGATCGCCTGTCGCTTCAGATCGGTCTTCCATGAAATCCGTGCGCGCGGAAATGCCTGCACGACCACGTCGTGAATCGCCTGTGCGTCAGGGTTGAAGGCGCACACGTTGTAGGCCGATCGACTGAGGCGGGATCGTTCGGTCGCCGCCAGCTGCATCAACGCGTCGATCGCGTCGGGCATCGTCATGAACGGAATGCGCGTGTCCGGGCGGACGAAGCACGCGTACGACTCGCCCGAGGCCGCGGAATGAATCATCTCAGGCGCGTAATCCGACGTGCCACCCGCAGGTACCGTCGCCGCGGAGATCAGCCCGGGGAAGCGGATGCACCTGAAGTCGACGCGCGGGATCGCATCGGCCGCGAGCTGTTTGTAGTGCTTCGCGTAATACCGCCCGAGGTGCTCGCAATACAGCTTGTTGCATCCGTACATTGTCAGCGGCGTGTTCCACTCGTCCTCGCGCACGCGACCGATCCGCATCTTGGTCGCCAGATCGGGCAGGCCATAGGCCGCGATGGATGACGGGTAGACGAACACGACCGGTCGGCCGTGCGATTCGCCTTCGTGCTGCGCGAACTCGAGCAGATTGAGCGTGCCGTCGACGTTGACCTGATGCGCCGTCGTCGGCGTGAACTCGCCGCGCGTGGACAGCAGCGCGGCGAGATGAAAGACCAGATCGATCTCGAACTGTGCGAGCACACGCTCGAGCAGCGGGCCATCGGTGATGGAGCCCGTGAATTCACGGACCACGAGCCGGCCCAGCGCCGGTTCGAGCGGAGCGATGTCGACGGCGACGATCGGGCGGCCGGCGCCGGCGAGCCGCGTAATCAATCCGTGCCCGATCTCGCCGCCGGCACCCGTCACGAGCGTGACGGGCGTTCGCATCCGTCAATTATTACCGAGACCACTTGGGGCTTGGGATTTGGAGTTCGGGATTTGGGATTTACCGCGGACCACTCGGCGGTTCCGGTGGCGGCGGATCGATCCGGCGATGGTCCAACGTCTTCTGATGCCCCTCGCAGGATCCTTCGAGCAGCTCGGTATCGGCGAGCAATCGAAACGGCACCCGTACCGTCCACGGCTTCACGAAGGCCTTCGCGTCGTCGATCGTGATGACCATTTCGAGCCGACCGACGCTCAGCCGACGAATACGTTCTGTCACACGCATGGCGTCGCTATGTGGGCGCGCTCGTTGCGTGTCGATCCACCCACCGTCGCGGAAGCCGGCGCTCTCGACCACCAGAACATCACCGTCCCAGTGTCCGATGGAATATCCCAGCCACGTCGGTTCGGGGTTGACTGGCAGCGGCCGTCCGTCGGTGTGCACCTGCCGGAATGTCGGGCCGGTATCGAGGTCGTAGAGCAACGCGGTCACCGCCGGCGTTTGCAGAATCTTGATCGCGTTCGGCGGTGCGACGTCGATGCGCGGTACTCCCGGCGGAACGAGGCAGTAGCCCCACGGATCGTCGACGTGATTGCGTGCTTCGCGCTGCTTCGCAATCCCCTGCGCCCAGGGCGTCATGATGACGTCGTTGGGCCCGAGATCCTTCGCGAGATCGTAGAAGTAGTCGAGCTGATTGGGCGCGTCCTTCGTCCAGATGCCGGAGAGGTCCGGCTTGCCATCCGCGGTCTTCGGCGTCGGCGCTGCGAGGTTCGGCTTCCCATCCGGCAGCCGCGGAATTCCGGGCGACGGGTAGTTGAGCCATTGTGCATGCGCGCCGGTCGGCAACCCGACGAACAGGCACACGAGGAACACCTGTCGAACCGTCATAGTCGTTCGCTCTCTGCGACGCGTGTGGATTCCTTTGCCTACGCGGCCGTCCCTTCGATGATCGACACGCCGGCAAACGTCTCGATCTCTCGCGTGAAGGTGAATCCAGCGGCGCGAAGCAGCTCGGCGTATTCACGCTGGGTGCGCTGCTTGCCGCCGATGGCGAGCATCCACAGATCGAGAATCTTCGGCCAGCTCGGACCCGGCGTTTCCGTGATGATCGATTCAATCAGCAGCACCCTGGCGGACGGTTTAGCGGCCGACCGCACGGATTTCAGGATTGCTGTCGACCGTTCGTCGTTCCAGTCGTGAATCACTTCCATCAGCACGTACGCGTCAGCAGAAGGTAACGAACCTTTGAAGAAGTCTCCAGCCTGCAGCGTCAGCCGATCGGACGCGATGCCCTTCGCGACGTCGATCACGTGAGCCTGATCGAACAGCACTCCGCGTACGGTCGGCGTCTGGTCCACGATCGCTTTCACCAGGTGCCCGCGCCCGCCGCCGATGTCCGCGACGACATCGAATACCGAGAAGTCGTAGGCGGCGAGCACGCCGGCCACCTGCCCGTGCGCTTTGCCGGTCATCGCATCGTCGAAGATTCGCGCTTTCTCGGGGTTCGATCTGAAGTATCCCCACACTCCGCCGTCGAGGACCTTGTCGGCAACGGCAAGCCCAGTGCGAACGCTATAGTCCAATTCGCCAAGACAGGTCCAGAACGCGGGGTCGCCGAGCATCCGCACGAGCGCAACCATCGACTGGGGATGATCTCGTCGCAGCAGGCGGGAAACGGGCGTGTGAGCCCAGAGGCGGTCGACCTGCTCGAACACGCCATATGAGGCGAGCAGCCGAAGTGCTCGATCGAGAGGATCTGCCTGCGCACCAACTGCAGAGGCGAGTGCCGCGGCAGACTGCGGAACATCGTCCAGGACGTCGGCAACACCGAGCCGTGCGATCGCCTGCAAAGATGCCTGGATCGCGCATCCGCCCGCGAGCTGGGCCAATGTGTCGGCCGGGTTCGCGGTCACTGTCGTCGAAACCATTCGTGTCCCCTCGTGAGGTGGTCGTATGTGAGACCGGCAGACTATCACGAGGCGCGCGACGAGATCGCGAAACTCAGGTCAGCGCCAGGATCAGGCGTTCGACTTCGCGACGGACGGCGGTCAGCTCGTCGAGCACGCGCTCGGCCTCTTCAATCGTTTTCACCAGGTCGTCCCGCTTCGGCAGGCCGCCGCGCGCGACCTCGGTCGCCAGGTCGCGTGTCGTCGCCGCGCATGCTTCACAGATGGCAATGGTCTGCGCGTGCGCGTGCAGCACCTCGAGCAGCGCTTTTCGATCCTCTGCCGTCATCAGCGGGACGCCGTCGGATGCGACACGGTTACGTTCGGAGGAAATCGGCCTGCCAGTCAGTGACGGCGCGCTTGATCTGGTCTGGGGTCAGGCGCTCGGCGAGCGCCCGATCGATCAACACCGGCAGCTCGGTGTCCGAGGCAAACCGCAGCGCTACCAGCTGCGGCAGCGAGAGACGAACGAACGCATCGTGGCGGCCGAGATGCGCCAGTCGAGCGCGCATCTCGGCGCGGATGATCCGGTCCTGGAGGCGCAGGGCAAACCGTCGCATCAGGAAGATGCCGGACACGGCTGCCCCACCGAGCAACGCCAGCCCGACGCTCATCATCGTCAACGGTGAGGTGAGCACGCTCCACAGAACGAGCACCTCTCCGATGAATGCGACAATCAACGTCGCTGACCACGCCGTGGGCCGATGCGGATGATTCGCGTAGCCCTGCGTGGCCACGTGCAGGGCACTCGTCGCGTCAGCCATTACGAGTCCCCGTCGAGGAGATCACCAATACCGCCGAGAATCGAGCCTTCCTCCCTGCGGCCGCCGCCACGCGCGGGCGCGGCCTTGTAGATCCGATCGGCGAGACGGCTGAACGGCAGCGACTGCAGCCACACGCGGCCAGGGCCGTTCAACGTGGCGAAGAACAATCCTTCGCCGCCGAACAGCGCAGTCTTGATCTTGCCGACGAACTGAATGTCGTAGCTGACCGAGGGCTGCAGGGCGACCAGACAGCCGGTGTCGACGCGCAGGTTCTGCCCCGCCTGCAGATCGATCGGCGTCACGGTGCCTCCGGCGTGCACGAAGCACAGTCCGTCGCCGGACAGGCGCTGCATGATGAAGCCCTCGCCGCCGAAGAGGCCGACGCCGATCTTGCGCTGAAACGCGATCCCGATGGAGACGCCTCGCGCCGCACACAGGAACGAATCCTTCTGGCAGATCAACTCGCCACCGAGCTGTTGCAGATCTATCGCCAGGATCTTTCCCGCATACGGCGCCGCGAACGCGACTTGCTGCTTGCCCGACGCGTTGTTGGTGAAGACCGTCATGAACAGGCTCTCGCCGGTGATCAAGCGCTTGCCCGCCCCGAGCAACGCCCCCATGACACCCGGTCGCTGCTGCTGGCTGCCATCGCCGAACACCGTTTCCATCTGGATGCCCGGCGTCATGTACATCATCGAACCGGCTTCGGCGACGGCACTCTCGCCCGGATCGAGCTCGACCTCGACGAACTGCATCTCGCTGCCGACGATGCGGAAGTCGATCTCGTGCGCGCGGCGACCACCCGGATTGATCGGAGGCGGCGCCGCTGCCGGCGACGGCGCGGCGCCGGGCGCGCCACGCAGATAGGCCGCCAGTTGCGGTACATCCTTCAGCGGGGTCCAGTTCGACATCCCGGCCGTGAAGACCAGCGTGTTGCCGTCGATGGTGCCATTTCGCAGGTTCGTGATCACATCGTCTTGCGAGACCGGGCCGACCTGATGCCCTCCGATCGCCATGTACCACTGATCTGCCATGCGCGTCTCCGCCGGCCGCCTACAGGCGGCCCCTACAATCTTTCATTCTCGTCGCTCACCGCGTCGATGCGTTCGGCGACGGCTTTCTCGAGCGCCTGCACCTGGCCGGGATCCAGGCGCAGCACGTGTGCGAGCTGCGCCAGATAGATACGTTCGGATCCGCTGACCTGTTCGTCGGCGCGAACAATCGAGAACGCCAACGTGTAGAGCGTGGCGGCCGCCGCCGGATCCGCCACGCCGCTGACGATCTCCTTCAACGGTCGCGGCGACTGCAGCTCAGGCTCGATCAGATCGCCGACGCCAGCCTTCTTCGCCTCTTCGACCACGGCGCGGCGTTCCCGATCGCCCATCGCGCCGTCGGCATGCGCCGCCGAGATCGCCAGGCGTACGATGCGCATCGTATCGTCCGAAGAAGCCGTCGTCACTGCGGCACCGCCCGAATCGGCATAGCCGGTTTGCGGCGGAACCGGCGGCGGAACCGGCGGCGGCACAGTTGCCGAGGCTGCCGATGCCGGCGCCGGATAGGAGCCCGAGTCTGTCACTGGTGGCGAACCCGGTGTCGACGCCGCGTTGCCCGCCTGCAGCGTTTCGAACACGCCCCACGCCAGACCCGCGGCGGTCATAACGGTGTGCGGATTGGACCAGAGACTGCCGCCGCCTCCGGTCAAGTATCTGAGTGCTCGCCGTCCGCGCTTGTGCGGACGACCACCAAGCACGCCCGACAACACGCTTTCGATCACGAGTCCTGGAAGCATCGCGTCCTCAAATCGCCGTGCCGACGCGCGCCATCGGCACCTTGGGCTTCTCCGGCTCCGGAGTGAAGTCCTCGCCCGGATTGATGAATAGATCAGACTCGAATTTGTACTGCTTGTCGTACAGCTGCCGATACCGTCCATTGAGCGCGAGCAGCTGCGCGTGCGTGCCTCGCTCGACAATCTCTCCGGCCTCGAGCACCAGGATCTGATCGGCGCTGCGGATCGTCGACAGCCGGTGGGCGATGACGAACGTCGTCCGGCCGGATCGCAGCCGACGGAGGCCGTCCTGAATCATCTGTTCGCTCTCGCTGTCGAGGCTCGACGTCGCCTCGTCGAGAATCAGGATGCGTGGATTCGCCAGGATGGCACGCGCAATCGACACGCGCTGCCGCTGCCCTCCCGACAGCTTGATTCCGCGCTCGCCCACGATCGTGCTGTAACCCTCGGGGAACCTGCTGATGAATTCGTCACAATGCGCGACGCGGCATGCGTCCTTGATCTCTTCGAGTGTCGCTTCCGGGCGTGCGTAGCCGACGTTGTCCGCAATCGATCCATCGAAGAGGAAGTTCTCCTGCAGCACCGAGGCAAGCTGCTTGCGATATTCCCCGATCCGGAGCGTCGCCAGGTCGCGACCGTCGATGAGCACACGGCCACGCAGCGGCTGATTGAAGGCCATCACGATGCTGATGAGGGTGCTCTTGCCCGATCCGCTCGACCCGACCAGCGCCGTCGTCGTGCCCGCCGGCGCCTGGAACGAGACGGCCCGCAGCACCGGCTGACCGGCGTTGTACTCGAACCAGACGTTGTCGAACGCCACCTCGCCCGTGATGCGAGCGACTGAACTGCGTTCGGCGTCTTCGTCCAGCTCGGTCGTCATGTCGAGGATTTCGCGGATGCGATCGAGACCGGCGAAGGCCTCCGTGATCTGGGTGCCAATCGAGGCGATCGAAATCAGCGGAGCGGCCACGAGGCCGATGAAGAAGATGTACATGATGAGATCGCCAAGCGTCATCTCACCAGCAAGAATCGATCGTCCACCCAGCCAGATCATCAGGACGCCGACGATGCCGACGACGATCGTGCTGCCAGCCGTCGTCGCGGACACACCCGTCATCGATTTGGCCACGTTGCGGAACAGACGATGCGCGCCTTTCGTGAAGACGATCTCTTCACGCTTTTCCGCGGTGTACGACTTGACGATGCGAATCCCGCCAAGCGCCTCGGTGAGGCGGCCGGTGACCTCGGCATTGATCTTTCCGCGTTCGCGGAACAGCGGGCGCAGCGTGCGGAAGGCGTACGCCATTCCGCCGCCGAAGGCGCCGAGGACGAGAATCGTGATGGTGGTCAGCCGCCAGTTCAACCAGAACAGGATGCCGAGGCCCATAGCAGCGGTGACCAGACCACCCACGAGCTGAACGAGACCGGTGCCGACGAGATTGCGAATGCCTTCGGCATCGCTCATGATCCGCGAGACCAGCACGCCGGTCTGCGTCGAATCGAAATACCGCACGGGGAGACGCATCACCTGCGCCTGCACGCGCTTTCGCATATCGGTGATGGCCCGCTGCGCCGCGACGCCGAGGATCTGCGACAGGGCGAACGAGGTGACCGCCTGGACGAGCGTGGCCGCGCCCGAGGCGAGCGCGATAGGCAGCAGCAGGTCGGTGCGCTGCTTGCCGATGACTTCGTCAATCAACCACTTCGATGATGCGGGAAGGACGAGGCCCGCCAGCCGGCTGACGAGCATGAGCACGAGGCCGAGGCCAAGACGCCGTCGATGCGCCCACACCAGCTCACGCGCCTCGCGCCAGGCGGCAGAGGCAGACACCTTCTTCTTGCGGGAATCCATCGCTGGTGAGTGCACTGTACTACGGCGCATGTGCTCACCAGTTCCACGCCCACCGAGACTCATCGGAGCGGCCATTTCCTGGTACGTCCTTGTGACGGCTTCGTCGGGCCTCCCATTGGTCGGCCCGCGTCATCCTCGTCGAAGGACTGTCGTTCGGGTACAGGTTCAGTTGAGACAGTCCACTAAAATGATTGGACCCGCAACTGACCTATCAGGGTCCAGCGTTCAGAGCGTAGGAATCAACGACCGTGAGTGATACGACGACCCGAGGCATTCGCATCCGAGTGCGCAGCGAATTCCTTCCCAACAAGAGCGCGCCGCGTGACAACGCGTACGTCTTCCAGTATCACGTCCGCATCGACAACACCGGCCCGAAGACGGCGCAACTCATCTCGCGCGAATGGATCATCACCGACGCGGAAGGTGAAGTGCAGCGCGTCACCGGTCCCGGAGTGGTGGGCGAACAGCCGGTGCTGCCGCCCGGCGGCGCATTCGAGTACACCAGCTTCTGTCCGCTGAAGACGAACGTCGGTTCGATGCAGGGCAGCTATCAGATGATCACGGCGGACGGCGAACAGTTCGACGCGATGATTGCGCCGTTCACGCTCGCCGTGCCGCATGCGTTGAACTGACGTCGATGGCGGACCTTTCACGGTCCGCCCGACATTCAGTCGCCACGAATGAGTGCGGAGGGTCCGCCTTCAGGCGGACCTTCACGCGCCGGCGCCGAAGCTGCTCAGCGCGTCGGCTTCCGACTCGTAGCTGTCGAACACCGTCAGCAGCTTCGACACGACGAGGAGATCCTTCAGGCGTTTGGTCAGGTTGAGCAGCTTCAGCATGCCGCCGTGATTCTTGGTCGTGGCATAGACCTGTACGAGCTGACCGAGACCCGCGCTGTCCACGTAGGACACGCCGCCGAGATCGAGCAGCAGCTTCTTCTTCCCCTGCTGGAGGAGGCTCTGCACCTTGTCCTTGAGGAGGACGTCGCCACCCTTGTTCAGCGTGATGTCGCCGTTGACCCTGATGACGGTCACGTCGCCGGACTGCCGTTCTTCGATCTGCATTCGTCCTCCAAAGCCTTTCGGGCCGTAGCGTGTGCAACGGCAGGTTCCCCGGGATTTTATGTGAATTGCCGGTGCGCTGCTACCGCGTCATAGAGACGCCTGACGTGATTTCTTGCCGACAACCGCTGCAACGACGCGGCAATTCCCGCAATGCGCCGCAAGGAGAATCATCGTTTCAGGCGCAAAATCTGAAATTCGCTCTCGGGAACGACGCGTGCACCTTCACAGACGATGGTACGATTGAAGCCGAAGCAGCGCGTCGCCTTGGGCGATATGCTCCGTCAACTCGCGAACATCGCCGCGGCCTCCTTCGTCGTCGGCCAGTTCGTTGCGACGCGACCGGTGTCATGGCGGCTGTTACTCGTGGGAATGGCGGCGTGGTTTCTCCTGGCAGGTGTCGTTCTCTTGCTCGCTGGAGATGAATCATGATGGGTCTAGAAGGGGCTTTGACCATTCTAGGAATGCTGGGGGCTGGTCTCAGCGTGATCGTCCTGCTCGACTGGTGGGGACGCCGGAAGGATCGGCGCTCGGCGACGAACGCGAAGTAGCGCTATTTCGGCGTCCCCGAATACTTCACGACCAGCGCCGTCAGATCATCTCCCTGCGGCGTGCCCTGAGAAAAGACGCGAACCGCGCCCATCACCTTGTCGAGCACGGCTTCAGGTGACCCGCCGTGGGTGCCGGTCAGCACCGCCGACAACCGCTCGCGGCCGAATTCTTCACCCGCCATGTTGCGTGCTTCCGTGATGCCGTCGCTGCACACCAGCAGCAGATCGCCAGGAGCCATCGGCACCGTCGCGTGATTGTAGGTCGCGAAATCGAGCAGCCCGATGACCGGACCGCCGACCTCCAGCCAGTCGATCGCGCCCGCGTGGACGAGCGCCGGCGCTTCCTGTCCGGCATTGCAATAGCGGAGCGTCCCGTCACCAGCGATCGCGCCGTAGAACATCGTCGCGAATCGCGCTTCGATGGCGCGTCGCAGCAGCGATTTGTTGATGCGATCGATGGCCTCGGCCGGATCCTTGCTCACCGACGCGTGTGCGACGAAGTTGCTCTGGACGGTGGCGGCGAGCAGCGCCGCAGGGGGTCCCTTGCCCGCCACGTCGCCGAGCGCGAACGCAAAGGCGTCGTCGGGCAACTCGAGATAATCGTAGAAGTCTCCTCCGACGGTGCGGCACGGGATGCTGGTCGCCGCCAGTTCGCAGAACGCGCCACGGTACGCGGGGTCCGGGAGCAGCGCCTTCTGAATGTCGGCCGCCACGCGCAGATCGCGGTCCGTTCGCGCCTTTTCCGCCGACTCGGCGTAGAGGCGCGCACTCTCGATCGCCAGAGCCGCCTGCGTGGCGAATGCTTCGAGCGATTCCTGCGTCGACCGCGACAGCAGCCGCGACCGCTCGCGGCCATCGAGATACAGCACACCGATCACCCGAAGCTCCGAACCGGACTGCGACCCACCACCCATCGGCGTCACAGTGAGCGGAACGCAGAGCACGTGCCGAATGCCGATGGCGATTGTCCCGTCGTGGACGGCCGCGAGGTCACCGTCCATCAGATCGCCGACCATCTGGCTCTTCCCGGTGCGGAAGACTTCCTTCGGAATCTTCGCGCTCGTGGTGAACGACGTGCCGGGCAGGGTGACATGCCCGCGACCGCGCGCCGTCCTGAACTCGAGCTCGCCGTCGGTGGTCGGCAGCATGACGAACCCGCGCTCCGCCTTCGTCACGTCGAGCGCGGAATCGAGCACCAGCATCAGCACTTCTTCGAGCACGCGGCCCGACCCGAGCGCCCGCAGGCCATTGAGCACCGCGGCCATCTGCCGCAGGTCATTCAAGTCGGAGGTGCCGGTCCCGAGCGCCGAGATTTCGCCTTCGATCTGGAAAATGAGCTCGACGAGATCGGTTCGTCCCAGTCGAATACGGTCGCCATGGGCGAGTCGCCGCTCGGTGATCGCTTCGCCATTGACGAACGTCCCGTAGCGGGAACCGCGGTCCCGCAGCAGAAAGCCGGTGTCGTCCCTCGCGATCTCCGCATGTTCTCGCGACACGTCGCTGTTGACGACCTGCAGATCGGCGTTGGTACGACGGCCGATCGTGAACAGCTCTTTGCTGATCGGAACGACGCGCCGACCCTGCGGGTCGCTGACTTGAAGACGTGCCTCTGACATGGGGTGAACGACGATTCTCCCATGGATGGAGTGGTTAGACCATCCTTGTCAATTCCCAACTCCCGACTCGCTTCGCCCACGCCAACTCCCAACGGCCACGCCCACGGATCGGCAGTTGGAAGTTGGGAGTTGGGTCAGCGACAGACGTTGGGAGTTGACCAGCGAAGAGCGCCCTAGTCGAGATGTGCGCGCTCGGAATCCCCCATGATCACCTGTCCCGATGGAAAGTAGTCCTTCCACCTTCGCGTCACGAGCGCGGCGGTGTCCGGATCGGCGCTGAGCTCCTTCGGATACCACGGCTTCATCCGGGCGTCGATGACCACGGGTCCGACATACGCGATATGGTTTCGCACGATTCTGCGCTCGGCGGCATGGAGATCGGCCGCCGGCTCGAATCGCGTAAAGGTCGTCCACAGGAAGTTCATCTCGCTCCGCGCAGCCCGCGACGCATCGTCGGTGAGCACCATCAGCGGCCAGCCGGCAAATGCCGGCAGACCCGCGAGATGCGCCGCAGCTCCGGGCTCCGCGGCATACGGCGCGCCGCCGACGACCAGACAGCCTCGACAGAACACGCGGACATCACTGATGCCTGACGGAAGCGTGGTGCCGCTGAATTCGCGTGGCAGGTCGCGAACGGGATCGCCAAGCCCGAGCCACACCCCTTTCGATCCTTCGTTGACGGTCGGCCCCGTGTAATCGAGCGTATCCATCGATAGATTGGAGAACACGTAGAGGTCGGTCTCCGCGTGTGTCCGCGCCAGCACGTGCTCGAGGGTGGCCGTGAAGTTCTTCAGGTCGACGTCGCGATCCGTGACGAACAGGAATTTCGTGAGCGAGAGTTGTCCTTCGCCGAGGATGCGGAACGCGCTCGCCATGGCCTCACGCTTGTACCGTTGCTTGACGATGGCCGCGCTGAGCGAGTGGTAGCCGGTCTCGCCGTACGACCACAGCCGCGTCACCGCCGGCATCACCAGCGGGAACAGCGGCGAGAGCAACTCCTGCAGCAGGTCGCCGATGAAGAAATCCTCCTGCCGCGGCTTCCCCACCACCGTCGCCGGATAGATGGCGTCGGTGCGATGCGCCAGCTGCTGGACTTCGAAGACGGGATAGTCGTGTCGCAGCGAGTAGTAGCCGTAGTGATCGCCGAACGGACCCTCGGGTCGGCGAACTCGCGGCGGCACGCGGCCCATCAGCGCGAACTCTGCGGACGCCATCAATGGATGCGGACCGGTCCCATGAATCTGCGGCAACCGTTGTCCGGCGATCAGCGACGCCAGCATCAACTCCGGCACGTTTTCAGGAAGCGGGGCAATGGCCGACAGAATCAATGCCGGGGGGCCACCGACGAACACGGTAACCGGCAGCGCCTCGCCGCGCGATTCAGCGACGGCATAGTGATAGCCGCCCCCTTTGCCAATCTGCCAATGCATCCCCGTCGTGCGCTGGTCGTACACGTGCAGGCGATACATCCCCAGGTTGTGACCCGGTCGCTCCGGATGTGTGGTGTATACGAGCGGCAGAGTGATGAACGGGCCGCCGTCTTCCGGCCAGCAGGTGATGATCGGCAGCCGATCGAGACGCACATCGTTCGTGACCCGTTCGGAAACCGGACCGTTGCCGACCCGACGCGTCCCGACCTTCAGCAGCTCGACACCGATGTCGCGCGCGGACCAGAGCTTTCCTGGCGTCGGCGGCAACAACGACTCAGCGAGCTCGACGACCCGTCGAATGAGGCGCAGCGGCCGGTCGCCGAACGCGAGCTCGGCGCGTCGCGCGGTGCCGAACAAATTGGTGACCAGTCTGAATTGCGAGCCCTTCACGTTGGTGAAGAGCAACGCCGGGCCGCCCGCGGCGATCACGCGCCGATGGATCTCGGCAACCTCGAGGTGGGGATCGACGGCAGCGTCCACCGTGACGAGATCATCGTCACGGCGGAGTCGATCGATGAACGCGCGGAGATCGGGAAAGCTCAAATGCGCTACGCGGCCTGGAACGGCTCGTCGGCGCTGCCGCCGTAAATCGACGGCACTTTCGATCCCATCGCGCGCAGATACGACGCCAGCTGGCCACGATGATGAATGCCGTGATTGTTGGCGAAACCGACGAAGCTGATGGCAGGCTGCTTCATCATGCCGAAGAAGTCGACGTCTTTGGCGAGCTGTTCGCCCGACGTCGCCCGCAGCCGTGCGATCCGCTTCGGGAATTCGCGCTTGTAGAACTCGACGAGGTCGTTGACGGTGTTCATCCCCTCGGTCGCCTTCTTCTCGGCCTCGGGGTCGTAGTTGAACGCGCCGTCGCAGATACTGTCGAGAAACCAGATGTCTCCGGTGGCCAGGTGCTTGGCCAGCTCCCACGCCGTGCGCGACTTGTCATCGGGCCGGTAGTCGCGCTTGTCGTCGGGAATCGCTTTCAACACCTTGGTCGTCGTCGCGCCTTCCTGATCGAAGATGTTCGCGAAAAATTCCGCCAGAAACGTTGCCTGTTCGGGAGTCATCGATCCCTCCTTCGCTTCGTAGTGTCCGGCTTCGGCCGGACTATCGCGTGAGCTTTCGGTACTTGATTCGATGCGGCGTATCGGCTTCGGCTCCAAGCCGACGGTGACGGTCGGCCTCGTAATCCTGGTAGTTGCCCTCGAACCACACCACGTCGCTGTCACCCTCGAACGCCAGCATGTGCGTGGCAATGCGATCGAGGAACCAGCGATCGTGGCTGATGACGACGGCACAGCCTGCGTAGTTGAGCAGCGCTTCTTCGAGCGCACGCAGCGTGTCGACGTCGAGATCGTTGGTCGGCTCGTCGAGCAGCAGCAGGTTCGAGCCGCGTTGCAGCAGCTTGGCCAGGTGAACGCGATTGCGCTCCCCGCCCGATAACGTCCCGACTTTGCGCTGCTGCTGCGCGCCCTTGAAGTTGAACCAGGAGACGAAGGCACGCGACGCGATCTTCCGCTTGCCGATCTCGAGCTCGTCCTCGCCGCCGCTGATCTCCTGCCACACCGAGTTGTTCGGATTCAGCGCGTCGCGGCTCTGATCGACGTAGCCGAGCTGCACCGTCTCACCCAATCGCAACGTGCCGCCGTCCGGTTTCTCCTGTCCTGTGATCATCCGGAACAGCGTGGTCTTGCCGGCTCCGTTCGGACCGATCACGCCGACGATGCCGCCGCGCGGGAGCGTGAAGTTCAGCCCGTCGATCAGCAGCAGGTCGCCGTAGCCCTTTCGCAACCCTCGCGCTTCCACGACGACGTCACCGAGACGAGGACCGGGAGGAATATAGATTTCGACCTGTTCAATCTTCTGCGCCGTGTCTTCATTCAGCAGCTGTTCGTACGCATTGAGGCGTGCCTTGCCCTTGGCCTGACGCGCGCGCGGGGCCATGCGGATCCATTCGAGCTCGCGCTGCAACGTCTTCTGGCGCTTGCTCTCGGTCTTTTCCTCCTGCACCAGACGCTGCTGCTTCTGGTCGAGCCACGACGAATAGTTGCCCTTCCACGGGATGCCGGATCCGCGGTCGAGCTCGAGGATCCATTCGGCGGCGTTGTCGAGGAAGTAGCGGTCGTGCGTCACCGCGACGACGGTGCCCTTGTATTCCTTGAGGAAACGTTCGAGCCAGGCGACTGATTCCGCGTCCAGGTGATTGGTGGGCTCGTCGAGCAGCAGCAGATCGGGTGACTTCAGGAGCAGCCGACACAACGCGACGCGGCGACGCTCGCCACCGGAAAGCGTGTTGACGTCGGCGTCGGCCGGCGGGCAGCGGAGCGCGTCCATCGCGAGCTCGAGCTGCGAATCGATGTCCCACGCGTTCACCGCATCGATGCGATCCTGCAGGCGCCCCTGCTCCTCGAGGACCTTGTCCATCTGCTCGGGCGACAGCTCCTCGCCAAGCTTCATGTTCAGCTCGTCGTAGCGTTCGAGCAGCGCTTTGATCTCGGCAACGCCTTCTTCGACGTTGCCTTTGACGTCTTTCGACGGGTCGAGTCGTGGCTCCTGCGGAAGAAACCCGACGCTGATCCCGTCGGCCGGGAAGGCCTCGCCCAGAAATTCCGTGTCCTCGCCGGCCATGATCTTCAGCAGCGAGCTCTTCCCGGCGCCATTGAGACCAAGCACGCCGATCTTTGCCCCGGGGAGAAACGACAGCCAGATGTCTTTGAGAACGACAGCGTCGGGAGGATGCACCTTCCCGAGCCCCTTCATCGTGTAGATGTACTGCATGACGAAATGAGCAGTATATCGCGCGCCCCACGAAGGGCACGAAGTCTTGGCGACGAAGCCATGACACGCTCGACGCGGCGCCGCGTAGCGGCGCGTCGTGATCTTCGTGTGCTTTGTGGCCAAAGATCGTCCTTCGTGCTCTTCGTGCGGCCGATTTGAGCAGGCGCTCCCATTTGACGCATCCTTACCGTGTGAAGCAACTCGTGCTCACCTGCGTGGTCGCGATGGCGCTGGGTGGCGGCGACTCGGCAGCGCAGACGCCGGCGGTTCCCACATCGTTGACCCTCGACGCCGCGCTGGCGCGGGCCGAGGCGGTCAATCCCTCGATCATCGCGGCGCGGGCACGGCGCGCGACTGGCGTGGCGGAGATTGCGGTCGCACGCGAACGGCTCAACCCTGAAGCGCGCGTCGAGCTCGAACGTGAAACACCGACGCAGGCATACGGGATCTCGCTGCCACTGGAGCTCGGTGGCAAGCGCGCCAGACGCATCGCCGTGAGCACCGCCGCGCTGCGCACCACCGACGCCGAAATCACGCAGACGATCGTCGAGGTGCGCGCGCAGGTGCGCCGCGCCTACTTCGAACGCCTCATCGCGGATTCAAGGGTCGCGCTCGCCGACGAATTGCGCACCCTCGCCATGCGGCTCCGCGACACGGCGCAGCAGCGCTTCGACGCTGGTGACGCGCCGCGGCTCGAAGTACTTCAGGCACAACTCGCGCTGGCGGAAGCCGACAATCAGGCGCTGGGTGCGGTCGGCATCGCGACAGCCGCTCGAATGGCGCTCAACGCGCTGCTCGGCCTGCCGCTCGATACGGCGGTCACGCTCGAGACGAGCCTCGAGGCATCAACGGCACCAGCAGCCGATGCGGCGCTGGCACAGGCCCGCACGGCCAACGCTGAACTGCTCGTGCTCGACCGCAGGCTCGACGAACAACGTGCCCGTCTCGCTCTGGCTCGCGCGCTGCAAACGCCCGACGTCACGCCGGAAGGCGCCATCACGCACGGCGCCGAGCCCGAGTTCAACACGGGATGGCGGGCAGCGGTCGGTGTTGCGCTGCCGATCTTCACCCGCCATCGCGCCGGCGTTGCACTCGAACAGGCCACGCTCACCCACCTCACGGCGGAGCGCGACGCGACGATGGCGCGCGTGAGCGGTGAAGTGGCAGGTGCGGCCGCCCTCGCCGATGCGCAGCGCTCCCAATACCTGCGCTATCGCGATCAGATCGTGCCGCAGGCGCTCGAGGTCGAGCGCCTCGCCGAAGACTCCTATCGACTCGGGCAGACCGGCATCGCGGTGTATCTGCTCGCACTGCAAAGCTCGCGCGACGTGCGTCTGCGGTCGCTCGAGGCCGCCGCCGGGTTCCAGAGTGCGCTCTCCGACCTCGAACGCGCCGTCGGCGCTCCCCTGCCATGACCTCTCCCCGCTTCGCGTGCATCGTCGGATTGACCCTGCTCGCCGGCTGCTCGCGCGCGGCGCCGGAAGAAGTCGAGAGCGAGACGGTGGTGCCGGTGACGACAGAGCCTGCGCAGCGTGGATCGATTCGCGCGGTCATTCATGCGACCGGCACGATCACGCCGGCTCCCGGTGCCGACCTCATCGTCATCGCGCCGGAGGCGGCACGGATCGCCGAGATACCGAACGCCGAAGGCGATCGCGTTCGCCGATCTCCTCGTCCGGTTCGAGATCCCGTCATTGACCGCGGAGATCGCGACGCATCGAGCGGAAGTGACTCGCGCCGAAGCACGACTTGCCAACGCGCGTGCGGCGCAAACGCGCGCCCACGATCTGTTCGACCGTGGTATTGCCGCTCGCAAGGAAGTCAAAGAATCCGATCGGGAGCGCGCCGAGGCGGAAGCCGGACTCGGTGAAGCACGTGGCACGCTCGAGGCCGCCGAAACCTCTGCCAGCCGTTCCACGTCCCGCGCGACCTTCGATGGCATCGTCGCACGCCGGGCGCACAATCCCGGGGACTTCGTCGAGGCGACAGCCAGCGACGTCATCCTGCGTGTGATCGATCCCCGCCGCCTCGAGGTCAGCGCTTCCATTCCGCTCGCCGATGTCTCGCGTGTGGCGATCGGGGCGAGCGGCCGCCTGGCGGGGACACACGGTGAAGACGCGATCGCATTGAAAGTGGTCTCGCGCCCCGCGGCCGTGCAACCCGATACCGCCGCGGCACCCGTCCGCCTCGCGTTCGGCCTGCCCCGAGCGGAGTCGAGGGGTTCGCCACCGACATTTGCCGCCGGAACACCGGTGCAGGTCGACATCGACGCCGAGCAGCACACCGACGTCGTGATGGTGCCCGAGCCGGCAATCGTCCGCGAAGGCGAAGAAACATTCGTCTTCGTGGCGATGGGCAACAAGGCGCAGCGCAGACCGGTCATGCTTGGTCTGAGCGACGGCGTGCACGCCGAGATTCGATCCGGACTGCAGGCGGGTGAACCCGTGATCGTTCGCGGTCAGGCCGGACTCCCCGACGGCGCGACCATCACCGTCGAGACCAAGGAGAACGGCGAGGCTCCGGAAAAATGAGCGTCGCCGCCGCGGCGATGCGGCACGCTCGCGCCGCCGGCCTGATCGCGGGAGCCTTGTTCGTCGCCGGCGTGATTGCCGCCTTCACGCTGCCCAGCAGCATCTATCCACCGCTCGAGTTCCCGCGCATCGTGATCATCGCGCGCAGCGGAACGCTGCCGCCGCAGTCGATGATGCTCACCGTGACGCGACCGATCGAGCAGGCGGTGATGGAAGTGCCGGGAGTCCGTCGCGTCCGGTCGCGCACGATCCGCGGCGCCGCGGAAATCTCCGCGCAGTTCGTCTCCTCGACCGATATGGTGCTCGCCCTGCAGCAGGCGCAGAACCGGGTCGCCGAGATCCGTGGCGAGCTGCCCGCTGACGCCGAGCTGACCGTCGAGCGTCTCACGCCGGCCGTGTTCCCCGTGTTCATCCTGAGCATGACCGGAGGTCTGCCCACACCTGATCTCTACGACTACGCAAACTACGTCGTCCGACCGGAGCTCGCACGAGTAGCGGGTGCCGGACGCATCGAGGTCCTTGCCAGCGATTCACGCGAGATCGAAGTCGTGCTCGATCCTGCGAAGCTGAACGCCGCGGGCCTGACCGTTGCGGAAGTCGCCGACACGCTCAAAGCCCAGAACATGCTGGAACCTGTCGGCCGCTTTGCGGAGGCGGGCCAGCAACATCTCGCGCTCGCGTCCGGTCTGTGGAAGAGTGTCGACGACATCGCCGCCGCACCGGTGCTCGAAAAGAACGGTGCGGCAATTCGCGTGAGCGACGTCGGCGCAGTCGTCCCGGGTGCGCCGGACCGGACGATGCTCATCACCGGCAACGGCCGGGATGCGGTGTCGATCAGCGTTTCGCAGCAGATCGGCGCGAACATCCTCACGCTGAAACAGGGCGTCGATGTTGCGCTCGCGAGCTTGGTGCGTACGCTGCCCGCAGGGCTGCGCATCACCAAGGTGTACGACCTCGCGGAGTTCGTCTCCGACTCGATCGCCGGTGTTCGTGACGCGATCCTGATCGGTGGCGTCCTGGCCATCGTCGTACTGATTGTCTTTCTGCGCGACGTCCGGCTGACCCTCATCTCGGCCGTCACGCTGCCACTCGCCGTGGTGCCGACGTTCCTGTTCCTGCAAGTATTCGGCGGGTCGATCAATCTGATGTCGATGGGCGGACTCGCGGTCGCGATCGGTCTCGTCATCGACGACGCCGTCGTCGTCGTGGAGAACATTCATCGGCGGGCCACCGAGCCGGGAGCGACGGTTGCCGATGCGGTCTCGCAATTGATGGCGCCGCTCGTCAGCTCCACGCTCACGACGGTCGTGGTCTTTGCGCCGCTTGGACTGCTGTCGGGTGTCACCGGCCAGTTCTTTCGCGCGCTTTCACTGAGCCTCAGTGTCGCCGTCCTGATGTCGCTCGGGTTATCGGTGACGGTCGTCCCGATGCTCGCTCGCCGCGCCTTTCGGCACGGCGACGCGGGCCAGGAAGATCCGCGCGGCATCAATCCTCCCGTCGCCCGCGAACCACTCCTCGATCGAATCTACGGTCGATGGCTGCGGCTCATGCTGGCGCATCACGTGCTTGCCGTGGTCGCGGCTTTGCTCCTGGCGGGCACGACGATTGGTCTGTTTCTCGTTGTCGGAACAGGGTTCCTGCCTCCAGCCGATGAAGGCGGATTCGTCGTCGATTACCTCACGCCGGCTGGTAGCGCATTGGATGAAACAGATCGTCAGGTGCGCACCATCGAGCGGGTGCTGACGGAGGTTCCCGAAGTCGCCGCCTATTCGCGACGGACCGGGTCCGAGCTCGGGCTGTTCGCGACGGCACAAAACACCGGCGACATCTTGGTACGCCTCAAACCGCGATCGCAGCGAAGCAGGAGCTCGGAAGAAGTCATCTCAGCCCTCCGGCCGAAGCTGCAGGAGGCCGTGCCGCTGACCGAGATTGAATTCGTTCAACTGCAGCAGGACATCATCGGCGACCTCGAAGGGGCGCCGACGCCGATCGAGGTGAAGGTCTTCGGCGACGATCCCGATCGGCTTGCCGAACTGTCCGAACCGGTCGCGCAGATGCTCGAGAAGATCGATGGCGTCGTCGACGTGGTCGGGATGCAGCGCGGCAACCCCGAAGTGACGTGGGCGATCGATCCCGTGGCCGCGGGTCGCTTCGGCCTGAGCGTGCAGCAGGTGGCGGATCAACTCTCGGCGGCCTGGCTCGGCGAGGTGGCGACCGACCTGCGGCTGCTCGATCGGCGCATTCCGGTTCGCGTGCGATTTCCAGACGAATTCCGCTTCAGTCCCGATAAGCTGCCGACGACGTTCATTCGCGGTGGTGAGCGCGCGCTCGTGCCTATCTCCGCCGTCGCGCACATGCAGCGATCGAACGGCCAGGCGGAGCTGCTGCGCGAGAACCTGCGCAGCATGGCGCTCGTGAGCGGACGGCTGGAGGGTCGCGACCTTGGAAGCGCTGTCGCCGAGATTCGCGATCGCCTGCAGATGGTGAAGCTGCCGGTCGGTTACACGTTCGAGATCGGCGGCCAGTACGAATCGCAGCGACAGGCGTTTCGCGAGCTGCTCATGGTGTTCGGCATCGCCGCGGTGCTGGTGTTTGCGATCCTCGTGATGCAGTTCCGCGCCTGGGTGCCCGCGTTGCTCATCCTGATGGCGGCACCGCTGTCGCTCGCCGGGGCGCTGGCCCTCCTGGCGCTGACCGGGACGGATCTCAACGTGTCGTCGGCGATGGGCCTGATCCTGCTCATCGGCCTCGTCGTCAAGAACGGCATCATGCTGCTCGACTTCTCCGAGCGATTGCACGAGGGCGGCGAGCCGTGGGACAGCGCAATCGCACACGCCGGCCGGATCCGTGTGCGGCCCATTCTGATGACGACGTTCTGCACGCTGTTCGGCCTGCTGCCATTGGCCTTGGGACTCGGGTCGGGTGCGGAGCTTCAGAAGCCTCTGGCCCTGGCCGTGATCGGCGGGCTGGCGTTGTCTACACCGGTCACGCTGTTGGCGATCCCCGGGTTGTACGCGGCGATTCGCAGGACGCGATGAGGTCCGCCTGAAGGCGGACCCCACGTCCTACTTTGCCGAGGCCGTCCGCTGAGCAGTCGTTTCGGGCACCAGCGTGACGACGGTATACCGATTCTCCGGGAAGTACTTCTTGAATGCGGCGGACACGTTCTCGACCGACAGTGAATCGGCGCGCTCGAGGCGCTGATTGATCCGCAGCGGATCGCGCCCGAGCAGGTGCATCGTCTGCAGCGAGTTCAGCCAGTAGCCGTTCTGGCGGAACGACGTCTGCAGATCATTCTTCTCCGCCTGCTTGACCTTGTCGACATCGGCGGCCGTCGGTCCTTCGCGCCGCAGGCGTTCCACCTCTGTCATCACCGCGGTCGTCAGCTTGTCGACATTCTCAGGCGAGCTGCCGAACTGCACGGTGGTCGTCCCGTACCCGGGCTCCGGCGATGTATCGGAATAGCCGACGCCGACCGAGTAGGTACCTCCGAGCTCTTCGCGCAGGATGTCGCGCAGTCTGTTCTGCAGAATCGCCGTGGCGGCGCGGAGGCGATGGACCTCCAGCTCCTCGAGGCCGGTGTCGGCGAAGAAGCTGATGATGGTCTGGCTCCGCGGCTCGCGCCCCTTTGTCACCGTCTCGCGCTTGACGGAGGTGGGGAACTCCAGGTGCAGCTCGCCTGCCCGCGCGTCGCGGCTCCCCTTCGACGGCAGCGAGCCCAGATAGGTGGCGAGCAGCGGCGAGACGTCGTCGACCTTGAAGGCACCGACGAAGAAGAAGGTGAAGTCGGCGGCGTTAGCGAAGTGCTGCTTGTAGATCGACAGCATCCGCTCCGGATTCAGCTTCGTGATGTCCTGGGCGCTCAGCGGCTTCGACGTGTAATGGTCCTGCGTATTGATGCTGCGGACGCGATCGCCGAACACCGAGCCTGGGCTCGAATCGCGATTGGCGATGTTCGCCTGCAGGCGGCGGCGCATCAGTTCGATCGCCGACGGGTCGAGATTGGGCGCCGTAAAGAAGAGATGTGTGAGCTGCAGCGCCACCTCGAGGTCCTTCGGCGTGCTGGTCCCTGACACGCCGTGCGTGTAGTCGCTCATGTACGGCGAAGCATTGGCGATGCGACCGGCAAGCAATTTCCCGAGGGCTACCGGCGTGAATCCACCCACACCGGCGATCCCCACGAGCGACGTACTGAACGTCGCGTCCAGGTAGTCGTCACGTGAGGCTGTCGACGTCCCGCCTCGCGCGTACGACGTGAACATCACCTGGTCGTTACGGAAGTCGGTCGGCTTCAGCCACACCTCGACGCCATTCGACAAGGTGAGGACCGTGACGCCAAGTTCCGGGATCTCGCGACGCGCCGTGATGCTGCCTGGCGTTGGCGCCTTGGCCATCAGCTCGCGGCCTGATACTTCGTCTTTCCACGCCGTGACCGGCGCCTCCTCGCCCGACCGCAGGGCCGTGCGCAAACCTGCTTCCGTCGCGGGGACGAGTCCGTCCTTCTGCGGCGACGAGGCAATCACGACGCGGTCGTGATCGGACACGAGCTGGCGTGCCATCGCGCCAGCTTCCTGTGCCGTGATCGTCGGCACGAACGTCCGCGCCAGCTGCAGCTCGGTCTCGATTCCCGGCGCCGATTCACCGCTGAGGAAGTAGGTGATCAGCTCGGATGCGTAGCCGCCGCTCTCCGACTTGTCGCGCTCGTTGTACGCGCGTTCATACGACGCAAGGGTCGAACGCTTCGCGCGTTCGAGCTCGGCGTCGCCAAAGCCGTGCATCCGCACGCGCGCCAGTTCCTCGGCCAGCGCGGACAGCCCCTTCTCGATCCCGCCGTCCTGCACTCGCGCGGACACCGAAAAGGCTTCCACGTTCCTGCCGAACGTGTCGTCGTCGGAGCCGGCGCGCAGGAAGGGCGCGTCGGGTCGGCGTGCGATTTCGGCGAACCGCGCGCCCAGCATCTGGTGCATCAGGCTGCGCACCAGCGACTGCCGGTAATCCGCGGCAGTGCGGAGGATCTGCAGCGGCTGCTTGTGGATGATCGAGACCGAGGAGCCCTGTGCTTCGGGATCGGACACTGACACATACCGCGTGTCGGCATGCGAGGGAATCGGCGACGCGGGTCGCGCGCCCTTCCCGCGTGCGCGCAGCGAACCGAAGTGCTCGCGGACGAGTGTCTCCATCGCGGTGGGATCGATGTCGCCGACGACGATCACCGCCATGCGATCGGGGCGGTAGTACTTCCGGTAGAACTCACGCAGACGCTCCGGTTTGAAGGTGCGCAGCGTCTCGGGCGTGCCGATCGGGATGCGGTCGGTGTAGCGCGACTTCCCGAACAGCGCCGCCATCTGCGGCTGCTGCATACGCGTGCCCGCACCGAGACGTCCACGCCATTCTTCGATGACGACGCCTCGTTCCTTGTCGATCTCCTGGTCGGCGAGTGTCGCGCGTCCGGCGAAGTCGCTCAGCGCCTCGAACCCACGGCCGATCACCCCGTCGCGATCAGTGGGCAAGTCGAGCATGTAGACCGTCTCGTCGTAGCTCGTATACGCGTTGACGTGCGGGCCAAAGCGTGCGCCGATCGATTCCAGATAGCTCACCAGTTCGCCCGCCTTGAAATGGGCGCTGCCGTTGAACGCCATGTGCTCGAGCATGTGCGCGAGCCCGCGCTGGTCGTTGTCCTCGTCGATCGATCCCGCCTTGACGGCGAGCCGGAGCAGCAGCCGCTTCTCAGGACGTCCGTTCTTGCGGATGAAATACGTCAGGCCGTTGGGCAGCGTCCCCGTGCGAATGGCCGGATCCAGAGATAGCGGCGCGGTAAGGTCCTGGCTCCAGCTGCTCGCTGTCGGCAGCAAGAAAACCGCAATGATGATCGCCGCGAGCCGTCTGCACCACCACGCAGGCAGACGAGGGATGTATGCTCCCTCGATGCGGCTCAAGATCAGACGTCTGGATTCCACGATTCCCCTCCCAACATATGCCACCGATGAATCTGCGGGGTTCGATCTCGCCGCGGCGCACGACCTGCTGGTCCGACCTGGCGAAGTCGTGCTGGTGCGCACCGGCCTCGTCATCGAGGTCCCGACCGGCCACTTCCTCGGAATTTTCGCCCGAAGCAGCACGCCGCTCAAGCGCGGTCTCGTCGTGGCCAATGGGGTCGGCGTCATCGATCCAGACTACTGCGGAGCGGAAGACGAGGTGATGATACAGGTGCTGAACATCACCGACAGCAAGATCCGCATCCGTCGCGGCGACCGCCTCGCCCAGGGCATCGTCTTACCGGCCCCCCGCGTGACGTGGACAGAGGTCACCGACTCGTGCCGGCCGACGCGAGGAGGCTTCGGCGCGACCGGCAAATAAGGCCGTGCCAGGGATCGTCAACTCCCAACTCCCAATCTCCAACTCCCAAACCTTCAGCGCGCCACCGGCGTGTGGACGTTGGGAATTGGAAGTTGGGCGTTTACAAGCCTCGTGATGCGCCGCATTCTCCACATCGACATGGACGCCTTCTACGCGTCGGTCGAGCAACGGGACAACCCGGCACTGCGAGGCAAGCCCGTTGCCGTGGGAGGCGACCCCGACACACGCGGCGTTGTCGCCGCGGCCAGCTACGAGGCACGGCAATTCGGCGTCCGGTCCGCAATTCCGATGTCCCGCGCCGTGCGGCTGTGTCCGTCGCTGGTGATTGTGCACCCTGACTTCTCTAAGTATCGCGCGGTCTCCAAACAGGTCTTCGAGCTCTTCCGCGAGGTGACGCCACTGGTCGAGCCATTGTCACTGGACGAGGCCTATCTCGACGTGACCGAGAACGCGTGGGGTGAAGCGCTGGGGATGAACGTGGCGCGCCGGCTCAAGGGCGACATCCGCGAGACGACGGGACTCACAGCGTCGGCCGGCGTCGCACCCAACAAGTTTCTCGCCAAGATCGCGTCCGGTTGGCAGAAGCCTGATGGTCTGACCGTCATCGCGCCGGAGCGCGTCGAGCACTTTCTCCATGGCCTGCCTGTCGATGCGCTGTGGGGCGTCGGTCCCGTCACCGCCAGCAAGTTGCGATCGCAGGGGATCGAGAACCTCGTTCAGGTTCGCACAGCGGATCCCGAGATGCTGCGGGGCGCGGTCGGATCGCTCGCCGACTGGCTGCAACAGCTGGCAAACGGCATCGACGACCGGCCGGTCGTCGCGGACCACGAGCCCAAGTCGTCAGGCAGCGAGAACACGTTCGCGCACGACCTCACGCGCATAGAGGAGATCCGTCACGAGGTCGAAGACATGGCGCGCAACGCAGCGGCCTGGCTGGCCCGTCGCGAGATCTTTGCTCGGACGGTGACGTTGAAAGTGCGCTACAGCGACTTCACGACGATCACGCGCAGCCACACCGAACCAGCCACACGCGACGAGGATTCAATCGTGCGACGGGCCGTCGAGCTGCTCGATCGGACCGATGCCGGCCGCCGTCCTGTGCGATTGCTGGGCGTCAGCGTTCACAACCTGACGACGAACGAGAACACGATAGAGGATTCGCAAGGGTGGCTCCCTTTCGATTCGTGATACTCCGCATCATCATTTGCTAACGGTGACACGTCGGATTTCGATCCGATCGACCGGTGTTTCGCCATTCACCGGAACCGCTTCCATCTTCTCGACGACGTCCATCCCGGACACCACGCGGCCGAACACCGTGTACTGACGATCCAGCGCCGTGGTGCGTGCGAGGACGATGAAGAAGGAACTGGTGGCACTCGCCGGATCGTCGCCGCGTGCCATCGAGATGATGCCGCGATCGTGGGGTGTATCGTTGAACTCCGGCTGCAGCGGCCGTACGAACGACTGCTGCCGTTCGTCGAGGGCCTCCTGTCGCGTTGCCAGGAATCCTCCCTGCACCACGAACCCTTTCGCCACTCGATGAAACGCCGTGCCCTCGTACACGCCGGACGCCGCGAGGCGGAGGAATTGCCGCACGTGATTCGGTGCCCGATCGGGAAAGAGCTCGAACGTGATGTTGCCGAGCGAGGTTTCCACGACCGCGCGGTACTTGCCGAGTTCTTCCGCTGACTCGCTGATGAACGGTTCGGGCACCGGGGCCGGTTTCTCGCGAATCATCACCGACTTGATGACGATGCGATCGCTCGGCACGGTGTCGGTCGCTGGCACGGTCGAGATCTTCTGGACGACGTTGATGCCCTCCGCCACGCGTGCGAACACCGTGTATTGCCCGTCGAGCGCAGTCTGGTCGGTCACGCAGATGAAGAACTGATTGCCGGCGCTATCGCGCTGACCGGGGACGAGAACGGCGGCCACGGCTCCTCGCGACGCCTTCTCGGCGTTGGCCTCGAAGCGCAGCTCTTTCAACCCACCGGTCCCGTACTTCGCGCTCTGCGTCGGATCTTTCGACAGCGGATCGCCACCCTGAATGATGCCCATCGCAATGACGCGATGAAACGTGGTGCCGTTATACGCGCCTTCGCGCGCGCGCGTGATGAAGTGTGCGACGTGGTTGGGCGCGGCGTTCGCCAGCAGATCGAGAATGACGGTGCCGAGCGACGTCTCGAGCACCGCCTGCTTGTTACGGAGTTCCTCCGGCGTCAGCGTCGATGTGAAGAACGTCTCGCGAGGCGCAGGCGCCGCTGCTGGTACAGGCCGTGGCGCAGGATTACCTCGCCTGCCCTGAGGAAGCGCCGAGAGGCGCGCGTCGAAGGGACCTTGAGCGTACGCGATGTGACGCGAATCGATCATCGCCGCAACGACGACGAAAAACATCAAAACAACTCGCCCCATGCGGGCGATTATCTGCTATATTTCAGCTCGGCTTTATCCCCAACCATGCACATCAGTCTGGATCGTCCCGAACGGGCGGGCTTCTACGGGTGCATCGATCCGCCGTTCTCACTCGCTCCGGATTCTCGCTTTTTTTATGCAGGTGACTCGCATCGACCGGCTCTCGATGCGCTGCAACAGACGCTCGCTGAAAATCACACGTTCGTCATCGTCACCGGCGATCAGGAAGCGGCAAAACGACGGTGTGCCGCGCCTTCATCGACAGGCTAGCTGGGTAGCTGCGTCAATACACTTGTCTTCGCGATCTGGCTTCCCAAGCAATCAGCCGTCGAAGCAGCCACGATGACCAGTGTTCTACCTGGCTACCCAAGTTGCCCAACTGCCCAACCACCTATCTGGCGCGTTTCGATCGGCGCCGCTCCTCGAGGATAGCGCGCTCGTCCTGCTGACGTGCGAGCTCGGCGAGCTCCTCCTGCAGCTTGAGATAACTCTGAAGCCGGTCCCCGGTCACCGATCCTTCCGTGACGGCGGCTTTCACCGCGCAGCGGGGTTCGTCGCGGTGCCGGCAGTTGCCGAAATAGCAGCCCGCCGCAAGCGACTCGATGTCGTCGAACGTCTCGCGCACTGCTTCCGAGACATCCCACAGCTGCAGTTCGCGCATTCCCGGCGTGTCGATGATGAGACCGCCTTCCGGCAGCACGATCAGCTCGCGATGCGTCGTCGTGTGACGACCTTTCGAGTCGCTCTCGCGTACGTCGCGGGTCTTGCGCACGTCAGCACCGATCAGCCTGTTGATGATTGTGCTCTTGCCGACGCCCGATGATCCAAGCAGCGCTCCGGTCCGGCCAGCAGCAAGATACTCGTGCACGCGGTCGACGCCCTGATTGAACTTCGGACTCAGCACGTGAACGGGCGCGTCGCCGGCGACGGCCACGACGTCGGACGCAAGCGCCGCAGGATCGGCACACAGATCTGGCTTCGTCAGCAGGACAACCGCCGACGCTCCGCTCTCGCGCGCCAGGAGCAGGTATCGTTCGAGCCGGCGCACGCTGTAATCCGCGTCGAGCGACATGACGATGAAGACCACGTCGACGTTGGCGGCGACCACCTGCTCGTCGGTGACCTGCCCGGCCATCCGCCGTGAGAAGCGGCTGCGACGCGGCAGCACGGCAACGATCGATCCACGATCCTGCTCGGAACGCTTCCGCACGGCGACCCAGTCGCCCACCGCAGGCAGCTCGCGGCGACTCTGGGCGTGATGCTTCAACCGTCCCGAGAGCATGGAATCGAATTCGCCCTCGTCCGCATAAACGCGATAGAGATAGTTGAATTCGATTGCGACCCGCGCGGGTTGCACGTCCGCTTTACCCGCCCACTCGGCGAAGTGCTGCGCGAATGTATCGTCCCACCCGAGATCGCTCAACGGCACTGGGCTAGTGTATCGGAGGGGCTCTTGGCTCTTGCCTCTTGGCTCTTGGCTCTCGGCTTTGGACTCTTGGGCTCGTGGCCTCAGCTGACGTGGCCTTCGTTCTTCAGCCTACGGCCTCCGGCCTTCGGCCACCATTAGATCGAAGCTCCCCACCCATCGAACTCACAGCCACTTCTGACACCCGCGTCAGCCATCCACTGCACCCACTCGTCCAGAATCTCGAGGGTTACTTGCGTCGCACGCGTTGTTCCAGACAACAACCACGTCCCCTCCCTGACATCGACTCCAATTTCGTAATCGGTTTCCGCTGTCAGATATGTGCAGAGGGCCCTCGTTGAGTTCACGTGGACTAAAGCCCCGATTCCAATTCAACACCACGGGACGGAGCCAGAACTTTGCTTCGGCGCGCTCGCGTCGGACGTGGACGTGGATCGGCTCGCAGCAGTCGAAACTGTAGAAGAAGAACCAGTAGGTGCGGGGATGCCAGGAATCCGCGGCACGTGCTCTCCCGCGCCGATGATCTCATCGTCGTCCGGTCGTGCCAAGGCCGGGCTAACGAATAGTCAGTGAATCCGTCGTCGCGAACGCGCTTGCCTTTCTCACGTGGCGCGTAGTGCGCACTGCTCCATCACGAGCCGCCACTGCCCGTCGCGTTGCTCCCAGACCATGACGCAGCGCTGGTCGTCGACGAATTCGGTCCCCTCGAACACGCCGGCGCCCTCGTAGTGGTGGCGCTCCAGCGCCGCGTCGGAACCGAGCTGACGAACCACGACCTCCGTCCGCGTGCCCCGGTCAAGCCGGTAGCTGGGTGAACGAACGATCGCCAGGATCGCCTGACGATCGAGGATGGCCCCCTTGGGGGACACGTAGAGATAGTCGCTGGCGGCCAGACGCTCGATCGTTGCGGGGTCCTTGTCGAGCCACGCCTGGAACCAGCGAGCACTCAGGTCGCGGACCTCGGTGTGCACAGGGTCGGAGTTCATCGCAGGCTCGCTCATGACGGCTCCACTCGAAGCGGTTCCGCATAGACGACCCGGAATCGTTCCATCACGAGCGGCGCTTTGGTGGTCGGCTCCATGCCAATCCGTCGGCACTCCCGTTCGATGTACTCCCGGTAGATCGCGCGCCAGCTCGCGAGGCTCCGATCGTCCTCGCCCCCGTCCCATGCATAGTCCGCCGTCACCTCGTCAAATGGAATGATCCGGACTTCCGTCGTTTCGATGACACAGACAGGGACATCGTTACCGGCCGTCACGATCCAGATATCTCCGACAACCGGCAGCAGCTTCTTATCAGCTCCGTAAGACCAGAGGACGGATCCGGTGGCCGTCTTGGTTCCGTTCAAGACAAGTTGAGCGATCTCGCTGGCGTCCGCTGGAGTGAAGCCGAATGAAAACGATTCGACGTAGCGGCGCGGTGGCTCTTCCGCGCATGGGGTCGAACCGAGGAACTGGTTCCAGTACCGCTCGACGTTCGTCGTCATAATGGCTGTCAGACGACTCGAGATTCGAGCAACGACTTCGCATACCGAACGAGGTCGTGATCGACTTCGGCCCTGCGCCACATGTCAGGATCGTCGTATTCATCGTCTGCCACGTAGAACGGCATCAGTTCTCGATGGTAATCGAGTGCGATTGCATAGCGTGCACCGCTCGCAGCCAACCTGCGAAGATTCGCGCCTCTCTCGAGCGCTTGTGCCGCAAGAGCACGCGCGATAGTTCTCGCAACTTGGTCTAACGACGGACCCGAACGCCCCATTTCATGCAAGACGCGTCGCAGAAGATCGTGCGCCCGCGCCAGCTCTCTGTCCGTCAAGCCTGCCAATTCCCTGACAGTTGGCGTGTCGGTCCCAGTCTCCAACAACCCCATTGCTACTGGCGGAATGTCTTCTCGACGCAGTTCCCCACAGAACAGCAAGGCCTCGGCTAGGTCGAGGGTCATTGGCAAGACGCGCCGTCCAAACGGATAGTCAACCGATCTAAGTAAGGAACCCGCCCGTCGACGTCGATCGCGAACACATTCGAGCGTTGAGTTCTCCAGGCCCGAAGGCCGAAGCCCGAAGCCTACAGCCCAAGGCCCAAACCCGCGTTGTTCGTCCTCCCCAGGAACCGCGCCGCCGCCTCGAGGAACTCGGTTCCCCACTCGTGCCCACCGTCGAAGACGCAACTCTCAACGGATACCCCAAGTCGTGCGAGCGTGGTCAGATCGGCGGCGTACTTGTCGGCGGTGTACCACTGGTCTTGCGTGCCACGGCCGATCAACACGGGCGGCAGCTTCACGTTCGATTGCTGCGCGACATCGGGAGGAACGTCGGCCGCGAGGATGATCAGCCCCGAGCAGGCGTATCGGGCCGCCGCACGGTACGCCATCGCGCCGCCCTGCGAGAACCCGGCGAACACGAGAGGTCCGTCGACCGCATGCTCGTTCCGCAGGCGAGCCAGAACGCGACCGACGTAGTCGACGTTGTCGTCGATCGCGAGCTCACGGTCCTGGCTGGTCATCCAGTTCGCGACCACGGTTTGCTGGCGCGTGTAGAACGGGTGGAGCGCCTGCACGGCCCCGACCAGCCATTGGTCAACGCCCGCAACGCCTTCGATTGCGGCCAGGTTCGTTTCCGCAATTTCCGCATACCCATGAAAGCCGACGAGCAGCGGCCACGGCGGCGCGACGGGCGGGGTACGGACGAGAACGCGACCGTGCGTGCGCGCTTCGACGTGGAGGATCGAACTAGCCAAGGGCTCAGCCGAGCCGTCGCGCAGTTACGCAGCGCGGGACCATATGTCCGAAGGAAAACTCTAGCCAGTGCTTGGTCAAACGTAGTTGCTCGCCGGCGGATGCTGAGGTGCGTGGATCAAGCGAGTTTTCCGTAGCGACATATGGTTCCGCGCTGCCGCGGGCGACGGTAGCGCACAAATGATGCGATGGTCGAAGCACTGCTGTCGGTCACTCGGTGTATGGGTTGTGCAGGTGGACGGGCTTACTCTTCGCACGAACGCGGAGATTGATCATCTCGACGAACACCGAGAAAGCCATGGCGAAATAGATGTAACCCTTGGGGATGTGCTGATCGAACCCCTCACCCACCAGCGAGACGCCGATGAGGATCAGAAAACTCAACGCGAGCATCTTGATGGTCGGATGCCTCTCGACGAACGCCGCAATCGGTTTCGATGCCGCGAGCATGACGCCGACGGCAATGACGACCGCGAGGATCATGATCGACACCGCCTCCGCCATGCCCACAGCGGTGATCACCGAATCGAGCGAGAACACGATGTCGAGCAGCAGGATCTGAACGATCGTCGACGTGAACGACGCGGGGGCTGGTCCGCCCTCGCGCGCTTCCTCGCCTTCCAGGCTGGAGTGGATCTCGTGCGTGCTCTTTCCGAGCAGAAAGAGCCCACCGACGAGCAGGATCACGTCACGGCCAGAGATCTCGCGGGCGAAGATCTCGAACAGCGGCGCGGTAAGCCCCATCACCCACGTGATGGAGAGCAGCAGCGCGATGCGGATGAACATCGCCAGCGACAGCCCCATGACACGGGCGCGCTCGCGATCGGTCTCCGGCAGCTTCCCCGCCAGAATCGAGATGAAGATGATGTTGTCGATGCCGAGAACGACCTCGAGGACGGTGAGCGTGAGCAGCGCAATCCAGCCCTCAGCGGTCGACGTCCACGCGAGCGCCTCCATGTCGATCAATCCCGGAATTCACTTGTGTTCGATCGGGAAGCGAGCGGGTGGTGCCGGGTGGGGCCGCCCCGCCCGCCGCGCAGGCGCCCTCCCGTTACACGTGTTTCCCGGCGCCGAGGACGGGTGGGGCAACCCGGCGACAGGACCCGCTCGCGTGTATCGAACAGAAGTGAATTCACGGTTGGGTCGTCGCGGCGCGCGTTTCAGGAGCGTCGGACAGCTTGCCCCATGTCTCCGGGTCCTGCCAGACGAGCGTCGACAGATACAGCGCCACGTCTTCGGCTGGGAACGACGCGGCAATCGTTTTCGCCGCCTCCTGCAGGCGCTCGGGCTCCGGCGCCGCCGTCTCTTCGTCCTCGATCAGCCCGTCCTCGTGCTTGATCCCGAGCGCGTCGAGGAAGCTCGCCATCATCGGTCGCTGCTGCGCGAGGTGATACGCGACGAGCAGCCGCGCCGCCACGATCTCCGGCATCAGCGGCTGCGGCAGCCCCAGGAGGTGCCGCACCTTCTTCTCGCGTGGCAGTGCCACCACGCTCTTCGTCCGGAACTTCAGACGATGCGCGATGAGCGTGATCGCCTCGGCCTGTTCGGCCGCCGCGTTGTCATCGCTCCAGAAGGCGTCGGCGGCCTGCTGCTTTCGCTCGGCGGAGAGTTGCTTCCAGAGTTGAGAAGGGCGCGGAATATCCGGAACCTCGGCGGCCATGATCAGTGCCCTACGTTAACATAGAGGGCATGCCGACACTGACGGTCGAAGGTTTCAATTCGGTGGATGTCGAGCCAGGCAAGCGCCTCGTCCTGGCAATCGAGCAGGACGCGGGCGTCGACATCCTTCATGCATGCGGCGGCAACGCGCGCTGCACCACCTGCCGCATCGAGTTCATCAGCGGCGAACCAGCGAGGATGACCAAGGCCGAGAAAATGAAGCTCGAGGAAAAGGGACTGACCGGGATCCGGCTCTCCTGCCAGATCACCTGCGACAGCGACATGACCGTTCGCGCGATCAGTCGCTTTGCGGGCAGCGGCCGACCCGATCCGGGGAGAATTCCCGAACCGACGATCCAACCGCCACCCGAATGGACGTGATCGCTAGCACGCGATCGAGACTTTTCGCAGCAGCTTGAAATCGGACAGCATCTTCCCGGCGCCGAGGACCACCGATGACAGCGGGTCTTCGCACACCGACACCGGGAGTCCGGTCTCGTGGCGCAGCCGTTCATCGAGGTTGTGCAGTAGCGCGCCGCCGCCGCTCAGGACGATGCCGCGATCGTAGACGTCGGCTGAGAGCTCGGGTGGAATGCGCTCGAGGCAATCGCGGACGGCCTGGACAATCTGACGCACCGGCTCGCACAGCGCCTCACGGATCTGCCCGTCGTGCAGGAGCACGGTCGTCGGCTTCCCTTCGAGGACGTGGCGACCCTTCACTTCCATCTCGCGCCGTTCGATCAGCGGTGCCGCGGAGCCGAGCTCGATCTTGATTCGCTCTGCCGTGCGTTCGCCGATCAGCAGGTCGTGCTCGCGCTTCACATACTGCGCAATCGCGTCGTCCATGGCATTGCCGGCCACGCGCACCGACTTGCTGTAGACGACGCCGGCCAGCGAGATCACGGCGATATCCGTCGTGCCGCCGCCGATGTCGACAATCATGTTGCCTGACGCTTCGGTGATCGGCAGTCCGGCTCCGATCGCCGCGGCCATCCCTTCCTCGACCAGGTGCACCTCGCTCGCCTTCGCGCGATACGCACTGTCCTTGACGGCGCGCCGCTCGACCTGCGTGATCTCCGAAGGCACACCAATGACCACCCGGGGACGGACGAACGCCTTGCGGCGATGCGCCTTCTTGATGAAGTAGCCGAGCATCTTCTCGGCGGCTTCGAAGTCGGCGATGACGCCGTCGCGCATCGGCCGGATGGCTGTGATGCTGCCCGGCGTGCGCCCGAGCATCTCCTTGGCCTCGCTGCCAACCGCTTCGATCTCGTCGCTGACGTTGTTGACGGCCACGATGGAGGGTTCATTCAAGACGATGCCGGCACCGCGCGCATAGACGCAGGTATTGGCCGTACCGAGATCGATCGCCAGGTCATTGGAGAAGAATGCGAGGGCGCCTAAGAGCACGCGAGACTCCTTGGAAAGCGGACTGCGGAACGCAGGTGACGACCCGCAGGGCAAGGCACGTGCCCGAGGCTCGACGGTGGAATCCGCCGGAAATCAGGCGCTAGATTGCAGTTGCGATGACGGACGACCGTCACTGCCGTGCGTCGGACCGACACACGGACAGCCGAGTTTGTAACCGGTGGCACCGTGCTTGCCCCCTCCAGATAGGAGGTGCGTCATGAAACACCGCGACCGTAAACATGACGACGACCGGATCGACCTGGAAAATCCGCTGGGCATCGCCGACGAGCCGATCGCTCGCACGCCCGCGGATCACCTGCCAGAGGACAACAGCGAAGAAAGTCTCCGTCGTCAGCGAGCGAGAGCGCTCGGCGAAGACGGCATCGAAGAGACGAAGAGCCCGAGCCGAAGCGACCATGGCGGCGCGTCGAGCATTGACATGGGTTCCGGGGGCGAGGGAACGGACCTGAAGAGTTCCCGGTAGCTGAGTAGTTGGGTCGCTGACGCTTCTAGGTAGCTGGGTCTTCGAATGCAAGTCACCTATCTACCTAGCAGCCCAGCCACCCAGCAACCTAGTCTTCGCGCCGCGGGCGCATGTTCGCGGCGAGGATTTTCTTTCGCAGCCGGATGCTCTTCGGCGTCACTTCGACCAGCTCGTCGTCGTTGATGAACTCGATCGACTGCTCGAGACTGAGTTTTCTTGGAGGAATCAGCCGGATGGCTTCGTCGGCCGTCGACGCACGCATGTTCGTCTGCTTCTTCTCCTTCGTGACGTTGACGTCCATGTCGTTGGGCCGCGCGTTCTCGCCGATGATCATCCCTTCGTAGACCGCTGTTGCCGCGTCGATGAAGATCTCGCCCCGCTCCTGCAGGTTGTAGATCGCATATGCCGTCGCCACGCCGACGCGATCGGCGACCAGCGCACCGGTCGCGCGCGACGGAATGCCGCCATGCCACGGCTCCCATCCCGCGAAGATGTGGTTCATGATGCCCGTACCCCTGGTGTCGGTCAGGAACTGCGATCGGAACCCGATTAGACCGCGCGCCGGAATCCGGAACTCCAGCCGCACCCGGCCGCTCCCGTGATTCACCATCTTGCTCAACACTCCTCGCCGGGTGCCGGCCTGGGCGATCACGACGCCCTGGAATTCTTCGGGAACGTCGATCACCAGATCTTCGACCGGCTCCACTCTGGTGCCATTGAGTTCCTTGGTCACGATATCCGGTCGCGACACCTGCACCTCGTATCCTTCGCGCCGCATCATTTCGATCAGGATCGAGAGTTGCAATTCACCTCGACCAATCACCTTGAGCTGTTCCGGTGAGTCGGTGTCCTCGACGCGAAGCGAGACGTTCCCGAGCAGCTCCCGCTGAAGGCGTTCGCGCAGGTTGCGCGACGTCACGTACTGGCCCTCGCGGCCAGCCATCGGGGAGGTGTTGACGCCGAAGATCATCGAGACGGTCGGTTCGTCGACAGCGATGTGCGGAATCGCGACCGGGTTGGCCGGGTCAGCGATCGTTTCGCCAATCGTAATGTCGTCGATACCTGCGAGGCAGACAATGTCGCCAGCGGCCGCCGAGTCGATTTCAACGCGCTTGAGACCGTCGAAGGCGAAGAGCTTCGTGACCCGTGTCTGCTCGAGCGTGCCTCCGAGCTTCATGACGGTGATCGCATCGTTGAGCCGAACGGTCCCGTTGAAGACGCGGCCAATGGCAATTCGGCCGAGATAGTCGCTGGAATCGAGGTTGGCGACGAGCATCTGGAGCGACGCGTTCGCGTCGCCCTTGGGTGGCGGCACATGCTCGACGATGGCATCGAAAAGCGGACGGAGATCCTCGCCGGGCACCGACGGGTCCGTGCTCGCCGACCCGGCGCGGGCGTTCGTGTAGAGCACCGGAAATTCGATCTGGTCCTCCGTGGCGTCGAGGTCGATGAACAGGTCGTAGACCTCGTTCAACACGTCCTTGGGCCGCGCGTCGGGCCGATCGATCTTGTTGAGAACGACGATCGGCGGCAGCCCGCGCTCCAGCGCCTTGCGGAGGACGAAACGCGTTTGCGGCAGCGGTCCTTCGGACGCGTCGACGAGCAGCATGACGCCGTCGACCATCGCCAGCGTGCGTTCGACCTCCCCGCCGAAATCGGCGTGACCCGGCGTGTCGCAGATGTTGATGAGCAGGTCCTGGTAATGAACGGCGGTGTTCTTGGCAAGGATGGTGATGCCTCGTTCGCGCTCGAGATCCATGCTGTCCATGACCCGCTCCGCCACCTGCTGATTCGCGCGGAACGATCCGCTCTGCCGCAGCAGGGCATCGACCAGCGTCGTCTTGCCATGGTCGACGTGCGCAATGATGGCGACATTGCGCCGGTACGGGTTGGCGATGTGGTGTGACTTCCGGTGCAGAGACATCCAGCCAGTATATCGAGAGCGGTTGATGATGCTTTTTCGGTTGACGTCGAGCGCAGCTGGTCTAGGATTGGCAAGTGCTGACCGAACGCGCGTGTAGGACTAACACTCACGCGCTGTAGGAGTTGGGGCGGATGCACTCGGTATTGGTGGTCGACGACGATCAGGCGCTGCGACGGGTGATCCGCGCGTGGGTCGAGTCGGCCGGGTTCCGCGCGTCGGAAGCCGAGGACGCCGATAGCGCGCTGCATGCCCTGGCTGCGCGGCCGGTTGACATCGCGGTCTGCGACGTCAACATGCCCGGCTGGAGTGGTGTGTGGCTCGCGGAACAGATCCGCGAACGGTTTCCACGCACGGCGATCGTCATGGCGACGGCGGCGCGCGACGTCGAAACGGCGATCGCCAGTCTTCGCAACCAGGTCGTCGACTACATCCTTAAGCCATTCGACCGAACACGACTGCTCGAAGCGCTCGCGCTCGGCCGTGACTGGCACAGCGCATCCACCAGCATCGACCAGTTTCATCATGCGATGGAGGACCGCCTGCGACAACGGCGAGCGTCGGTTGCGGCCCAGCTCGCCGAAGCGCAGGACAGCGTTCGCGACGCGTGGGAAGGGCTGATGGCGGTGCTGCAGCTGCATGTGCACGACAGCCGCGAGCACGCACTACGAGTGGCGCATCTGGCGCTCGCGCTTGCCGATCAGCTCCGGCTCGGAAACGGATCGCTGGACCTGCTCGAACAGGCGGCGCTGCTTCACGATATCGGGAAGCTGGAAATGCCCGCGTCGATACTGTCCAAGCCGGCGCCGCTCGACGACCACGAGTGGCGCGTCATGCGGACGCATCCGCAAGCCGGCTATGATCTCTTGAAGAAGCAGCCGCGATTCGCCGAAGCCGCCGAGATCGTCCTCTGTCACCACGAGGCGTTCGACGGAAGCGGATATCCGCGAGGATTGCTGGGAGACGCGATCCCGATCGAAGCGCGGATTCTCTCCGTCGCCGACGCTTACGATTCGATGACGCAACCGCACACGCAGCGTCCGGCGATGACGCCAGCGCTGGCGGTCAGCGAGATCGAGCGGTGCAGCGGACGGCAGTTCGATCCGGAATGCGCCGAAGCCCTCGGACCGGTGCTGCTCGACTCCATGAAGGAGACCGTCGCCTGATGCCGCTGTTCGAATACGCCTGCCGACGCTGCGACCGTGAGTTCGAGACACTGGTCCGCGCCAACAAAACACCCGAGTGTCCCTCGTGTGGGGGAACCGACCTCGAGCGGAGATTGTCGGCGTTTGCCGCGCACACCAACGGCAGCAGCGGCGCCGAGGCAATGCCCGCGTCCGGCGCCTGCGGCCGCTGCGGCGACCCGCGGGGACCGGGGGCGTGCTCGTTGAACTAGGCGGGCCTGACAAGGCCCGCCCTACCCACAGATCCTGTGAACGGTGGCGCGGACCTTGTCAGGTCCGTGTTATTTCTTGGCCGCCGCGGCGCCAAGCTTCACCGCCTGCGCCATTGCCATCCCCTTCTCTTCCATGTAGTCCACGGACACGCGCTCGCCGACCTTCACGGCGGACGCATCCAGCTTGTCCTTGCCACGCGTGATCTGGGTCTTGCTGTCCAGCATCACCATCAGGTCCTTGCCCTCGGTCGTCTTGATCATGACGTGCTGTCCCTGCACGCTGCTGACGGTGCCGAGCGCTTTGTGCGTGTGTCCCTCGTGGGCGAGGGTGGCGACGGGCAACAAGAGAACGGTGGCGAGTACGAGTCCGGCCACGCGGGTGAAAGTCATCGGTGCCTCCTCACACATTTTCCGCTAAGAACGTCCTGTTCGGCTATCTCCTGTCGCACGTGCTCTGGGGGAGCGTTCTTACCTAGCTACCTCTCTCCCCAGCCACCCAGCTACCTAAAGAGCGAAGTATCGCGACGCGACGAGGATCATGATCAGCGTGAGCGCGGCGATCGCGCACTCGCCCACCACACCGACGACGAGGGGCCGCCATCCCTGCTTCGTGAGACCACGGATGTCGGTGCGCAGGCCGACGCCCGCGAACGTGAGGAGGAACGCCCAGCGCGAGAGGTTCGCGAGGTCTGTCGTCTCGAGCTTCGTGAACGCCCCCGCGGTCGCGAGCGCGGAGATGACGAGAAAGCCGAGCACGAACTTCGGAAAACTCTTCCAGAGGAACGCACCCTTGTGGCCGATGTCCTTCGCTTGACGCTGCCGCGCCCAGTAAATCGCGTAGCCGAGCACGATGAAGCCAATCGTCGCGTTGCGCGCTGTCTTCGCCAGCACCGCGACCCGTCCCGCGGCGTCGGAGTACAGCGCGCCAGCGGCTGTTGCTTCCGCGGTGTTGTCGACGGCCAGGCCGGCCCACAGACCATAAGCCTGATCGCTCATGCCCAGCGCGTGCCCGATCAACGGGAACACGAACAGGCTCACGGCACCGAGCGCCAGGATTGCCGCCATCGCGTAGGACACATCCTCGTCGTCGGCCTCGATCGCGCCCTTGGCGGCGATGATGGCAGAGACCCCGCAGATTGACGACCCTATCGCGAGCAGGCTTATCAGTTTTGGCCGAAGGTTCAACGCCCGGCCGAGCGCGGTCATCAGCACGATCGCCATCGCGAGCTCGAGAGCGACGCACACGAGGCTGATACCGCCGATCGCGATCACATCTCCGAGAACGAATCGCACGCCAAGCAGGACAATGCCGATCTTCAGCCAGAACTCGTAGGTATCGACACCGGCGCGAAAGATCGCAGGCACGCCGACGGTGTTGGAGACAATCAAGCCGAAGATGATCGCCCACAGCACGTACTCGATGTTCGGCAGGGTCAGCTGATGCGCCTTCCCGTACGCGGCGATCGACTGCTCCGTGACCTTGCCGGCGAACCCGATCACCAACAGCAGCACAACGCCAGGCACGAGCTCGAACAGATACGGCAGTCGCCGGCTACGGGTAGCAGAATACGCGAGCGTCACGGCGTCACCAGGTGATGTGCGGCAACGCGCCCGCTTTGACGAGAGCCACTGCGGCCGCCGCCGCGATCACCGCCCACCAATCACGCGAGAGCTTCATATGCCCCGGAGTCTACACGGCTCGGGCCGGTCTCGCCCAGGACAGTCTGTCTTTGCTCCGCTTCGCGGCGGCTAAAGACAGTTTCAAAACCAATGTAGGGTCCGCCTTTAGGCGGACCTTAGGCCGGCTACACGGGTTCTGAAACGAATTCTAGGCAAGGCGGCGGGCCTTTGTGATGGAGTTGGTTTGGCGAGAGCGCACCATGACCGCCACACCAACGATCATCAATCCGGCCGCGACCAGGTGCGCGACCGTGAATGGCCCCAGGACGCGCTGGTTGACGCGCACGAACTCGATTGCGAAGCGGATCGCGCCGGCGATCAGCAGGTAGCGGCCGAGCACGACGCCGTCGGAAACACCTCGTCGTCGCCATGCAATCAGAACCGCCGCGAGCACGAATAGCGCGGCCATCTCGTACAACTGCGTCGGGTGCACGCGATCGGTCGTCGGCGGAAGTCCCTCCGGAAACGCGACCGCCCACGGAAGATCGCTCGGCCGGCCATAGTCGTCCCCGACGAGGAAACACCCGATTCGACCGATTGCATGCCCGACGGCGAGCGCCGGCGTTGCAGCGGCGAGCGTTCGCACGATCGGCAGCCGCTGACGGCGCATGACGATCAGCCCGGCGACAACCCCTCCAACGAACCCCCCGAACCAGCTCATGCCACCACGGCTCAGGAGCAGCGAGAGGGCCGGCGCTTCGCCGAGGTGCTCGGCCGTCCACAACAGCTTGGCGCCCAGCAGACCGCCGAGAACACCAGCCACCGCGGCGTTGGCCGCGTCCTCCGGAAGGCCGCCGCGCGCCAACTCACGCCCGAACAACCAGATGCCGACCAGTGCGCCAATCGCCACCATCACGCCGAAACTGGTGATTTCGAACGTCCCGATGCGGAAGAGAGTCGGATACACGGGCCAGATGATAATAAGTGGAAGAAGTGGAAGAAGTTGAAAAGTCGAAGAAGTAGCTTCAAAACTTACTTTTCCACTTTTCCACTTTTCCACTTCGAAGCGAGGGCTTGAATGCGACGAGCACTGATTGGGGTGAGCGCGCTCATCATCTCCGTTGGCGCGGGCTGCAGCGGCAGCGAGGCGCCACAGCCCGAGATCGCCACCACGACACCCCCGCCGGCCGCGTGGAATCCCACCGTGCAACCGATGACCGTGCCGGTCGGTGCCCGTGCGCTCGAACCACAAATCAACACGACCGGACCGAAACCGATCTTGAGCTGGCTCGAGCAGACCGACGAGACTGCCACGCTCAAGTTCTCGGAGCTGTCCGATGGCGCATGGTCACCCGCGCGAACCGCCGCGTCGGGCAAGAACTGGTTCGTGAGCTGGGCGGACGTTCCGGCGGTGATGCGCATGACGGACAACACGCTGGTGGCCCACTGGTATCGAAACACGAACGTCCAGAACGAGGGCTATGACCTGTGGATGTCGTACTCGCGTGACGAGGGGAAGACGTGGGCGAAGCCGTTCACGCCGCATCACGACCGCACCGAACAGGAGCACGGCTTCGCGTCGCTGTTCGAGACGCCCGGTCGCGGGCTCGGCATCGTCTGGCTCGACGCCCGCGACTACGAGCTGGCGAAGGACGCTCCTGATGGTGGCTCGGTGATGCTGCGTTATGCGTCCTTCGATCCCCAGTGGAAGCAGACCGCGGACGACGCGGTCAATCTCCGCGTCTGCGAATGCTGTCAGACCAGCGTCGCGACCACCGCCGACGGTGTGGTGACGGCGTTCCGCGATCGCAGCGACAAGGAAATTCGCGACATCTACGTGACGCGACTCGAGAACGGCACGTGGACCGAGCCGGTTGCGGTGCACAACGACAACTGGGAGATCGACTCCTGTCCCGTCAATGGGCCCGCGATCAGCGCACGCGATCGCACTGTCGTCGTCACCTGGTTCACGGCGGCGAACAGCAAAGGCCAGGCGTTCGCGGCGTTCTCCAGCGATGCGGGCCGCACCTGGGGCACCCCCATCCGCCTCGACGACGGTCAATCGCTCGGGCACGTCGACGTCGAGCTGCTGGACGACGGGAGCGCCGTTGCCTCGTGGGTCGAATTCGCGGATCAGCGCGGACACTTCCGGATGCGACGCATCGAGACGAATGGGATCAAGTCAGCGCCGATCGAGATCGCGGGCACGGGACAGGGTCGCGTCTCGGGCTATCCGCGGATGGCGCGGTCAGGTGACCAGCTGCTGCTGGCGTGGACAGAAAGTGCGACCGGATCGAACGACGAGCCCGCGCAGCAGGTCAAGGCGGCGCTGGCGACACTGCCGCGGAAATAGGTTGCTGGGTAGCTGGGTAGCTGGGTCGCTTCGCTTCTGGGCCGGACGTTCCTACCCAGCAACCCAAAGAAAAAGGGCCACCCGAAGGCGGCCCTTTTCTTCGTACTCGTTGGGGCCACCTTCAGGTGGCCCACCGGCCCGGATTCGATTAGTCGACGACCTCACCCGGACGCTGGCCCCAGCCGAAGCCGTCCTTCGGACGACGGAGGCTGACCATGCGAATGCGGTGGTCGGCAGGATTGCGTCCCGGGGAACCGGAAATGACGACATGGTCACCGGGCTTCAGCGTCTCCCTGGTAACGCCCTGGCCTCCCAGCTGCCCGGCGCCGCCCCACTCCACGGCATAGCGCACCATCGAGCCATCCTTCTCCTTGACCATCACGTGGACGAAGGAGTGCGGGTTACGGAACAGGAACTGCACCAGCTCCCCTTCGATGCTCACGGTCTGGTCCTCCAGATACGTAGCCGCGAAGGAGTGATGCGCGTACGCCTTTGCGCCGGCGCCGACAACGAGAGCCGCCGCGGCAAAGAGCACAACAGCCAGAAAACGCTTCATATCGTCGTTCCTCCTACCAGTACGGGAACTATCTGACCAGAAATCGTAGCCGAGAACCCGCGCAATTACTCCTGAAGAGTATCTGAATTGTTCTTCAGAATACTCGGCGACGGCAGAAATCGCGGGTATTTTACCGAACCCCGCCCTGCTCGCATATCTGATTTTTTCCTTCGCAACGCGGACCTGACAAGGTCCGCGTTGCCGTAGGGCAAGCCTTGTCCGGCTCGCCTCAACTACGACGCCGGCAATCTGAACGCGAGCAGCTCAGCGCCGTACCCGGGCGCGCTGACCGCCAGCACGATGTACTGCCGCCCGTTGTGCATGTAGGTCATCGGCGAACCGGTCTGCGGCGCCGGCATATAGACGGCACCCACTTCCTTGCCGTTCGTCTTGTCGTACGCCCGCAGCATCGCTCCCTTGCGGCCGTCGTCCAGGGTGAACGTGCCGGCCTCGCCCGCGACCACGAGACTCTTCGTCGACAGCGTGCCGATCCGCCCGATACGACCCGTGCGCGGGATCGTCAGCCCCTTGAGCGCCGGATGATTCTTGATCTCATCAGGCGTCTCGCCATGAGCAATGCGCCACACGATCTCGCCCTTCTTCAGGTCGATCGCCGTGATGCTCGCGTACGGCGGCTTCATCAGCGGCAGCCCGCGTATCGTGAGTGAGATTGGTGTCACCTTGCCGTCGGCTGGATTCGGGGCGACGCCACGCACGAAGTTCATGTCGGACTGCGCTTCCTCGCCGGGCCGAAGATTGAGGTTGCCCATCTCGGCCTTCGAGTACACGTAGAGAACGCCCGTCTCCGGATCGTAGGACGCGCCTGGCCAATTGGCACCGCCGGTGGAGTTCGGCATGAACAGGGTCGCCAGCTGTCCGTCGAACGTGCTGACAACTGGCGGCGTGAAGATCGGACCGATCTTGAAACGCGAGACGAACTTGATCGCTTCAGCCCGCAGTTCCGGCGTGAAGTCGATCAGTCCGTCGATCGAGACGCCCTGCCGCTCGAACGCCGGCGGCTTGGTGACGAACGGCTGCGTCTTGCTGGTCTTCTCGTACGGCACCGTCGACTGCTCCACCGGCCGCTCCTCGATGGGCCAGATCGGCTCGCCGGTCACGCGATCGAGCACGTACAGCCATCCCTGCTTCGACGGCTGCGCCGCGATCTTGCGCAGACGTCCATCGATCATCACGTCGGCCAGGACGGGTGCACACGGCAGATCCATGTCCCAGATGCCGTGATGCACGGTCTGGTAGTGCCACTTGCGCTTTCCCGTCTTCACGTCGACCGCGACGAGGCTCTCACCGTAGAGCGTGTCGCCCGGGCGATGACCGCCGTAGTAGTCGCCCGTCGGCAACTCCACGGGCAGGTAGGCGAGACCAAGCTCCTCGTCGACGCTCATCTGCGCCCACACGCCGGCGTTGCCCGTGTACTCGGCGGATCCTTCCTGCCACGTGTCGTAGCCGAACTCACCTTTCGTCGGAATGGTGTGGAAGATCCAGATGCGCTTGCCCGTTCGCGCGTCGAAGCCGCGGACATAGCCCTTCTGGTTCGCGCGACGTTTCGGCGCACCGCCCTCCACATGCGCGGCACCGACGATGATCGTGTCCTTGGTCACGATCGGCGTCGCGTGCAGACCCACCTCGCCGGTGATCAGGTCCATGTCCTGGTCATCGTCCAGTTTCAGATCGACGACGCCGTCCTTGCCGAAACCGGGAACCGGAATCCCGGTCTTTGCGTCGAGGGCGAGCATGCGATAGCCGGGCGTGACGTAGACGACGCGCGCGTCGCTGCCGTTCGACCAGTACGCCAACCCGCGACCCGAGAGCTGCCGCGGCGCCGACTGCCCGCGTTTGCCCTCGTCCTCACGATGCATCCACAGCAGCTCGCCGGTGCCCGCGTCGAGCGCAACGACCGCGCGTCGCGTTCCGGCGGTGGCATAGACCACGCCGCCAACCATGAGCGGCGTCGTCTCGAAGTTGGTCTCGGGGCGCGGCCCGAGCGAGTCGGTACGGAAGCGCCACGCGATCTGCAGCTTGTCGAAGTTGCTCGCGTTGATCTGATCGAGCGGCGCATAGCGCGTGTTGGCGAGGTCGCCGCCGTAGGTTCGCCAGTCGCGCGATTCAGTAGCGGACGGAACGACCGGCGCTTGTCCCTGCGCCGCAATCGTGACCGCCATCGCCGCCAAAGAGGTGACGACCGCGACCGTGCTGATTCGCCGTCTCATTTCAAGCGCCTCCTCATGTCAACTCCAATCACTAACGCTCGTCCAACTCCCAACTCCCAACCCACTTCGCGGCGCCACGTCCCAATCCTTGCTATCCGGCGTTGGGAGTTGGTCGGGCGAGAGATGTTGGGAGTTGGGAGTTGATTACTGTGTGGCCGCCATCGCCGTGGTGACCTCGCGCTCGAGCAGATCGAGCGGCAGGATGCCATTGCGAAGCACGGCATCGTGGAACTCCCGGATATCGAATCGATTTCCCAGCGCACGCTCGGCGCGCCGCCGAAGATCCTTGATCCGCAGCTCGCCCAGCTTGTACGCGAGCGCCTGTCCCGGCCGCGCGATGTAGCGATCGACTTCGGCGATCGACTCCCCGGGCACGTGCAGTGCGAAGTATTCGCGCGCCTTGTCGCGAGACCACCCGAGCGCGTGAATACCCGTGTCGACGACGAGACGGACGGCGCGGAAGCGTTCACTGGCGAGTTGCCCGAACCTGGTCGTCGGGTCGAGATAGACCGATCCGAGCTCAGGTCCAAGCGACTCGGCGTACAGACCCCAGCCTTCCGTAAACGCCGCGACACTGAACGCCTTGCGGAACTCGGGCAGCGCCTCGAGCTCGAGCGCCGTGGAGATCTGCAGGTGATGCCCGGGAATCGTTTCGTGCAGGACCAGCGCCTCGACGCGATACTTCACCTGCTCGTGCGGCTTGTAGGTGTTCATGTTGAACCAGCCGGAGCGACTGGCGTCGGGTGTGCCGCGGCTGTAGTTCGATGCGGTGGCCGCCTCGCGGTCGGGGGAGATCGGACGGATGCCGAACGGAATGCGCGGCAGCCGTTTGAACAGCCGCGGCAGCTCGGGCTGCACGCGCATCGCCACGTCGCGTCCGTACGCGAGCATCTCCTCTTTCGAGATGAACTTCATACCCGGCCGCGAGGCGAGCTGCTTTTCGAAATCGGCGACCGAGCCACTGAAGCCGCTTTGGCGCGCGATCTTCTCCATCTCCCCTTCGATCCGCTGCACCTCCTGCAGGCCGAGCTGATGGATCTGCTCCGCGCTCATGTGCGTGGTCGTGAAGTGATGGATCAGCGCCGCGTAGCCTTCCTGGCCCTTCGCCATCGACGTGACAGCCGTCTGCGCTCGCGCCTTCGGCATGTACTCGGTGCGCAGGAACATCTGCGCCTTGCGCCACGCCGGGACGAACGCGTTGGAGTACGCGTCGGTCGCCTCGCGCGCCAGGCGATCGCGATCGGCGGCGGGAACAGTGGCGGGGAACCGCTTGAAGGCATCGAGCAGTGGCGAGTCTGCCGCGGCCGGGCGGCTCTGTGCCTCCATCTGATCGAGCATCATCGTCACGACCGTCGCCGGCTGCGTCTGTCCAGCGGTGATCTGTTCGCGCAGGAGCGCGATCGTCTGGTCGACGAGCGCCGGCACCCTGCGCATGCGCGAGACGATGTTCTCGTAGTCCTTGACCGAGCGCGATGGCATCGCGTCGATCGTCTCGAAGATGTCGTTGTGGAAGCCGTCGGACTGCGAGACGGTCTGAATCACCTCGAGATACGGACCGTTGTCGAGGTCGTCACGCAGCTGGTATTCGAGCAGCGCGACGCTGAGTTTTTGTGACGCGTTCAGCGTGCCGGGCGCGAAGTAGAGCGCCTTCTGCAGATACTCCTGCCGCTCGGCACGCCGCTTCTCCCGCGCCGCCTTGGACAGGTCGGTCCACCGATCGTTGTAATCGGTGCGACCCATGAAGGTGGCGAGCTCCGGGGAGTCGGCCAGTCGCCAGCCCCAGTAGTCGGCGAAGACCTCTTCGAGCCCGAGCTGAGAGGGTCCCTGGGCGCCGGCCAGCATCGAGCAGACAACGACCGCCGCAACGCCAGCGAACGTCTTCAACCTCGTTTTCACTGCAGGCGAAGAATATTACAGCTGGGCAGCGGTGACGAAGCGCGGCTCGATGTCCACCGGGACGTCCTTCAGCTTGTCGAACACCTTCTGCGCCTGCGGCCGCACCACGGCCATCGTCGAGAGCAGCTGCTTGGCTGCGGCATAGTCTCCAGTGGCCTGCAGGGTCATCAGATCCCGCGCAAGGTCGGTGACGTTCTGTCTGATCTTCGCCGCATCAACCGCGAACGTCCCGTCTGCGGCCACGGTGACACCGCCATGATCCAGGAAGTAATTCAGCTGGATGGCGACGCCACGCCCATGCGCTTCGGTCAGTCCGAATCGAATCGATCGGAACATCGACGCGAGATAGGTGGTGTACATCGTCTGCTGGAACTGCTTATCGAGCTTGCCGTGATCGACGAGATACTGCAGCGCGAACAGGCCAGTGATGTCCGCCTTCGCTTCCTCGATCGTGCTGTAGGTCTCGCGGAGCTGCTCCCGTACGGTCGTGGCCTTCCCGCTGACCGCGATGTTGTGGGGCCCCAGCCCGTGCACGAGCTCGTGCATCAGGATGTGCGTGAAGAAGACGTCGAAGGCCACGTTGCTCTGGTCAGCCGTCGCGAGCGCCACTTTCGCGATCGGTTGCAGGACCAGGCGGAACTTTGCCTCCTGGTTGTTCTTCAGCATCACGCGTTTGGAGCCCTTTTCCGCGACCACACGCTCGTCATTCGGCAGGTTGTAGGCAGCCGTCTGCACGGCGCGATTGCCATCGCCTGACGAGAAGACCGTGTTGACGACGCGGATCGGCGCCAATGCCCCAAGCTTCGGGTTGCGGTACTTCGGATCGATTGGCAGGTTGTTCTCGATCTCCTGCAGCTCCGAACTGAAGCGCGCGAGCTTGTCCGTCTCGGCGCCGTCACGCAGCGCGATGAACGACTCGAACGCCGCCTTGTAGTTGAACCACTCGTCCTCGTACACCTCATATGGGCCGATCGTCGGCTCGATGCTCGCGTCGAGCTCCATCCACGCGACATCGCTGTCGTAGTAGTCGTTGCTGATGAACGCGGCCGCACGCTTCTCCAGGAAGTTCTTCAGCGTAGGCTGGGTCGTCAACGACGCCGCTTCGCGCAACAGGGCGGCCGCCTGCGCGAGCTCGCCCTGATACTCGACGCTGTAGGGCACTGCCGTGAACTTGCCGTCGAGGCTGCGGCGAATCGTCGTGAAGAAGCCGGTCGCGCGCTTGCGTTCAGCCTCGGGCAGGCTTTTCAACCACGCGTCGACTTCGGCTTTGGTTGCACCCGCCGGATAGAAGTTCGCCGGCTCCGGCTTGGACGGCACACCGGGAATGAACGCCTTGTTCTCGTCGAGACGCGACCACGGCCCCTTGTTCACCATGAACGCGTGCAGTCGCGCCCGGCCGAGCGGCGACGCGTCGCCCAGCAGATCGAGCAGCAGCGTTTCGTTGCCGGCCCAGACCTGCCGCAGGAACAGGGTGTCGAAGATCTTTCCTGCATCGACGAGCCGTTTCAGCGCCTGACGCTCGTTGTCGGGCAGCTTGGACAGATCGGCGGCGATATCCGCCGCTGCAAATCGCGCCGTGCTCGCCTCGAGCTGCGCGGCTTCGTCGGAAGAAACGCCCTGTTGGGCTGATGGAGATTTCGTTTGGATCACGGTTTGATGTTCGGGTTGCGCTCCGCAGCAGGCGGTCGTCAGCGACGCAGTGAGCGATACCAGGAGAAGCGTTGTTTTCATAAGCCTGCTCGAGGCGCGCTTTGCGCGCATCGCGGACCATGAAGGTCCGCGCCGCATCTCAATGCACCCCGATGCTTCGTTGCAATCCTGCGGGATCCGCGCCGAGCCGCTTGAGCGCCATCTCCCACATCTGCTCCGGCGGCGTGTTGAAGATCAACACCGGGTCGACGGCCATCGTCAACCAACCGGACGCCGCGATTTCCTGTTCGAGCTGACCCGGTCCCCATCCCGCGTAGCCGACGAGCACTCGCGCGCGGCTCGACGGCGGAGACTTGAGCAGTTGTAACGCCAGTTGGGGCGAGCTCGAGATCAGAACACCCGGGCAGATCGTCGCTTCCTCGTCTTCGAGCCCATGCGATTCGGCCATCAACACCCACGTGCGCTGCGGCTCCACCGGTCCACCCACCCACAGCTTCAGCTCCGGATCGACCTTTATTGGCGGGTCGGTCTTGATGAGCGTCCACGCCGGATCACTCATCTGCCGATTGACGACGAGGCCGAACGCACCCTTGTCGGTGTACTCACACAGCAGGACGACCGACCTGGCAAAGTTCGGGTCGCTCATCTGCGGCATCGAGAGGAGGAGCAGCGGCGCGGGTCCAGCCACGCTGACATGATAACCCCTGGTAGCTGGGTTGCTCGGTAGCTAGGTGGCTGGGTCAATGGGCGGATCCGCTGCTTGGTCGCTGGATCGGCGTTGGTCGGCGATGGGTTGCTGGGGCCCAGTCGCGCTGCGCGAGTTTCTGCGCTCACGGGCGGTCTCGTCCCAAGGACTTCATCAGACCTCTCAGCGGCGCCGAGGTCTTTCGAATCCGCAACTCGAGGCGCTCGTACTCCTTGTCGGCGATGTAGCCAAGTCTTCGCGCCGCGTGGAGGCAGTATCCGACCTCGGCAAGCGATGCGGACGCGATCTGAAGAAAGTGGAGCTTGTCGGCTTCGGTGTAGCGGCTGCTGCCTTCGACGATGTTCAACGGAACCGAGAAGGCGGAGCGGCGAAGCTGCGAAGCGAGCTCGTACTTTTCGAGCGGTGGGAATGTTCGCGACAGGAGATGGAGGTCGATGAAGAGATCATCGGCCCTTTGCCAGGCGAGCAGCGAGTGATGCGGGAGCGTCATGCGCCCCGACAATGGCAAGCGTGATGCCGTTGATTCGCCAACAGTGAACGCGATTTGTAGTGATTTCCCTGCACGCGAGCCTTCACTTCGTTTCCGAAATACCCGTCGAAAGGTAGGCGCCGCGACCTGGCTACCCGAGAAGACGCGGGAGCACCCAGCTACCCAGACGCGAAGCGACCCAGCAGCCCAGCTACCTAATTCGTCCCTCGCGCCGGCGGTTGTGGCTTCGGCAGCGGCTTCCTCGGCAGCTTTTCGTCGCGGTTCGCGGCGTGATACACGAACGACGCGACGATCACGGCGTTGCGCATCATGTCGTCGCGCTGGACGCGCTCGTAGAGGTCCATGTTCGAGTGGTGGGTGCGCGCGTTGTATTCGATCTCGTCCTGGATGAACTGAAATCCTGGAAGTCCGACTGCATCGAAGGATTGGTGATCGGTACCGCCCGTATTCCTGATCGCGACGGTCGTCATCCCCATGTTGCGGAACGGCTCCATCCACGACTGGAAGATCGGCGCCACGCCTTCATTGCCCTGCAGGTAGACGCCGCGGATCTGCCCGGTTCCGTTGTCGACGTTGAAGTAGCCGGCCAGCTTCGCGTGTTCGGGCTTGAGCTGCATCGTTGCGGGATCGGCGAAATGCGTCTTCACGTACTCCTTCGAACCAAGCAGCCCCTGCTCTTCTCCAGTCCATAGCGCGAGCCGCACGGTGCGGCGCAGCTTCACGCCGGTTGTCTTGAGAATACGCATCGCCTCGAGCATGACCGCCGATCCGGCGGCGTTGTCCGTCGCGCCGGTGCCGGTGTGCCACGAATCGAAGTGAGCGCCGAGCATGACGATCTCATCCGCCTTGTCGCTGCCCGGGATCTCGCCGACGATGTTCACGGCGGTCGTGTCGGTGTCGAAGAAGCGGTTCTGGATATCGAACTGCAGCGTGACGGGAATGTTCTTGTCGAGGGTGCGCACGATCCGTCCATAGTGCTCGACGGCAAGCGTGACCTGCGGCGGTTGCAACGGATCTTTCGGATCGCGCGAGACGTTCGGCGCACCCTGTACGAACACCGTGCCACCGTCTCCATTCGCCTGGCCGTTCGGACGGCGACTGTAGTCGAGCAACGCCGCCACGCCTTCGTCCAGGAAGAACTGCGTCCGCTTTCGAGCAAACGCCTGTGGATTCTGGCCGCCGCCGCCACCTCCGCGACCACCCTGAGGCTGTCTGGCGAGATCGCTCAGCTGATCGTCGGTGTATCGCCGGCCCTGCGCATCGAAATGCGCCGGCACATCGCCAAGGGGAACGGTGAGCACGAACTTGCCGCGCAGCTTGCCGCGGAACTTCTCGAAGTCGCTCTCGTTGTTGATCACCGCCACGATCGCGTCACCGGTGATCGGGCCGTTCGTGCCCGGCGTCCATGCTTTCGGATACGCGATGAGCGGATAGGCGCGCGGCGTGACCGCCATCGCCGCCATCCGCTGGTTCTGCCATCCCCGACCGAATGGAAACGACTCGGTGTGAACGTTGGCGAGCCCCCACTCCTTCATCGTGGTCTGCGTCCACGTGGCCGCTTCCTTGATCTCGGGCGAGTTGGTCAGACGCGGACCATAAATGTCGGTGAGATAACTTTCGATGTCCATCACCCGCGAGCGCTGCAGTCCTTCCTCCTTGATGCGATACACCGCATCGAGATCGACCTTCTCGCTCTGGGACAATTCGGCGGCGAGCGGCATGACGAGCAGAACGGTGATCGCGGCAGCGACGGCGGGGCGCTTGAACATCGCGTCTCTCTCCGGGTGAAACTCTAACAGGTAGCTCCGTGGCTGGGTAGCCGTCGTTTGGTAGCTGGGTAGCTAGGACAGCTAGGTAGCTGGGTAAGAACACTTGTCTTCAAACCGTTCCGGAAGCGACGGTAAAGACAAGTGCCTTTACCGAGCTACCCTGCGCAACCGGAAACATCGGTAACCTTAGCTACCCAGCTACCCAGCCACCCAGCTACCCAGCTACCCAGCTACCCTGCGACCCAGCTACGCTATCGCATGCGCTCGAGATCAGTCGTGACCTGCGTGTTCACCGTACTGGCCGGCCTGGCCGGATGTACTCGAAGCGCCATGCCGGACCTCGTGACCGTCGCCGAGCGATCCGGGTTCGTTCGCACCGGACGCTTCGACGAGGTTCAACGGCTGTGCGCTGATTTCCAGACCGCCTGGCCCGACAACATCCGGTGCGTCGAATTAGGACGCTCGCCTGAGGGGCGGCCATTATTGGCGCTGGTCGCGTCGAGCGACGGTGCGCTCGACCCGGCGACGGCCCGCGCACGGAATCGTCCGGTCGTGTTCATGCAGGGCGGCATTCACGCTGGAGAGATCGACGGCAAGGACGCGGGTTTCCTCGCGCTGCGGCAGATGCTCCAAGGAACAGCGGCGGCTGGAGCACTCGAACGCGCCACGCTGGTGTTCGTTCCCGTGTTCAACGTCGACGGCCACGAGCGATTCGGCCGCTGGAATCGTCCGAACCAGATCGGACCCGAGGAGATGGGCTGGCGGACTACCGCGCAGAACCTCAATCTGAACCGCGACTACACCAAGGCCGACGCGCCCGAAATGCAGGCGATGCTCCGGGTGCTGACCGCGTGGGACCCGATCCTGCTGGTCGATCTGCACGTGACGGACGGCGCCGAGTTCGAGCACGACGTGTCGCTGAATATGGCTCCGACGCTTGCCGGCGACGCGGATCTGATCCGCGCCGCCGTCGCGTTTCGCGATGCGCTGATGCAGAAGCTCGGAACACAGGGTTCGCTGCCGCTCGACTTCTATCCATCGCTGCTGAAAGACGACGATCCGACATCCGGGTTTGCCGTCAGCGTGGCGCAGACACGCTTCTCGCAGCAGTACTGGAGCGAGCACAATCGCCTCGGTCTCCTCATCGAGACACACTCGTGGAAGGACTACCCGACGCGCGTCCGAGTCACGCGCAACGCGATCGTCGATGTGATGGAGCTGGCCGCCGCGCACGCGAGTGAGTGGCGCGCTGGCGCGATCGCGGCGGATCAGCGTGGAGCGCAGGTGGGAGGAGCGCCGGTCGCACTGGCGTATGGCAACACCGATCACAGTACGACGATCGACTTTCGCGGTTACGCCTACACGCGCGAGCCGTCGGCAATATCGGGCGGCATTCGCGTCCGCTATGACAGGACACGTCCGCAGATCTGGAAGATTCCGCTGCGCGATGGGGTGACACCTACGGTCACCGTCACCGCACCCAAGGCTGGCTACATCGTGCCGTCCGCGCACGCGGCGTGGGTGAGCGACAAGCTCGCGCTGCACGGCATCGAGACGAGGATTCTCGCACAGCCGGCGACCTTCGAGGTCGAGGCGTTTCGGGTCACGAAGTCCACGCTCGCAACAGGAACGTTCGAAGGCCACGCAACGCGGACACTGGACGGCGAATGGGCGACCGAGGAGCGGCTCGTGCCCGCTGGTTCGCTCTTCGTGCCAATCGCGCAGGGCAAGTCGCACCTGCTGATGACGCTGCTCGAGCCTCGCAGCGCGGACTCGTTCGTCAGCTGGGGCTTCTTCAACAATGCGTTCGAGCGCAAGGAATACATGGAAGCGTACGTGGCCGAGGAGGTCGCGGCGAAGATGTTGAAGGAGGACGCCTCGCTGAAAGCCGCGTTCGAGAAGCGCCTCGCCGACGATCCGATGTTCGCCGGGAGTCCGACGGCGCGACTCGACTTCTTCTACCAGCGTCACCCTTCGTGGGACGAACGGGTCAACCTGTATCCGATCTATCGCGTGGCTCGTGTCCCGTGATCCGCTCGACGTTCTCGAGCGCGACCGCCAGGTTTCGTCGCAATCCGGCGACCTTCGCGCGCGTCATCGGCGTGTGCCGGATCAGCGTGCGTAGTTCGTCGTCGGAGCGCTGCGAGAGCTCGACGAGCTTCGGCAGGTCGAGACCCGCCCGTGGTTGCCAGGAGGGATCGGCCGATGTCGGCGCCGGCTGGTTGTACGGACAGACCTCCTGGCAGATGTCGCAGCCGTAGACGTGCATGCCGATCGCGCCGCGGTACTCACCGGCAATCGCATCGCGATGCTCGATCGTGAGATACGAGATGCACCGATTGGAGTCGAGAACGCCAGCGTCGACGATCGCGCCAGTCGGACAGGCATCGAGACAGCGCCTGCAGGTCCCGCATTGCTCCAGACCCTGCGCATCCGTCTCGAGGTCGAGCGTGCAGATGATCTCCGCCAGGAACAACCACGAGCCCAGCTCGCGATTGATCAGGCACGTGTTCTTGCCGACCCATCCAAGGCCGGCATACTGCGCGTAGACACGTTCCTGAACAGGCCCCGTGTCGACGTACGCGCGCGCCTCAAACGGCTCCAACGACTCGGCGCGCATCCACGCGAGCAGCGCGTCCATCCGTGTTTTCAGGACGTCGTGATAGTCGTCACCCCAGGCATAGCGCGAGATCCGCGCGACGTCGGCGGGAAGTTCATCGGAGTAGGGGCGATTGGTGTTGTAGAGCGTACCGGTCACGACGACCGAGCGTGCGCCGGGGATCACATGACGAACGTCAGCGCGCCGATCGGCCGATCGGGTCATCCACGCCATGTCGCCGGCGTAGCCGCGATCGAGCCACTCGCGCAGGAACGACAGCTCTGGAAAGCGGTCGACGGGCGCGATCCCGCACAGATCGAATCCGAGCTCTTTGGCCTTGTCCTTGATGCTCGTGGAGGTGAAACGTGTCAAAACCCAAAACCCAAAATCCAAACCCCAAGACCCCAACTCAACATCCCAAGACCGTAAATGGCGTGTGATCTCGGGAGTTGGGAGTTGGGCCGGCGTCAGAGAGTTGGGAGTTTACACGCGTCAACTCCTGGACACGAGTTGCCTCACCACATAAGGAAGGATTCCGCCATGGCGGAACGCCACCAGCTCCTCGGGCGTGTCGATGCGCGCCGTGACCGTGAACGCCTTCTTCGTTCCGTTTTCGGCAGTCGCGACCACGGTCACGTCGCCACGAGGCGTGAGTGCGGTGGCCGAGCCGACCAGGCTGAACGCTTCGGTGCCGGTGATACCGAGTGACGAGGCGTTCTCGCCTGTCTTGAACTGCAGCGGCAGCACACCCATGTTCACGAGGTTGCTGCGGTGAATGCGCTCGAACGATTCGGCGATGACCGCCTTGACGCCGAGCAGCAGCGTCCCTTTCGCCGCCCAGTCGCGCGATGATCCGGATCCGTACTCTTTGCCCGCGATCACCAGCAGCGGCACATCGTTGGTCTGGTACTTCATCGACGCATCGTAGATGGTCATCAGCTCGCCGCCGGGCTGATACATTGTCCAGCCGCCCTCGGTCCCCGGCGCCAGCTGGTTGCGCAGTCGCACGTTCGCGAACGTGCCGCGCATCATCACCTCGTGATTGCCGCGACGCGCGCCGTACGAGTTGAAGTCGCCCGGCTTGACGCCGTTCGCGATCAAATACGCCCCGGCCGGACTGTCCGCTCTGATCGATCCCGCGGGCGAGATGTGATCGGTCGTCACGCTGTCACCGAGCAGCGCCAGCACCCGGGCACCTGAAAGGTCGACGGGTGCCGACGGCGTCATCGTCATGCCCTGAACGAATGGCGGGCGCTGAATGTAGGTCGACGACACATCCCACACGTACCGGCTTCCCTCGGGTACTGGCAGCGTCTGCCACCGTTCGTCGCCAGTGAACACGTCGTCGTAGCTGCGCCGGAACATCTCCGCGTTGACCGCGCGCAGCATCGTTTCCTGCAGTTCCTGCTCCGTCGGCCAGATGTCTTTCAGGTAGACAGGATTGCCGGCAAGATCCTCCCCGAGCGACTCGGTCGTCAGGTCCTTGGTAATCCAGCCCGCGAGTGCATATGCCACAACCAGCGGCGGTGATGCGAGATAGTTCGCGCGGACGTCCTGCTGGATGCGTCCTTCGAAGTTTCGATTGCCGCTCAGCACGGAGCAGACCACGAGATTCCGCTCGCGAATCACTGCCGCGATCTCTTCTGGCAGCGGACCGCTGTTGCCGATGCACGTCGTGCAGCCGTAGCCAACGAGATTAAAGCCGAGCTGATCGAGATACGGCGTCAGCCCTGCCGCGTTCAGATACTCGGTCACGACCTTCGATCCAGGCGCGAGGCTGCTCTTCACCCACGGCTTGCGCGCGAGGCCTTTTTCAACGGCCTTCTTCGCGAGCAGGCCGGCACCGATCATGACGCTTGGATTCGAGGTGTTCGTGCAACTCGTGATCGCCGCGATCACCACCGCGCCGTGATCGAGCTCGTCGAGCGCGGGATCGGCGACGGCGACGCCCGATTGCGCCACGGCAGCGGTGCTCGACGCCACGCCCTGTCGCGTGCCACCTTCGGCGGCACTCGCACCTTTGAGCGGCTTCGCCGGCACTTGCATCGTCGGCAGCGCGGTGTGGAACGCTGCCTTGGCCCGCCGCAGCGTGACGCGATCCTGCGGACGCTTCGGACCGGCAAGGCTCGGCTCGATGGTGTCGAGATCGAGCTCGATCGTTTCCGAGTAGATCGGGTCCGGTGCGCCGGCGATACGGAACAGCCCCTGCGCTCTCGCGTACGCCTCGACCAGCTCGACACGCGACTGGTCGCGCCCGGTGAGACGCAGATAGTCGAGCGTCATCTCATCGATCGGGAAGATCGCCACGGTGGCGCCGTATTCGGGACACATGTTGCCGAGCGTCGCGCGGTCGGCGATGGTGAGCGCGTCGAGCCCCTCGCCGAAGAACTCCACGAACTTGCCGACCACTCCTTGCTTGCGGAGCAGCTCGGTGATCGTCAGCACGAGATCGGTCGCCGTCGCGCCCTGCGGCATTTTCCCCGTGAGCCGCACGCCAAGCACCTGCGGAATCAGCATCGAGATCGGCTGCCCGAGCATCGCTGCCTCCGCCTCGATGCCGCCCACGCCCCAGCCAACGACACCGAGGCCGTTGACCATGGTCGTGTGCGAGTCGGTGCCGACCAATGTGTCCGGATAGGCTTCTTCGACGCCGCCCACCGTCTGCGAGAACACCACGCGCGCCAGATACTCGATGTTCACCTGGTGGACGATGCCGGTGTCCGGCGGGACGACTTGCAGGTTGTTGAACGCGCGCTGACCCCAGCGCAGGAAGGCGTAGCGCTCGCGATTGCGGGAGAACTCGAGCTCGGCGTTGAGCGAGAAGGCATCCGCCCGGCCGAAGTAGTCGACCTGCACCGAATGGTCGATGACGAGCTCCACCGGCTGCAACGGGTTCACGCGATCCGGATTGCCGCCCAGGGCGATCATTGCGTCGCGCATGGCAGCGAGATCGACGACACAGGGCACGCCGGTGAAGTCCTGCAGCAGCACGCGCGCCGGCATGAAGGAGATTTCCTTCTCGGCGCCGCCAACAGCCTTCCATTCGGCGACGGCACGAATGTCGTCGGCCTTGACGAACGCGTTGTCCTCGCGGCGGAGCAGATTCTCCAGCAGGATCTTCATGGAGTACGGGAGCCGCGCCACGCCCGGGAACCCCCCTCGTTCAAGGGCAGGAAGACTGTAGATCTGCACCGGGCGTCCCCCGGCCGTGATCTGCGTGCGAGTGCCAAAACTGTTCAGCGTCGTCATCGTTGTCATCTCAGATCGTCAGTTTCTCGCGCAACCAACCTCCGATCATATACCCCGCAGCCGAGCTCTTCGTCGAGGCGCGCCTGGGCGAGCACGGCTCACGCGGGTCGAGGCCTGCGCGACCGAGTCGAGCTCGGAGCAGTCGAAGGGCATCTGGTTTGCGACGTACGGTTCAGGAGGCCTCATGGACCAGAACCGTAAGCGCGACACGGACATGCCGACGCACGCATCGAACATGGAGCCGGCGGAAGGATCGCGGGAGACTGTTCGCGAGAGCGAAAAGGATCTTGGCACCTCGAGCGATCGCGCAATGTTCAGCGAGCGCGTTTCGTCGAACTCCGGCGGCATCACGAATCGTCCGCTCGATCGTGAGGAGTCCGAGCAGGAACAGCTGCCCGAGCGCGGCCGTTCCAAATCCGATCCGGTGATGCCGGCGGACGATGCGACATTGAAGACGAAGATCTGACCGCGAGCCGACACGTGTCGCGGAAGCGGCGCGGACCATTGGCACCCCAGCGCGCAAGCGTGCGCGCCGGGGGCCCCGCCGCAAGGTCCGCGTGGGCGGGCCATGCAGGCCCGCCCGCATCCGACACAAATGAACAATCAGAACCCGACGAAGAACGCCCCCGTCGCCGCGACACGAGTGTGCGTGTCGGTGTCGAATGCCATTCCACCCGAAAGCCAGTACACGCGCACGTCGCCGCGGACCCCGGCGGATTTCACAAATCGGCGGTCACGCGTGAACAGACGGCGCTTGATTCCCCCGCCGACGTGGTAACTGTGCCCGTCGTCGATCAGCGTCTGCGTTTCGTGCACCTGGCGCAGGTATCCGCCGCCAGCAGTAACGAACGGAGCAAAATTCCCGACACCAGGCCGTCCGAGCATGACCACGACGCCGGCGTCGACCATGTATTGATTCATTTTTTCGACAGCAGCGATGGCGTTTCCCTGCTCAGCGTCCGAGGAGATCGTCGTTCGCAACTCCGGCCGATTGAAGCCAAGCCGACCCTCGACTGCGAAGCGACGCGACAGCACAACGGACACGCGCGCCTCGAGCACGGGCGCGGCACCGAATTGCGTGTCGGTCGTGAAGAGCCGATAGGGCGAGGAGGTCGCCGAGTTCGCGCGCAGATTCGCGTCGCTCGATCCGAGGGCTCCCCCGGCAAACCAGCCGCCGCCACCAGCGACCTCGATCCTGCCGGGTTCCCGAGCGCGGATCTGCGCATCCGCCGCCGTCGACGTCAGACAAGCCACGCACGCGATCACGATGAGCGTCGTGTCCGGCCGTAGCCCGACCTGGTGACCACGCCGCCCGATCATTTCGGGCGCACGGTGATGTCGACCTGCTCGCCCGCGCCGCCTTTCGGCGCCACGAACAACCGGTCATAGAACGTGACGGAGAAATTCGCGTCGACGCTTCCATCGAAGAAGCTCTCGACATCCGCGTCGTCGAGCGGTTCGACCCGAATCACGTGCGGCCCTGGGGTCAGGCCAGCGATTTGGAACGAGCCGTCGTCACCGAGCACGAACCCCGCGATGGATTGGCCTGTCGCAGGATTGAACGCGATCACATGCGCGCCAAAGACCGGCCGTCCTCCTCGCAGCACATGGCCGTGCAGCACACCCGTTTGCGCGCGGAATGTCGAAGATGGATACAGATCCGAGATGCCCGCGATGTCGTCCGGCTGCAGCTCGCGGTCAGCCGTGTTCCCCCGGCCGAATGAGATCGGAAACATCACCGCTCCGGAGGCAAGCACGCGCCTTCCGCCGTCGGGCCGTAGCTCGGTCTCGCCAAGGGCCGAATGACCCAGACCAAGGAAGTGGCCGATCTCATGTGTGGCCACTGACTGCACATCGAACGCAGTGGCGCTGCCACCTGCGGAAACCGACCATGTGAACGCGGAGTTGAGGAAGATGTCCGACTCGACGATCTCGCCGGTCACCGTATCGAGGGTGAAATCGGTTGCCCCCAGTACTCGATCCAGTTCCGGCCTGTTCTCGAACCCGAGGGTGGAGATGCCGTCCTCGAAGAGCGGCGACGCAGACGTGAACCCGACGAATTGCGTCGACAGCGACGCGCTCGGCACTGCCTGCCAGGTCGCGAACGCACGCGCGGCGGCCGCCTGAAAATCAGCCGCCAACACTCCCGGCGCTCCGCGGTTGGACGCAAACCAGCGAATCGGGCTGCTGCCCCAGCGCAGACGAACCGTCTGGCCACGCAGATCGACGCTGAGATTGAGATAGGCGGCGGCGGATCGCGGCGCGAGCACCGCGGCGAGCACAGCGACGACGACGATGCGACGAATTGTCGGACGCGCGGTCATCTCGCCTCCGCGACGGCGCGTACCTGCCGCGCGAACTCACTCATTTGCAGCGACGCCACAACGGCGCGCCCGTCGGCGGAATGCGTGACGCGAAACACGCCCTGGCTGAGACCGAATGGCATCGGCAACGCGGGCGCGCGACCGGCCAGAAACAGCACGACCTCCTGCCCCGGCTGAAACTCGGGCACACCAACCATCACGCGGCGATAACGTCCGACCTCGCCATTGGGCATGCGGAACGCCACCTCGCTGCCGGTGCTGCCTTTGAAGGATTCAATGACAGCGACCGTCACGACGCTTTCGATCGACCGTCTGTCATTGATCGTCTGAGAACGGACATCCACGATTCGTCCATGGACGATGAGCTGAGAACCATTGACTATCTCGGAGAAGTCCGCCGGTAGAACGGTCAACGCCGACACAGGCGTTCCACTCACGGTCGCGGCGAGAACCAGGGGTAACAGAGAGGTACGAAACTCATTCATGGCAGGCTCGGCTATGCAGATTTCGCGCCGCGGCGTGCGATCGCCAGTACCGCGTCGGCAGCACGCCCGCTGGCTCCGGGCTCACCCAGACGATGACGCACGGTGGCCAGCGCGCGTCGTGTACTTTCATAGCGATCGCGATCGGTCAGCAGCGCAATCGTTTCATCCGCGACGCGGTCGGGCGTGAAGTCATCTTGAATCAACTCCGGCACCACGCGAGTACCAGCCACGAGATTGGCCATCGCGTAGGTGTCCACCTTCACGAACGGTTTGCCCAGCATGTAGGTCAGTGACGAGAGTCGATACACGACCACCATCGGCCGCTCGTGCAGGGCGCACTGCACGGTCGCCGTGCCGGATGCGGTGATCGCGACATCGCAAGCGGCAAGCACGTTGTCGGTCTCGCCTCGAATGATGACGGGCCGCCTGAAGGCGGCCCCCACATCCGCTCCTGCGCCGGGGCCATCCGTCTTGCGGGCGTAGGGGCCACCGACGCCTCTTTCGTCGCAGCGGCCACCGGTCTCTTTTTCGTCGTAGGGGCCACCTTCAGGTGGCCCTGCAGGCGTTCCTCGTTTGTCGTATGGGCCACCTTCAGGTGGCCCTACAAGCGGTTCGAACAAATCCTCATGCAGGTTCGGCGCGCCAGCCACGACGAACTGCACCCCTGGCACGCGGGCCTGGATCCGCGGCAACGCCGCCGCCATGGTCGGCGCGATACGTTGCAGCTCGTTGCGGCGGCTGCCCGGCAAAAGCGCCACGGTCGGCGCGGCAGGATCGAGACCATGCTCACGCAGCAGCGAGTCGCGCGATTGTGTGACACGGGTGAGATCGACCAGTGGATGCCCGACGAACTCGACGGGCACCCCGGCATCGCGGTAGATCGGCTCCTCGAATGGAAAGATCACCAGCACCTTGTCGACGAGCTGCTTCATCGTCTTCATCCGCGCCGGTCGCCACGCCCACAACTGCGGGCTGATGTAGTAGACGACGGGCGTGCCGAGACGCCGCAGCGACGCCATCAGCCGGAAATTGAAGTCTGGAAAATCGATCGGGACGAAGACGTCGGGCTTCAGATCGCGAGCGGCGTCGGCCAGCCGGCGCAGCATCTTCAGCGACTGCGGCAGCACGCGAAGCGCTTCCGTCAGCCCGGTTACGGAAAGTCCGGAGAAGTCGCCGATCAGCCGCCCACCCGCGGCGGCGAGGCGACTGCCTCCGAAGCCGAAGATATCGATGCCCGGATCGCGCGCGCGCAACGCCTCGGCGAGCGCTCCGGCGTAGAGATCGCCGGACGGCTCGCCACAGGAGATCATCACGCGCATCAGGCGCTATTGCGGGCGCGCGAACAGCGTCTCGGCGACCTGGCCGTTGAACGCGACGCTCCTGAGCGTGCGTTTCATGATCGCCTGCCCGTTGTGCATCAACTGCGCCTCGAAGGGAACGCGGACGCCGTTGATGGTGCGGTAATCGGAGAACACCTCCTCGACCTCGAGCGACATCCCGTCGGCGCCCACCGTCGTAAATGCCTGCTTGGCGATCAGATCCTGCTCATCGATGTAGAGCTTCAACGCCAGGCCGCCTCCGGTGAATTCGAGCACGCGCGAGGCGCGCGCCCCATTGCGAATCTCCTCGGGCAGCAGCCGCACGGTGTACTCACCCCTGGTCGCACCCAGCAGCACCGGAATCGTGTCGCGCTTGACGCTGGCGGCGAAATCGGCGCGCATCGCCGGCGGCGCGTCATGCACGCCGTTCGGGTCCTTCACCCATGCGTTTCCTCCGGCATAGATCTGAACGACCTGCGCCCCGGCAACCGTCGCATCCACGCGGAATCGATCGGGGTACATCACGTATGTTCTGGTACTGGACGCGAGCGTTCCCTGCGGCATCTGCAACGTCGTGTCGGCATCGGCGATCACGCTGCGCACGGCCTGGAGCGCCGCGATTCCTCCTTTCGCGTCCACCACGCGGCGCAGCAGATCGAGCGCCGCACGATCGTTCTGAGCCTGAGGCACGGGCGGTTGCCCGGCACGCGGATTGACCTGCGTTCGCGAAAACGCCGGCGCGTTCGGCCCAACGCCTAACGCCCCGAACGATCCGAACGATCCGAACGTTGCCGCGCGCCGCTGCTCGCGCTTCAACGTCGCCGACATCAGGTCGAGCTGCTCGATCGGGATCACCTCGTAGTCGGTGAATCCGACCGACTGCAACTGCGGGACGAACGCGCGGGCATTGCCGACCAGCACGATCGCCAGCCGGTCCGGCTTGATGTACTGCCGTGCGACACGCTGCACGTCGTCCGGAGTAATCGCCAGCACGCGCTCGCGGAAGTTGACGATGTCCTGCATCGGCAGGTCGTAGAACACCGCGTTGAGCACCTGCGTCGCGATCTCGTTCGGCGTTTCGATCGTGAGTGGGAAGCTGCCGGCGAGGTAGGCCTGCGCGTCCGCCAACTCGCCACTGCGCACGCGTTCGCGCTGCAGGCGCGAGAACTCATCGACCATCAGGCGAAGCGCCTCACCGGTCGTTTCGGTCCGCGTGTCGGTCTCGGCAACGAAGTCGCCGGCCTGCTTCATCGCCTCGGTATCCGCGGACGCGCCGTAGGTCAACCCGCGCTGCGAGCGCAGCACTTGATGCAGCCGGTTGGCACCCTCGCCACCGAGAATCTTGACAGCCAGATCCCAAGCCAGAAAGTCCGGGTGCTTGCGTGGAATGGCCAGCTGGCCCACGCGGATCTCGGTCTGCACCGAGTCGGGCTTGTCGATGATGACGACGCGGCGCGTGGGCTGTGGTGGGTCGACGGCGTTGGGCACAGGCGCCTCAACCTTCGGCCACGATCCAAATACCTTTTCGGCGGTTGCAAAGGCCTCGTCGGCCGTCACGTCGCCGACGATCGCCAGAATCATGTTGTTGGGGACGTAATAACGGCGATGGAACGCCTGCAGATCCTCGCGAGTGACCGAGGCCAGAGTGTCCGGCGTTCCGCTGCCAGGCAAGCCATACGGATGGAAGCCGTACACCAGTCGGTCGAACACCGCCGACGCCAGGTAGTCAGGATCTTCGCTGTTCACGCGCAGAGACGAGATTGCCTGTTCCTTCTGGCGCTCGATCTCCTGTGGCGAGAAAGCCGGATTGTGCACGACGTCGGACAACAGGGCCATTCCAAAGCCGAACGAGTCCTTCATCACGACGACGTTCGCGAATGACAGGTCGGCTCCCGAGCCCGTACCGAGCGAACCACCAATCAGATCGATCTGCTCGGCAATCTCCTGAGCACTCTTGGTGGTCGTTCCCTGATCGAGGACGTGCGAGGTCAGATACGCGACGCCCCCCTTGCGCTCGGGATCCTGTGCGGCGCCGGCGCGCACGAGCAGGCGCATCGTCACAGCCGGCTGTTCGTGATGCGCGATCGTGATGATCTGCATCCCGTTGGCCAGCGTGCGGATCTCATACGGCGGAAAGTTCACCTGCCGCGCCGCCAACGGCGGCGGGGGAGCTTCGGACGGCCAGCTCACGGTCTGCGCTGACGCGCCGCAGTAAACTCCCAACACGAGGAGCACGAGCCAACCCCCAACCCCCAAAGCGCCCCTGCCCATTTGGGAGTTGGTTCTGCGAAGTGGGTTGGGAGTTGGGAGTTCTTTCATTTCGAGCCCTGACCTTTCGGCAGGATGTACAGCACCGTCCGGTTGTTCTCGTTGAAATAGGTCTTGGCCACGCGCTGCACGTCGGCCTGCGTGATCCCCGTAAAGATGTCGAACTCGCCGTCCGCTGTCGTGATGTCGTTGTGGATCACCGCCGCGTGCGCCAGCTGCAGCGCCTTGTCCTGATTGGCCTCGCGCATCAGGATGTAATCGCGCGCGAACTGGTTTTTGGCACGCAGGAGCTCGTTGGATGTGACCGGCTCCCGTTTCAGTTTGTCGAACTCGGCGATGAGCGCCTGCTCGGCATTCTGCGGAGTATGCCCCGGCTGCACGATTGCGACCGCGTAGAACAGATTCGGGTCTTCAGTGATGTTTCCGCTGCCGAATGCGGTGAGCGCGAGGCGTTTGTTGTAGACCAGCTCACGCGTGATCCGCGAGCTCTGGCCATCCGACAGAATTTTCGCGGTGATGTGCAGCGGATACGAGTCCGGGTGGCCATCATACGTCACGTGATAGGCCACGACGACCGCGGGTAGCGGCCACGCTTCCTCGACGGTGAAGCGTCGCTCGGTCGTCTGCTGCGGTTCCTTCGGCATGTCCCGCGGCACCGGCTTGGCCGCTTTCGGGACGCGGGCAAAATACTGGCTTACCAGCTGCAGCGCCTGCGTTCCGTCGAAGTCGCCGACGATCGTCAGCACCGCGTTCTCGGGGACGTAGTAGGTCGCGTGAAAGTCGCGCACATCCTGAATCGACGCGGCCTCGAGATCGGCCATGCTGCCGATCGTCGGGTGCTTGTAGGGATGGGTCGTGAACGCGTGGTCGTAGATGATCTCGTTCAAGCGGCCATACGGCTGGTTCTCGATGCGCATCCGCCGCTCTTCCTTGACCACTTCCCGCTCCCGCTTGAACACCGCGTCGTCCACTCGCAGCGTTGCCATGCGATCGGCTTCCATCCACAGCACGAGCGGCAGGTACTGCGCCGGCACCGTCTGCCAGAACACCGTCTCGTCTTCCGTCGTGTAGGCGTTGCTGCGCCCACCGACGCTGGCGACCGTCGACGTGTGTCCCTCCGGGTCGACGTTCTTCGATCCCTTGAACATCATGTGCTCGAACAAGTGCGCGAACCCCGTGCGGCCGGGTCGCTCGTTCTTCGAACCGACGTGATACCAGACCGACACGTGCACGATCGGCGTCGAGTGATCTTCGGAAAGGATTACGCGCAGACCGTTTGCCAGCGTTGTCATCTGGTATTGGAGCTTGGGTGGCCGAACGGCAGCGAGCACTGGCGCATACGCCGCGATGACGACGCCGCAGGCCAAAAAGGCGGCGCCGATGTGAAGCGAACGACGCCGTAAGGAGGCTGGCATAACGCTCAGTTGATTATCACCCACGTCTGGGTGGTGGGTGGTGGGTGGTGGATAGTGGCAGTGTTGGGTGTTGGCGGTTGGCGGTTGGTGGATGGTGGTTGGTGGATAGTGGATGGTGGATGGTGGATGGTGGTGGTTGGTGGATCATAGGGATCAGCTCCAGACCACTATCCACCATCCAACCAACCAGACTATCGGTTGAGCAAACGAAAGCCGGCGCTGAACCAGGTGTCGGCGGTGAAGTCCAGCGGATAGGGATCGATCCGGCGCTCGCCCGCCGCGAATAGCTCGACAGCGCCGGCGCGACCGGTGAAGCGAACGCCTCCTTCGCCGCGGAAGCCAGTCTGCGTGCCGCGCCCTCGCGTGCCGTCGACGCCAAGCACCTGCAGCGTCGCACCGGAGATCGCCGCCACGCGCGGGTGGAACGCGTGGACGTTCTGCACCGCGGCGTTCAACTCCCACTTGTAGTCGACGTAGGTGTGCAACACCACGCCACGCCAGTCGACGCGCGCGTCGGTGTGCGTGATCCCGGCGGTCGCCGTTGTGCGGACTCGGGCGCCCACCATGTTCCAGTCGACGGGAAACCGCTTCGGTCGATCGCTGAGGTGTCGCGAGAGGTGATGGAACACGGCGGCGATCTCGAGCCGGCCGACGCGCACCGACGAGGCGCCCTCGAGCGTATAGTTGCCCTGATTCGGATCGAAGTTCCGGACCTGCTCGCCAAGAATCGCCTGGTAGTTCGCGACGAACGTCGTGCGACCGAAACCGTAGTCGACGAAGTCGACCTCGCCACCGAAGTTCGTGTCCCACACGAAGCGCTGATCATCGCTCGACAGGTGCTCGGCGGAGAGATGGAACTGCGTGCGAGGAAGGAATTCGATCTTGTTCTCGGACGGATCGGGCGCCGCCGATTGCGCGAAGACCCGGCTCCCGCTCGCGAACACGAGAAGCGCGATCAACACCCAACCTGCAACATCGGACTTCCAAACAGCGCTGCTACGTGGGAGTTGGGAGTTGGGAGTTGGGAGTTGACCAGCGAAAGTGAGATGTCGACTCAATCCGACGCGCCCCCGGGACCGCGCAGCAAATCGGCGAGCCGCGCTTCAAGTTGTTCGATCCGGCGCTTCAGCTCAGGAAGACGACGGAAGACGACCGATGCTTTGCGCCACTCACGGGCGTCGACCGCCGGATAGCCGGCCACCATTTCGCCTGCATCGAGCGAGTTGGTGACACCCGACTGCCCGATCGCAACCGCGCCTCGTCCGATCGTCAGATGGCCACCGACTCCCACCTGACCACCGAACGTCACATCGTCGCCAATGCTGGTGCTCCCGGCGATGCCCACCTGCGCCGCCATCAGCACATTGCGCCCCACCGTCACACCATGGCCGATCTGCACGAGGTTGTCGATCTTCGTGCCGGCGCGAATCCGTGTCTCGCCGACGGCCGGACGATCAACCGTGGTGTTGGCCCCGAGTTCCACATCGTCTTCGATCACAACGGTCGCCACCTGAGGGATCTTCTCGTGCGTGCCATCACCGCGGCGCACGAATCCATAGCCATCCGCACCAATGACAACCCCGTTCTGCAGAATGACACGATTGCCAATCGTCACGCGCTCGCGGATCGACACGTTCGAGTGAATCACACAATCGGCTCCGATGCGTGAGCCACGCCCAACCGTCACGTTCGGAAAGACGATGGTGCCTTCACCGATACTCGCCCCTTCGCCGATCGCCACGAACGGACCGATCGACACGCTCCGGCCGATGTGTGCATCAGCAGCGATCGCGGTGTGCGCATCAATGCCTGGAGCGGGTCGCTCGGCCGGCGTGAATAGGGCGACGGCACGCGCGAAGGCGAGATATGGGTCGCGCGTCCTCAGAACAGCGCACGGCGCCGTCAAGGTGTCATTGCGCAGGATGACCGCCGATGCGCGTGTAACCGGGAGCGCCTTTTCGTATTTCGCGTTGGCGACAAACGTCAGATCGCCTGGTCCAGCGTCCTGGATGCCCGCAACCCGCACGATGTCGATGTCGCCGTCGCCTTCAAGCCGACACTGCAGCCGCTCGGCGATCTCCCGCAACGTCACCTTGGGATTGTATGAAATGCACCCTCAACTCCCAACTTCTTGACGCTGCTCCAACTCCCAACTCCCAAGCTTCCCGGTGCGTAAGGCTTTACTTGGGAGTTGGGAATTGGGACTGCGCCCGTCCATGCGAAGCGAGCGGGCGAGAGTTGGAAGTTGTCTCTACACAGCGACCCGCTCGTAGAAGGTCGATAGGTGCTGCAGGTGCAGGCGCGTGGAGATGTCGTGGATCCGCTGCTCGCGCACCTCGGGTTCGAGCACAGCGAGTTCACGCAGCTCGGTCAATGGCGGACACGGTCGGCCGGTCCACCGGACGCGGTGCACACCGTGAGACGCGCCACGCATCGACAACCAGTGACTCACAGTCCGAAACCCGAAGTACAGGGCAGGCAGATTCGCCACACCGGGGATGAGAAGGAATAGTGGCCCGAGCAGAACGAATGTGAGGAGGAACAGGATGCCGTCGATCACAACCCAGCGCCGGTGACGCTCGTAATCGCGCCGGAGCACGTGTTGTACGAGCGACAGTGACTGCTCAGAGCTCATGTCGGCGGGATGAACCGCGACGGCCGCCACCTCGCTGCGCAGATGCCACAACAGACGCTGTTCGGCGATCCGTTCGGCCATCCACGCGACGACGCGCTCCTGGAACCGCGCCATGCGACCCGAGGCGGTCGGCGCATTATTGGGATCGTGCCGACGCTCCTCGGCCTCGCGGAGCATGGACTGGAGCCGCTGCTTCGCTCGCCCGAACAGGCTTGTCGCCGGCGGCTCAGGCTCGGCCGCGACGTCCGATTGCTGTTCGCAATACAGCTCGTACCGATCGCCCCCGATCGGCACGACAAACACATCCATCGACAGACACGATACCAGTGATGACAAAAGGGGGCCAGCGGGCCCCCTTCGTCAGACGACCGTGCGGCGACCGGTGATCAACTGGACCAGGAACAGCACCAGCGCAATCACCAACAGGACGTGAATGATCCCGCCGGCGACGTGGAAGGCAAATCCCAGGATCCAGAACAGCATGAGCAGGACGATGAGCGTCCAGAGCATTTGGTCTCCTCCCTTGCGGAACCCAGTGGGTAACTCCGCTTCCTTGCGAAGAAGAAGGGCAAGGGGCGTACCACGATCCGAACGGATCAGCCCGTTATGCGGCCTCGACCGTGAGAATTGTCTCCGTGGCTAGCGCCCTTGATTAGTTTCGTCGTCGCCGCTGAGGTGGGGCGGGCAGATCGAGTGTAATTGCCGGCTGACCAGCGGCTTCCCATGCGCCGCTGATCATCGCCGCCACGGCAGCGATCGAATCGTTGAGCCGTCGCTCCAGCATGTTCCGGTTGTTCGCAAAAAACACCTGATAGTACGCATCGTCGTACACATCACGTTCGCCGATGGCGTCGCGATCGGATTTCAGCACCGCCGGAACCAGCTGCGTGTCCTGGAGCAAGGCGGTGAAGATGAACTCGCGCGGGTTCTTCACCGGCGGAAGCGGCCGCGGCGTGACGACCAGCTGATTGCGAAAGCGTTCGAACATGGTCGACTCCCATCGCGCATGGAGTCCCCATTGCTTGGTGAGCTGACCATCGTAGTTGGCGACCCCGTGGAGCGGCACGTGGGCATCGGATGTGTAGTGCGCGAGCCATGCCGAGAACATGATGATGTCGTTCTGGCCGAACGCGCCGCGGCGTGGATACGCCTCGAATGCACGCCGCAGCGACCCGTAGATTTCCTCGGCGCGCCATGGCACGGTGCCAGCGTCGCGCATCTTGGCCGCACCAAATTTCGCGAGCGCGGCCGTATAGTCGTGTGGCAGCTCCTCGAATGGATACTGTCCGAATCCTTCGGTATCCAGGTCGACGAAGTGGCGCGGCCGCTCCTCTTCCCATCCCGCGGTGATCCAGGTGTCCGGATCGATCGCGCGCTCCACGACCGCGGCGCGATGCTTCTCGAACAGCGGACGCAATCCCGCCGGCAGCAGTGCAATCGCCCGGTCCATGATGAATTTGTGCGCTTCGAATCCCCACGCGTGCGCGGGCCTGGGAATCATCAGCGCGAGAACGACGAGGAGTGAGCATCGACGCATGTGTGCGATTATCCCAAGTCAACTCCCAACTCCCAACTCGAGTTCATGTACCAACTCCCGATTTCGCGGCGGGCGCAGCATAGTACGTTGGGAATTGGCATCGGCCGGGTACCGCGAAGCGGCCCGGGTCGATTGGGAGTTGGGAGTTTTCTGGCGAATGCGAATAGGCGCGCACATGTCCGTGGCCGGTGGTGTGGTCAATGCCGTTGAGCGGGCGGTGGTGCATGGCTGCGAGGCGCTGCAGATCTTTTCGAAGAACGCCAATCGGTGGAAGGCGAACCCGCTCGATCCAGAGTCCGTTCGACGATTCCGGGCTCGCATCGATGAGACCGGCATCGCCCCGGTCGTCTCACACGCGAGCTACTTGATCAATCTCGCGACCACGGCGCCTGGGTTGCGCGAGCAATCGGTCGCCGCGTTCATCGAGGAGCTCGATCGCGCCGAGGCATTGGGGCTGCTCGGCGTGGTGATCCATCCCGGCACCTGCACCGCGGGCACCGAAGAAGCGGCGCTCCGCCTGATTGCCGATGCGATCCGCCACGCGTTCGCCGCGCGGCCGGGACAGCAGGCGATGGTGCTCCTGGAACACACCGCGGGCCAGGGCCGGACGCTCGGCTACCGATTCGAGCATCTGGGCGCGATCATCGAACATCTCGACGGCAGCGTGCGCATCGGCGTCTGCCTCGATACCTGCCACCTCCTCGCCTCCGGCTACGACATCGTCAGCGACGCCGGTTACAACGAGACGTTTCAGGAGTTCGATCGCCTGGTGGGTTTCGATCGGCTCAGGGTGTTTCATGGCAACGACTCGAAGAAACCGTGTGGCAGTCGCGTCGATCGACACGAACACATCGGGCAGGGGTTTCTCGGCCTCGAGCCGTTTCGTCGCCTGATCAACGATCCGAGGTTCGCCGAGCTGCCGCTGCTGATCGAGACCGAGAAAGGCGTGAGCGCGGAGAAGCCAGGAGTGATCGTGAAAGATCCGATGGACGCGAAGAACCTGACGGTGCTGCGGAAGCTACGCAAGCGGCGACGGTCCGGCTAAAGCCGGACACTACGACGGTCTCCCCAGGTCCACCTAAAAGGTGGACCCTACGTACGCGAAATCGAATTATGGGGCGCCTTCGGGAATTCCGAGGCGAATTTCTTTCTGCCGGCGAGCCACGGTCACCGTGGCGGTGAAGCGCGCGGCGCGGCCGGCGAAGCGCAGTGCGCCGATGCCCGCAAAGCGCATATCGCCAACAGTGACCTGATCTCCATCCGCGCCGTGCGTCACGATCCAGAACGGAAATCGTGACCAGGTCAGGAAGTGACGAATAGGATCCGCTCCGCGCGCAAGTCGCACCGCCGGCAGCGTGTTGTTCTTCGGGACGCTGCCCCGATCGAAGGTGACCGTCGGACCCAGCCAGGAGAACGCTGCCGTCTCGTAGCGATCTCCGGCATCGACGATCACGTCGCGCGTCAACGGCGTGATCGGCCGCGGTCCCACCATCAGTGCGATGGGCGCCTGTCCACGCGTCTCCGTCCACGTGCGAATGACGACGTCACGTGCGGCGCGCGCCGACAACAGCATCGCCAGCGTGTAGCAGAGGGTGAAGACCAGCGCGCCTCGCGCCGGTCCAGTGGCACGCCGCCGCAACGACAGCCACACCCCCGCGCCCAGCGAGAGCCACAACCACGGGTCGACGATGAAGACGGCGTCGCCGTAGAACCAGCGCCAGTCGAGCGGTGCGAGCAAGCGGACGCCGTAGTTATTCAGGTAGTCGAGGAAGATGTGAGAGTAGATGCCGACGTACGACAGCGCCAGCAGCCACCCGATGCTGAGCGGAGGCGCCGCAGTGCGCCGGCTCGATGCGCGCAATGCCCACAGGCGCTCGACCGCGAACACGACGGCGGTCAGCGCGATCGGCAGGACGATCTGCGCGACGATGCCGTGCGTCCATCCGCGTCGGAACGAGATGGCAGGTGTAGACGAGGCGAAGACCAGTACGTCGACATCCGGCAGGTTGGCGGCGATCATCAGCGTCGCGCTTCCCCACCGGGTGCGCTGCTTCAGACCGGCCTCACCAAGCGCGGCACCCACGAGCGTGTGACACAGATTATCCAAGCGCGACTTAGGGCACCATTCTTGAACAGTTCGACATGGCGCGCAATAATCGCGGCCAACCCCAGTTCTGGAACGTACTGTCGAACGCGGCCAAGTACACACCACGCGACGGCAGCATCCACCTGCGCATCGCCCCAACACATTGGCTGTCGACGAGCACCGCAGGGCGCTCTCGTATAATCGATGCGCCTTGGTTGATCGCATCGTGAGTCGCCGTCGCGCACTCGCCGCGCTCGCATTGAGCGTGGTGGGAACCGCGGTCTTGCCCCGACGGGTGTTCGCAGATCCCCCCGGACCCGTGATGCTCGCGCTCAGCGCGTTCATGGCAGAGGCCGCGACACGCACGCTGCCAGAGGATGCGCTCGAGCACGCGAAGCAGCACGTGCTCGACACGTTCGCAGCGATGATCTCCGGGGCGGAGCTCGCTCCCGGTCAAGCCGCACTCAGATTCGCGCGCGCACAAGGTGGAACGGGAGCGGCGACCATCGTCGCCTCGTCGTTGACGGCAGGCCCGATCGAGGCGGCACTCGCGAACGGTGTCCTTGCCCACGCCGACGAGACCGATGACTCGCATGGCGCATCGCAGTCACATCCCGGCGCGCCCATCGTATCGGCGGCTCTTGCCGCGGGAGAGGAATACGGCATCAACGGCGAGCGCTTCCTCCGCGCTGTGGCGCTCGGATACGACGTGGGTCCGCGCGTGACGATCGCCATGGGCGGCATCGATTTCCGCAGCGAGAGTCACCAGAGCACGCACGCCATCGCCGGAGCATTCGGTGCAGCGGCCGCGGCAGGATCGGCAGCCGGTCTCTCTGCGCAACAGATGCGGTGGCTGCTCGACTACGCGGCGCAGCAGTCCTCCGGCATCGCGTCATGGGGCCGCGACACCGATCACATCCTCAAGGGCTTCGTCTTCGGCGGGATGCCGGCGCGCAGCGGAGTCACCGCTGCCATCCTGGTCAAACTCGGATGGACAGGGATCGACGACGTGTTTTCGGGTGATGACAACTTCTTCATGGCGCATGCACCGAAGGCCCGACCGCAGATGCTCGTCGATGGCCTCGGTCAGCGATACGAGGTCACGCAGACCGACATCAAGAAGTGGACGGTCGGCACGCCGATTCAAGGCCCGCTCGACGCGATGGTCAACATCCGCGCGAAGCGCATGTTCGAGGCCGATGCCGTGAAGAGCGTGGTGGTCCGCCTTGCACCGGCGGTCGGGGCGGTCGTCGACAATCGCGAACTGCCCGACATCAGCCTTCAGCACATGATCGCCGTGATGCTGGTCGACAAAACGGCAACCTTCAAGGCGGTCCACGATACCGCGCGGATGAAGGACCCGACGATCCTCCGCAATCGCGCGAAGGTGCAGCTGGTGAAGGACGAGTCGCTCACGCCGCTGCTGCCGGCGCGCGTGGCGTTCGTGGAGGTCACGCTGAACGACGGGACGCGGCTGGTCGAACGGGTGGATGCCGTTCGCGGAACGATCCGAAATCCGATGACGCGTCAGGAAGTCGTCGACAAGGCGCGAGATCTGATCGCGCCTGTGATCGGGGCTGCGCAAAGTGGAAAGTTGATCGACGCGGTCCTCCGGATCGAGCGGCTGCAGGCGATTCGGGATTTGCGGCCGTTGCTGCAGCGCCGGTGATCGTGACCACGGATCACGTGTCGCGCGAAGCTACGGAGACCACGGAGGCGTGAATGTGCTTCGCTCCATGATTGCTCGACCGAGATGAACCGCGGGCTACTTGGCGTCGAGCCCGTACGCCGCGCGAGCTTTCTGCCAATAGACCTGCCTTTCTGCCAGACCAAGTTTTGCGGGTCCGTTGATCGCGGCCACAACTTGTTCGAAATCGTTCGCGTCGGCAGCCGCATTCGCATGACGATCGTTCCAGATCCAGGAGGCAGCAAAGGCGGCGTTCTCGGGCTGAGCGAGCAGGTCCGGTTCGTCGAGGTACGGTTTCCCCGTTTGCAAACCAAGCCTGGCGTAGTTCACGCGACCGAACACGCCGATGAACCCGCGTGACCGATATCGATAACCGTCGCCCGACTCGGCATCACCGTTCCCCAGTTTGTTGGCGTAGATGACGTTCGCGATGGCGGCCGGCCCCGCGTCGATAAGCTGCTTCGCGTGCTCGACGCCCTTCACGGCAGTAAACATCATGTCGAGGCGCTCTGGATTCCGGTAATCCAGGCTTTCTTCCAGGCTTCTGAATCCGGCCGTTTCGAACGCAATCGTCGCCAGAAACGCGGCGGCGCGAACCGGAGTGTTGATGGCGAATTGCCGCATCGCTGGGGCGAGAGCGGCCGCATATTCCGATGCTCGATCGAGCGGAAGTGTTGGAGCGAGCATCCGCAGTATCTCGGCGGTCGGATCGACCGAGACCGTCGGAGGCCTGCCGTTGGAAGGCAGCGGTCCTATCACCGGAGGGGGTGTCGAGTTGCCAGCCGCCGGCGCCGATGACTCTGAAGGTCGCGCCAGCCAGAGCTCGTAATGACACGGCCGCATCGTCGTCGAGTTCTCGTACCCCTTTACAAGCTTCGCGGACACGTCAGTCAGGCCAGCGGCGGTGATCGCGGCGACGGCGCCCTCCGCACCAGCAACCTCATTCGAGCGGAAGTAGCGCAGCTCACCGTGTAAGGGCATCGGTTCGGGAGGCATGCGTTGCACCCCGGGGACGACGAAGCCCGCGGCGCGAAGCGCGGGAATCAATTTCTCATCAAGCACCGTGCGATCCGAGTTCTGCGCGATGTGTGGATAGACTCGACGTCCCGATGGGCACCCTTGGAGCTGCTGGAAATCCGCCGATGCACTCGCGTACGAGCGATACGCCTGCGCGAGCAACTGATCACCCTCCGACGTCTGAGTGGCACCGTTCACGGCGCCCGTCGCTGCAGCGCGCTGGAGGGCCTCCTGGGCCGCCGGCAACAATGCCCCCAGCGCGTCCTTCGCCACCTGCGCCTGTGCAGTCTGCGTTTCCGCCTCCACTGTCGCCTGCACCGCCCGTAAGCGTTCCGCGTCGGCCAACTGTTTCTGATAACCCGCCACACCAGCCATCGCGAGCGCAGCGATGGCAACGACGATCGCACCCACCATCGCGTTGCGGAATCGCCGATTCGCCTGCGCCAGATCATCGGCTCGCGCCGCCTCTGCCCGCGCACGGGCATCGGCCAGCTCCGCCAAGGCGGCGCGTTGTTTCAAGACCTCGGTCTCGGCGGCCTCCTTCTCCTTCTGCAGGTGCTCCGCTTCGGCAGTGCGCCGCTGTCGCGCCATTGCGCGCTGCAGCGCGACACCGGCAAGCCTGTCGTGTACCAGTTCAATCTGATCGCCCTGCTCCGTCACCTCGGTTCGCAGGAGCCGACGCCGTTCGAGTACGGCTAATGCGGGACGGAGCGACGGATCAACGGCCTCGCTTGGATATGGACGACGGGAGCCACCGGGCGTGATCAGGTTCGTTTCGACGAAGAGCTCCACTCTCGGACGGGCGTCCTCGTCGACCGCCGCGAACGCGTCGTCGTAGAAGCGATCGAGGATCTGCGCCCCGCGGGTCTCGAGATTGCTCACGTCGAGCTGTGAAGCGGGTGGTGTTGTGCCGAGTCGATCCGCATTGAGGCTTGCGCACACGAGGCTGAGCAACGCCGGCTCGATGCGACGGTCGTCCCGTGCGCGAACGCCCTGCGACGCCTGACGACCGAGGAAGTCCACGATCGTCTGCGCAGACGCGGCATCCACCAGGGTGCCGCCCGTCTTTCGGATCGCCTCGAGCGCCCCGCGATCGGACAACGGCAGCAGCCGGTAGCGATTCGGTCCCAACCGCGGAATGAGATCGGTCCAATATTCGAGGTCGGGGAGGAAGTCCTCGCGCAGCGCAAGCAGGAAGCGATACGGCTGCGTGTCGAGATCGATCCGATCGAGCAACGCCTCATCGCGCTCGATCCGCGCGGCGACGGCCGGTGGAACACGGTTCTCGAGCAGGTCGCCCAACTCGTGGAAGAGGGCCCGCCGGCGCGCTTCATCCGGTTCGAGCGTAAACACTTCTTCGAGTTGGTCGAGCACGAAGACAGGCGTCCATCGGCGGCGATGCCGATCGACGAGCTGCTGGTCCCGTCCGTGCAATCGTTCCCAAAGAGCCGCGACGCCTCCCGCATCGTCCGCGTCCGAAATCGATTCGCGCCAACCGAGCTCCGCGTCGGCCGCCGCGGCATCGAGCGCGCGATGGAGCTGCGCCGACACTGGGGGCGCCGCCGGACCGTATTCGAGGCGGCGCACAGCGACGGGCAGGAAACGCTGCACGCGGAGCACAGGAAACAGCCCCGCGAGCAGCAGTGACGTCTTGCCGAGCCCCGATCGGCCGAACAAGACGCACACCGGCGCCGCCAGCACGCCGCGCAACAGCGCACGCACGTCCTCGTCGCGCCCACCGAAGACACCGCTCGCGTTCTCGGTGAACGGGTCGAGCCACGGCCACGGGCTCTCGGCATCGAGACGCGCGGCTTCAGATGCCATCGACGTCACCAAACTGTCGACAACGTGCTTCCAGCTGTGTCCTGGCTTCCTGCGTCAGCGCGCCGTCTGGCGCGTGCAGCAGGTGCAGGTCGCGAAAGCCCAGGGTAAAACCGCTGAAGATTCGTTCGTATCCGGCGCGATCCGGCTGCGCGGGATCGACGCCGACCGGCAGCAGAAACGCGTCGTTGACGCGCATCGCCCGCATCACGGCCCTGCGCCATTCTTCCCAGTACACGCCCTCGCGCCGCCGGTCGGCATTCCGCGACAGGATCGGCATGAAGAAATCGCACTGCTCGATGGCCTGGTCGATGCGGTCGGACCAGTCGTCGTCGGCAATCAGCTTGCGCTTGTCCAGCCACACGTCTCCAAAGCCGACGTCCCTGAGCGACTGCGCCAATTGACGTGCCGCGTTCAGGTCCTCGCTCGCGTAGCTGATGAAGATCGTTGGAGCGGATGCAGCCGGCGCCACTGGTGCGCGGGGCGGCGGCCGCCGCAGCGCGTCCGGGTCCACGGTCACCATTCGTTCCAGCTCGCCGACGAACTCCTCTGGCGACCACGGAAATACACTGGCGTTCGGATCGAAACGCGACAGAAATGCGGTCAGCGCCGTGTCCTGCACGTCGGCCGCGAAGAATTCCATCTTCCGTTCCTGCGACGACAGGCGCGACTCATTGGCGAGACGCAGGAACCCGCGACCGAGCCAGTCGGGGAGATTGCTTCCCAGCAGCAGCAGATCGCGGTTGCGCAGCTCCGTCAGCAGGTCCGGGGCGCGACGAAGGCCTTCCTCCTGAAACTTGTACAGGAACTCCAGCGCATCTTCTTCGTGGATTGCGAGCCGAGAACCCGCAGCGCTGCGACCCAGCGGAAAGAACACACGTGCGGTACCCGGCCGCGGCGGCGGGACATCGACGCGCTGTGAGCTGTCGGCATTGGGCGCGTAGGCACTCACGTGCACGTTATCGGCGCCCAACACCTCGATGAGCGCGTTGACGAGGCAGTCGTCCGGTGTGAGACAGATGAACAGATCGAACACTCGCAACTGGGCGAGCCGCTTCAACAGGGGGATGGCAACTGCGCGACGGCTCACGGCGTTGACGGTCGCGGACACCGACCGCCGCAGTCTTTCCACGCTGAGCTCGCGGCACTGCGTGAGTATCTCTGCAACGGCACGATGCAACAGCCAAGGACTCGCCGAGCCGAATGCCTGTGTATCGGGCAGAGTGACGTTATACGCCGCAAGCAATTCGTCGGCGATGACGCGATACAGCGGCGTGGCGGTAGCAGCGCCATTGCCGCGATCCAGCTCCACCACCATCGCGTCCGGACCGAGCACCAGGACGACGCCATTGGTGCGGAGCGCCTCGCCGAGACTTTGCCTGCTCGTCAGCAATCGGTCCATCGCTCAGCCTCGCGCACGTCCCAACAATGTTCGCTGCAACCTCTGATCACGTGCCGGCAGCGAGTCACAGCGCCCCACTGCTAAACGTCGAGCGCATGGAAACCGAACGGCTTTCCCGTCGAGTGCGAAGGGGCGCAACGGCGGCGCCACCCTTCCGAGGAGTCGTCCACTATCGGCGCACATGATAGTCGGTTCGATGCGGCAGGACGTGTCGACAGGGCGCGAGATCCGATCGCGCCCGGCGGCCGAAAACTGGAAGGAAAGCGGACCTTACGACGTTTCTCTACGCCTTCAATGCCGCCAGGACCCGCGGAGCTCTGAACGGCACTCTCCTTAGCCTCACGCCCGTTGCATCGAAGACGGCGTTCGCAATCGCCGCCATCGTCGGCTTCAGCATCGTTTCGCCGGCGCCGTAATGCGGCAGATCGGGACGGTTCGGGTTCGGATCGCCGTTGACGAGCACGACATCGATTCGTTCGGGAATGTCGGCGTGCGTCAGCGTTGGCGACGTGATCCAGTCGACGGCGGTCACCTTCTCGTTGTCGAATGCGACTTCTTCGAAGATCGAGCGACTGACGCCGTGCAGAATGCCGTTCTCGATCGTACGCGTGAGCGCCACCGGATTCACGACCAGTCCGCAGTCGTGGGCGCACACAAGCCGCTTCACCCAGATGCGACCGGTCGTGCGGTTCACTTCCACTTCGGCGATCTCCGCGACGACCGTCTGGCTGCGGTAGGCGTACGCGATCCCGCGACCGGCGACGACGTTGCCGGTGCCGCCGCCCTTCGGCGACGGACGGCGGTCCCAGCCGAACTTCTCCGCGGCTGCCTTCACGCATGCGATGGAGCGTGCGCGTTTGAATCCCGAGTCATCGCTCGTTCTCGCCTGCAGGAGCTTGAGACGGAATTCGACGGGATCCGCCTTGGCGGCAGCCGCGAGCTCGTCGATGAAGCTCTCGACCGCGAACGTCACTTGCGGGCCGTCCGGGTCACGCAGGTTCCCCATGCGAAGCGGCGTTTCCCACGCGAGCGGCAACGGAACGACACTGCCGGTCGATCGCCGATTGTCGACGTGGTAACTGTCTGTTGGATACGAGGCGCGACCGCTGGCAGGCTCTTGCTTGCGCTGACCCGTGAGCTGCGCGATCAGAACCGTGTCGAACTCGTTGTATCCAAGGTGGTTGTGATCGGCTGCGCGCGCGTCGTAGTCGAGCGCGATGAGGTTGCCGGCCGCATCGAACGCCCCTCGCATCTTGATCGCGTACGCCGGGCCTTTGGTATCCCAGGCAGTTTCCTCGGCGCGCGACCACTGCACGCGCACAGGCTTACCGATCTCGTGTGCCAGGAACGCCGCTTCGAATCCCGCATCGTCTGCGGCCGTGCGGCCGTATGCCTGCGGACCATCCATCCACACCACGCGCACTTGCTCGCGCGGGATGTTCAGGAACCGCGCGACGCCGTTGCGCAGGCCGTACGACTTCATGTCGTTGGAATAGATCGTCAGCTGATTGTTCGAGGGATCCGCCATCGCGTGCGCCGGCCCGATCGACGTGTGTCCCTGGAACGGAATGTCGTAGTCGGCCTCGACGACCTTCGCCGCGCTCGCAAACGCCGCCTCCACATCTCCAGTCACCGCCGGCGGCTGCGACATTGCCGGCTGCGTCGTCCGGAGGTAGCCGAAGAACTCGGACGCGGCGGGGAACGGCGCGCTGGTGGGTTTCCGCCATTCGGCCTTCAGTTGAGTCGCGGCCTTGATCGCCTGTTCCTCCCGCTCGCAGACGACGGCGAGATAGTTCCCTTTGCGGACGACGCGGACGAAGCCGGGAAGGCTCCTGACGGATGATTCGTCCACGCTGACGAGCGTGGCTCCGGCGACCGGCGGCTTCACGTTGCGCGCGTGAACCATGCCCGGGACCTTTGCGTCCACGGCCCACTTGCCGGAGCCATCGACTTTTCGTGGGATGTCGTCGCGCTGAGGAGATTTCCCGACGTGCTTCATCTCCTGCACGGGTTTGAGCTTCGCGACACCTGTCGTCGCGTCGACGTTCCTACCGGTCAGCGTGACGCTGAACTTCTTGCCGCCGATGAGCTCCCCGTACGTGACGGTTCGCGGCGGCGTCGCACCGCGTACGGTGACGATGCCGTCACTGACGGTGAGGGAGGTGACTGGCACGCCGAAATGCACGGCCGCCATGTCGAGCAGCACACGCCTGGCTTCCGCGGCCACGCGACGCATCGGGTAGCCATCGGTCTGCAGCGCATCGGACCCGCCCGATCCGCCCTGATCGACGGTGACATTCGTGCTGCCCATGACGCAGGTGGTCTTGTCGAACGCGATGTCGAGCTCGTCGCTCATGATCTGGCGGAACGCGGTGCCGGTCCCCTGTCCCAGATCGGTCTTGCCGACGAAGAACGTCGCCGTGTTGTCCGGCCGGATGACGATCCACGAATCGAGCTGCAGGTAATCGGGATCGACATAGGGGCCGCTGGCCTGCGCCGCCAGCGTGTAGATCTCATCGTTGGACAGCGAGAGCGCGCCGACCGATGCGATCAGGAGCCCGGAGGTCTTCAGGAAATCGCGTCGCGTCTTCATGCCGTCACCTTGGCCGCGCGCTTCACGGCGGCGTTGATGCCGTAATAGGTCATGCAGCGGCACAGGACGCCTTTCATGGCGTCGCGGATCTGCGCGTCGGTTGGATGCGGATTCTTGTCGAGGAGCGCCTTGGCGGTGAGGATCTGTCCGTTCTGGCAGTATCCGCACGCCGGGACCTGCTCGTCGATCCAGGCCTGTTGGACCGGATGGAGCGTGCCGTCCTTCGCCAGCCCCTCGAGCGTGGTGATTTCGACGTTCTGCGCCTGCTGCACCGTGCGCACGCACGAGCGCACCGCCTCCCCTTTGATCAAGACGGTGCACGCGCCGCACTGTCCGAGCCCACACCCGAATCGCGGTCCTGAAAGGTCGAGGTCGTTGCGCAGGACATAGAGCAAGGGCGTGGAGGGGTCGACATCGACCGTCTGCCTCTTGCCGTTGACGAGCAGCGTAAATGAAGCCATAGCTGCGAATTCTACGCGGCCCTGGACCCCGCGGGAAGGGGTCTTTCTTGCTGCAGGGATGTTACTGGCGAGGCCGAGTACGTCGCGGCTTGCGAGGACGGCGGATGCGGAGCGCCGGCAGCACGTCGAATCCAACTTGCTGGAAGTGGGCGTCGGTCGTAATCGCCGTCGTGAGCTTCAACTCACGCATGAGCGCAAAGCTTGTGCAATCGGTGAACGAGAGGTCCTTGTCGTCGTGCCGGAAGAAGAGCTGCTGCCCCCGCTCGAACCGCTCGTGGTCGATACGCTCCCATCGCACGCGCGCGCTGCCGTCAATTTGCTCCCACCATGCCGTAGCGGTCCGCAGGCCCAATCGAGCTCGAATGAGTGTGAGCGTTTCGTCAACGACGAAATCGCTCGTCACCAGCAGCTGTCCCGATTCGAGCGCTACATCCCTCACCGAGCGGCACGATTGGCACGCGGGATCGCTACCATCGACACACGCCATCCAGCCACCAGTGTCGACGAAGACTGCATTCATCGTCCGTAGAGGATTGCGTCATGGTCGACGGAAGTCTTCCCGTCGGTGGACCAACCCAGCGGCTCAGCCTGATAGAGAGGATCGTCGGCCAGTGACACGGAACCGTGCACCGTATCGTCGATCGGGACGATTTGAAAAGCAGGCCTGCTGCGGTAAATGACGGTGAAACGCGCACCCTTGCGCACCCGCTCAACGACGTCCGGCAGCGTCGCCCGAAGGCGCTTGGCATTGATTGGGATACTACGCGAGAAAGCCCTCATGGTTAACTCAAGTTAACCATCGTCAACGCGACGCGTCAAGCGATGCTTTGCGGTTCGCCGAACACCTGCGCCTCGAAGACCGAGATGCGCGCCCCGTGGCGCCAGGCGTCGCGGGCTAGGCCTGCTTTCACGCAGGTGTGCTCGACGAACTGCTGCGCGTCCCAGCCGTGCTCGGTCGCGACCTGCGGAAGGAGCAGTCCGCGACGCATGCCGCGCTCGACGATCAGGCCATGACGCCCGACCTCGATCTCCGCGATCGAGGCGATGTCGTGAGGCGGCGTGAGTACCGAGATTTCGATGTGCAGATCGTCCAGCTCCTTCACCTGGACCGGGGCGAACCGTGGATCGGAATCCGCGACGGCAGCCGCCAGGTGCACGACGGCGTCTGCGAGCCGCATGTCGCACGATATGCGTCCCAGGCAGCCGCGCAGCTCCTCGCCGCAACGGATCGTCACGAACGCACCGCACTCAATCGCGAGCGCTCCGTCGATCGCGGGAACCGGCTCACGATCGCGGCGGACACGCGCTTCGAGCGCGAGGCGTGCGAGCCCGAGCAAGCGTTGCTGATCGGCGGAACTGAGCACGAAGCCTCAAACTCCCGATTCCCAACTCTCGACGTCCAACGCACGGTGACGCGGCATGACAACGCGAGTCCAGCACCATTGTTTGGCAGTTGGAAGTTGGAGGTTGGGAGTTGACACGCCCCTCACCATACAGCGGCCGCCATGTAGCCGACCACCGATGTTTTGTCGCCGGAGATATCGCCGGAGTCAGCGTAACGCAGCACCCGCGACTGGCGTGCACCGAGCCGTCGTGCCGCATGAAGGACGGCGACCATCGGTCCGCCTCCGCAGGCATGCCGCGGTTCGCGTTCGAGCGCGTCCATCAACGCGATCGGTTCGAGAGCCTCGACGTGACTCAGGATCACGGCATCCATTTTCGCAGCCGTCCGCGCATCTTCGTAATGCGACAGGTCGCTGCTGGCGACGAGCAACGCGTGACCGTCGTCGTCTCCTTCCGACCCGCGCCCGGCGACGGCGCGGGCGATCACATCGCCGAGCGCGAACGCCGCGTCGCGCGTCTGGTACCCCATGACGAGCGGAACGATCGGGACGCCCGGCATCAGGCGCGCGATGAACGGCAACTGCATTTCCAGCGAGTGCTCGCGGCCGTGCGCGTCAGGCCGTTCGATGATGTCGTGGCTCTCGGCGGCAATGGCGGCGGCGAGCGCTTCGTCCACGGCGACGCGGCCGAAGGGCGTCTCCCACTCGCCAGAAGGCCAGATCGAAACGCCGCGGAATGGAACGAAGTGCGATGGGCCGACCACGACGATGGCGCGGCAGTCGGCCGCACGCGCCGCTTTGTAGGCATAGGCCGCGACCGGGCCCGAGTATCGCAACCCGGCGTGTGGAGCGACGATGGCGCGCGGTGCCGGAACGTCGGCGGCGACCTGCGCCGCGTTGACGTACTCGTCGACTTCCGCGGCAAGACGTTCGGGATCGCCCGGGTACCAGGAACCGGCCACCGCCGCGCGACGGACGTTCATCCCACCATCGTACGGTACGATGCGTTGATGGCCGCCGAATTGACCAAAGCAGACGTCGAGCGTATCGCGGCGCTCGCACACCTCGAGCTGACCGACGAGGAAAAAGATCTCTTCACCGCACAGCTCGCAGGAATCCTCCATTACGCAGAGCAGGTGCAGCAAGTCGATACCACCGGAGTCCCGCCGATGGCGCACGTCGGCTCGGAGCGGACCGAACGAGACGACGAACTGCGGCCATCGATCGATCGGGCGGACGCGCTCGCTAACGCGCCGGATGCGGCGCTCGATGCCGGCCTCTTTCGCGTTCCCCGGGTCATCGGCTAGCTGGTTGGTGGTTGGTGGTTCGTAGGTGGTGGTTCTTGGCGCAGGCGTCAATCACACGCTGAGGTGAAGATCCGATGACGCAGTCGGCGGTTGCCATTCGCGATGACATTGCGGCCGGACGCGTGTCGGCGGTCGACGTGTGCCGCGCATCTGTAGACCGCGCCCAGACCATCAAAGACCGTCTCAACGCCTTCAATCTCATTGCCGCGGAACGAGCGCTGGCGCGTGCGGCGGAGATCGATCGCCGGCGCGCCGGCGGTGAAACGCTCGGACCGCTCGCCGGTGTACCCGTCGCGCTCAAGGACAACATGTGCGTTCGCGGCATGCGGACGACGGCCTCGTCGAAAATTCTCGAGACGTTCGTCGCGCCGTACGACGCGACCGTCGTGCAGCGGCTCGAATCGGCCGGCGCCGTGATCATCGGCAAGACCAATTGCGACGAGTTCGCCATGGGCTCGTCCAATGAAAACTCCGCGTTCGGGCCGGTGCGCAATCCATGGGCGACGGATCGCACGCCCGGCGGATCGAGCGGTGGATCGGCGGCGTCGGTCGCCTCGCGGTGCGTGCCCCTGGCGCTGGGTTCCGATACCGGCGGGTCGATTCGCCAGCCCGCCTCGTTCTGCGGCGTCTCCGGACTCAAGCCGACCTACGGGCGTGTCTCCCGCTACGGCTTGCTCGCGTTCGCCTCCTCCCTCGATCAGATCGGCCCGTTCGCGCAGTCGGCGGCCGATTGTGCGGCGGCGCTCTCCGTCCTTGCCGGTCCCGATCCCTGCGATTCGACCGCCGCGCACGAGCCCGTGCCCGACTACACCGCCGCGTTAACGGGCGACATCCGTGGACTTCGCGTCGGCGTGCCGCGTCGCTTCGTCAGTGAAGGCGTAGACGAGGCGGTGCGCCGTGCATTCGACGCTGCGCTCGCGACATTGCGCGATCAGGGCGCCACGCTGATCGACATCGAGCTGCCGCACGCGCGCTACGCGATCCCGGTCTATTACCTCGTCGCGACCGCGGAGGCGAGCTCGAACCTCGCACGGTACGACGGTGTCAAGTATGGCCATCGCTCGCCGGCCGCGAAGGATCAGGGACTGAAAGCGATGTACAGCCGGACGCGAGACGAGGGATTCGGCGCCGAGGTCAAACGTCGCATCATGCTTGGGACGTATGTCCTGAGCGCCGGCTACTACGACGCGTTCTATCTGAAAGCGCAGCAGGTGCGCACGCTGCTGCGACGTGATTACGAGCAGGCCTTCGAACAGGTCGACGTCGTCGCGATGCCGACGAGCCCGACGCCGCCGTTCCGCCTCGGGGAGAAGACGAGCGATCCGCTCGAGATGTATCTGGCCGACGTGTTCACGGTGAGCGTCAATCTGGTCGGCGTGCCCGGCATCAGCATCCCGTGCGGATTCTCGGGGTCGCTGCCGATCGGATTCCAGTTGATCGGCCGCATGTTCGACGAGGCGACGATCCTGCGCGCGGCGGACGCGTTCCAGCGCGTCACCGATTGGCATTTACGGAGTTCCGACGTGATCTAGAATGCGGTCCGCCCTGCTCGCCGGACGCCACCGTGATGGCTCCGGTCGTCTTCGTCATCGTCAGACGGTATGTGCCGGTTCCGTCGTACCCGCGGTCGAAGCAGGCGACGAGCACCTTGTAGGGGATTTGGGATTTGGGATTTCTAATGCACCGCGACCTCCGGCTCCGGTGCACCGCCGCGCAGCCGAAGGTTGCGCATCCCGAGGTGGAGAAAGACGATCGCCACCATCATCACGGCGCCCGAGACAAAGATCAGATGCAGGCCGCGTGCGAGCGCCGGACCCACACTGGCGAGCAGCGACTGCAGCAGCGGCAGTCCGCCCTGGCGCGTGAATGCGTCCTCGAGCTGCGGACGCATCTGCGACAACAGCATTGGATTCGACAGCAGCGTCATCGTATTGGGCGGCGCCGCGGCGGGTATCCGGATCGCCAGGTCGTGGTGGTAGTTCATCAGCATCACGCTGCCGAACACGGCGACGCCAACCGTGCTGCCGATCGAGCGAAAGAAGATCGTCGACGCGGTTGCCGCGCCGAGCTGATTGCGCGGAGCCACGTTCTGCACCGCAACCGTGTAGACGGGCATCAGCAGGCCCATACCGAAGCCGGAGAGCACCATACCGACCACCACTTCGGCGCGCGGCGTCGACGCGGTCATCAGTGCGAACAGGACCATCCCGGTCGCGACCATCAGCGATCCGACAACCGCCATGACCTTGTACTTACCGAGCCGCGACATGAGCTGCCCACTGGCTGCGGTGCCGAAGACGACGCCCATCATCATCGGCATCATCATGTTCCCCGACTGGGTGGCGGATGCGCCGAGGACGCCCTGAATGAACAAGGGCAGGTAGATGATCACGCCGAACATGCCCATGCCCAGCACGAACACGCAGATCGAACAGAGGCTGATCACTGGATTGCGGAACAGCGACAGCGGGATCAGCGGTTCGACTGCTTTCGATTCGGCGTAGATGAAGACGGCGAGCATCAGCGCGCAAAACGCGAGTAGTCCTTCGACGCGGGGCGCCGTCCATCCGAGGTCGGTGGCCCACGTCATCGCGAGGAGCAACGGCACGACGCAGCCGATCAGGCTCAGCGTTCCAAACCAATCGAGACGATGCTTCGTGGGTCGCGGCAGCATGTTGGGGAACTGCATGTAGATCGCGGTGATCGCAATCACACCAACCGGCAGATTCACATAGAAGCACGCGCGCCACGACACGTGATCCGTCAGCCAGCCACCGAGCGTTGGCCCGAACACCGACGACACGCCCCACACGGCCGAGAACAGTCCCTGGTAACGACCGCGTTCCTGCGGCGAGAAGATGTCCCCGACGATCGTGAAGATCAGACCGAACACGCCCCCCGCCCCGATCCCCTGCAGCCCGCGGAAGAGGATCAACTGGTTCATGCCGTCGATCGGCACCGGCAACGTGCCCGCGGCGCCACACAGCGCCGACATGAGGACGAAGAGGCTGGATGCGCCAAGGAAAAAGGTCTTGCGCCCGTACATGTCGGACAGCTTCGCGTAGATCGGCACCGCCAGCGTGGATGTCAACAGATATGCGGTGGCCACCCAGGGGTAGCGATCGAATCCCGAGAGCTGCGCGATGATGCGCGGCTCGGCTGTGCCGACGATCGTCTGGTCGAGTGCCGCCAGCAGCATTGCCACCATGAGACCGACGAGCGTGCCGACGAGCTGCGGCCTGGTCAGACGAACGACACCAGAGGTCACGAAGTCGGGCGCGGGTTCCGTCATAGCGATAGAGCGCGGCACCCTCGTTGATACGCCGATCCGACGAGGATGTTTGGCATAATGCCTTCGATGGGTGGGATTCCGCCGCGCGTCACCGTTCCCGCTCGCGCGACGAAGGCGTCGTACACGTATACCACGTGTCTCGGCCTGCTGCTGTGCGCCCTCTCGGTCCTGCCACTCGCCGCGCAACAGACCCGCCCCGCGGCAAAGGAACCGCCTGCCCGCCGTGGCGCCGGCGGCGCGAAGCCGCCCGCGCTGCCGCCGCTTGCGATGACCTGTCCGATGCACCCGGACGTCGTCGAGGAAAAACCAGGCAGCTGTCCTCTCTGCAAGATGGCGCTCGTGCCCGTTCGCCTCGAGTCGGTATGGAGCTGCCCGATCCATCAGGCCGTCATCGAGCATGCACCCGGGCAGTGTCCGATCGACAAGCGCGACCTGGTTCAGATGACGATGGCACTCACGTGGACGTGCAAGGGCCGGCCGGACATCGATCAGATCGAACCGGGGCGCTGCCCTGATGGGTCGGCAATGATCGCGAAGCGGACACTGCGGCCGCACGGCAATCACAACCCGCAGCATGGTGGCCAGTTCTTCATGGCGCCGGATACGTGGCATCACCTCGAAGGCGCGTATCCCCAGGCGCGCACCTTCAGGCTGTATCTCTACGACGACTTCGCGCGACCGCTGCCGCTCGATCAGGTCAAGCAGGTACAGGCCCGCGTCGTCACGAACGAAAAGTTCGACGCCGCGACGCGGAAGACGACCGAGGTCACGTCCTTTCCTCTGGTCGCGGCACCTGGCGCCGCATATCTTCAGGCACGAGTCGACGCCGCGGCGCTTCCGGCGGAGATGACCGCGAAGGTTCGCTTCAAGCCAGGCGGCGACGAATACCGCTTCGACTTCGCGTTCCCGTCGGTCACGACTGATCCGAACATCACAGTGGCGGCCGCTGCGTCGGCGACGCGATCACGCGGGAAGACGACGGCGACGCGGACCGCGGGACGACCTTCGTCGACAGCGTCAGCGGGGACCGCGGCACCTCCAAAGCCGGTCACGACTCCTGCCACTGTAGCGGCGAAGCTTGCCGGCGATCTCCCCGTGCTCCCCGACTTGAGCGCTGGCGCGATCGATCCGAGCCTGATCCAGGTGCCGATACCCGAGACGGTGCCGGAGATGCTCGCGCAGCTGACTGCGCGCAAGGAGCAGATCGGATCGCTGATCGATCGCGGGAATTTCGCAGCGGTCTTCGTGCCTGCGTTCCAGGCGAGAGATGTGGCCCTCGCGCTCGAGGAGCGTTTGACGACGCTGCCGTCGTCGAGCCGGGAGCGAGGTGCTCCCGCCATTCAGCGGCTCGTGCGCGCGGCGTGGATGCTTGACGCGTTCGGCGATCTCGGAAACAAGCAGCAGCTGAGCGATGCGTTCACACTCTTCTCGGCCGCGGTGACCGAGGTCGGTACCGTGTTCGCGCAGCAATAGCATGCGGCCTCTGAATCTTGGCAGGCACTTGTTGCAGAGGCAGCGCGGACCTTTATTGTCCGCGCTCTTGTGCACCGGCCTTGCGATCGCAAGCATTCCGGGCGAAGCACACAAGCCAATCACGTCACCCTATACCTACAACGAGCACGTTTTCCCGATCCTCAAGGCTCGCTGCGGCTCGTGTCACGTCGAAGGCGGCATCGCCCCGATGTCGCTGATGACGCATGCCGATGCCGTGCCTTGGGGCGAATCCATCCGCAGCGAGATGACGGCTGGTCACATGCCGCCGTGGCCTGCGGACATGCCGCACGACGGTTTCAAGAACGGCACCCCACTCACCGCACGCGAGCTGAACGTGCTGCTGACATGGGCAACGGGCGGGACACCGCCAGGTGAACCAGACAAGACGCCGCCTCCCGTCACGCTCGGCACGGGGTGGTCGTTGGGCAAACCCGATCTCGAACTGCCGCTGGATCCCGTGACGCTTGCCGCTGGCGCGCAGGAGCAGACCCGATCGTTCACGGTCGCGACGAACATCACCGAGCGTCGCTGGGTGCGCGCGATCGATCTGCTTCCGGCCGCGCCGGCGATGGTGCGCAGCGCAGAGATCGTACTGCGCGGCGACCCTTCGACTCCGCTCCGGGCAGGCGCGACCGCTTCCGCCGCGGGCGACGCCGTCACAGAACGTCGGCTTGCGCTGTGGTTGCCAGGAGAGTCCCCGACCGCTGTCGATGCCGGTGCCGGGTTCGAGATTCCCGCGAACGCACAGCTCGTCGTCGCCGTGCGCTACAAGAAGACGTGGCAGTACGAGCGCAAGGAATTGATGGACCAGAGTCGCATCGGCCTGTACTTCGCTGAGGGCGCTCCGAAGTCGGTTGCCGCGTTGTCGCTGCAACTCACCGCGCCTGTCGATCCAGCAACCGGTGCACCGATCGTCACTGGAACCGTCAAGACGCTCGAACGCGACGTTCGCGCGATCGCGATCTACCCTGAGGCGTTTCCCCGCAACGCACGCGTGACCGTCGACGCGATCCTTCCCGACGGCTCGCAGCGGACGTTGATCGCCGCCCGATCTCTGCCCGAGTGGTCACGCCGCTACTGGTTCAAGAATCCGATCGCACTGCCGCGCGGTACTCGTCTCAACGCGCACGTCAGCAGGGACGACGAAGCCGACCTCGAACCCACACCGGCGCCCGCATCACAAGCGAAACCTTCCGCGCCCACCGCGCCGAGCATCGTCCTGAACGTCGTTGAATGATGGTCCGCCTCAAGGCGGACCCCTACGACTTACTCGAACCAGGCGCGATCGTCGAATGATCGACCGTAGCGTCCGCCTTTAGGCGGACGGCCTATTTGAACCAGCCGCGAATGTTGTCGATCGCCGCCGTGTCGGTGTCGTCGATCTTCAGCGGCGTCACGGAGACGAAGCCGTTCTGCACCGCCCAGATGTCGGTGCCTTCCGGGGCCGAACCGCCTTCGTTGTAGACGCTCCAATAGATCGTCGCGCCGCTGCCGGGGTGCTTCGCTTCGGCGAATGTCTCGACGCCACCGCGCGTCGCGGCTTGTCTGGTGACCTGATAGCCCTTGTATCCGCCCGGCGGCATCGGCGGGATGTTCACGTTGAGAAACGTCTGCGCTGGAAGACCGTACTGCTTCGCGCGCCTCGCCACTCCGAGCACTTCTTCCGCCGCCGCCAGAATGTCTCGCGGCACCGCAGACGCCGCCATCGACGCCGCGATCGCGGGCACGCCCTCCATCGCTCCCTGACGGGCGGCGCCAACCGTGCCGCCCAGGTGCACGGCGGTCCCCAGGTTGTAGGAGTTATTGATGCCCGCGACGACGAGATCGGGTCGTGGCCGCATGATGTTCTTGATCGCGACCTGCACCGAAGTCGCGGGTGTGGCCGTCAGGCCGATGGCGCGGAGACCATTGGTCAGCGTCAGGTCCTCGCGGAAGATTGGTTGTCGTGTGCTGATCGACTGGCTCGCGCCGCTCTGATTCTCCCCCGGCGCGACGATGGTCACCTCGCCGATGGCCTGCAGGATCTGCGCGAGCGCCGCGAGGCCAGGTGCACGGATACCGTCGTCGTTGACGACGAGGATGCCGTACGGCGGCGGCGCCTGCCTGCCCTGAGCGAAGCCGAAGGGGTGCGCAGCGAGTGGCGCGATCGCGCCGGCGACCAGAAGAGACGCTAGAAGAACGCGGGTGCAGCGCATCCCGCGAGAGTATCAAATCGTCGCGCAGCGCCCCGAAGCGAATCGATAAACTGCCCAGACGGCCAACCCGAGCAGCACCAAGGGAAGCAGGTGCGTGACCACTCCAAGGACCAGGGCCGCCACCATGCAAAAGCCAACAACGAGAACAATGAGCGGCGAGAACACCAGACGGAGGACGAAGCGTAACAGTCCGAAGATCAGGCCGAACACGAGACGAAACGCGAACCGGATGGGGATGGTCAGGAACCAGGCAACGCTGAGAACCGCGAGGCCGATGAGGAGAAGTGCGAGCATCCTATCTCGCACTTACGAGGCCGCACTGGAGTCAGTTCCCTGAGGTCCGCCTGAAGGCGGACCGTACGATTCAGGATTGCGTCTACGCGCGCGGGTCCTTGCGGACGAACGCGGGCACTTCGTACAGGACCAGGCCGTGGCGAACTTCTTCCATCGCGACACGCTCGGCTTTGTGCGGCACTGCGCGATGCGGCTCCTGTGCGAGATCCTCTTCGTCGAGACGAGGGAGTGCACCGCGACGAAGCTGCTTGGCGCGCATCGCCGCCACGTCGACGAACAGGAACCGACTTTCGATCAGCGGCGCCTTGGGCCGCGGGGCGGGAGCTTCGTCGCTCTGTGCAGGCGCCTCGAGCACGTCGTCTGTGTCAGCCATGAGGCCCCAGACTACCATGGGTAGCTTGGCAGATAGGTAGCTAGGCTCTTGGGTAAGAACACCCCGAATGACCCAGCTACCCAGCTCGCCCGGCTACCTCGCTGCCGTCAGTAGTCCATCGGCGGACCAGCCGGGGCCGCGGCCGGTTTCTCCTCCGGGATCTCGGAGACCAGCGCTTCCGTCGTCAGCAGCAAGCCGGCGATCGACGAGGCGTTCTGCAGCGCGGACCTCACGACCTTGGTCGGATCGATGACTCCCGCCTTCACCAGGTCCTCGTACTTCTCGGTCTGTGCGTTGAAGCCGAAGTCCTTGTCCTTCGCCTCCCGGACCTTCGCCGCCACGATCGACCCCTCGAGCCCGGCGTTCTGCGAGATCCAGCGAATGGGCTCCTCGCAGGCGCGACGGATGATGTCGACACCGAGGCGCTCGTCCTCCTCGAAGTCCTTGGCGAACTTCTCGAGCACGCTCGACGCGCGCAGCAGGGCGACGCCGCCGCCCGGAACGATGCCTTCCTCGACCGCCGCCTTCGTGGCGTGCATCGCGTCCTCGACGCGAGCCTTCTTTTCCTTCATCTCGGATTCAGTGGCCGCGCCGACCTTGATCACCGCCACGCCGCCGACGATCTTGGCGAGCCGCTCCTGCAGCTTCTCGCGGTCGTAGTCCGAGGTCGTGTCCTCGATCTGCGCGCGGATCTGCTTCACGCGGCCTTCGATCGCCTTCTTCGTGCCGGCGCCTTCGACAATCGTCGTGTTGTCCTTGTCGATTGTCACCTTCTTGGCGCGGCCAAGATCGTCGAGCGTGATGCTTTCCATCTTCAGCCCGAGGTCCTCGGTGATGGCGCGTCCACCGGTCAGGATTGCGATGTCTTCGAGCATCGCCTTGCGACGATCGCCGAAGCCCGGCGCCTTGACCGCCGCGACCTTCAGCGTCCCGCGCAGCTTGTTCACAACGAGAGTGGCGAGCGCTTCACCGTCGACGTCCTCGGCGATCACGAGCAGCGGCTGCCCGCTCTGCGCGACCTTCTCGAGGACCGGCAGCATGTCTTTGAGATTGGAGATCTTCTTCTCGTGGATCAGGATGAGCGGATTGTCGAGCACGACCTCCATCCGTTCGGGGTCGGTGACGAAATACGCAGACAAGTACCCGCGATCGAACTGCATGCCTTCGACCACGTCGAGCGACGTTTCCATGCTCCTGGCCTCTTCGACCGTGATCACGCCGTCCTTGCCGACCTTCTCCATCGCCTCGGCGATGATGTTCCCGATCGTCGTGTCACTGTTGGCCGAGATGATCCCGACCTGCGCGACCATGTTGCCGGACACCGGGCGACTCAGCTTCTTGAGCTCCTCGGTGACAGCGCCCACAGCCTTGTCGATGCCGCGCTTGAGCGCCATCGGATTCGCGCCGGCGGCGACGTTCTTCGAACCTTCGCGGATGATGGCCTGAGCGAGCACAGTCGCCGTGGTCGTGCCGTCGCCGGCGATATCCGACGTCTTGCTCGCGACCTCGCGCACCATGCGCGCACCGAGATTCTCGACCGAGTCCTTCAGATCGATTTCCTTGGCCACCGTCACGCCGTCCTTGGTGATGGTGGGCGATCCGAACTTCTTGTCGAGCACGACATTGCGACCCTTGGGGCCGAGGGTGACCTTCACCGCGTCAGCCAGCTGGTTGACACCGCGCAGCAAGGCATGACGCGCGCCCTCGCTGTAGATGATCTGCTTTGCCATGGCTTCTCTGTCTCTCTCGTCTTGGGTCTGTGGTCTTTGGTCTCTGTCTCTCGGAATCGCGAACGTGGTTACACCGTTGCGAGTTCCGGAACCCCTTCGGTGACGCCGAGGATCTCGTCCTCGCGCAGAATCAGATACTCCTTGCCGTCGATCTTGACCTCGGTGCCGCCGTACTTGCCGAACAGCACCGTGTCGCCCACTTTCACGTCGAGCGCAAACACTTCGCCCTTGTCGTTCACGCGGCCTTTGCCAACGGCAACGACTCGACCCTGCTGCGGCTTCTCCTTCGCGCTGTCGGGAACGATGATTCCGCCGATACGCTGCTCCTGCTCTTCGATGCGTTCCACCAGAACGCGGTCGCGCAACGGACGCATAGACATACTGGTTACCTCCTGACGCTGACAGTTGCGTACATGGCTTTAGGCTCTGGGCTCCGGGCTTTCGCCCCCAACAAGGCCAGAGCCCAAAGCCGAAAGCCCAAAGTCGCGTCGACGACGCCGCCGATCAGGCGGCGACTTCGACGTTGATCGTCCGCGGCTTCGCTTCCTCGCGGAACGGCAGCTTCACCGTCAGCACGCCATTCCGGTACTCCGCGCCCACCTTCGAGCTGTCGACCGTGTTCGGCAGCGTGAACGAGCGGCTGAACGTCCCGTAGCTGCGTTCGATCCGGCGGAACTGATCTTCCTTCACGTCGGTCGGCAGCTTCTTCGTGCCGCGCAGCGTGAGCGTGTTGTTCTCGACGGTGACCTCGATATCCTCGCGCGTCATCTCAGGCAGTTCGGCCTTGATGACGAGGTCGTGACCGTCGGTCTCATAGATGTCGACGGGCGGTACCCAGTTGCCACGCTGCGTCACGTCCTCGTCCCGCAGGTACACGTCGCCAAACAATCGGTTCATGCGGCCCTGCAGGGTCGCGAATTCATGAAACGGATCGAATCGGGTCATGGCCATTGCACTTCTCCTTTTCGGGCCGCCTGAAGGCGGCCCCCACGTTCGCCTGAGTAGGGTTGTAGGGGCCGCCTTCAGGCGGCCCGTCCGCTTACGCATCGACGACTTCGCCTTCCATCACGTCGTCGTCTTTCTGCTGATGCGACGCGGCATTGGCCGCGTTCGTCTGTGACTGTGTGTAAAGCTGCTCGGCGATCGCGTGTGATGCCTTCTGCAGCTCCTCGGTCGTGCGCCGGATGGCAGCGACGTCGTCCGCCTTCACGGCGTCGCGCACCGCAGTGATGGCGCTCTCGATCCGGCTGACATCGGTTGCCGGCAGTCGATCGCGGTTCTCGCTGACCGTCTTCTCCACCGAGTAGGCGAGCGAGTCGGCCTGGTTGCGCGCGTCGATCAGCTCGCGACGGTTCTTGTCCTCGGCGGCGTGCGCCTCGGCGTCCTTCACCATCCGGTCCACGTCGTCCTTGTTCAGGCCGGACGATCCGCTGATCGTGATCTTCTGCTCCTTGCCCGTCGCGACATCCTTCGCCGCGACGTTGACGATGCCGTTGGCGTCGATGTCGAACGCAACTTCGATCTGCGGCACGCCGCGTGGCGCCGGCGGGAGGCCGACCAGATGGAAGCGTCCAAGCGTGCGGTTGTCGCGTGCGATCTGACGCTCGCCCTGGAGCACGTGCACTTCGACGCTGGTCTGGTTGTCCGTCGCGGTCGAGAAGATCTCGCTCTTGCGTGACGGAATCGTCGTGTTGCGCGGGATGAGCACCGTCATCACGCCGCCCAGGGTCTCGATGCCGAGCGACAGCGGCGTCACGTCCAGCAGCAGAACGTCCTTGACCTCGCCCTTGAGGACGCCACCCTGAATCGCCGCACCGATCGCAACGACTTCGTCGGGGTTGACACCCTTGTGCGGCTCCTTGCCGAAGTACTCCCGTACGAGCTGCTGGATCTTCGGCACGCGTGTTGAGCCACCCACCAGCACGACTTCGTCGATGTCCGACGGCTTCACGCTCGCATCGGCAAGCGCCTGCTTCACGGGACCCATCGAGCGCTGCAGCAGGTCGTCGACCAGCTGCTCGAACTTCGCTCGCGTCAGCTTCATCTGCAGATGCTTCGGACCGTTCTGATCCGCCGTGACGAATGGAAGGTTGATGTCCGTCTCGATCGTGGTCGAGAGCTCGATCTTGGCCTTCTCCGCCGCCTCCTTCAAGCGCTGGAGCGCCATCCGGTCCTTGCTCAGATCGACGCCGTCGCTCTTGCGGAACTCGGCGATCATCCAGTCGATCACGCGCTGATCGAGATCGTCGCCACCGAGATGCGTGTCGCCGTTGGTCGACTTCACCTCGACGACGCCGTCGCCGACTTCGAGGATCGAGATGTCGAACGTGCCGCCGCCGAAGTCGTAGACCGCGATGGTCTCGTTCGTCTTCTTGTCGAGACCGTAGGCAAGCGCCGCCGCCGTCGGCTCGTTCACGATCCGGAGTACGTTGAGACCCGCAATCGTGCCGGCGTCCTTGGTCGCCTGACGCTGGGAGTCGTTGAAGTAGGCGGGAACCGTGATGACCGCATCGGTGACCTTTTCACCGAGGTGGTCTTCGGCGGCCGTCTTCAGCTTCTGGAGAATCATCGCGGAGATCTCGGGCGGCGAATGCTTCTTGCCGCGCACCTCGACCCACGCGTCGCTGTTGTCAGTCTTCACCACGCGATAGGGCACCCGCGCGATCTCCGCGGAGACCTCGCTGTGCTTCCGCCCCATGAATCGCTTGATCGAAAAGATCGTGTTCTCGGGATTCGTGACGGCCTGGCGCTTTGCGACCTGGCCGACCGGCCGCTCCCCGTCCTTTGTGAACCCAACGACAGACGGCGTGGTGCGGCCGCCTTCCTGATTCACGATGACGGTGGGCTCCCCGCCTTCCATGACCGCGACAACCGAGTTGGTCGTGCCGAGGTCGATACCAATCACTCTGCTCATGTGAAATCCCCCGACGCTGAGGGGCTGTTGATGACTTGCCTGTTGCCCTCCGCGTCCACGGGTTATGGTAGCACGATATTAGTTCATGTCAAGCATGTAATCTTAGTTGTAAGCACTCAATTATGGCGAAATGAAATGATCGCTGATTTCCAAGGAGAATTTGAACTCGAGGTGGTCATTGACGCCTGAGGTTGAGCGGCGAATTGCGGCCTTGGCAGCCGATCACGAGTCCGGAGCCTCCGCGATTCTGGTCGAGGTGATGCCTTTGCTGCGGGAAGCGCTCAGTTCAGATCAGCCGATCGGGCCGATTGCTCGTGCCGTGTGCCGAGCACAGCCGAGCATGGCTCCGGTCTGGAACGCTGCCCTCGCCGCCTGTGCGCCGGACGGTTCGACGCACCTCGCGCAGTTCGCTCGGCGCATCGACCGAGCACCGAAAGCCATCGCGCGGTTTGCGATGGAGTGCTTCAGGGAAGCGCAGCGACTGAACGTCCTGACGGTCTCCAACAGCGGCTCGGTGATGCAGGCCCTCGTGGCGATCCGCGGTCGCTGCTCGCTCGCCGTCGCCTGCACCGAGAGTCGACCCGCTCTCGAAGGACGACGACTCGCGGCGCAGCTCGCCGCGCTGGAGATTCCCGTGACCTGCTATTCCGATGCAGCGATCGGTCATGCCCTCGACGATGGAGATGCGGTGATTGTCGGCGCGGATGCGATCGCGCCCGAGTGGTTTCTCAACAAAGTCGGCACGCGCATGCTTGCCGCAGCGGCGTGGCAACGAGGTCTTCCCGTTTACGTCGTCGCCGCGCGCGACAAGTTCGTGTCAGCCGCGCTGGCCGAGCGACTCGTCGTTCGCGAAGAAGCGACGTCGGAAATCTGGAGCGAACCACCCGCGGGCGTGACCGTGAGGAATCCGTACTTCGAACGAACGCCGCTGGACCTCGTGACCGCGGTCATCAGCGACATCGGCGTCCTCGGCGCGGCCATGGTTCCGGACGTCTGCACGGCCCAACACGATGACGAGACGCTCCGGATCCTGCGCGACCTTTTCCCAATGGCCTAGCTACCCATCCGCCCAGCTACCCAGCTACCATGGAGCAGTGCCGCAGTTTCCCTTCATCCCATCGGGCGAATCGCGCGAGCTGGCCGACGACGTCCGAGCATTGTTCGAGGACCTGGCAGCCAGCCTTCCGCATGAGCAGCGCGCGTATTCAGGGGAATGTCATCCGGCACTCGACGTCCTCGAAACGGATCGTGCGATCGAAATCGTGATGGACATCAGCGGCATCCCGCCCCAAGCCCTGCGCATCGTCTATCGCGCGGGCGTCGTCGTGATCGCCGGAGAGAAGGCGCCTGTGCCCGCGGTGGCGGAGCAGACGTATCACCTCGTCGAGCGCGAGTTCGGGCGTTTTGCCAGAGCCGTGCGGGTCGCTGGCTCATTCGATGTCGCTGCCGCACGTGCGACGGCGCGCAATGGCGAACTGACGATCCTGCTTCCGAAACGCGACGAGCGCCGCGATCAGCTGCACCGCATCGCGATCGCAGAACTTACCGAACCGTCCGAACGACTCGAACGATCCGAACGATGAGGATCCTGTTCATCGGCGACATCATCGGCCGGCCTGGGCGCGAGCTCGTGCGGAAGGGCCTACGTCCGCTGGTCGAGCATCATCGCGCCGACTTCGTCATCGCCAACGCCGAAAACTCCGCTGCGGGATTCGGCGTAACCAAGGACATCGGCGACACCCTGCTCGAATACGGTGTCGACCTCATGACCTCGGGCAACCACGTCTGGGACAAGAAGGAAGCGATCGACTACATCGCGACGCAGCCGAAGCTGCTGCGGCCTGCCAACTACCCTGCCGGCGCACCGGGGCGAGGCTCGTGCGTCGCGCTGACGGGAGACGGGCGCGCGGTCGGCGTTATCAACGTGATGGGCCGTGTGTTCATGCAGGCGATCGACGACCCGTTCGCGGTGGTCTTGAAGGAGATCGACGCCGTCAAGGCGCGGGCGCGCGTGATCGTCGTCGATTTCCACGCCGAAGCGACCAGTGAAAAGGTCGCGATGGGCTGGCATCTCGATGGGAAGGTCTCGCTCGTGGTCGGCACCCATACACACGTGCAAACGGCCGACGAACGGATCTTGCCGAACGGCACCGGGTACCTGACTGATGCCGGGATGACCGGCGGGCACGATTCGATCATCGGCATGGACCGCGGGCCGGCGCTCTATCGCTTCGTCACGGGCATGCCGTCCAAGTTCGAGCCCGCCACCGGCAATCCGCGCTTGAATGGCGTCGTGGTCGAAGCCGACGACAAGACCGGTCGTGCGATCAGCGTGACCCGTCTGAACTACTCCGAGCAGCAACTGGCGACGCTGGCGACAGCCGTGACGGCAGGAGAAAGTCACCGCTAGCCATGGCCGATCTGTTCGATCTTCCTTTCGAGGATCCTGAGTCCGAACCGGATCCAGCTCCGGTGACATCAGCCGCGCCCGAACCGACGCCGGTTCCCACGCGCCGCATTTTGACCGTGTCGGAGCTGACCGGTGAGATCCGGCACCTGCTCGAGCAGGAGTTCTTCGAGATCTGGGTCGAAGGCGAGCTCTCCAACTGCAAAGTGTGGAATACGACAGGCCACCTGTATTTCACGTTGAAGGACAAGTCGGCGCAGATCAAAGGGGTGATGTTTCGCACCTCGCTGCGACTGCTGAAGTTCACGCCGAAGGATGGCCTCGGCGTGGTCGCTCGCGGTCGCGTCAGCGTGTACGACCCCAAAGGGGAGTATCAGCTCGTGTGCGAGCACCTCGAGCCCGAGGGGCTCGGCGCACGACAGCTGGCCTTCGAGCAGCTCAAGGAACGACTGGCGCAGCACGGTCTGTTCGATCCAACGCGCAAACGGCCGCTTCCGCCGCTGCCCCGCAAGATCGGTGTGGTGACGTCGCTCGATGGCGCCGCGGTACGCGACATCATCAAGGTCCTGCGCCGCCGCTACGCCAACGCGCATATCGTCATTCGGCCAACGCGCGTGCAGGGCGACGGCGCGGCGATGGACATCATGCGCGCGATTCGCTCGATCGGGAAGGTCCCCGGCGTAGATGTCGTGATCATCGGGCGCGGCGGCGGATCGATCGAGGATCTCTGGGCATTCAACGAAGAAGTGGTCGCGCGTGCGATTGCCGGTTGCCCGGTGCCGACGATCTCGGCGGTGGGCCACGAAACCGACGTCACGATCGCGGACTTCGTCGCCGATCTGCGAGCACCCACGCCGTCGGCGGCGGCGGAAATGGTCGTCTCGCGCAAGGACGACTTCTGCACCCGCATCGATCGGCTGGAGCAGCGCGTCAACGCCGCGATCGCGAGTCGGCTCCATCGCGCTGAGGCGCGTTTGCGCTGGCTCGAGGCGCGGCCCGGTTTCGGCGGCTTCCGCGCGCGCGTCGCCATGCGGGGGCGGCACGCCGCCGATCTCGATCACGAGCTGCAGCGGGCGATGCGTGCGCTGCTCGCGTCGCGCGAGCGCAGTTATCAGCGTCTGCGTCTCACCTTCGAGGCGTTCGATCTGCGCCGCCGAATGGGTCGCGTGCGCACGAGACTCGTGGCCGCAGAAGGTAAACTGACCGCTGCCATCACGCGCCGCCGACACGCGGCAGACGGCAGGCTGCGCGGAACGGCGGCTCGACTCGAGAGCCTGAGCCCCCTCGCCGTGCTGGCGCGCGGCTATGCCGTGTGCTGGAACGCCGAGCGCACGCAAGTCGTTCGGGATGCGTCGAGCGTCTCCGCGGGGGATCGGGTCCGCGTGACGTTGCACCGCGGGGAGCTCGAGTGTGCGGTCACGACGAGTGACAGCGCGTCCAAAGAGCAGGACGCGCCCTACAAACGTTTGTAGGGCGGGTCTTGCTGTGTAGACCGGCCGAGTACTTATGGACGCAACCATCAAGGATTTCGAAGCCGCGATCGCCGAGCTCGAAGGGATCGTCAAGAAGCTCGAGGAGGGCGACCTGCCGCTCGAGCAGTCGCTGCAGCTCTTCGAGCGCGGCATTCAGTTGTCCCGCTTCTGCCATGCCCGTCTCGAAGAGGCCGAGCGCCGCATCGAGATCCTCAACGAACGCGGCGAGCTCAAGCCTGCGCCTGCCTCGTTGAGCGCCGATGACGACCGTCGATCTTGAGACCTATCTCGACGAGCGACGCGCCGAAATCGAAGCGGCGCTCGCGCGGGTGCTCCCTCCCCCGCCCGACTGCCCGCAGGTCCTCCACGAGGCGATGATCTACAGCCTCCTGGCAGGAGGCAAACGCTTGCGGCCGATCCTGTGCCTGGCCAGCGCCGACGCCGTCGGCGGTGATCGCAAGCTGGCGATGCCGGCCGCATGTGCAATCGAGCTGATACACACCTACTCGCTGATCCACGACGATCTGCCGGCCATGGACGATGACGTGCTCAGACGGGGTCGGCCGACCTTGCACGTGGTAGCTGGAGAAGGGATGGCCATCCTCGCGGGTGATGGCCTGCTCACGGAAGCGTTCAGCCTGCTCGCACGAGAACCGCGCTCGTCGGAGGTTCAGATCGTCACGTCGAAGCTGGACGTGATTCGAATCATCGCGTCTGCGGCAGGCGCGGTCGGGATGGTCGGTGGGCAGGCGATCGATCTCGCGTGTGTCACGCCGGATCCGCAGGGACGGGTCACCCCGCCGCTCGACGCAGCGGGACTCCGCATCATGCATGGGAAGAAGACCGGCGCGCTGATTCGCGCATCAGCAGTCGCCGGCGCGATCATGGGCGGCGGGGCGCCGAACCAGATTGGCGCGATCGATGCGGCCGCCAGCGAGCTCGGCCTCGCGTTCCAGATCGTCGACGACATCCTCGACGTCGAAGGCGCGTCCGCGGATCTCGGGAAGACCGCGGGGAAAGACGCGGCCGCCGGCAAACCCACGTACCCCGCGCTGTACGGCCTCGCCGAATCGAAGCGGATGGCGAGTGAGTGTCTGACCCGCGCCGAGTCGGCGCTGCGCGACGCGGGTCTGGCAGATTCACAGTTACCAGCGATTGGCCGCTGGATCGTGGGGCGATCCAAATGAACCGGGCTTCTTCTCATCCCATCGCGCACGCCATCGCGTACGCGACTTCCTTTCCGGTCACGTCGCTGTGGCCGCTGATGAACGTGGAGCCCTCCAGGTTGAAGCACGTGCCGGCCTTGAACTGATACGTCGAACCGCTCGCCAATAGCGACCCCACGACCCGCTCACCATCTCCCATCTGCTGCGCGCCGTTGCGCCCCATACCGCCGAACTTGTCGTTCTCGTCGCCGAACGCCGCGGCGGTGTCGCCGTTGATGCGCGACGCGAGCGGATACGCGACGCCGACCGCCTTGTCGTTTTTCGTGTGCGTGATCAGGATCGGTCCATTCACCCGCTTCGCATCGATGACGTTGCGGAAGAACCCCTTGGCCGTCTTCGAGAGGCCATTGTGCGAGAACGCCGCCTGCAGCAGCGTCATGCTCCTGATCTTGTCGGTCTTCGAGCTCGCTGCCGTCGCGGTCACCACACGACCGCCGAAGCTGTGGCCGATCAGATGAATCCGCTCGACCTGTGGGGCCAGTTTGTCGACGAGCGGCGCCACGCCGTTCTTTCCGACGGCGCCGGCGCGCGCCTTCATCGTGTAGTAGGTGGTGTAGTTCAGCAGGTTCATCGCACCGGCCTTGACGCCGGAGAGATACGTGCCGAGACCGGCGGCTCCGCCGACAACAGCAGTGCCACTGCCCACCGACAGTGACAGGGACGCACTCCCGCTCACGCCCCCGATGTCGGCGCCGAGATCGTCTTCGGCCACACTGAGCCGCTGAATCAGCTCGCTGCCGTCGTCCTTGAAGAACGTATCGGATGCGTCCTCCCGTCCGGCCGCCGATGGATCGAGGAGCGATCGAATCTTGTCCGCGAACGCGCGGCGCGCCGACCCTTTGTCTTCCAGATCCGACACGAGCGCCTTGGCCTCGTCGATCGTCTTCTGCTGCTCGGGTTTGACGAAGATTGTTTTCAACGCGTCCAGCTTCGCCGTGACCAGCGACAGCGAGGCGGCGTCCTCGGCGCTGAGACTTGCGGCACCAGTACCGTCTCCAGGTGCACCGGACACGGCAACCAGCTCGTCGAACTTCTTCGACGGCCAGATCACGCCGACGATGGCGAACTGCCGGCCGGCGAGGCTGGCCGGCTTCACCTGCGAAAAGCTCGTGAAGAAGCCGCGATACAGGTCGCGCGCTTCGCCGGCGCTGTTGTTCCACCCATGCGACATCACGAAGAGGTCGGTGGTGCCGGCAGGGATCGTCACGTCCGCCGTGTTCTGAATCGCACCGTTCTCGTCGAACTGTGCCTCGACGTATGGAATACCGGCGATGTCTGCCATGAGCGTTGCCTCCTGTGGACTGGAGCAGGCGATGAAAAGCCCGCCTGCTGCAAATTCAAAATTCAAGAATCAAAATGCAAACTAAAGCACTCCGATATCGAGTCGATCGTGGGTTTACGAATTTGCATTTTGCATTTTGCATTCGGGTTGTGAGTATTCCAGCAACCCGCCTACACGGATTGAATCGCGCGCATCAGATCGACCAGCCCCGCGCCCTGGAAGTAGCGGTCGCGGCGCAGGTCGGTGGCGCTCGACACGAAGATCTGTTTCACGCGCTCGGGTTGCCCGATGAATTCGCCGCGGATCGAGAGGAACGCGGCGATGACGCCGCTGACGTGCGGAGCCGCCATGCTCGTTCCGCTGGTTTCAACGTAGGTGCATTTCTCCTTGTCCTTGGCTCCCTTCGCGCCCGTCTCTTTCAGTTGGCCTGTCGCGCACGAAATGATCTTCTCGCCCGGTGCGACCAGATCCGGTTTGAGGCGGCCGTCGCCGGTCGGCCCTTTCGACGAGAAATACGACACGCCGTAGACGTGCGGCATGTCGCGGTGCGTAGCCCCGACGGTGATTGCCAGGTCCGCGTTTCCTGGATCGTTGATGGTCAGCGCCATTCCTGCGGCGGTCGCGCCCGCTGCGGATTTCACGGTGCCGTATCCCGTGTTGCCGGCGGCCACGACCACCACCACGCCACTCTTGACGAGGCGATCGACCTCGACGCAAAGCGGGCTTTGGCCGCACGCGAACCATTCCGGTTCGAAGTTGTAGCCGACGCTCAGGTTGACGCCGTGGATAAGGAGGCGGCGCCCATACCCATTGATTTCCTGGATATGGTTGATCGCGGCAATCAGGTTGCTGACGGAGCCTTTGCCGTTCTCGTCGAGCACGCGCAGGCTTACCAGCTTGCAACGCGGAGCCATGCCCGACACGCTGCCGAGGCGCGTCTCCTGGTACTCCACGTCGTCAGTCTTGTTCTTCAGGTAACGCGAGACGGCAAGCGGCCGCTCCTGGTCCGGCGTGTTCGGTTCAACGAGCCATTGTCCAGCGATGATGCCCGCAACGTGAGTGCCGTGACCGTTATCGTCCTCGAGCGCCCCGGGGCCATCAACCGTGAAATCGCGATGGAACGACGATGCCTCGTCGATGTTGCCGTGCCGTGTGAAGTGTGGATGTGTCTTGTCGATCCCCGAGTCCATGACCGCCCAGGTGATTCCCTCGCCCATCGCCGAGAACGAATTGTGCGCAGCGTCGGCTTTCACCGTCGCGATCGACTTGTTGATACACGCGGAAATCGGGAAGTCGGGCCAGATGCGGAAGATCGATCGGAACTTCAGCGGATCGATTGCCGCTCTTTTTTCCTCAGGCGTCTTCTCGCGACGCTCGGCGGCCGTCGCGTTGGCGTGCTCGAGATCCCGCTCGACGAGCCGCTGAATGACGCGCGCCTCGAGGCGCGCGAACAAGTACTGGCTCGTCGGCTGATCCTTCTCGAATTGCACCTCCTGGCCGTCGTCTCTGATGTCGACGTCCCGCTTGGCGTCGCGAATCGCAGAAATGACCCACTCACGAGCGGCGGTACGACCGCCCGGATGTTCCAGGTTCAGATCGATGATCACCTGGAAGCGGTGCGGGTAGATGGCGTTGATTGCCGAAGCCTCGCCGTGAGCGACAGCGGAGTCGTTCGCCAATTGCAGGCGACGGATGACGGCGGCGTGTAGCCGCGCGAAGCTCATTGGGCGCCCGCGGAACTCGAATGGCGCCTCGATCTGCTGCATGTCGACCGACTGCCGGAGCGCCTCCGCGCGTGCCGTCTCCCGCGCCTTGGATTCGGCCGAGGACGCTGACTTGGCCCGTGTGTCGTACGTCTTCTGCGCGCGGGCCGCCGCCTGATTGACGAGTTCCTTCACCCGCGCATACGCCGCATCGGCCCCGCCTGGATAGCGCGGGTTGTACTCGATCGCGGCGTTGAACTCGGTCAGGGCGGCGGGGCGGTTTCGACGGACGAGTTCGATCCGATCCAGATCCGCCTGCATCTCCTTGAGCAGAGGGATCGCGATCACCGCGCGATCGAGGACCGCGGGATCGAATTCCTTGACGCGGCGCTGTTCTTCTGGCGGCAGGCTTCCTGGGGTCAGCGGTTCATCAACCATACGGGCACACGATGAGCGGCGAAACGCAGACTATAACGCCGGTCGCGTCCCGGGCGAACAGAGAAGAACGAGCCTCGATTTCTTCACGAGCGTTGGATGAACAACTAAACTCGGGTCGCTACCCGATGCGCGTGCGTCTCGATCAGCTCGTCACCGACAAGGGACTCGCCTCGTCCCGCGAACGCGCCCGCGCGCTGATTCTCGCCGGTCAGGTCGTCGTCGACGGCTCCCCCGTCACCAAAGCCGGAACCGCTGTCGATTCCGCTGCCCAAGTCGAGCTGCTCGCGCCCGATCATCCCTACGTCGGACGCGGCGGCGTCAAGCTCGCGCATGCGCTGGACACATTTCAGATCGCCGTCCACGGTCGCGAGGCGCTCGATATCGGCGCCTCGACGGGCGGGTTCACTGATGTCCTCCTGCAACGCGGAGCCACTCGCGTGATCGCGCTCGACGTCGGTCACGGCCAGCTCGATTGGACGCTGCGCAACGATCCGCGCGTGGTCGTTATCGAGCATTTCAACGCGCGGCATCTCACGCCGGAAGCACTGCCCGGTCGGGTGGATATCGTGACGATCGATGTCTCGTTCATCTCCTTGACTCAGATCCTGCCGGTCATTCCAGCACTGCTTCGCGGCGACGCCGATGTCATCGCGCTCGTCAAGCCGCAGTTCGAGGCGGGGCGCGCCGAGGTCAAGAAGGGGATCGTGCGCGATCCGGCGATCCACAGCCGCGTGGTCGAGCACGTCTCGTCGACGGCCGCTGAGGTAGGATTGACGCCCATGGGGTCGATACCCTCGCCTATCACGGGCCAGAAGGGCAACGTCGAATTCCTTCTTCATCTGCGCCGGTCCGGCTGAAGCCGGACACTACGAGAGAATGGGAACCGATCCGGCCTGAAGCCGGACACTACGAGAGAATGGGAACCATCCGGCTGAAGCGGGACACGACGAGACAATGAGAACAGCGCGGGACACGACGCTTTCATGAGGAACGCGATCGCACGCGTCGGCATCGTTGCCAAGCGAGGTCTCGACGCTGGTGACTATCTCGAGCGCCTCGTCACCTGGTTCCGCGAGCGCCACGTCGACGTCGTCTACGAAACGGAAACGGCAGCACTCTCCTCCACTGCTGACGCGCCGCGGCGTTCGCGCGAAGATCTTCCCGCGGACGTCGACCTCGTCATCGTCCTCGGCGGCGACGGGACGCTGCTCAGCATGGCCACGCGAATCGCGCAGGGTGGACGCGACATTCCGCTCCTCGGCGTGAACTTCGGCAGCCTCGGGTTCCTGACGGAGACGCGGGTCGACGAAATCTACGCGTCGCTCGCCGCGATCGTCGACGGCACCGCCACGATCGACGAGCGATCGATGCTGAGCGCCACGGCCTCACGGGACGATGTCGTGCTCGATACGCGGATCGTCCTCAACGACGTGGTTTTCACCAAGGCGGCGCTGTCGCGGATCATCGAGCTCGTCGTGTCGGTCAGCAGCGGCGAGGTCACGCGCGTGAAAGCGGATGGGCTGATTGTCGCGAGCGCCACGGGGTCGACCGCATACAATCTCGCCGCCGGAGGCCCGATCGTGCACCCGCGTGTCGACGCCATCGTCCTGACACCGATCGCCCCGCACACGCTGACGCATCGTCCGATCGTGATTCCGGGCAGCGAAGTCGTCGAAGTCCGGCCGCAGATCGAGGGGACCGCCGACGAGATTTACGTGACCTACGACGGCCAGTCGGGCTACCCGCTGCGGCAGGGCGACGTCATCACGGTGCGCCGCTCCGAACGCACGCTGCGATTGGTGAAGACGCCGGCGCGCAGCTACTTCGAGGTGCTGCGCGAAAAGCTCAAATGGGGTGAACGCGGAGGACGAGCATGACCCGAACGATTTGGATACTCCTCACGCTCGCGCTGACTCTGGTGGCGGCTGAACGTCCCGATGCGCAAGCCAGACGTCAAGCGCTGACCACGCCGCGGATCTACATCTTCGATGGCGGCCGGATCGACGGCCTCGATACGAAGCTGTTCGGTTTCACGCGAGAGGAAATCAGGGAGCCGAACTTCCGCCTCACGTCATACCTGATCGTTCACCCGCGTGGGACGCTGATGTTCGACACGGGTGGGATTCCTGATGCCGCGTTCACGGCCGACGGGACCGAAGTCAAGGAAGGCGTGATCACGGCGCGGCGACAGCTGAAACCGCAGCTGGCCGCGGCGGGATACAAGCCGGCGAACATCACATACTTCGCGCTGTCGCACTACCACTCCGACCACACGGCCAACGCGAACGACTTCGCCGGCGCGACGTGGATCGTGCAGAAGGCGGAGCGCGACGCGATGTTCGCGGAGAACCCCGCCAGCATCATGCAGCAGGCGCACTTCAGCGCGTTGAAGGACGCCAAGATGAAACTGCTCGACAACGAGGACTTCGACGTCTTCGGTGATGCGATGGTCGTGGTCAAGTCGACGCCCGGTCACACGCCGGGCCATCAGGTCCTGTTCGTCCGACTGGCGCGAACGGGTCCCGTGCTCCTGGCAGGCGACCTGTATCACTACCCCGAGGAACGAACCACCGGCAAAGTGCCAACCTTCGAGTTCAACGCCGAGCAATCGCGCGCATCCCGCGAGAAAATCGAAGCGTTCCTGAAACAGACCGGCGCGAAGCTGTGGATCGAGCACGACATCGCGACGCACATGCCGGTGCCGTTCGCGCCCGCCTTCGTCGACTGAGCAACGACGGTCCGCAGGGGCGGCCCTCAGGGCCAGGCTGCGTCACGGCAATCGTAGGGGCCGCCTTCAGGCCGCCCGGCTGCACCACGACAATCGGAGGGACCGCCGGTGTGGGCACCCAATGGTCGTAAGCCGTTCTACCTGTCGCCGCCGCCGCAGCAGCTGTTCGCCGGCGACTACGTGATGGGTCGGCAATGTCATCCGTCATTACGATCTGTCACCGGACGGGCAGCGATTCCTCATGTTGAAAGAGATCGGAGGTGCGCCGAACGCGTCGAATCAGATCGTCATCGTGCAGAACTGGGGCGAACAGCTGCGGCGCATGTTTCCTTAGCTTCTCCACTACAATGCCGGGCATTCGTTGTTCTCGTCGGGTTCATGTGCGGAGGTTGGACATGGACACTCGCCGAATCGGTCGCGTCGCCGTTTCGTGTCTCGCATTGCTGTGCGCCGTATCGAGACCGGCACGCGCCCAGGTCGACTTGACGGGTGAGTGGCGACCGCTGTTTCACGAGGACGTCGGGCACCGCATCGACGATCCGTCGGCCGGTGGCCCGGGCACTCCAGCGGGCGCCGGGGGTCCGCGCATCGGCGATTACACGGGTCTGCCCCTCAACGACGCTGGACGTCTGAAGGCCGACAGCTGGGACCCGCAGATCAACGAAGCGACCGAGCATCAGACCGTCATCCATCCCGGCGCCTATTGGATCTGGGGCGCCGGCGGGATGCGCATCCGGAACATCATCGACGACGATACGCAGGCGGTCGTCGGGATCGAGATCTTTCGCGGTGCGCCACCGGGAGCATCGATGCGGATGGTGTGGATGGACGGTCGACCGGATCCGCCGTCGTTTGCCGCTCATACGTGGTGGGGCTTCTCCACCGGCGAGTGGAACGGCGGCGTGCTCACGGTGCGCACCACGCACATGAAGGCCGGATGGATTCGGCGCAACGGCATCCCGGCCAGCGACCAGGCGACGATGACCGAGTACTTCGCCCGACATGGCTCGTATCTCACGCTCACGCGGATCCTCGATGACGCCGTGTATCTGGAAGAACCGCTGATCACGACGCTGACGTGGATCCTCGATCCGCAGCAGCAGCTCGTCCTGCGACGACCGGAGATCGTCTCGTTCCCCGATCTCCCGGCAGCATTCGTGCCCCATTACCTGCCGGGCGCGAATCCATTCCTTCACGAGTTGGCTGACAAGTTCGGCATCCCGTTCGAGGCCACCCGCGGCGGCAGCGAGACGACGTATCCGGAATACGCGCGCAAGCTCACGGCGAAGTCGAAGACCGGGACGCGCTGAGGCTGGTTGGTGGTTAGTGGTTAGCCAGCCTGTAGAATCCACGGTCGGGCATTGTGGCGAAGCCTTCCGCTACGAGCGCCCGGTTGCCGAGTCCGGCTTCGGGTCGCGATAACCCGATTACGCGCGCCAGCTCACCCGGAACCGTCATGCCGGCGCCAGCCAGGAAGCATCGCGCGATCTCGCGTACGGCGACATCGCGGCTCGTGCGGCGTCCCGTCAGCGCGTCGGGAAATCGCGCCACGGCAAGCGTCCACACGTACGTGAATTTCGGAAGATAGACCGCTTCGCTCGGGACGACGATCATCGCGGCCTGGAGCTCGTCGATCGCGCGGGTGAACGTCACGCGATCGGTCAGTTGCGCTTCCTTGCGCAGATCGGAGGAGGCCATCTCCCACTCGTGACGCAGGACCTTCAGCACGGCGCGCGCGGGCGGGCTGAGTCGACGTCGCTCTTCGGCTGCGCGCACGCCCCAGATCGCATGAAAGTACGGAAGCATGCGCGGCGCGATGAACGTTGCTTTGCCGCGCGCAAGCTTGGCGTAATAGATCTTTCCGCGCCGGACGATCTCGTCCTTCAGCCTCCACGCCAGCGACGTCTCGGGATCCTTCTGCACGTGACGCGGCAGCACGGCGTCCCGGCGTCCACAGACGGCGAGGTAGAGCGATGGCCCGGGGCGGCGTGAGTCGGTGAGGCAGGCGGCAAAGCCGACGTCTTCGATGAAGCGCTCCGCCGCGAGCACGCTCTCGATTGCGCGCGCGCCCTCGCGACGCCAGCACGCATCGCGATGCTCCTCGATGTCCTCGGGAATGAGTGAGCGCAATCGCCTGGTTACTGTCGCGGCTTCTCGGTGTCGTGCCTTCGCTGTTCGCGAAAATACGCGACCTGGTAGCGTTGCACGTTGCGATTGTGTTCGTCGAGGGTCGCCGAGAACACGTGCGAGCCATCGTTGCGGCTGACGAAATAGAGATACGGCACATCGGCGGGCGCGACGGCCGCCTCGAGTGCTGGCTTGCCCGGTGACGCAATCGGGCCGGGCGGCAGCCCCGCGTATCGGTAGGTGTTGTAGGGCGAGTCCACCCGCAGGTCGTCGCGGCGGATGTTGCCGTCGTACCGACCCGCCTTCTGCAACGCGTACACGACCGTCGGATCCGCCTGCATCCCCATTCCGATCTTGAGGCGGTTGCGATACACCGCGGCAACGAGCGGCCGTTCGTCGGGCTTTGCCGTTTCCTTCTCGACAAGGGATGCCAGCGTCACCACATCGTGGACCGACATATCGCGCGCGTCCGCCGCGCGGCGCAGGTCATCGCCGAACACTGCCTTGAATCGCGCGACCATCATCTGGATCAGCGCGGGCGCCTTCGTGCCATGCGCAATCGCATACGTCTCGGGATAGAGGTAGCCTTCGAGATCGGCCGCCTTCGGATCGAGATCGGAGATGAGCGACACGTCGCGCGCCGCCTCGGCGAAGTCGCTCGCGGGACCAAACCCCTGCGTCTCGTAGATCTTCGCCATCTCCTGGATCGTGCGTCCTTCGGGGAAGGTGATGCGTCGGGTGTAGACGTCACCGCGCGCCATCTTCTCGACCACGGCGACCGCCGTCATCGGGCGGTCGAATCGATACTCGCCGGCCTTCAGCATCCGCGATGCACCGGTCCAGTAAAGCGCTGCGCGAAAGGTCATGTTGTCGCGGACGATACCGCTGTCGACCAGCGCTCGACCGATCTCCGCGGTGCCGGCGCCTGTCGGCACCTGCACGTAGAGCTCGGTATCCGAGTAGCCGCGGTACGGGTCGGTGATGCGCACCCACATGAACACGCCGACGAACACGGCGCCGCCAACGACCGCGACAAACAGGAGGATGAAGGCAAGAGCGAGCTTACGCATGCGTATCCAGATAATCCTGCAGGATGATTGCCGCGGCGGCCGCATCGAGCCGCCGTTTGCGCGCGCGCCAGTTCTTCTCGCGTACCGCGAGACGACTCTCCGCTTCGCGGCTCGACAGGCGTTCGTCCTGCAGAATCACGGTCAGCCCGGTGCGGTCGCGCAGCTGCGCTGCGAACGCCTCGACGCGCGGGGTCATCTCATTCGGTGATCCGTCGAGCCTTCTCGGCAGGCCGACGACGATCGTGTCGATATCTGCATCGTCGACGCTGTTCAGCCTCGCGATCTCGTCGACGGCGTGCTGCGCGGCTGTGCCGTCGAGGCCGCCGATCGCGATCACGCCAACCGGGCGAGCGAGAATACCAGTCGCATCGCTGACGGCCACACCAATCCTGCGCTCGCCGGTGTCGAAGCAGACGCTGCGTCCCACGCCCTATAATCTTCGCACTGCAACCTGCTTTACGCTCCGCCTTCCCGTCTCCGCGGAGCGATGCTGGTTGCAGCAGTATCTTTTTGGCGCGCTCCGCGCGCCCGGGACTGCCATGCGAATCACAACGACACCACAATTCGCGCGCCGAGCCGCATAGCGGTCCGATGAAAGCCGGGATCGCGTTCGTTGTCGCGTCGGCTGTGGTCGTGGCGGCGCTCGCCGCGCAATCGCCCGAACGCTCACCGGAGGCGCGGCGCGTCAACGAGCGCATTCGCGCGTTACAGCAGGAAGCCGCTCGCCTCGCGAACGAATCGCGAACGCTCGTGGCCGAGCTCCAGCAGCTCGAGGTCGAGCGGCAGCTGCGCGCGGCCGAAGCCGAACAGGCCGACGCCGACCGCCTCGCCGCCGAACAGGCACTGCGCGCGACGACGGAGCGACTCGGGCAATTGGAGCAGCGGCGAGTGGCGCAGCTTCCCGACGTCAAGGCGGAGCTGGTCGAGACCTACAAACGGGGGCGCGGCGGCTATGCGCGCCTGCTCTTCTCCGGGAACGATCTTCGTGACTTCGCACGATCGGCCAGGGCGGTGTCGGCACTCGTCGACCTCAACGCGCGACGCATTGCCGAGCATCGCAAGATCATCGAGGCCATGCGTGGGGAACGCCTTGCGCTCGAACAAAAGACGCGCGACCTGGCGACACGAGAGGTTCAAGCCAAGGCCGCACGCGCCGCCGCGGATCGTGCGCTGTCCGCGCGGACCGTCCGCGCTGCACAGATCGACTCACGCCGGGATCTCACCGCGCAATACGTCGGCGAGCTGCAGGTGGCCTACGAGCGTTTGCAGCAGGTCATTGCCGGTCGCCCGACCTCGGGCGGCGAATCAGTGGTCGTCCCGCTGGCGCCGTTCCGTGGGGCGCTGGAGTGGCCTGTCGACGGCAAAATTGCTGGCCGTTTCGGGGAATCGGCCGACCGCCTCGCAGGTGCCGCCGTCAGAAATGGCATCGAGGTCGCTGCCGCCGAAGGAGCAATGGTCCGGGCAGTGCATGGCGGGACCGTGCGGCTGGCCGATCTCTACACGGGTTTTGGAACGCTCGTGATTCTCGACCACGGTGGCAACACCTTTTCGCTCTACGGCTACCTGGATGCGACGACGGTGTCGCAGGGGCAATCGGTTGAGGCCGGCACCGAAGTGGGCCGCGTGGGAACGGCACCTGATGGAATGCCGGAGCTGTATTTCGAAATGCGCATCGACGGTCGCCCGGTCGATCCCCTACAATGGTTGAAGCGGCATTAGCTAGTTGGTAGTTGGATAGTTGGTAGATAGTGGTTGCGGGCCCAGCGCGAAGGCGATGCGTCCGCCCGTGGGGCAAGTGTTTTCCGTTCCGCAAGCAACCACCATCCACCATCCATCCATCCACCATCCGGAAGTTGGGAGCTCTGCATGACGTCACGCACCAGGATCTGGGTCCTCGTCGTCTCGACGCCCATCATCGCGTTCGCGGTTCTCGGCGGCTATCTGGGTCAGGTCCTCGCGAAGGACGACACCTACCAGCACCTGCGTGTGTTCGAGGATGTGGTCTCGCTCGTCCTGAACAACTATGTCGAGGAAGTAGATGTTCGGAAGGCGATGGGCGGCGCGATGAGAGGTCTGGCTGACGGCCTCGATGCCGACAGTGGGTACGTCGCCGCCGACCTGGTGAAGGCGATCGAATCCAATCAGCCGAGCGGTCCCGCGGATATCGGCGTCGAAGTCACCCGTCAGTACTACCTGCGGATCGTGTCGGTGCGCGAAGGCTCATCGGCGGCGAAGAGCGGCCTGCGCAGCGGCGACTTCATTCGCGCTATCGACGGCAAGGCCACGCGCGACATGTCGAGCTATGAAGGCAACCGCCTGCTCCACGGTACGCAGGGCAGCAAGGTCATGCTGCTCGTGATCCGTGGGAACGCCGCGGATCCCCACGAGGTCACCGTGACGCGCGAGCGCCCGTCGAACATGGAGATCACTTCTCGCATGGCCGACGGCTCGACAGGATACGTGCACATCCACGCGTTCACGAAGGAAACGCCCACACGGCTGAAGCAGACGTTCGACTCGCTCACCAAGTCCGGCGCCTCTCGCTTCGTCGTCGACCTTCGCGACTCCGCCACCGGCGACGTCGAGGATGCGATCACCACGGCGCGACTGTTCGTGAAGAGCGGCACGTTGACGGTGAAGCAGTTCAAGGGTGCGAAGGAAGTCGTGACCGCGCAAGCCACTGATGGAGCGATCACTGCTCGCACCGTGCTGCTGGTCGATCCCGGAACGGCAGGCCCCGGTGAAGTCTTCGCGGCGGCGCTCGACGGGAACAATCGTGCCGAGCTGATCGGCGAACATACGCTCGGTCGCGCCGCGCGCCAGCAACTGATCAAGCTTCCCGATGGCAGCGGGCTGCTGCTGACCAACCTGCGCTACCAGACGCCGGCAGGCAAAGAGATTCACGAGAAGGGCCTCGAGCCGGACGTCCCCGTCGATGCACCGGACGTCGAGTTCGGCTCCGAGCCACCGACCACCGACCCGATCCTCGACAAGGCGCTGCAAGTCATCGCGGAGAAGAAAGCAGCCTAGCTGGATGGTGGGTGGTAGATAGTGGATGGTGGAAGCCTGACCACCACCCGCCACTATCCACCAACCAACCATCCACTAACCAGCCCTGTGCTATGCTGACGGTTCGCGTTTTGCGCCCAATTCGCGACAAAACAGGCGCGTAGCTCAGTTGGTTAGAGCGCCTCCCTGACACGGAGGAGGTCAGTGGTTCGAGTCCACCCGCGCCTACCAGCCTTCGCTCGCGCGAAGGCTTGTCTCTAGTCTTTGGTCTTTTGTCTCGGGACCTGGACCTCGACTAGAGACGAGAGACAAAAGACTAAAGACTTTCCCGTGAACCAAGTCACCATCACGCTGCCAGACGGATCCAGCCGCACGGTGTCCGCCGGAACACCCGTGCGCGACGTTGCAGCCGCGATCTCGCCGCGTCTGGCCAAGGCGGCGGTCGCCGCCTACGTCGACGGGCGCATGGTCGACCTGTCGTTCCCGCTCGCCGCGGACGCGAGCGTGCGGATCGTGACCCAGGACGCGCCGGATGCCTTGTCGCTGTACCGCCACAGCACGGCGCACCTGCTGGCGGCGGCGGTCACCAACCTGTTTCCCACCGTGCAGTGCGGCATCGGCCCCCCCACCGATGAAGGCTTCTTCTACGACTTCGTCGTCCCGCGGCCGTTCGTGCCGGAGGATCTCGAGGCGATCGAGAAGAAGATGCGGGAGCTCGCGCAGCAGGATCTGGTCTACGAACGGCAGATGTGGCCGCGCGAGGAAGCGATGCGTTTCTTCGCGGCCCGTGGCGAGCCGTTGAAGGTCCAACTGATCGAGGAGAAAACGCAGGGGCAGTCCGAGGTTTCCTGCTACACGATCAAGGACAAGGAGACGTTCATCGATTTCTGCACGGGCCCACACGTACCGTCCACGGGCAAGCTGAAGGCCTTCAAGCTGCTGAACACGTCGAACGCTTATTGGAAGGGCGACGCGCGCAATCAGCCAATGCAGCGCGTCTACGGGACAGCGTTCCTCTCGGACAAGGAACTGCAGCAGCATCTGCAGCGGCTCGAGGAAGCGAAGAAGCGGGACCACCGCAAGCTTGGGCGCGAGCTGGGGCTGTTCACGTTTCACCAGTGGGCGCCGGGCGCCGCATTCTGGCTGCCGAAGGGGACGACGATGTATCACACGCTCGCCAACTACATGCGCGACGTGCTGTTCCCTGCCGGCTATGTCGAGGTGAAGACGCCGCTCGTCTACAACAAGGCGCTGTGGGAGCGGTCGGGCCACTGGAAGCACTACCGGGACAACATGTTCCTCATCGAATCGGAAGGCGAGACGATGAGCGTGAAGCCGATGAACTGTCCCGGCCACTTCCTCACGTATGCGAGCCAGGTGCACAGCTATCGCGATCTGCCGCTGCGCTTTCACGAACAGACGCCGCTGCATCGAAACGAAGCCTCCGGTGTGCTGTCGGGCCTGACACGCGTGCGCCAGTTTTCCCAGGACGACGCTCACTGTTTCGTGACGCAGGAGCAGATCGGCGAAGAAGTCGAACGGCTGATTCGGCTCGTTCAACAGATCTACGGTGACTTCGGCCTGGAGTACTCGGCCAAGCTCTCGACGCGCCCGGACGAATTCCTCGGCGAGGTCGCGACGTGGGATCACGCCGAGACGCAGTTGAAGGCCGCGCTCGACGCCGCCGGCGTGGTCTACACGATCAACGAACAGGACGGCGCGTTCTACGGCCCGAAGATCGACTTCGACGTCACCGACGCCCTCGGGCGGAAGTGGCAGTGCGCCACGATTCAGCTCGACTACATGCAGCCGGAGAACTTCGACCTGAAGTACACCGGCGCGGACAACGCCGAGCACCGTCCGGTGGTCATCCATCGAGCCATTTTCGGCAGCTTCGAGCGATTCATCGCCATCCTGATCGAGCATTTCGCCGGCGCCTGGCCGCTGTGGCTTGCCCCGGTCCAGGCGATCGTGCTGCCGCTGGCCGACCGGCACCTCGATTATTCGCGCCAGGTCCGCGACAAACTGGCCGCGGCCGGGCTCCGCGTCGAAATCGATGAGCGCGTCGAGAAGATTGGCTTTAAGATCCGTGAGGCCCAGTTGCAGAAGGTGCCGTACATGCTGGTCATCGGCGACCGGGAGGCAGCCGACGGCACGGTGGCCGTCCGCAGCCGGTCGGCCGGAGATTTGGGCTCGCGGCCGGTAAATGATCTCCTCGCAACGGCGTTAGAGGAGATCAGGACGAAGGCACTGAGAACCGCCGCGGTCGCGGAGAAACAGACCGCGTAGTGACCGGCTCTTGGCTCTGGGCTCGAGGCTCTGGGCCTGCAAGAGCACGTGAGTTTTAACCAGGCCGAAAGCCTAGAGCCCAAAGCCTAAAGCCCTCGGAGGACAGTATCGCTTACGATCGCTCGCCCCGCCGTGATGACCGCGTACGCACGAACGAACGGATTCGCGTCCGCGAGGTCCGCGTCATCGACGAAACCGGACAACAGCTCGGGATCATGCCGCCGCCGCAGGCGCTGACCATCGCGCGTCAGAAGGGACTCGACCTGGTCGAGATCTCGCCGACCGCGGTGCCGCCGGTCTGCCGGATCATGGACTTCGGCAAGTATCAGTACCAGGAGCAGAAGCGGACCCGCGAAGCGAAGAAGCATCAGCGGGTGATCGAAGTCAAGGAGATCAAGTTCCGGCCGAAGGTCGACGAGCACGACTACGACTTCAAGAAGAAGCACATCGAGCGCTTCCTTGCCGACGGCGACAAGGTGAAGGCGACGATCTTCTTCCGCGGCCGTGAGATGGCGCATCCGGAAATCGGACGCCGCATCCTGGAGCGGCTCATTGCCGATCTGGGCGACCTGGCGATTGCCGAGACGATGCCGCGCCAGGAAGGGAATCAGATGCACGTGATCCTGAGCCAGCGCGCGGGCCGCAAGAATGCGCCGAAGGCCAAGCCGCAGGGGCAGGAAGCGGTCGCCGCCGAAGCGGCGACGGAAGAGACGTAACGACGGGCTTTGGACTTTGGGCTTTAGGCTCTAGACAGGCCAAGAGCCGAAAGCCACGAGCCTGGAGCCAAGGTGAACGTACACATATGCCGAAACTGAAAAGCCACCGCGGCGCGGCCAAGCGCTTCAAGAAGACCGGAACCGGCAAGATCGTGCGCGCGTCCGCCTTCAAGCGTCACATCCTGACCGGCAAGACGACGAAGTCGAAGCGGCAGATGCGCGGCACCCGCGAGGTTGCCGAACAGGACGCGCCGAAGCTGAAAAGGATGCTCCCGTACGATTAGTTTGTGGATGGTAGGTGGTGGATGGTAGTTGTTCCCACGAACCACCATCTACGAACCACCAACCAGCTAAGCGGCTAGGGTCAACAACAAGTCACTTCAACGAGTGCACCCGGTAGCCGAGAGGAATCAATGCCGAGAGTCAAACGAGGAACAGTACGTCGGGCCAAGCGGAAGAAGCTGCTCGCACGAGCCAAGGGGTTTTTCCAGAACAAGAGCAAGCTCTATCGCGCCGCCAAAGAATCGGTCGATACGGCCGAGAAGTACGCCTACGTCGGGCGCAAGAACAAGAAGCGCGAGTACCGTCGCCTGTGGGTGGTGCGCATCAACGCCGCCGCCCGTGAGAATGGCATCACCTATTCGCAACTGATGCGAGGGCTGAAGGCCGCCGGCAGCACGATCGATCGCAAGATGCTCGCGGATCTCGCCGCCACGCAACCGGCCGCCTTCGCGAAGTTCGCCGAACAGGCCAAGGCAGCGCTCCCCTCTGAAGCGCGCGCGTAAACTCCCAACCCCGCTTCGCACGAGCCAACTCCCAACTCCCAAACGCCCGGATGCATTGGGAGTTGGAGCGGGTGTCTCAGCGGGTCCACAAGACATCTCCTGGGACCAATGTCATCGATGCGCAAGTACTCGATGGGTTGAGGCGAAGCTTCACTGCAATCCCGCCACACTTGTCACTCCCACCCCTCGAGGCACCGTGCTCAATCTATCTCAGGACGCGCGCACGTCTCATCCGGAGCGCGGGCGAGGAACTCAGGACGTAGGGAGAAGAGCGATGCCGACACACAAGACGGGGACACGTGAAGAGTGGCTGACGGCGCGGGTCGCGCTGCTCGAGGCAGAGAAAGAGCACACAAGGCGCGGCGACGAGCTGGCGCAGCGGCGGCAGGAACTGCCATGGGTCCGGATCGACAAGCCGTATCGATTCGAGACCGACGAGGGACCCGCGTCGCTGGCGGATCTCTTCGGCGGGCGTTCGCAGCTGCTCATCTACCACTTCATGTTCGGACCCGACTTCACGGCAGGCTGCGCGACCTGCTCGACGATCGCCGACGGGTTCAACGGGTTCGCCGTGCACCTCGCCAACCACGACGTCACGCTGTCGGCGGTCTCGCGGGCGCCGTTGCCGAAGCTGCAGGTGTACAAGCGGCGAATGGGATGGACGTTCCCGTGGGCGTCGTCGGCCGGCAGCGACTTCAACGCGGACTTCAGCGTGTCGTTCACCGAGCAGCAACAGCGCGAGGGAGGCATCGATTACAACTACCGGCGCGAGAAGGCGTGGCAGTTACGGACCGACGAGGGAATAGCAAGCCGCATGCCGGATACGCCTGTCGCCCAGAACGCGGCCATGACCGGAACCGACCCGGCCACCTACACCCGCGAAAGGCCTGGCATGAGCGCGTTCATCCTCGAGGACGGCATCGTCTATCACACATATTCCGCGTATGCGCGCGGGCTGGATGGCCTCTGGGGCATGTATCAGTGGCTCGATCGAGCGCCCAAGGGAAGAAACGAGACCGGCATGTGGTGGCGCCGACACGACGAGTACACGCGATGAGCGGGCGCGGCGGGTTCCTTGGCACCACTCATTGCAGCGCCTCGACGACGGCGGGGTGGTGATAGAAGCGCGCCTGCTGAATCGGTGTGCGGCCCCGCGCCTTGCGCACCGAGCGACTCGCCCCTGCCGCCAGAAACGCCTTCAGCGTTTTCCGGATTTTGCGATGTGGGTTTTGGGATTTTCGAGATTCTGGCTCACTGCCGGGCGTCGAACACGCGCGCGTTCGACGTCCGCTTCGCGTACTCGATAATCTGCTCGTCGCCGGTGAGAAACACGGCATCCAGCTGGCGCGCCGTTGCAACCAGCACCCGGTCCAGTGGATCGGCAAGCGCGTCGCGTGGGATGTACCCGGCGTCAACAGCCGCTGCCGTCGTCAGGACCGCCACGCGCACGCCGGGCAGCTCGAGCGACTCGTGGATCCACTGGTCGACAGGGCGAGACAGCCGCAGGCGCCCGGCCGTGTGCAATGCGACGATCTCGAAGAGCGTGGCAGACGCGAGACGAATCTCATCGTCGCGTTCGGCCCTGGCGATCACGCGACGCGCCCGCGGGCCGATGCGGCGGTCATCACCCTCGACCGTCCATATCCAGACATGCGTGTCGAACAACAGCATCAGCCGCGATTGACGTCCCAGTCATCGTCGATCGGATCGAACGGGCGCTCGTACTTCAGGACGGTCCCCTTCATGGCGCCAAAGACAGGCGTCGACTTCGGCGTCGCGCAACGCACCAGCTTCGCGACCGGCCGGCGATGCTTCGTCACCACGTACTCGACACCTGTTTCGCTCACGTGATCCATCAGCTCGAGGCAGCGTGCCTTGAACTCGGCTGCCGGAATCGTTCGCACGGACGCGCCCGACGTCTTCCGCCCCCGCGGGATCCGATACGTGCTGTCCGCCATGACCACAATTTTATGACCACCGATGACAGGCCGTCAAGCGAACGCTCATGCGAAGCATCGGTGCCTTGGCTGATAAACTGAGACGCGTGCCGGAATCCACAGTCGATCGCTCCGCCGTCGATGCGATTCGCGACCAGTTTCGCGCGCGTCTCGGCGATGCTGATACTCCGCAGAAACTCAAGACGCTCGGCGACGAATTTCTGAGTCGCAAATCGGGACTCGTGACCGGGTTGATGAAGACGCTCGGCACGCTGCCGGCCGGGGCGCGGCGCGAGTTCGGCGCGCTCGTCAACACGCTGAAGACGGAGATCGAGTCTGCTGTCGAAGAGCGGCGTGTCGCGATGGAGGCGGCACGCCCGCCCGCAGGCACCGTCGATGTGACGCTCCCGGGTCGCGAGCAGCCGGTCGGCCGTGTTCACCCGCTGATGCGCGTCCGCCAGCAGGTCGAGGACATCTTCGCGCGTATGGGATACGAGATCCTCGAGGGCCCCGAAGTCGAGGACGACTATCACAACTTCGAAGCGCTCAACATGCCGCCGGATCATCCTGCGCGCGACATGCAGGACACCCTCTATCTGACGTCGCCCATCATCGGCGGCACATGGGGTGCGCACAGAGGTACGCTGCCGGCAGCACAGGTCCGCGCCGCAACGCTGCTGCGCACGCACACGTCGGCGATGCAGATCCGCTACATGAAGACGTTCCCGCCGCCGGTGCGGATCCTGGTCCCGGGCCGCGTCTATCGGCGCGACAACCTGGATCTGTCGCACACGCCGATGTTCCAGCAGTTCGAAGGCCTCGTGGTTGGCGCCGGCATCACGATGGCGGATCTCAAGGGCACGCTCGAAGCGATGGTGCACGGCCTGTTCGGCGAGGACGCGCGTGTGCGGCTGCGACCGAGCTTCTTTCCCTACACGGAGCCGAGCGCGGAGGTCGACATCAGCTGCCAGAAATGCGGCGGTTCCGGATGCGGCATCTGCAAGCAGACCGGGTGGCTGGAAATTCTCGGCAGCGGCATGGTCCACCCCGCCGTCTTCGAGGCGGTCGGCTACGACCCCGAGCACGTGAGCGGCTTCGCGTTTGGCACCGGTATCGAGCGGATCGCCATGCTGAAATACCGCGTCGACGACATCCGCCTCTTCTACGAAAACGATCTGCGATTCCTGGAGCAGTTCCCGCTGTGAAGGTTCTCCTCTCGTGGCTCCGTGAATTCGCCGACGTCCCCGGCAGTGCCGAAGAGGTCGCTGCCACGATGTCCGTGCGCGGCTTCGCGGTCGAAGGCATCGACCGACTCGAGGCGGATGCCATTCTGGACTTCGAGGTGACGGCGAATCGTCCTGACTGCATGTGCATCCTGGGGATCGCGCGCGAGGTCGCCACCGCGTTCGGACTTTCCTTGCGTGAAGGCGGGACCGCGATCGCGGACCCCGCCCGACGATCGGTCGTGGACGGTAGGGCGGGTTCCGGCGCAGCCGGACCCGCCGAGCAATCCGCCGGGATCGACGTCACGCTGGAAAGCCCTGACCTCTGCCCCCGCTACGCGGCGGTGGTCGCCGATGTGACGATCGGGCCGTCACCCGACTGGATGCAGGCGCGCCTTCGCGCGGCTGGTCTTCGTCCCATCAGCAACATCGTCGACATCACCAATTACGTGCTGCTCGAGCGCGGCCAGCCGATGCACGCTTTCGACCTGACGCGCCTGGAGGGTGCGCAGATCCGCGTGCGGACCGCTCGCGCGGGAGAAAAGCTGCGGACGCTCGACGGTCAGATGCGCGACCTGTCGCCAGAGATGCTGGTGATCGCCGATGCGAACGATGCGGTCGCGGTCGCTGGTGTGATGGGAGGGGCCGATTCGGAAGTCGGCGATTCCACCGAGACGATCGTCTTCGAGAGCGCGTATTTCGATCCGCTGTCGGTGCGGCGGACGAGCCGGACGCTCGGATTGAAGACGGAAGCGAGCATGCGGTTCGAACGGGGAACCGATCCCCACCTGCCGGTCACCGCCATGCGTCGTGCCCTCGAACTGCTGGTCGCGACGGGCGCCGGCCAACCGCGCGGTGCCATCGTCGATCGCCACCGCGTCCCGTTTGGAATCGAGCCGCGCGCGCTCGTGCTGCGCCGCAGCAAGATTCGCGGACTGCTCGGGACCACGATCGCAGACGGGGACGTGGAGCATCTACTCGCCGGGCTTGGTTTCTCGTTGGTCCGCACCGAGGACGGCTGGCGTGTGTCGGTGCCCACGCGTCGCGTGGACATCACCCGCGAAGTCGATCTGATCGAAGAGCTCGCCCGGCACAACGGATTCGACCGCATTCCGTCGACGTTTCCTGCGCTTCTCTCCGCGTCGGCCCCGATGGATCCACGGATTACCCGCGCGCGCCAGCTGCGTTCCGTCATGACCGGCGCCGGCTTCAGCGAAGCGGTGACGTTTGGCTTCATTGCCGAGCGGCAGGCAACAATGTTCGCACCCTCGAGCGAAGTGGTCGGGATTACCAATCCACTCTCCGAGAGCTTCGCCGTGCTGCGGCCGTCGGCACTGCCGGGACTGGTCGGCGCCGTAGCGCACAACCGTCGCCGGCAGCAGAAGGACGTCCGCCTGTTCGAGATCGCCGCGCGATTCTCGCACTCCACCGGAGAGCGGCGAGCCCTCGCGTGTGCCTGGACCGGATCGATCGACTCCGAACACTGGAGCGGAGGCGCGCGCGAGGTCGACTTCTTCGACATGAAAGGCGTCGTCGAGCGCATCGGCGAGGCGTTCCGCGTGCACGTCCAGACCGCGACGCACCGTGAACCATGGCTCGTACCGGGTCGCACCGCCTCGATCATCGTCAACGACGCTCGTGTTGGTGTGATGGGTCAGCTCATGCCGGCGATTGCCGAGGAGCAAGGGCTGCCGACCGGCGATGCGGTCTATGTCGCCGAACTCGATCTGGACGCCACCGAAGCGATCGCGGCGAAGACGGAAATTCAAGTCGAGGCACTCCCCCGCTACCCGTCGGTCACGCGCGACATCTCGATTCTCGTCGACGACACGCTTCCCGCCGCGATCGTGCGAGCGACGATCCGTGAGGCCGCACCCGACACGCTCGTGCGAGTGCGCGAGTTCGACCGCTATCAGGGCAAGGGCGTCCCCGAAGGAAAGATCAGCCTGTCGTTGCGGCTGACGTTCCGTTCACCCGAGCGCACACTCACCGATGCCGAGGTGCAGGCCGCAATGGAGGCCGTGCTGAGGACACTTCGGGAGAAGCACGGCGCCGTCCAGAGATAGCCTCCTGGCTTCTTGTACTATCGCGGGAAATGCACGACGTCGTGCAGGCCTCGCACAGCCGTCCACGGAATCTCCTGATTCCTCGTTCGCACCAGTTCATGCGCGTCGTTGAATTCATCGAAGTGCGCCTTCACCGTACCCATCAGCGTGTCGTCCGCTTTGCGCGTGCCGGCCGAGTCGATATGGATGGTGAAATTCTCACCGGCCGAATCCCCGGAAAAGACCAGCGTGTCGTCGGCGAACATACCGGTCAGCTTGATGGGATCGCCGTGCGGCCAGTCGAGCGTTCCGGTGACGGCGCTCTTCTTCTGTTCGAGAACGAGCTTCAGCCGGATATGTTCCGCTGAGAACGTCCAGGTGCCGGCGATTGACTCCTGTTTCGCGTCGACTGCACCGACGGCTAGCGCGACGCCGGCAGTGACGAGCACCGCAAGTATCGAATACTTCATGTCTCCTCCTTCCCGACAGCCTACGCGGCCTGCCGTGAACCTGGCCTGAACCTGACGTTCAGCCCACATTCAGCTGCGCCTGCGCTGCAAACGTCGCAACCGGGTCCGTTGGCCCACCGCGGCGCGACCGTCAATGCAGATACCGCAGTAACGACGGTACGCCCCCGGATGCGCTCTGTAGGCACGTCGGCGCGGGGGTCAGACGTCCGTCGCGGACGATCATTGTCTCGAGGTCTGTTTCGCCCAGGTCGCGCGCGAGGCAGGCGGCGAAACGATTCGCGGGCAGATCGACGCGCACTCCCGCGCTCAACAGCATCTGCACCGCGTTGCGGTTGCGGCTGGCAACCGCCAGCATCAGCGGAGACACATCGACGCGACGTCCGCCCGTGAGCGCTGCGCCCTCGACTGACAGCGTAGCGTTGGGGTCGGCACCGTTGCGGATGAACGAGTAGGCGACTTCTACTTCGCGATGCTCGAGAGCGTCGGCGAGAGAGGCAGCCGGCGGCTCGACAAACAGGATCGAGCCCGGCTGAATCACGCGATAGGTCTCGAGCGCGATCACCAGCAGCGCCACGGCGAAGGCCGGTGCCGCAAGGGCCAGCGCGACGAGCAGACGCCTCGATTGACTGATGGTCCGGCTAAAGCCGGACACCACATGATTGAGAGTCATCGTCCACGAATCAGCCGCGCTGCCGTCCGTCGGTAGCGCGTCGGCTGCGGCGCTCTTTCGCTGTCGCCCTGCCGCTCGAGCCGATCCATCAGTTGTAAGTAGACACCGCGATCCGCGAATTCGACGCGTCGTTGCGCGGTACCCGTGATCCATTCCCGCCGGTTCTTGAAGGCGGTCTCACGCGCGCCCTCGAGGGTATTCAGAGCGCGGAGTTGCCATGCGCCGGCGAGAATCAGCAGCCCGACCACGCCAATCCGGAATCGTGAGGGCGCCACGTCCATGGTTCTCTGAACCAGCGCGCGAGTAGCCTGGTACGCGGCGAGCGCGTAGAAGATGACCGCCATGCCGCCGAGGCGGTCGCGCGAGTAGTCGAAGCTCAATGCTCCGCAAGCCAGCAGCGAGACGACGAGGGCGATGATGATTCGTCGCTCCGGGCCACCTGAAGGTGGCCCCCACGAAGACATGCTCGCATGGCCGACTGAAGGCGGCTCCGACGAAGAATGACCTGCTGACCCGTCTGCGGACCGCGCCGATCGCAGCCATGTCTTCGATGCCCACCACGCGATCACCGTCGTCATGGCGATCGACGAGACCACGTTCAACAACGCGATCGGATCGGGTCGACCGCCCACGACGCCGGCCGTCGCGCTGAACATTCCAGCAGTTGGCTCGGACAAGAGCACGTTGGCGATCGTCGCAAAGGCGTTGTACGCGAAGATCGCCACTGGAAATGACCCAAACCGCGCCACGGCGGCATCCGGCGACAGCCTGGTGAAGCCGAAGCCGACGTCCTGCTGAAACAGCTCGAGCGAACCGCGATTGGCGAATCGATATCCGAGATAGGCGACCCCCAGCAGTGTTACGGCGGCGACCGTTCCGCGCCGCACACCCGGCGCGCCAGCCAGCCATGCCGCAATCACGACCGGCACCAGCACGAGCCCCTGCTCTTTGAACCCGACGGCGATCACGAGTACCGCCACGATGGCGGGACCGTGCCACCATGCGTGCTGACGCTCGATGATCATCCACGCCAGCAGCGCGAGCGGGATGCCGATGGTCGTGTAACTCAGAGGAATTTCGAGGTTGTCGCGGAATGCGGGCGCGCCGACGAGCACCGCCACCGCAACCATCGCGGCGCCCGCGTCAATCGCATCGCGTGGCCGCAGGTGCCAGATGAACAGCACGACAACGAGTGCCACGGGAACGATGTGCAGCAGCTTGATGATCTGCACCGCGCTCTCCGGAGAGCGCGCGTGACGCCACATCGTGGATAGCGTGATGTGAAACAGCGGTCGGTAATACGCCGTATCCGCCGCCAGAAAGTGTGATGGCGGATTCCGTTCCACGTCTTCGATCAGGCTGACGCCTTCGCTCAGCGGAAACGGCGTCCGCCACAACACGATCAGCAGCGCGACGAGCAGCGGCGCGGAAATCGCGAGAACGATCAGTCGCCACACGGAGGCCAATCGTAGCGCACTAGATTCAGCTCCGCATGTCAACGCCCAACTCCCAACGTCTGACGCTCGACCAACTCCCACGCTGGATGGTGGATGGTGGTTAGTAGATGGTAGGTGGTTGTGCGCTCCACGAACCACGAACCACCAACGACGGTCCACCAACCGGCGACGTTGGTAGTTGTTCCAGCGAAGCGAGTTGGGAGTTTGCAGCGCGGTGATCGCTTGCGACGCGCGTCATTCCGTGGCACCATCTGACGCGAAGAAACACACTGAAGAGGACCGCATCGGATGGCTAAGCAGGCAGTGGCGCGTACGGTTGATCTCGAGCCGATCGATCGCCTCGAGGAAAAGATCACGCTCCTGGTCAGCGTCGTCGCGCAGCTTCGCGCCGAGCAGGCCAGAGCCCAGGACGAAAACGCCCGCCTGACGCAGGAGCTCGACTCGCTGCGCGCACGCATGGCCGACGCCGAGGTCGCGGCGACCGAGCTCGGCGCGCTGCGCGACGAGCGCGAGCTGATTCGCAGCCGCGTCGCCGAGATGCTCGAACAGCTCGAAACGATCTAATCGATGACACGAGTGGTACTCGTCGAAATCGCAGGGCAGCAATACCCCATCCGCAGCGCCCTCGATGACGGGTACGTCGCCACCCTCGCCGCGTACGTCGAGCAGAAGATGCGCGCCGCGTCCGACGTCGCGCCGACGAGCGATACGCTCGGCCTCGCCATCCTGGTCGCGCTCAACATCGCCGACGAGCTGTTCAGAGCGCGCGCGCAGCAATCGTCCAGTGGCGGAGAATTGACGGAACGTGCAATCCGTCTGGAACGTCTCGTCGACGCCGCCCTTGCACAGATGGGCGCGAACGATGCGGCGCTCCTTGACCACCCTCGGACCGCAAGCTAAGATTCTTCAAGCTTCTGCTTTGCTCGTGATGGGTCAGAGGCTCGTCTGAGCCGATGTTGTAAAACCCAAGCGAGCCGCGGGGTCGCGTGTTGCGCATGCCTCTGTTCCGAGGAAGCCTGAAGCGCGGCCTATAACAGCGGTTCCACCTGCTTCCGCAGGTTCAAACGACCTCCCCACACGGCAAAGCGGGGCTTTTTCATTTGTACGCGACTGTCTCCTCCCTTGGCGAGCGCGCGCTGATCGCTCGACTCACAGCGCGGCTGGCCATGCCTCCCTGGGTCGTCGTCGGACCGGGCGACGACGCGGCGGTCATCGAGCCCGAGCGTGGCGCGCTCGACGTGGTGACCACCGACGCGCAGGTTGAAGGCATTCACTTCGACCGGCGTTTCGTCCCGCCCGACGCCATCGGACATCGGGCGTTGGCGGTGAATCTGAGTGACCTGGCTGCGATGGGTGCGCAGCCCCGCGCGGTGTTGCTGTCGATCGCGCTTCCCGACAATACGTTGGTGAGCGAGCTCGACGCGATGCTCGATGGACTGCTGGCCCTGGCGAATGCGCACCGGACGGTGCTCATCGGCGGCAACATCACGCGCACGACGGGACCGTTGGTGCTCGACGTCACGGCGATGGGAACGGTCAAGCGGCGTCGGGTGCTGACACGCGCGGCAGCGAGGCCCGGCGATGAGGTGTACGTGACAGGAACGTTAGGCGATGCCGCAGTTGGATTGCGCTCGCTGCGTGACGGCCGTGCCGATGCGGGCCTCGACATACATCGCTGCGAGGCGCGGTATTTGCGTCCGCAACCTCGTGTCCGGGCAGGCGTCGTGGTCGGCCGTAATCGTGCCGCGTCGAGCTGCATGGACCTCAGCGACGGACTGGCCGATGCGGTGCGTCAAGTGGCTGAGGCGTCTGGAGTGGGCATGAACATCGATGCGGCTGCGATTCCGATCTCGGACGCGTCACGTGCATGGCACGCGCAGCAGGATCTCGATGCGTTGCACACTGCGTTGACCGGTGGCGATGACTACGAGTTGCTGTTCACCGTGCGGCCGGCGCAGCGAGGCCGGTTTCGCGGCGCGCGGAAACTCTGCGGCGATGTGGCCGTGACGAAAATCGGAACGGTCACGAAGGATCGAGCGCTGATCGTGAAATGCGGTGATCAGGCGAAGCCGTTGCCGCAGGGGTACGAGCATTTCGTGGGCCACCTGAAGGTGGCCCCTACGACTGAATGAAACACGACCTGGGCATACGCTGAATGAAGCGCATCCTCTCGCACTCGACCGGGCGCAAAGTGGCGGCACTGTTCATCGCCATGGTCGGGTTCGTGTTGCTGTACGAGACGCGCATCCTCGACTCGCAGTACGAAGCGCTCCAGGGCTTCTTCTTCAGCGGCGATCAACTGCTGCCAGGCAAGCGACTGAACTTCGCTGCGACCGCGTACTGCAAGGGGTCGACGACCACGTCTGGCGTCGCGGCGCGCACGGGCGTCGCCGCGGCCGATCCGCAGTTGCTCCCTGTCGGCAGCGTCGTCAACGTCGCGACGGCGGAGACGAAATACAACGGTGTCTACACGGTGATGGACACCGGGCCGGAGGTGCAGGGACGCGAGCTCGATTTGTACATCTGGAGCTGCAACGAGGCGTTGCAGTTCGGACGCAAGAGCATCGAGGTCACTGTGCTTCGCCTGGGATGGGACCCGCGCGCCAGCTCGCCGAGCCTCATCGAACGGCTGTTCCGGCGCCGGGAAGCGCAACGTCGCATCCCGCCGCCGGATGCGCCACCGCCCGCGAGTATCGCGCCAGCCGCCCCGACGGAGCAGGCCCCGACGGCGAACACCACGCGTACGGAAGGCACGACGGGCGACACGAACTCTGGTCTGATCTCCGGCGAGTCGACTGGAAATTGACCCTCGCCGCGTCCGGCCCTAGCCGGACTTCAAGGAAGGCGCCTGCCGCTCCGCCGCTCCGGCCAACAGCTCTCTCACCTCGTCGTCGCTGGTCTGATCGAAGATCACATACCACTGCCCGACTGCCGAGAACGGTTCCGGCGTGCTGGCGCAGATGACTTCATCGGCGTACTGACGGAGGTCGCGGCACGTCTCGGGCGCACCCACGGGCACCGCCACAATCACGCGATTGGGCTCGTGCTGTTTCACCGCCTGCACCGCCGCCTTCATCGTCGATCCCGTGGCGAGACCGTCATCCACAAGGATGACCACACGGCCTTTCAATGAAACGGGCGGTCGACCAGCGTTGTACGCCGCCTCGCGACGAATGAGCTCCTGCTCCTCTTCTCGAGCGACCGATTCGATCTGCTCGGGCCGGATGCTCAGCCAGCGGACGACTTCGTCGTTCACGACCCGCACACCGCCGGATGCAATCGCGCCCATCGCCAGCTCGCGATGGCCCGGTGTCCCCAGTTTGCGGACGAGGAACACCTCGAGCGGAGCGCCGAGCGCCTCTGCCACCTGAAAGCCGACAGGCACTCCTCCACGCGGAAGTGCGAGCACGACCAGATCGTGACGACCCGCATAGTCATGGAGCTGCTTTGCGAGTGCACGTCCCGCATCCGCACGGTCGTGAAAGATCGGCGCGAGGGTCATCGCTGCGAGTCGCCTCCTGCGTGCGTCAAGGTCTGCGCGAACCATTCAATCGCCAGCTGTTCGACCCGTTCGAGCGTTCCAGGCTCCTCGAACAGATGCGACGCTCCCGGCACGACTTCCAGCTTCACCTGCGCGCGCATCTGTCGCATGGCTTCGCGGTTCATATCAATCACCGGCGCGTCGTCGCCTCCGACGATTAGCAGCGTGGGTGCCTTGACCATCGCCAGCGCCGTGCCCGCAAGGTCCGGCCGTCCACCGCGCGAGACGACCGTGCGGCACTCCGTCGGGCGTTCCGCCGCGGCAATCAAGGCTGCGGCCGCTCCTGTGCTCGCGCCGAAGTAGCCGATCGGCAGCGTCCGAACGCGTGCGTCCGCGCGCGCCCAATCAGCGGCCGCGATCATGCGGCGCCCGAGTCGTGGGATGTCGAAACGGAACTCGCGCGAGTAGGCGTCGATCGATTCCTCGTCCTTCGTCAACAGATCGAGCAGCAACGTCGCAAACCGCGCGCGATCCAACGCTTCGGCGACCCGCCGGTTGCGCGTACTGAAGCGGCTGCTTCCCGATCCGTGGGCAAAGATGACGAGACCCGTTGCGGAATCGGGTATGCGCAGATCGCCGTCGAGGCGGGCGCTGCCGTCGGGTACCTGCACCGCGTCGATGACCGGCTGGGCCATTTCACGCCAGAGTGCAAGCAAAGTACCTTGCCCGGCAGACGTCCCTACTGCTGTCGCTATGCCACCTCGGCCTTGTCCTTGAACTGCAGCTGGTAGAGCCGGTGGTAAATGCCGCGCGTGGCGAGCAGCTCCTGGTGCGTGCCTGATTCGCGGAGCTCACCCTTGTGCAGCACGAGGATCCGATCCATGTCCTGAATCGTCGAGAGGCGGTGCGCGATTGCGATCGTCGTGCGGCCGCGCATGATCGCCTTCAGCGCGTCGCGGATGAGCAGCTCCGTCTCGGTGTCCACGCTCGACGTCGCCTCATCGAGGATGAGCACGGGTCGATCGAAAGCAAGGGCGCGTGCGAATGACAGGAGTTGTTTCTGACCGACCGAGAGCGTGGCTCCCCGCTCCGCGACGGCAGTGTCGAGGCCATGCGGCAGCTCGTCGACGAAGGAGCTGGCGCGAACCGCGTCAATCGCCCGGCGAACCTGCACATCCGTGATCGCCGCTTCACCCAGACGAACGTTGCCGCCGACGGTACCGGAGAAAAGGTGCACATCCTGCAGGACGAGTGCGTACAAGGAACGCAGCGACGACAGTTCCATCTGGCGGATGTCGACGCCGTCGATGGTGATGCGACCCTCCTGGACGTCGTAGAACCGCAGCAGCAGATTGACGATCGTCGTCTTCCCGGAGCCGGTCGCTCCGACGATCGCGACACGCTCACCTGGTCGAACGGTGAACGACACGTTCTTCAAGACCGGCTCGCCGGGAACGTACGCGAAGGTCACGCCTTCGAATCGAATCTCTCCGATTCGCGTGGCAGTCGTAGGGGCCGCCTTCAGGCGGCCCGGCACGATCTCGACAGGTGTATCCAACAGCGCGAAGATGCGCTCCGACGAGGCCATCGCACCCTGCAGGATGTTGAACTTCTCCGACATGTCGCTGATCGGCCGGAAGAACCGCTGCGCGTATTGCAGAAAAGCGACGAGTGACCCCAGCGTCAGCATCCGCGCTGAATCCGCGGACGCTTCGCCGGCGACCCATGCGCCACCCTGCCAGATGATCAGCGACGCCGCGAGTGCGCTCACCAGCTCGATCGCCGGGTAGAACACGGCGTAGTAGAAGATGGAATCGATGTTGGCGTCGCGGTGGGCCCGATCGATCCCGTCGAACGCCGCGAAATCGCGCTCTTCACGGCGAAAGAGCTGCACCGTCGACATCCCGGTGATGCGTTCCTGAAGGAACGCATTGATCCGCGCAATCCAGGTCCGCACCCGACGATAGGACTCGCGGACGTGCGCGCGAAACCACTGCGTGACGATCACGATGAGCGGCAGCACGGAAAATGCGACCAGTGCCAGCCGCCAGTCCATCCAGATCAGCACCGCCATGATCCCGACCAGCGTGAACGCATCGCCGAAGACGGACACGACACCCGACGTGAACAGCTCGTTGAGCACGTCGACGTCGGTCGTGACGCGCGTCATGAGGCGGCCGACAGGATTGCGATCGTAGAAACGGACATCCAGACGCTGGAGGTGCTCGAACAGCTGCAGGCGCAGGTCGAACATGATCCGCTGCCCGATCATCTGCATCGTCCAGGTCTGCGCGTACTCGAGGGCAAACGCTCCGACCAGCGCGGCGAAATACAGGCTCGCGACCGTCGCCAGTCCCGACAGGTTCGCCGCGGGGATGTAACGATCGATCACCAGCTTGCTCAAATACGGTGGCGCGAGCTCGATCAGCGAGTGACCGATGATCGCGGCGATGGCGAAGCTGGTCTGCAGCCGATACGGCCGCAGATAGCCAATCAGCCGCCGCATCAGGCGCGCATCGTATGCCTTGCCGAGTGCTTCCTCTTCGTGCATGAATCCTCTGGTCCGCCTGAAGGCGGACCCTACGACGGCCCACCGCCCCGGTCCGCCTGAAGGCGGACCCTACGACTGCCATTGCCCCGGTCCGCCTGAAGGCGGACCCTCCGACGGCCACCGACCCCGGTCCACCTGAAGGCGGACCCCACGACTGACACTGCTGTAGGGGCCGCCTTCAGGCGGCCCTTCACGATGCCGCCAATTCCTCCTCGAGCAGCTGCTTCCGATACAGCTCCGCGTACACGCCGTTCTCCCGGATCAACTCGTCATGCGTGCCACGCTCGACGATGCGGCCGCGATCGAGGACGAGGATCTGATCGGCATCACGCACCGTCGAGATGCGATGCGAGACGATGATGCTCGTCCGCTCGCGTATCACTCCGGTCAGCCGATGAAGAATCTCTTCTTCTGTGTACGTGTCCACGGCGGACAGCGCATCGTCCAGGATCAGGATGGTCGGATCGATCATGAGCGCGCGGGCGATCGCGGTGCGTTGTTTCTGGCCGCCAGACAGTGTGATGCCGCGCTCGCCGACGATGGTGTCGTATCCCTGTGGAAAGTCCGCGATATCCTGGTCCAGTCGGGCGATGGCCGCCGATTGCTCGACCCGTCCACGAAGGTCGGCGACGTTGTCTTCGCGGACCATAAAGGTCCGCGCCGCATCTCGATCACTGGCAGCTGGTACTCCGAACGCGATGTTGTCCGCGATGGACGCGCTGAACAGAAACGGCTCCTGCGGCACGAATCCAATGGCACCCCGCAAGGCCGACAACGGAATGCGGCGAACATCGATGCCATCGATGAACACCGTCCCGGGCGGCGCGTCATGAAGGCGCGGCAACAAGCCAAGCAGCGTGGACTTTCCCGACCCGGTCGCGCCGACGATCGCCGTGGTCGTCCCCGCGGGAATCGTGGCCGACAGATCGTGGAGGACGACCTGACCGCCGTACGTGAACGTCAGGTTGCGGATTTCGATGTCGCCGCGGATCGTGGGGACGGAGTCGATCGCATCGCCATCGTCGATTGCCGGCGCGGCATCCAGGACTTCCAGCATCCGCTTCCACGATGCTGTTCCTCGCTGCAGCAGGTTCGTCACCCAGCCAAACGCAATCATCGGCCAGGCGAGCATCGTCAGGTAGGAATTGAACGCAACGAGCTCGCCCACCGTCATGCGAGCGGCAATCACTTCTCGGCTCCCCAGCCACAGTACCAGCAGTGCGCCGATGCCCATCAGCAAACCCATGCTCGGGTAATAGAAGCCTTGCAGCCGAATCAATGTGCGGTTGCGCCGCACGTACTCTTCGTTGGCGACTCGGAAGCGCTCGATCTCGAACGGCTCCTGTCCATAGGCGCGCACGACCCGCACGCCAGCCAGCGACTCCTGAGTGATGTTGCTGATGTCCGCCAGTTCCTCCTGTATCGCCAGAAAGCGTCGATGGATCGCGGAACCGAAGTAGTGGACCGTGAAGGAGACCAATGGCAGCGGGATCAGCGCGATGAGCGTGAGGCGCGCGTCGATCGACCCCATCAGGACGATCGCGACAATGAACGTGAGGGCGGTGCTGGCCGTGTACATCACGGCCGGGCCAATCATCATGCGCACGGCGTTGAGGTCGTTGGTGGCCCGCGACATCAGATCGCCAGTCCGATTCCGCTGGAAGTAGGCGAGGTCGAGACGCTGCAACGCGGCAAAGAAGTCGTTGCGCAGGTCGTATTCGAATTGCCTCGACGCACCGATGATGATCCGGCGCATCAGGAAACGGAACAGGCCGCCGAAGGCGGCGAGAGCCAGCAAGGCGGCCGCGTAGAGGCGGACCTTGCTCAGCGTGATGCCGCTGCTCAGGTCGTCGATCGCGTATTTCAGAATCCACGGGCCCGACAGCGAGATCGCCGATGCGGCGACGACGCAGACGAAGCCGCGCGTGAAGGCGCGGCGGTATCGTCCCGCATAGTCGAGCAGGCGTCTGATTGCCGGAGACATGAACCCGGGTTTAATTTTCTGTTCCTTCTCCATGAAAATTAAACCCGGTTTCTTCTAAACCTCGTTTCTCTTGGAGCCGATACCGACATCATGTCAAAACGTGTGACGCTCATCAGCCTGCTCGCGTGCCTGCTCGTGGCCAGCCGCGCTGACGCGCAGTTCAGAGCGCCAGTTCCGTCGCCCGAGGATTTCCACACCGAACTCGGACTGATGTTCTTCACGCCCGCGCCGGAGCTGACGCTCACGACCGGCGACGCGCGAGTCGGCACGGTCGACTTCGTCCAGGAATTCGGCATCGGCGAGGACACCTTCCGCGAGTTCCGGGCGGTGGTCAAGGCGGCGCGCAAACACAAGATTCGCTACGCGCGCGTGTCGTTCCAGTACGACCAGGACGCCCTCCTGCAGCGGGCGGTGACGTTCCAGAACGTCACGTTTCCGGTGACGGCGAATGCGAACGCCGACATCACGTGGGAAGTCCACCGCTTCGGCTATGAGTGGGATTTCGTGCGGCGCACGCATGGGTTCGTCGGCCTCATCACTGAGCTCAAGTACAACAAGGTCAAGGCCACGGTCAGCGCCAGCGGGGTCGTCAACGGCCAGACGCTGTCGCTCGCCGCCTCTGTCGATCAGACGGCGCCCGCGCCAACGATCGGCGGCATCGGCCGCGGCTATCTGGGCAAGTACTTTTCCGTCACCGGCGAATTCACTGGCCTCAAGATCGACCGTGACGATTTCCTGGCGAAGTTCTACGACTTCGACGTCTACGCTGCCGGGCACCTGGGCAAGAACGCGGGCATTCAACTCGGCTACCGCTCGATCACGGTCGACTTCCTGGTCGATAACGACCAGGGCAGCATGAAGATGAAGGGGCGGTATCTGGGCGGATTCGTGAGGTTCTAGGTAGCTGGGTTGCTGGGCGGATGAGTAGCTGGGTAAATACACGTGTCTTGCAATCCGGCTTTCGAAACAGCTCGAAGTGACAAGCGTTTTACCTAGCTACCCAGCAACCTAGCTACTTCGCTTCCGCGCGACCAACAGCAACGAACTTCCGAACGGCATCGGCACGCGCCGCGCTATCGCCGCTTCAGTTCGGACCGCCCACGTCAGCAGCGTGTTGATCGGCGGCGACGGCACCGCGATATCGGCGTCGAGCCGCGGACGGCGCAGAGGCCGCGCGAGGCGTTGGACGGTTCTCACCGCCAGCATCGGCGGAACAAGCGAAGCGAAGAGAAACTGCACGCGCTCGACATGCAGACCCGCCTGTTCCGCGATCGTGCGCGCCATCGACGGCGTGTAGCGCCGAAACTCCCTCCACCAGTCCGAGTGATCGCCGCGCAGCGCCTCGAGCGCCGCCATCGTGATCACCGCGGCGCCTCCTGGCTTCAGCACGCGCCCGATTTCCCGGACCGCCTCCCGATCGTCCTCGAGGCACTGCATCACATCGAACGACGTCGCGAGGTCGAATGTCTCCGATCGGAATGGCGCCCGCGCGATGTCTGCACGGGCGACCGGCTCTCGGCGTGCGCGCGCGCGGGCAAGGCCGCCGGGGGTCAGGTCGAATCCGACGACGCGCCCGTGAGGAGCAAGCAGCTCGAGGTTGTGCCCCGTGCCGCAGCCACAATCGACGATTCGCAGGTTCGTTCGCCCGCCAGCGACGTCGGCGAGTACGGGACCGACGAAGCTGCGAAACCCGTGATACCAGAAGTGATCGGCGTGCGCGCGCTCGGCGAGCTCGAGCAGATCGGCGTAGCGTTCTTCGACTTCCGCAGGCCCTTCGACGCGGCTCAGGGCAGGCGCAGGCATTCAGCGCGGCGCGCTGCGGCGAGTCCTGGACGGCGTTCGAGTGGTAGCCTTCTTCGCCGGCGTCCTGCTCTTTGGCTGGGCGGCCGTCGTCTTCTTGCGCGACGATCCAGTGGTGAGGCGAGGTGTCGTTTTCGGCGTCGTCTTCGCAGTGCCGGAGAGTCGCAACGACGCGTTGGGGTTGAGCAGACCGCCGCCGTAGAGATGTCGATAGTCCTCCGCGATCCCGAGGATGCGCTTGACGTAGTTCTGCGTTTCGGGAAACGGGATGTCGTCGATGAACTCGTCTGGATCCAGATCCTTCTTCTCACGCATCCATCGGACGACGCGACCTTCACCAGCGTTGTAGCTGGCCAGCGCATAGTGCAGGCCGCCGAACCGGTCGACGAGATCCTTGAAATACACCGTGCCGAGCTGCACGTTGGTCTCGGGCTGATTCAGCGCGCCGGATGCCAGGCGGCGCATGCCAAGGCGCCGCGCATACTGGTTGGCCGTGCTCGGCTTCAGCTGCATCAATCCGTACGCATTCGCCACGGATTTCACGTCAGGGGTAAAGGTCGACTCCTGAAGGACCAGCGACGCCACGAGATACGGATCCAGGCCGTGCGCCGTCGAATATTTCTCGATGAGCGGCCAGTAATCCATCGGATAGATGATCCGCAGGACGTCCGGGGGAAGGTCCTCTCCACCGGCAGCCATGAATTGCGGATATGCGCGCCGCATCGTCGTGATCGAGCCGCGGAGGGTGGTCAACCGATCGTAGGCGTTGAGGTCGATCGCCTGGTTGTGACGAATGAATGCGACCGTTGCCTGCAGCTGCGGCGTGTCGCCCCAGACGCGCTGCGCGTATTGCACCTCGCGAAGGGCCGTATCGTACAACTCGAGGGCCACGAGTTGCCGCACGACGGTGTCGGTGGGAACCGCATCCACCACCGGCGGCGCCTCGGTCGTGGTCGCGGCGATCGTCTGCACGACCGGAGGTTCGTTGCGCGCGGTCAATTGCTTCGACGCGAGCCTGCCGTAGTACGAGTTCTCGTAGTCGGCGACGGTCAACTGAAAGCGCGCGGTCGCCGCCGACTGATCGTTCATCCGATCGCGCGCGCGACCTGACCAGTACAACCACATGGGACGGTAGTCCGAACGGGAAAACGTCCCGGCCGCGCGTTCGAACGTCTCCGCGGCGTCCTGGTAATTGCCGGTTCGGTAGGCGCGCCAGCCAACCTTCCACGCGGCGCGCTCGGAATATCGACTCTGCGGAAATCGCTGCAGCAGATCGCGGAACACGCCATCGGCGGCATCGTCGTCGTCGACGGTGATGTAGTGCGTCGCGAGATTGTTGAGGACTTCCTCCGACCACGAACTGTCGGGAAAGTCCACGACGAACGCGCGCGCGAGCTCGAGATAGCTGGTCTGCTCGCCGAGGGCGCGCGTCGACGTCAGAAAGAAGAAGCGCGCCTCCGCCTCTCGCGAGATGCCTTTGAGATACGGCCGGAGCTCATCGCGAGCCGCCCGTGGCCGATCGAGGTAGTAGTCGCATTCCGCCACGCGCAGGGCGACCAGCTGCGCGTCGTCTCCCTGAGCGACGCGCAACAGCGGCTCGAATCCCGCGCGCGATTGCGCCCACCGCTTGGCCGCAAACAGCTTTTCCGCGCGTGCGAGCTCCAGCTTGAAGCGATCAGGAGGAACGAGGTCAGCCGTCTGCAAACGCTCGATTCCTGCCTGCGCATCGGCGGCCTGCGCCGAGAGCGCGTACTCGTAATACACGCGACGATACGCCTTCAGCGCCTTGTCGCGATCGCCGGCGCGCTCGGCCGCAAACCCAAGCTGCAGCCACGCGTCCTCCGGCGCACTGAGCTTCTCGCTCGTGAGATGTTCGAGGATGTCGACGGCGCGCTTGGCGTCGGCACGCGCGAGCGCGAGCTGCGCGAGTCGCAGCGCGAGCGCTTCCTTCACGAAACCCTGTGGCTTGCGCGCCTGCAGCAGCGTGAGGGCGGATTCCGCCTCCGTGTAACGCGACAGACCCAGCAGCGCCGCGGCCTTGTAGTAGAGCGCATAGTCGGCGAGCGACGTTCGCGACAACGCCGTCGCGTCGATGAGAAACTGGCCCGCTTCCAGTTGACCCGTATCAATCAGGCGGACGCCCTTCGCAAATCGTGCCTCGGGACTGTCGTCCGATGCGGCGGCCGCTGTCGTCCGCGACAGCGTCGCGTCTGGCACGAGCCAATACAACGCGGGATGACTTGGAAGCGGCGGATGGGCCGTCGGTGCCAGACGTGGAGTGGCGCGCCGCGCGAGTTCATCGGCGCGCTCCTGAGCGCCGGCGACGAGCGACGCACTCGCGGTCAGCGCGGCGACGATCGCGCCGAGCGCGGCACGGCGGAAATTTACACGAGTGCACCGCACCGGGCGTTCTGCCTTCACAAGTACTGCTCCCGTCGTGCGCGGACCGCGCCGCGCGTCTCGATCAGCGTGCAAAGTCTCGGCTCATCGACACGAATTCGTGCATAATAACTAGCTCAACCATGACCTGAATGAGTAGCACGAGTGGCACGGCGGCGCCCATGGGAATTATACGGGACAGGCGCTAAATTCCTGACCCGTAAACGCTTGGTTCCGAGGCCCGCCACAGAACTCCAGTGCTCAAACGGCTCGACTGCCCGATAATGCATATGACAGGCTGAGTTGGTGGACATGGATTTTCGTTCGGGCTTCCTGGAGTCTTATCGGACGGAGCGCCGGCCTGCTGCGCGTCTCGAATACGTCCTCGCTGTCGCGCGCACATTCCTCACGATCACCGGGTTCCTGGCGATCTTCTTCGACCCGAACGAGCCTCACCGATTGGCCCAGGTGACCTACGGGGTTCTGATCGGGTACGCGGTCTACAGCATGATCGTCCTGATGCTCGTGCGCCGGGCGTCGGCGGTGAGCAGGACGCACATTCGGCTGGTCCACACGTTCGATGTTCTCTGGGTTGGTTTCCTGACGTTTGTCAGCGACGGTCCCGTCAGTCCTTTCTACCTGTTCTTCCTGTTCGTCGTCCTCTCGGCCGCGTATCGGTGGGGACTCCGCGAAACGATCGGCACCGTGATCGTGACGGTCCTGGTCTTCCTGGTGCAGACCGCGGCGGCGGTCGCCGGTCCGTGGCCCGAACTGCTCGTCGGCGCGCAATTCGAGATGGACCGCACGATCTTTCGAGTCGGCTACCTGTTGATCACCGGATGCCTGGCCGGATACCTCGCGGAACAGGAGAAATGGTTTCGCGCTGAAATGGCCGCGATCGCCGAAGCCGTCCACCAGCCGCGCGTCGAGCTCGGACTCGGCGGGTCGGTCACCGCTCTTGCGCGAATGCTCGTGCGGATGTACCAGGCCGCCGCGGTCGACGTCGTCATCTACGAGAAGGACACGGATCGCGCGCTCCTGTGGCAGGTGGCCGATGTGTCCGACGACGACACGTCACGGAATGCGGCTCGCATCGAAATGGGGCCCGGGCAGGAACGCGTCTGGCTGTTCGAGGATGGAGCGTCCACCTGGCAGGCGCACGACGTCGTCCCTGGCGCGCGCGTGCGCGCGCGCGCCGTGCAACAGGGCGCCTATTCACTGCGCTCGATTGTGGTGCAGCTCCCGGACGGCCTTCCGTCGCGTGTCTGCCACACGATGACGGTTGCCAACCTTGGCCTCGGCGAGGAATGGCGCGGACGGATCTTCCTCTACGATCCACGTCGGACCGGCGCCGTCGAACGGCGGCTGCACTTCCTCGAATCGTTCGCCTCGCAGGTGACGCTGGCCCTGACCAACGTCGTGCTGTTGCGACGCCTTCGCTCGCAGGCGGGCGCGGCGGAACGCGCACGCGTGGCTCGCGAGCTGCACGACGGCACCATTCAAGCGCTGTTCGGTATCGAGATGAAACTGCAGGCGCTGCGCAAGGATGTCGACGATCGCGACAGCGAACTGGCCGTCTCGCTCGCCGACGTGCAGGAGCTGCTTCGCGCCGAGATCCTCGGCGTCCGCGAGCTGATGCAGACACTGCGGCCGGTGGAGCTCGACGGCATTCACCAGCTTCCCGACGTACTCGCCGGCGTCGTCGAGCGGTTCCGCCGCGACAGCGGCATCTCCGCACGATTCGTCTCGAACATCGAATCGATCCATCTCACCGCGGCTGCGTCGATCGAAGTCGTTCGCATCGTGCAGGAGGCGCTCGCCAACGTGCGCAAGCACAGTCGGGCGCGCAACGTCATCGTCCGCCTGACCGGCAAGGACGAGGCGTACACACTGGCGGTCGAAGACGACGGCCGGGGGTTCGATTTCGAGGGGGCGTTCTCGCAGGAACAGCTCGATCGCGCCCGGCTCGGCCCTGCCATCATCAAGGAACGCACGCGTCTGCTCGGCGGTCAGCTCACTGTGGAGTCGACCCGTGGAGCCGGCGCCCGTATCGAAGTCACGTTCGGAGCGCCCGTCCATGCCTGAGACAGCTGAGACCATCCGCATCGCCATCGTCGACGACCATCCCATCTTCCGCGACGGATTGCGGCGGCTGCTCGAGAGCGAGCGCGGCTTCAGCGTCATCGCCGAAGGCACCGACGGCATGGACGCGATTCGCATCGCGCGCGACGAACGACCGGACGTCCTGCTCCTCGACGTGGCCATGCCGCGCCTCGACGGCGTCAATGCGCTGTCGGCGCCGGAGATGTCCGAGACCAAGGTGATCGTGCTGACCGCCGGCCTCGACGAGCGGCAGGTCAGCAAGGCGATCGAGCTCGGCGCGCGGGGCATCGTGCTCAAGGAGTCCGCCACGCGACTGTTGATCGACAGCATTCGCGGCGTCATGGATGGCAAGTTGATGCTTGGCCCCGACGTGGCCGCCATCCTGGCGCAGGCGGTCACGCGGGCGGGCGATCGCGACCAGCGCCCCTACGGTCTGACTGCGCGCGAGGTCGAAATCGTCGGCGCGATCGCCGAGGGGAAATCGAATCGCGACATCGCGACGCATCTGGGAATCAGTCTGCAGACCGTGAAACACCACCTGACGAGCATCTTCGACAAGACCGGCACGTCGAGCCGCCTCGAGCTCGCGCTGGTCGCGCTGAAGCAACATCTCGGGAAAAAAGCGTCGTAGTCGCGACCCGCTCATCACGTCGTTCGGTACTGCGCCTCGCATAACATAGATCCTCGTACGTAGGGTCCGCCTTCAGGCAGACCTGGGCCGGCTAAAGCCGTCCCCTACGAGTTTTTGTCTATGGATCTGCGCCTGTATCCAAACGCGCGACGTCCCGGCGTCGGCCTGAAGCCGCGCCGAGAGAGTCAGCGACCGCTGCTCCCGCAGCATTCGCGTCATTGCCCCGTGCTCGAGGCCGGAAGCTCGCTCGGCTTCCTCGTGTATCCGCCCCTCGAGACGAACGAATCCTTCGTCATCGAATTCCAGGGCGAAGGACGCTATCAATTCACCTACATGATGAAGAACCCGGCCGGTCAATGGCAGCCGGTGTTCGCCATCGCGATGGTGCTGCCGGTCGGCGGCGTTGGGGTGCTGCGGGAGGACGTCACGTTCATGGTGCGCGACGCGCCGCTGCGGCGTGAAGACGCACGACAGCTGGCGCGGATGTTCATCGTGCCGGAGGATCTCGGCACGCCCGCCGGTGGCGTGACGCTGAAAGGATCGACGAACTTCCTGACGCCCCACGGCTGGGACACGGTCTATACGCCCGTGCTCAACAACATCGAGCGGCCGGTGGCCCCGATGCTCGTCGTTCGCGTGGAGACGGACTGGTACGCGCACGAGACGGAATTCCGCTACGTGCTGCAGCCCGGCGAAGCGATTTCAGCGGAGCACAACCTGCCGATCGGTCAGGTGTTCTTCGTCCCGCGCGAGGAGATTCGGGTGCGCGACTGCACTGAGGAGGAGCTCACGGCACTGCACGCATCGCGAGAGGAGTTTTTCCGCGAGAAGGCGTCGCACCGCGTGAAGACGCCGTACGGCCTCGAGTACAGCCCGCACTATCTCCGCCAGAGCCGCTCGCAAAAAGATCGCTGATTCACCAGGGCCACCTGAAGGTGGCCCCCTACGTTTGATCGGAAGCGTTGACCGTACATTTGTTCCACTGATCGGAACCGTGACCCTACGTTGTTCCAGATGTGGGGGCCACCTTCAGGTGGCCCTTCTCCGATCCGCGCAATCGCACGCAATCCTATCCACTCCAGTTGAGGTTCATGCTGCCGATTACTCGGGGGCATGCCAGAAACCGAGGAACGCTGGCCTGGACCCGACCGCCGCGCATCTCACGATCGACGCGGCCTTCCGCGCGTGACGCGGTGCGGCCAGTGCCATGCGCATCTGGTTGTCGACCGACGCGGCCCGACGGTCGCCCTGTATTCGGCCGCGACCTACATTCCGATGGCCGCGCGCAGCCTCGAGCCACCGACCGAAGCGCCACCGCGGTGCCCGGCATGTGGCGCCCTGCTGCGTCCTCGCTGATCGTTCCTCCATAGCCGAGACCCTGCTCGGATTACTTGTTACAGCCCCTCGATCGTCAGCATCGAATCGGCGTTCTTCCAGCCGGCCGTGAACGCTCGATCCACCCATTCCGCATCCGCGTTCTTCTGTTGACGTCTCAGGCTTTCGCGCAATCCGAACAACGCTCTCGGATTACGCGGATGGCGAACGAGGTCCTCGCGGAACACACGCTCGGCGTCGGACGCGCGATTGGCTGCAAGGAGCGCCGCACCGAACGATTCGCGGAGCGGGTAGAACCACACCGGAGGCTCGTCGTAGGCAAGACGGTCGGCCGCGGCGACCGCCTTGTCCCAATGCGCGAGCGCCGCATCGGTAGCGCCGCGCGCCTGCGCGATGCGCGCGTCGAGGACCGTCCTGGCAATATCGAGCACGGTCGTCGCGCTCTCGAACCCACCTCCTCCGAAGAGCGCCGAGCCGGGCACGCGTGACATGGCGGCGTCGAGTGCGGTGCGCTCTGCGGCCGCTTGATCGACGCGACCCGTTCGCGCGTATGCAACGCCGCGGGTGAACCTCCACCACGCGGTCATCACCGGGCGGTTGCCCGGGGGCGCTGGCAGCGCGATCGCCTCGTCGTACTTGCCGAACCGCAGCAACACGTTCATCGGTGCGACCACCATCGATTCGACCATCGGCATCATGTCGGCGTGCGGCACGAGGCGATCGGCCAGTTCGTTCGCGGCTTGACGTGCGTCGCCAAATCGTCCTTGCATCATCTGCGAATCGACCAGGAACTGAAGGTTGTGCGAGTAGTACGCCATCACGTAGAAGCTGTCGGGCGTCGTGCGAGGCATGTACGCGCGGTCGGCGTTGGCGCCGGCAAGATTGGCGAGCGCCGCGCCCGCATGGTCACCCGTGCGCGCCAGGATGTGCGCCGGCATGTGCACGAGATGGCCCGCCGCTGGCGCGAGCGTCTTCAGGCGTTCGGCGCTGGCCAGTCCGCGCTCCGGCGTCGGCGACGCTTCAATGCTGTGGATGTAGTAGTGATTCGCTCCGATGTGCTGCGGATCGCGGCGCAGCACGCGATCGAGCACCTGCAGAATCCGTTCGGTGTCTTCGGCGGGTTTGCCATCGAGCGTCCACAGCTTCCACGGCCGCAGGTTCATCAGGCTCTCGGCGTACAGCGTCGCCGCATCGAGGTCGTCGGGATAGCGCTCTGTGAGGGCACGCATCGAGTCCGCGTACCGGCGCGCGAGAACCGCGCGGTCGGCCTTTGGGTCCGCCGAGTAGCGAACGGCCATCGCGTCGACGTAGTCGCGCTCCGCTTGCGAGCCGTTTGCCGCCAGCGCCTTCGCATGCGCAATCGCATCGGTTGCCTGCCGCGCGCGCGGGTCGTCGATGTCGAGGTTGTAGTTCGGACCAAGCGCCCAGGCGATGCCCCACTGCGGCATTGCCGCTTTCGGATCGAGTTCCGCCGCGCGTTGAAACGATCGGACGGCTTCCTCATGATTGAACGCGTAGACCAGCACGAAGCCCTGATCGAACATCTGCTGAGCGCGCGGGTTGGACGTGGTGATCGGGTGATGATGCGAACCCAGACCGGCAATCACGCCGCCCTCCGGCTCGCCGCTGTCCGTGCGGCCGCGGGGCGACGACGTGTCTGTTGTGGGCGCCGCCGAACAGCCCGCGACGATCACGGACGCGATGACGAGACCAATAATGGGGCGCATGGGTCCTCCGGAATGTGGCGACTGCGGCTCACATGTCGTCACGTCGTTACGTCATTACGGCTTTGCCCACAAATCACTTAGTGGGCAAAGCCCGTCATTACATCGAATATCAATAAATTATTATTGTGTATCGACGAATATTTGCCGTATAACAAGTCTCGATCGGCAAAAAGTCAGACACCTCACCAGCGGAGGAGACATCGCCATGAACACAACAGGGAGCCACTCCATCGCGTCAATCGTCATCACACTGCTCAACGTCACATCCGGAGTCATGCTCCTCGGCCTCGTGCTGTCGGTTGTCGTCCTGATCATCGCACCGGCGGCTACAGGGCCGGTCGAAGTCGGCGCGACGTGGCTCGGCGTCGGCACGAGAATGACCATTCCCGTGGCCTTCGCCGTCGATCGCCGCGAGCACAATGTTGCGGCACCCTCACTGAACGTCGCGGACGCCGAGATTCGCAACGCGACCGGAGTCCTCCGGTTCCCGGTCCGCGGTGGCCTGTTGTTCGTCGGCAACGGCCTTCTGCTGGTGGTTCTGTTCAGCCTGGCGTTGTGGGTATTGGCCCAGCTGCGCGCCGTCGTTCGTACGGTTCGGGACGGCCGCCCGTTCGTCGCCGCCAATGCCAGTCGAATCCGCTGGATCGGTGTGACCGTCATCGCGGGTGAAGTCGCGCGCGCCGCGATCCTGTTCTTCGAACACTGGTATGCCAAGGCGCATTTCGTCGCCGACGGCCTTCGCTTCGAGGCGCGGGCCGATCTCAACCTGATGGCGTTCGTCTGCGGATTGATCATTCTCGTCATCGCAGAGGTCTTCAGGACCGGCACGCGCCTCGACGAGGACCATTCACTGACGATCTGAGGAGCGCGATGGCGATTCGGATCAAGCTCGATTACATGCTCGTCCATCGGCGGCTCACGCTCTCGGAGTTGGCCGATCGCGTCGGGATCACGATCGCCAACCTGTCGGTGCTCAAAACGAACAAGGCGCGCGCGATCCGCTTCTCCACACTCGATGCGCTGTGCCGCGAACTCCAGTGTCAGCCGGGCGAACTGCTGGAGTGGACGCACGAGGCAGCAGCGACTGGGGCAACCGCTCCCGTGCGTCGGCGTAAAGCCGCAACCCGTTGAACTCCGTGACGGAGGCCAGACGCGCTCACCGGGCCAATGTCTTCTTGATCGCGTCGCAGCCGCCGTCGACCATGGCCGTGATCGGGCCCGCCATCGAGTTCGGAAGCAGATCGGTAATCCAGATGATGCGGCTCTTCCCCTCACCGTCCGGCACGACCTCGAACGACGCGTTGTGATGCGTCAGCTGCTCCGACTCCACGACCGCATACGCGAGGCGACGCCGTTGGTCATCGACATCGACTATACGCTCGCGCGCGACCATGCCGTTGGCGAACGTCACGACCCGGGAATCACCTTCGAGCGTGGTGTCGACGACGTACTGGCGCGCCAGCCGCGTGTGAACCGCCCCCACGTCGCGAAACACGTCCCAGACGACGTCGGCAGGCGCAGCGATTTCGATCTCTCGATGAATGGATGCCATCACCTACTCCGCAGCCAATCGTTTGATCAGTTGCACCTGCCCTGCGTGGTAGATCGCATGACAGCTAATGCCAAGTACACGATCGAAACGCTCCCTGTCGGTGACCATCGAGCCGATCGCGCGTGATGCAATCGCGGCGACCAGTACCGCGAGCTGCTGCTGTTCGTGTTCGACCACCGACTGGATCGCGTCCCACGACAGCGGCCCGTCGCCATTGAGCTCGAACCAGTCCTCACCCGCCACGATGAACGGATCGGGTGGCTGGTCCGACAGCTGACCGCGTACCGATCGTACGCAGTATGCGTGATGCAGGGCGATCTCGGCGATATTGTGCCGGGCTGGCGCCGGGCGCCAGAACACCACGTTTCGCTCGACGTCGGCGAGCGCCGCTTTCAGGTCGGGTCCGTGCCACGCGCCAGGGCCGTATCCTTCGCTCAACAGGCGTTCTTCGAGGTGTGATTGCAAGCTGATGTCGGGTGCCGTAGTACTCATGAGTGTCCTCCTATGCCACTGTTATAGGAGGCGGGCGGAGTATCGATCTTGGCGAAAATTGCGGTGAGGCTGGAGCAGGCACTCGAGGCGCGGCGCAGAGATGGCGAGCCGGGCCTCACGGTCCCGAACGTCCTCGCACGAGGCGAGGGCTGGAGCGTCGCCGACGTCGTCTGCACGGCTGGTCCCGCGGATCGCCCGTTTGAAGAAGCCCACGCCCGCGCGACGATCGCGGTCGTCGTCGCCGGCAGCTTCACGTACGCATCGCCAACCGGCCGCGCGTTGATGACACCGGGATCGATGATGCTCGGCAATCAGGGCCACTGCTATACGTGCGGCCACGAGCACGGCGCAGGCGACCGCTGCGTGTCGTTCTGGTACGGGCCGGAGGTTTTCGAGCGAGTCGTCGCCGACACCGGCATCCGCGTGGGTAAAGACGCGTTTACCGCTGCGCGCCTGCCCCCGCTGCGGGAGCTTGCGCCTGTCGTCGCGAATGCGGCCCGTGGTCTGCTCACGCCGGACGCGGCGGCGTGGGAAGAACTCAGCGTGACGCTCGCCGCTCGAGTGGTCGGCCTCGCAGGCACTCCCGCGCGCACGAGTCCGACGCCACTCAACACGGAAGCGCGTGTGACCGACGTCGTCCGTGCGATCGATCACGAGATCGACACTGCGTCCGATGCGTCGCTGACACTCGCTGACCTCGCGCGACGCGCTGGCCTCAGTCCGTATCACTTCCTGAGAACGTTCGAGCAGGTCACCGGTGTGACACCGCACCAATACATCCTGCGTGCACGACTGCGACGGGCCGCGATTCTGCTGGCGATGGAACCGAGACGCGTGCTCGACATCGCGCTCGAGACCGGTTTCGGCGACCTCTCGAACTTCAATCGCACGTTCCGGACCGAATTCGGCGTGAGTCCGCGCCTCTACCGCCGCTCACATCGGCGTTAATTGACGGTAATCAGGTCCGCCAGCGTAATCGCCGCCGGCGCGCTTGTGCTCTTGAGGAACGTCACGATATCGAGCAGCTGCTGCAGCGACAGGCGCATCGCGTAGTCCTGAGGCATGACGGACGCGCGCGAGCGGACGTTCGTTTCGATGATCTCCGACTTCTTGATGACGCGCAAAACGGGCGGCAGCGTGGCGGTGTCGTAGAAGTTGACGACGTCGGCGGTCTCGCCGGCCTTGATTCCGTCCATCAGCAGGCCACCGGTCGTGCGGATCTGAACGGTGACGTACTTCGGATCCGTCCGACGATGAGGAACGACGACGATTCGCTGGAAGACCTCGCGTGGCGACAACGAGCCGACGCGGGCGGCGAGGTCCGGGCCAACGCTGGCGCCGCGTCCCGAGAAGGCATGACAGCGATGGCAGCTGTAGTACGTCGATCCGAAGAACAGCCGCTCGCCGTTGGCCGGATCGCCGTGGAGCGTGTAGCCTCCCGGCTCCCCCGTGGGCTGCTGCAGCGACGCCACGTATCTCGCGATGCCGAGGATCTGTGCGGGTGTGAACCGTCCTTCGAACTTGGGCATCATCGTCCCGGGTCGACCCGCCTGCATGACCTCGCCCACGTATTTCGCGGTGAATTTCGCGCCACGCAGCGCTGGCGCCACTGCGCCGATGCCCGCGTCGCCATGACAGACGCGACACGTCATCGAAAACAACGTGGCGCCTTCACCCTGTGCTTGCGACGACACCGTCCCCGGTTGCTGCGATCTGCCCTGCGGGCTTTGCGCGATCGCCGACGACGACGCCAGCGTCGACAACGCCAGCATCAGTGCGGCCACGACACAACCGAACAGAGGCTTCTTCATACGCTCGGGGCACCGATGTTACTGCACCGGAATCAGCCGCACGACGCGACCGGCCGTCGACGCGGACACCGGGATATTACCTCCGGCGGGGTTCGCCACACCCGTGGGACCTGCAGCGCGCCGTCAATGTAGCCGTCCGGTGCCTGCACGATGTCGCGAACTCGGCCGAACTGATTGAACAGCACGTCCTGACCGAGCACACGCCGGTCCTTGATATCGAGTCGGCGCAGTGCCTCTCCACGTAGACCACCCACAAGGAGGCTCGTGTTCCTCCATCCGGGATAGCGATTGCCGGTATAGAACGAGATCCCCGCAGGTGCGAAGGTCGGCGTGTAGTACAGGATCGGGTCATCCATTCCTCGAGCTGATATTTCAAGACCGGGCCTGACCTGACTTCGACGTGATCGCCCAGCCGTAGTTGTTTAGGCGGACCTTCAAGCCACCCCATGTCGAACGTAGGGTCCGCCTTCAGGCGCACCGTCAAGGGCCGAAGCCGGCCGTCGCGGCGAGTAAGCCGAGAGCTTTTCCTCGGTCCATCCGGGACGCGGAAGAAGTCCAGCGTCGTCGTCAGCCACGCGGATTGCGAATCGGCTTTCGCTTCCACGAGCTTCCAGGCGGTTGCCGTCGTCAGGAACCCGTGAAATCGGAATCGCGCGCATCCGGTGTTGTTCAGCCCGGATCGAACGAGTATGTCTGACCATTCATGCAGAGAGTCAGGAATCAGGGCCCGAACAGCCCCGATTCCTGGCCCGGTGCCGTCATGGGCCGGTCACGACCGTGACATTCAGGTTGCCCTGACCGGGCGCGTCGGGCAGACGCAGTTGATCGGCCGGCGAGGTGCAGCCAATGCCGCTGTCCGTGATGTCGACCTGCCAGGGGTCAGTCCCCGTGACCAGACCGTGGAGGCCGTCCGAAAAGAATGTGTAGCTGGTCGGATATTCGGAGCAGTAGTACGCGCTCTGGTCGAGGACATAGAGACGCAGCACGCTCTGAGTCGCGAACGGGCCGATGGTCACATCGTTCACCGGCTGGCTCGTGCACGTCCAGCCCTTGCTGCCAACCGGCACGAGCGGCCCGTCGTTGACTTGATAGCCGTACGTCAACGGATCGCAGGCATTCAACGTCGCGCTGGTCAGCGAGACCGTCTTCCCCGAGGGAATGACGATCGGGAGATTCCTCTTCATCACGGTGGAGACTTTCAGGTTGCGACTTATCACCACGTATTCATTCGTCTGGGGATCCAGGGTCAACATGTTTGCACCACTCGAAACGAACCCAGTCGCGATCGCTCCGACCGTCTGCCCGCTCTCGTTCACGTTCGATGTCACACCAGCGCCGCGCCGGTGTGTCGGCGAGTGGTGGGTTGGACTCGTTCCCGTGCTCTGCCACTGAATTGAGAACGAAACCGGAGCTCCGGCGAGATCGACGTAACCGTTCGAGTCGTACAATGTCGGTTTTCAGCAGGAAGGGACCCTAGCTTTTCAAAACGTTTCCCCCCTGACTTGTCCGCTCGCCTGAGCGCGGTTCGTACGGCGTCAGGGTGCCGTACTGACGCGATTTCTGTCTACACT
>Ga0081539_10000163_pt1 | contig 156102 bp, 133 predicted proteins | sample TabmetS4T2R2_FD_71023 | JGI IMG/M metagenome (GOLD analysis project Ga0081539, IMG submission 71023) | Tabebuia heterophylla rhizosphere microbial communities from the University of Puerto Rico - S4T2R2 | ecosystem: Host-associated > Plants > Roots > Rhizosphere ... | reverse complement strand
CCGCCGCGCGGCATTGGCGCCGACGTGGTTCGACTGTTCGAGGCGCTCGGCTTGTTTCGGGAGCCGCTGGCCGGCGTCGAACCGCAACTGGCGCCCATCGAAGGCGCGCTGGAGGAGATCGCGGCCGACGCCAACGGCTCGTTGTCGCCGCAACGGATCGATGCTCTGGTGTGGGAGACGCGTGCCGCACGCACGCGCATTCGCGAAGCGGCGTATCAACAACTGCATCGTGATCCGTACCGCCCGGAGATGGCCGCGGAAATCATGGCGCGGATTCCGCCGGAGCTCGATACGCTGACCGAAGAGATCGTCTTGGCGGCGTGCGCGCGATTCGGGTTTGCGATCGAGCAGCCGCGCGGTCGCCATGTGTTTGCCATCGAGCTCGGCCACGAAGCGATGGTCGAGAGCCTGCCCGGCGTACCCGCCGGCGCCTCGTTTGTCGGCACCTTCAATCGCGACAAGGCGGTCGAGGACGAAACGCTCGACTTCTTCGCTTCCGGACATCCGCTGGTCGAAGGCCTGTTTTCGTACGTCGAGGACAGCGCGATCGGCAGGGTCGCGCAACTGGAAATCGCAATAGGAGACGAGCGCGGCGAAGGAATCGTGGTTATCTATCGCGACGGGTCGACGGTGGACGTCGTCGCGCTCGACAGCAGTGGACGACGCCGCCCGGAGTGGGCCGCGGCCTTCCTCGAGCATCCGCTGCCGGCGCGTCGGATCGACCGCGACGTCGCGGCGGCACGGGCGTGGCGAGCCACGATTCGCCGTGTCGGTGCGCGGCTCGATCCTTCACGTTCTCTGTATGCGCTTGCCGCGATCGTGGTGAACCCGGCGGCCGGCACGCCCGCACAGCGGCCACCTCCAGCGTGAGCGTGACCTCGCGCCTGAGCCGCGACGCGCCGCTCCCGTGGATTTCTCCGCCGCACCCTCGGCGCGACGTCTTGCCCGCTTCTACCTCGTACTGCACGCCCTGCCAGTGAGCGGGAGCGCAGCTGATCTCCCGTCGAGGACCGGCAGCGTCGCGCCGCCTTCGTCCGCCCTGCTCACCTGCGAGTTCGTTCATACCGTTGCTGCACCACCGTTGCGCGCTCGTCAATGAGTTGTCATGTCGTCTCGATACGCTCCTCGGGATGCTGCCCTCGATGTCATTGACAGCTCCCGTTGTCTGGTTCACAGGTCTCTCCGGCGCCGGCAAATCGACGATCGCGTCTGCGGTCTACGAGCGATTGACTGAATTCGGCGTCCCCACGGAATACCTGGATGGCGACGTCGTGCGCATGTTCTCACCGGCCGGCTTTACGCGCAGCGAACGCGATGCGCACGTGCGCCGCGTCGGATTTCTCGCCAGCCGGCTGGCGGAACATGGCGTCACGACTATTTGCGCGTTGATCTCGCCGTACGAGAGCTCGCGCGACTGGGTTCGCCAACTCTGTCCTTCGTTCCTGGAAGTCCACGTCGCCACCCCACTGCAGGAATGCGAGCGGCGCGATGTCAAAGGCCTGTACGCCGCGGCGCGTCGCGGCGAGATTCAGGGCTTCACCGGCATCGACGATCCGTACGAGCCTCCCGTGTCGCCGGAGTTGCGGATCGACACCACCGAGATGACCGTCGACGCCGCGGTCGACGCCGTTCTTCGTGCCTGCGCGTCGGTGCAACACCTCAGCATCGCGGACCGCGCCGAGCGAGGCTCACGTGTCTAGGCTTCTCGTCAGCGACGCCCTCGAGGTACCCCTGCGCCATTCCCGCTGTGGTCCGGTCTTCGTCATCGGACATGCGCGCTCGGGCACCAGCCTGACCTGCCGGCTGCTGCTCGATTGTCTGCAGGTAAACTTCGGGACGGAGAGCCAGTTCTTCATCCGCTACCACCGGAAGCTCGCGAGCTACGGCGACCTTCACGACGATCGCAATCTCCGCCTCCTGCTCTACGACATCAGCAGCGAACGGTTCTTTACTCGCACGCGTAGGAATTTCGGGTTCGTCCTCGACGTTGAGCGCGCGCTGCGCGAAATGAAGGAGCGCACGTATCCGGCGGCGCTGCGCTCCATTTTTGGCCAGTTCGCGCACTCCTGTGGCGCGACGCGCTGGGGTGACAAGACACCCGCGTATGCGGCACATCTGCCGGTGCTCCTGGAGATGTTTCCCGACGCGCAGTTCATTCACGTCCTCCGGGACGGACGCGATGCAGCGGTCTCGCTGTTCAAGGTGGGCTTCGGACCGAAGAACGCGTACGAGGCGGCGGTGGGCTGGCAAAAGTCGGTGAACGCGATCTGGACGTTTGCCGCAGGCCTGCCGCGCGAGCAGTTCTTCGAACTGCGCTATGAGCGACTGCTGGTCGATCCTGTTACCACGATGACCGACCTGGCTCGGTTCCTTGGGGTCGAGGAGCCGGATGCCGTCGTTGCGGCGTCGGCCCATGCGCTGCGCGAGTACGTGCGGGCGAACAACGCCAACAAATGGCCGACGCTGCTGACGCGGCGCGACATCGACTGCTTCGAAGCTGTCGCCGGCACCGAACTGGAGCGCGGTGGCTTTGCCCTCGCCGCGGGGCGTGCACGGCGACGGCTCTCGCCGACTGCCGCGTTGTTCTGGCGATTACACGGGGCGTTCTGCCGGCTGCGACGACGCGACTACTGGCGCGACAACTTGTACAAGCTGCGGCTCCGCGCCCGGGCGGCCACGCTGCCGGTGCGGAGGCTTCAATCCTCGTAGGCCGCGGCCAAGCGGCTGGCCCAGCGATCCACCGTCCGCCGGCCTCCGCGCCGGACCGCACGCCGATCAACGATCTGTCTGCGGTCCGCCTTCTCGACCAGCACCACGGTGTCGGAGAAAGGCACGAGACTGTCACTGCCGTCGGCGCCGCGCAACGAGTCCACCGCCAGCGCCACGAGTTCCGCAAGGTGTTCCGCCTGGTTCTGAGACATAACGTTGCTAGCAGCGTACGCGGCGCCGATCGTCATATCAAGCAAACACCGTGCAGTATTGACAACACGATTCTGTAACCAGCGAGCCTGACCTGCGACATCACATCCCATTCTGGTGCCGTGAGCAGCTTGATATGCTCTTGGCGCACACAAAGGATGGTCATGATGCTGTTGTCGCGCCGCGCCCGCGTCGTGGTCTCCGTCGCCGGCATCTTCTCGACCCTCGCCGTTGCGCCGCGCGCGCAACGATCTGGTGCGCCGTCCGACGCCGCCTTTCGCGTTGAGGAGGCGACGATCGACGCGATCCAGCGGGCGATCCGATCGAAACGAATCACGAGCGTCGGCGTCGTCGAAGCGTATCTGCGGCGCATCAAGGCGTACAACGGCACCTGCGTCAACGAGCCGCAAGGAATTCTCGGTCCGATCACCACTATCGCGCACGCGCGTCAAATCAATGCGCTCTCCACACTGAATCTGCGTCCCGCCACGCGTGAAAAGTGGGGCTTCGACACGCGCAAGGCGCGCAGCCTCACCGACGCGCGGGATGACGACGCCAAGATGCCGGATGCAGTGGAAGTCGCGGCGGCACAGGATCGCCAGTTCGCGCGCACCGGGACTCTGGTCGGTCCGCTCCACGGAGTCGTGCTGGCGATCAAGGACCAGTACGACACCTTCGACTTACGCACGACATCGGGTGCCGACGCCGACTACGCGAACGATCGGCCGCCGGATGACGCCACGTTCGTGAAGCGACTGCGGGATGCGGGCGCAATCATCCTGGCAAAGGCGAATCTCGCCGAGTACGCAGTCGATGGCGCGCGCAGCTCGTTCGGCGGGACGTTCTGCAACCCGTACGACACCGAACGCGAGCCGGGTATGTCGAGCGCCGGCTCCGGAAGCGCCGTGGCGGCCAATCTCGTGACCTGCGCGATTGGCGAGGAGACCGTTGTCTCGATCCGTTGGCCGTCCGCGGTGAACAGTCTGGTCGGTCTGGCACCGACGCGGGAGCTGGTGAGCGCGGACGGCATGATGGGTGCCGGCCTGAACATGCGCGTCGGCCCGATGTGTCGCACGGTGAAGGACGCAGCGAAGGTATTCGATGCGTTCGCCGGCTACGACCCGAACGACGAGTTGACCGTTGCCAGCGTTGGACGCAAACCTGCCCGCGCATATGACAGCTTTGCCAATACACAACGCCTCGACGGCGTGCGGATTGGCGTCCTGCGCGAGTACATGAACAGAAAGTTGTTCTCCCAAGCCGACGAGGAGAGCATCGAGTTGATCGAGCGCGCGATTGCGGACCTGCGGAAGCTTGGCGCGACGATTGTGGATCCGAGTGCCGAGCGTGAGCTGTTCAAGGACTGTCTCCCGCGCTACGCGCCGGAGCTGTTGAACTCGGCGTTCGCGCGGCAGTTTCCGCAGCTGTTTCCGACCGCGCCGTCAGGCGATCCGGTCGGTGATCAGATCGCCACGCTGATTGACATGCGGCTCGACGCTCGACGTGTGCCGGATACGCTGTCGTTGCGCACGTTGAATGCCGGGGGCATCGGTCCGGCCGGCGAAGGGAAATACATGATGAACCGCTACCTCCGCGAGCGCGGCGACACGAACATCAAGAGCAACGCCGACCTGATCGCGAAAGCACGCTTCTACAACGATCCGAACTTTCCCGATCGCAAACAGGCGCGCGAACAAACCGAGCGGGCGACCGTGCTCGATACGAGCACGCGGATGCAGGGACGCTTCGCCGTGCAAACGATGCTGCTGCAGTGCATGGAGGAGCAACGGCTCGACGCGTTGCTGTCACCGATGTCCACGGTGCCGCCGCGCAAGCTGACCGCGCCGCGCGAGCCGATCGCCAACGGCCGCAATCCAATCGGCTGGTCGCTCATCGGCCAGCAGGGATTCCCCGCGATCACCGTTCCGGCCGGTTTCACCACGTCGGTCTGGGACCGCGTGCGGGAAGGTGACTCCACCCGTCTGGTTGGCCCTGTCGCCGCGCAACTGCCCGTTGGCGTCGATTTCATCGCGCGACCATTCGCCGAGCCGCTGCTTTTCCGGATCGCCTCCGCTTACGAAGCCGCCACGCGCCATCGTCGGCCGCCGCCGGAGTTTGGGCCGGTGAGAGAGCAGCGGTAGGAGGAGATCAGGTGCGCGGTCGGATGCGTTGGTCCCACTGCCGAACACATGCAGCGGTGACGGCGTTTTCGGTCGCCGACGCATGTTGTTCCGGCAGCCGCCTGCAGTCGTCGCACCCGATCGCGTTGTCGATATCTCGCAGGCAGGCCAGGGCGGCAGCATCATCGGGTTCTTTTCGCTGCAGGAGTACGCGTGCCGCCTGCTACGTTCCAGCGCGTCGCGCGACGCGGATCGGACCCGCCGAAATCCTGCGGAATCTATGAACAGGTCGTTCGGAACGTAACGTTCACGTTCGCATCCCTCGAACTCAACGATCCGAACGATCCGAACGACCCGAACGATTAGCGTTTGAAGATCTCGTAGATCGCACCGCTCGTCAGCGACACGACGACGAGCGTACCGGTCGGCGACGTGTGCATGTCGGTCGAGATGCCGAAATTGCGGCCGAACAGCAGGCTCTCGCTCTCGGTGATGTCCCATTTGTTCACGTTGTCGGCGACGCGATCCTCGAGCCGCGGGTCATCGACCGCAATGCGTTGCCTGTTGCCGGTCAAGCGCAGGCGAAACAGGTGCCCGCCCTGCAGGAACGTGCGCGCCGCGCCCACGAACAGGTTGCCGTCGTAGCCTGGACCGAGCGCGCTGCTGTCGAGAAACTCGATCGCCGCCGGTGACACCTCGAACTTCCATGCGAACTCCGGTGCGCTGTAGCGGGCGCCCGGCAGCATGAACAAGCGCGACAACGCTTCGTCGCGGCTATCGGCAATGTTCACCGGTGACCAGCGCAGCTGCTGCAGGCCGAAGTAACCGCCAGGCGCAAACGGCTGCGGCGCCGTGGGGTCGGTCTCGATCGCCTTGTACTGCGCGAGACGTTCCGGTGGTCCCATGATCTGCACCCAGCCCGAGTTGAACCCACGCTCCGCCAGATTGATCTCCGAGAACGCGTCGTCACCGTTCTCCTGCTCCCACAGCAATCCGGAGCGGGGATCGAATGCCATCCCGAAGCTGTTGCGCAGACCATACGCGAAGATCTTCTGGACGTTCGCCCCGACCTCACCGCCGATGGACGCGCCAGCGGCAAAGAACGGGTTATCGGTCGGCGTGGTGCCGTCCGCATTGAGTCGCAGAATCACGCCTGTGAGATGCGCGTCATCGGGTTCCGGACCACCGAACTGATCGTCTTGCGTAATCGTGCCCGGGCAGGTGACGGCCGTCGGTCCGCACGGAAGATTCTGCAGGGCACCTCGCCGGCCGTTGTCGCCAATCAGGATGTACAGCTTGCCGTCCGGACCGAAACGAATGACACCGCCGTTGTGATTGGCGCGCGGCGGCTGCGCCTGGTCACCCTGGTTCGCCGGTATGGGCGCGCCGTCGTTCTGGAACGCCCGCAGCATGATCAGATTGCGATCGAATACCAGCGTCGACCCGTTCCAGACGAACCGATCGACACGGTTGCCAAGAAGGGGCACGGTGAGGATGTCGCTGGTGTCGGCGGCGAACATGTTCGCGTCGAGGCAGCGCTCTTCGTCGGGAAAGAACGGGTCGGCCGGAGCGGCGCTGCTGCGGCACGTCCAGTACAGATAGACGCCGGGGTCGTCGGGGAAGGAGGGATGCAGCGCGATCCCCAGCAGCCCTCGCTCCGAATTGTTGTTGACGCCGAGATCGAGTACTGCGGTTGGCTGCACTACACCGTTGGTGACGCGCCGGACCTTGCCTGTGTCCTTCTCGAGCACCAGCAGGTCGTTTGCGCCGAGGAACGCCATGCTGATGGGTGTCGTCAGTCCGCTTGCCAGCGTGCGCACGGCAAGCCTGCGGTCGAGCACTTCGGGGCCTTGCGCTCGCAATGACATCACAGTTGCCGCGAGCGCGGTCGCGGCGATCACTCCGATCCTCTTTTTCATCCAAGCTCCTCCGCGTCGGCATCACGCCGAACGCAGGACGCCAGGCAAGCGCAATTCCAGCGATCACGTCGCGCGTCCTCGCGCCGAATGTGGATCAGCCAGCTGCGAGCACACGTGCGCCGTAAGCCGTCGAACGGAAAGAGAAAAACGCCCGAGTCAGCGGTGTCGATGGAAGGAAACGATGCGAACGTTACGGTCTGGCGCCGAACCGTTCCGCGGCGCGCGCCTTCGCGCGCGCGGCCCACTCCTCGCGGTCCCGCGGCGCCGCGGTTGTAACGAGCGAATCGATCAGTCGTCTGGCGACGTCGCTCACCTCGTCCACGGCGCGGTCGAACGCAGGTTCATTGGCCTTCGATGGACTCGTGAATCCGGAGAGCTTACGCACGAACTGCAGCGATGCGGCGCGAATCTCCTCGTCGGTCGCGGGCGGATCGAAGTTGAAGAGCGTTCGGATATTTCGGCACATGCTCGCATTCTAGCCGGTCGCTACCTGCCTCGCCGCCGTCTGTGCGGAGGCGAGTGACCGGCTATGTCACACGGGCGCACTATGATCGGCCGCATGACTGATTCCTTGCTTGGACGACCGCTCTGGTACGAGCTGCTGACGACCGACATGAAGGCCGCTGAAGCCTTCTACGCGAAGGTGGTCGGCTGGACGACGACGGCCACTCAAGGAGCGCACGGGCCCTACACGATCTTCAAGAATGCCGCCGGCGATCAGGTTGCCGGCGTGATGACGCAGCCGGCCGGCATGAACATGCCGCCGCACTGGGTGATGTACATCGGCGTGCCGAAGCTCGAAGACGCCGTCGCCGAGATCGAGCGGCGCGGCGGCTCGGCGATGTCGCCGGTGATCGAGATACCGAACATCGGGCGCATGCGCGCGATGCACGATCCGCAAGGCGCCCGGTTCGAGGTCTACGAACCGGTGGCGCCGCCGCCTCGGCCCGAATCACAGCCTGGAAACGGTGACATCGCGTGGCACGAGCTCTATACGACCGATATCGATGCGGCGATGAAGTTCTACTTCGATCTGTTCGGCTGGAGTGCCACCGAGCCTGCGTTCGACATGGGTCCGGTGGGCAAGTACCACATGTTCGGCCGCTCGTTCACGCTCGGCGGGATGATGAACAAACTGGGCGAGATGCCCGGACCTCCACAGTGGGGGTTCTATTTCCGCGTGCCCGATGTCGACGCCGGAGCGGAGCGTGTCAGAACGAATGGCGGGCAGATCCTCAATGGTCCGATAGACGTGCCGGGCGGCGACCGCATCGTTCAGTGCATGGACCCGCAGGGCGCGTCGTTCTCGCTGCATCAGCCGAAGCCGTAAGGCTCCGGCTGGCGACAGCCACTCGGCACGCGCTTGCGGAAAACAGTCCTCGACGTGTTTGGAATGCATGGTGCGGGCGTTTAGCAGTGATAAGCGGAACCAATGATAGACTCCGCGCAACAGGTTCAGCTTTATGGCGATGACTAGCGGTTCCCAACAGGCCAGCGGGGGAGCCCCCGGGGATGGCAAATGGACCGTGATGGTGTTCATGAGTGCGGATCGCATCGAGGGAGATGTTCCGCTCGTGGACGCGGCCATTGCCGATATCAACGAAATGGGAGTCATCGGATCCAACGACCTGCTCAACGTGTTCGTGCAGGTGTACGGGGTGGCTGCCGAGCCACGCAGAGCGCATGTGAAGACGGGGACGACGTGGCAGCAAATCGCTGCCGATGCCACGACGATTGTTCCGGAACCCGAACGTAAGACTAAAGACGGCCTCGCACTCGAAGCGTTCATGCGTTACGCTTTCGACGCGGCGCAGCACAACCCGCACGATCGGTCTCACTATTCGATGCTGGTCCTGTGGGGCCACGCCTACGATTTCGGGTTCGCGCGCGTACGTACGGCATCGGGCACGCCCGACGCCATCGATTTCGCGGAGCTGAGCGCGGTCCTTGATCGAATACAACGCAGCGTCCAGGACTACTACAAGCTCGGAGAAGCGCCGCGACTCGATGTAGTGGCGTTCGACGCCTGCGACGTCGCCACCGTCGAACTCGCGTTCGAACTCGCCCCGTACGCCAAATACCTCCTTGGTTCGCAGGTCGGTGTGCCGATTCCCGGCTGGCCGTACGACCGCATCCTCAAGCAGCTGCATGTTCCATTCGGGCGTTTGATGTCGCCGCCCGAATTCGGCGTATGGGCGGTGCGTCGCTATGTCGAAGCGTACGCTCCGCAGCGACCGGTCTCGCTCTCGATGCTGAATCTGGAGAAGGCAGTTGCCGTTGCCGCACGAGTGAAGGTGTTGAGCGAACTGATCCTCGCGGTGATCGAGGCCGAACCGCAGACGGCAGGGATGTTCGCCGCCCTGTTCGAGCGCTCGCTCACCTTCGTGGAGCGGCCGTATCTCGACGCCGCGGATTTGTGCGTAAACCTGGCGCGCGAGAGCGGTGACGAACGGATCGCCCAGGCCAGTCGAGCGCTCGGCGATGTGTTGATCGCGGCGCAATTCCCGGTCGTCGGTATGAGCAAGGAGCCCGGCCCCTATCCCTTCGTCGTGGCGCATGGGCGAAACGCCGGCGACACCGCCAAACTCAATGGCGTGAGTCTGTACGCGCCTGTTGACAGTGCGGAGGACGACCTGCTGAGCGCCCGCACGTCCTACGAGTCGATGAAATTTGCCCAAAGGACGCGGTGGAGTGAACTGGTCCACGGCCTTGCCGCGATGGTGTGAGCCGGCGGAGGATGACGTGAGCAACGACCGAGAAGCGCGTGAAAGGATCGAGCATCAGCAAATGGCACTCGAAGTGCCCCGTCGTCAGGAGCTCGCGCGACCGTTGGCCGCGTTTTCTGACGCGGTACGTTCGAAGGAGTTCGATCGGTCGAAGGAATTCGACCGCTCGAAGGAGTTCGATCGATCGAAGGAGTTCGACCGAGGACGCGCTGCGGCGGCCGCAGCGGTTGAAGACATCTTTCGCCGTGCCGCTGGCCTGGGTGGTCATCTAGTGATCGCGGTGATCTCACCGATTGGCGCGTCGACCCTCGGCGACAGAAACTTCTCTGGAAGCGCTTCCGCACCTGCGAAGAAGAGCGTCGAGGTGTTGATCGCCGAAGCCGAAAAGGAACTCAACTCCGTGCCTCGCAAACCAACATGAGTGGTGCCCATGCTCGTACGCCGAGCAGCTCCCCATCTTTTTCTGTCGGCGCTCATTGCAATCGTTCTTGCCTCGGTAGCCGTTCGTCCCCGTGCGCCGGAAGGTCCCCGCGCACTCCCGTCGGCTGAGCGTCCCTACGACGCGGCCGAGCGTCGGGCGCGCATCGAGTGGACGAGCATCGAAGCTCGCGTCGGTACGCATTCGCTGGCCGCCGCTCACGCCGCCGACGCATTAGTGCGCGCGCTTCTCGACAATGGACGCGGATGGACGGATGAAGCGCTCTCGCTGGGAAGGCGCGTTGTCAAAGAGAAAGAAGCGCTGGGCGCTGCTGGGCCCGATCTCGCGCGATCACTGGTCGGACTGGGCGCCGTCCTGGCCGACTCCGGAGACTACAGCGGCGCGCTGATGGCGCTGCAGCGTGCCGATCGGCTGGTTGGCGCTGCCAGCAGCCGAGAGAGCTCAGAGACAGCGGTCGATGTCTTCGATCATCTCGCGGTGGTTCTGGCGCTAGCCGGCCGCTACGACGAAGGGTTGTCGACGATCGCCCGCTCGCTCGCACTCAAATCGCGTGGCGATGTCGCCCCTGCATCGTTGGCACAGACGCTCGAGATCGAGGCGCTGGCGGCGCAAGGCGCCGGCCTCTATTCGCGATCCGCGGCGGCAATTCGTCGCGCGATCGCGTTGCGACAGCGTGGCGGGACATCGGATGATCCTGCGCGAGTGAGCACGTTGAACCTGCTCGCGCAACAGCTCTGGTTCGAAGGCCGGTTTACGGAGTCGCGGTCCGCGTCTGAAGAGGCCGAGCGTCTCGGCGAGCGCACTCTCCGTGAGACTCACCCCCGACTGGCCGAAACGATTCGTTACTTGGCCGCAACCGACGCCGATCTCGGAGACGTCGATCGCTCTCGACGGCTGCGCGAACGGGCGTTGGCGCTCGCAACGACCGAGTTCGGGCAAAACCACGTGAAAACGGGCGCGTACCTGAATAGCGCAGCAAGGGGCGATCTGAGCGTCGGCGACTACGTCAGTGCGCGGAGGCGGTTTGCGGCGGCCGTGGTTGCCGTCGAGACACACTATGGGCGCTGGCACGACTACGTCGCCACATCTCGCCTCAACCTGGCGCTCGTGCATGCGCAACTGGGTGATTACGAGAAGGCCGAAGAGGAACACGCACGCGCTATTGAAATCTGGGAACGTATTCTCGGTCGCGATCATCCGTACGTCGCCGTCGCGCTGTCGGAGCTCGCAACCGTTTACCAGCGACAGAATCGCCCGTCTGCGGCGCGACCACTGTTGGAACGCGCATTGGCGATTCGCGAACGGCAACTCGGGCGCAATCATCCGCAAACCGCACAAACTCTCGTCGATCTCGCTGCGGCCTTGATGCAGCTCGACGAGCATGCACGCGCGCAGACACTGGCCGAGCGCGCCCTCGCGATCTGGCGACAGCGCGATGTGCCGAACGCCCCTGATTATGCGAAGGTGCTGGCACTCGACGCGAGCATCCAGCACCAGGCCGGTCGCGATAAAGAAGCGGAACAACTCTATCGTCAGGCGCTCGCGATCCTCGAGCGGGCCTTCGGCAATGCCAGCCCCGAGTACGCCGATGTCGAGGCCGGGTTGAGCCGGACCTTGGCAAGCCTCGGAAACCACTCGGCGGCACTTCGTTCCTCGCTCCACGCAGAAACCGTGGGACGCGATCACCTGCGGTTGCTGCTCCGTGCGCTCCCTGAACGCCAAGCCGTCGAATATGCTGCCGCGCGCCCGCGCGGGTTGGACGTGCTGCTCTCCCTGGCGGTCGCAACGGCGGAGGCCGTCCGACCGGCGCTTGGCGCCCTCGTGCAAACGCGGGCGTTGGTCCTCGACTCGATCGCCGATCGACAACGGACACTGCGCCAGGCCGACACGCGCGAACGCGCGGCGTGGCGGTCGGCCCAGCAACGCCTCGCGAATCTGCTCGTGCGTGGTCCTGGTCCGATGACCACGGCGCAATTCAACGACGTCGTCGATCGTGCACGGCGCGAACGCGACGCGGCTGAAGAACAGATGGCGATAAGCGATGTGGCGTTTCGAGCCGAGCGCCTGCGCGGCCAACTCGATCTCGACGCTGTGCTGGCAGCCTTGCCGCCCGACGCGGCACTCGTCTCATTTACGCGGTACAGAGAAGAGCAGCCGGGCGGCGCCACCGAGCCTGTACGCCCCCAGACGTCGTACGCCGCCTCCATACTGCAGCGCAATCAGGCGCCTGTTGCGCTGCGTATCGGCAGCTCTGAGGTTGTCGACGCGCAAGTCGAACGGTGGCGCACTGCTCTGATCTCCACGCTTGATACGCCCCCAGGCGAGCAGGTGGCGTTCAATGATCCCGGCGACGCTCTTCGTCGAACGGTGTGGGACCCGATCGCTCGGCATGTTCGCAACGCGCGGATGCTGTTCATCGTGCCGGATGGCGCACTGGCCCTCATTCCGTTCGCTGCCTTGCCGAGCGCGTCGGGCGGCTATCTCATCGAAGAAGGACGGGTCATTCATTATCTTTCCGCCGAACGTGACCTCGTGTCGCGGCGCGATCTCCCGCTCAGCACTCGTGGGCTGCTCGCGATCGGTGGCGTATCGTTCGGCGACTATCGGTCCAACGTGCAGACCGTGGCGAATACAGCGGTGAGGGGAGGGGCCTCGCCGGGCACTGAGGTCCTATGCGGACTGCAGACGCGAAGCTTTGCCGCGCTGCCGGGAACCGTGCGCGAAGTGCGAGACATTTCCGCTCTCTGGACTCAGGCGGATGGCACGCACTCAGATGCGGTTCGGGTGCTGACTGGCGCTGCCGCGACCGAGACGGCCTTCAAACAACAGGCGTCGGCGTTTCGCACCCTGCACTTGGCGACGCATGGATTTTTCATTGCCAGTGGGTGCCCCGTGGCCACCCGCCCCGCCTTGCGCGGATTTGGAGGTCTCGCGCCGGTTGCATCCGGACCTGCTGACAACCCTCTCCAGTTGTCGGGTCTGGCGATGTCGGGTGCGAACAATCCAAAGGCTGATAATTCCGATGACGATGGGATCCTGACGGCCGAAGAGGTGACAGCGCTCGATCTGTCGGGCGTCGAATGGGCGGTGCTGTCGGCGTGTGACACGGGCCTCGGTACCTCTCGCGCCGACGAAGGCGTATTCGGTCTTCGCCGCGCCTTTCAGGCAGCCGGGGCGCGGACGGTGATCATGAGCTTGTGGTCCGTGGACGACGCGGCGACGCGGACGTGGATGCGGGCGCTCTATTCCGCGCGTCTGCTTCGACACCGCTCGACCTCTGATGCGGTGCATGACGCGGATCTGTCGGTGCTGCGCGATCGCCGTGCGGCTGGACTCAGCACCCATCCGGTGTATTGGGCATCGTTTGTCGCGGTCGGCGACTGGCATTGATTCCGGCGGCGTTCGACCATGCTCAGGGCCGTTGGGCGAAATCGAACGGCGCGATGTTCGGTTTTTCCGGCGGCGACGTTCGATCCTGGTTATGACGGCCAACAGTCTTGGCGTTTGGCAGGCGACGGCGGGTCCACTATGATCGCGGCCTCCACCAGCGAGTTGCGTCAGTTCATGGACGAATCCTCCGCGCCGAAGGTTGCGGCACCTCGGAACGACTCGCGGTCCAATGACTCGCTGTCTTCCATCGAGCTCGTGGCGCGGGCGACCAGTGGCGACGAGGACGCGCGCAATGCGCTCTGCCGCCGGTATCTGCCGCGGCTGAGACGATGGGCGCACGGGCACCTGCCGAAATGGGCCGATGGCGTGCTGTCCACCGAGGACGTGGTGCAAGAGACGCTGCTGCGTGTCTTGTCGCGGCTCGACCACTTCCAACCGACGCACGATGGCTCCTTTCACGCGTATCTGAGGGAAGCGCTCAGAAACAGGATCTTGGACGAACGGAGAAAGGCACAGCGTCGGCCGGTACCGGAGCAGTTGCCGGAGAATCAATTGAGCGGTGAGCCGTCGCCGCTGGAGGACGCCATCGGCCGGGAGGGCGTCGCGCGGTACGAACGCGCACTGGCGGCACTCAATCCGCTCGACCGGTCCACGGTGATCATGCGATTGGAATGGGGCTTCTCATACGTCGAGCTCGCCAAGGAATTGGGCCTCTCCAATCCCGATACCGCCCGAATGAGAGTGCGCCGAGCCATCGTGCGCATGGCGAAGGATTTGAGCAATGAGCAATCTCGGTGACGACCAGCCGCTCTTCGACCTGGCCGCGACGGTCGTCGACGTCAGCAAAGTCGATTGGCGTGCCGTTGAGGAAGACGTCGACAGCGACGAACTCCGGAGTCTGATGCCCGCGTTCAAGCTGCTGGCCGCCGTCGGCAACGTCGGCCGGCTGGATGAGCCGTTACCTGACGAGGCGCCGGGTGTCCTGGCGTTGAAAGCGGGTGATGAATGGGGTCGATTTCGTCTGGAGGAAGTCATCGGCCACGGTTCGTACGGGACCGTCTACCGCGCTCGAGACCCGCTGCTCGAAACCGACGTGGCGCTGAAGTTGTTCCATCGCCGCTCCGAAAACAGCGAAATCGAGGCGGAGCGCGCCCTGGACGAGGCACGGCGGCTCTCACGGATTCGGCACGAGAACGTCGTCCGCGTACTCGGTGCCGAAATACACCGCGGGCGCGTTGGTCTGTGGATGGAGCTCATCACCGGCCACAGTCTGAGCGATGTCCTGAAGTCACAGGGGCCGTGCAGCGCTGATGAAGCGCGCACGATCGGCGCCGCACTGTGTCGGGCTGTTGCGGCTGTGCATGCAGCCGGGTTCATCCACCAGGATATCAAGGCAGCGAACGTCGTCAGGGCGGAGGGTGGACGTATCGTCCTGATGGATCTCGGCGCCGGCATTCGCGTCGCTGGTGGGAGTGCGCCAGCGCGCCAGGTCATCGGCGGAACGCCGCTCTATATCGCGCCGGAAATTTTCGACGGTCACCCTCCGTCCCAATGTTCGGATGTCTACAGCCTCGGTGTCCTGCTGTTTCACCTGGTCACGAATCGCTACCCGGTCGAGGGCGCCGATCGCTTCGAGGTAGAGCGAGCCCATCGTCTTGGCCGCCGCTTGCGTCTGCGGGACGCACGGCCGGATCTCGCAGACGAATTCGTGCGAGCCATTGAACAGGCGGTCGCACCAGATCCACGGGAGCGCTACGCGACGGCAGGGGAACTGGATGCGGCGCTGGCGTCATCGGCCGGTCGCCGCAGACGCGTGCTGCCATGGGCGGCTGCTGGTGTCGTCGCGCTCATGGCGCTGGCGGCGCTGGCGCTTCGCGGATCGATCGAGTATCCCGCCGGTTGGCGTGCGAACGGCACGGTTGCAGCGGTGGTGACAGCCGCCGGCGCGCCAGCGACGCTCGTCACGCAGTCGGGTCCGTATCGCATCCGCGCGTCGTTTTATCGGCGACGTGGAACACGTGACGAGCTGTTGCGGCCGGGACAGCGGCTTGGCCTCAACGACACCGTCGCGCTGAAGGTGAGTGCGTCCGCGCCTGTTTACGTGTATGTGGTGAACCAGGACGAGCAGGGCGTCGGCTATCTTCTTTACCCACTGGCAAAAAACTTCGCCGATGTCCCGCAGTTGCCGGCGGGAGAGATGCAGTTGCCGCCGCCGAATGAGAGCGACGGGTGGGTGTTGAACAGCCGCGGTGGTCGTGAACACTTCCTCGTCGCCGTCAGCCGCAGTCGACTCAACGAGTTCGAGCTGCAGGTGCAGGGGCTTCCGCGTCCGCAGTTCAACGCTCCGACCGCACCGCTGCGTCTGTCTGACGCGGCAGTACGCGCGCTCCGGGGAGCCGGAGGCCTGGCGCCTCCGAAAGTATCCAACCCGGTGTTCGCGTTCGCCGATGCGACGCCACTCGATTCGCGTGAGGAATCAGCCAGCGGTCCGTGGATTCGCCTCATTACGTTCGACAATCCGTGAACCACGGACCGCGACGGCGTGAGGCCCTTGCGGGAGTAGCCCTACCGCGCTCGCATCGTCCGGCGGTACTCGGGATACATGGTTTGGGCGTGTCCGAGGACGGCATCGGCAGGAACACCATACATCTTCGTCAATTCCCCCACGTACGGATTCTTGCCTGGCAAGAAGTGAGGCACGTCGCCGCTCGCGCCTTCGAATCCAGGCACGCATGGAGGGCCGACGGGACGCATGATGCTGCCGTCGCGTTCGTAGCTCTTCGTTTCGATGTGCGGTTCGGAGAAATAGACCGGGTCCTCCGTGATCGCGACAATCGTGAGCAGGTCGCCGTGCGGAAGGAAATGCAGCGTGAGCGTCGCCTGATCGCTCAGCGGCACGCCGTTGCGACGCAGATACCCCGCTCGCATATGGGTCGTATAGGCGGTCAGCCGCTCACCTGCCCAGACCCGGTCGTGAACCCTTCGTGATCGTGCGGAGCATACTGGGACGGATGCGGACGTCCATCCATCCAGATGGTCATCGTGCCGCGATCCTCCCACGCCCCGACCTTCCACGCCATCGTGACTCCGGTCGCTGGATCGGTCTCCTCCCAGATCTTCAATCCGAACGGGCCGACGGCGATGTAGGGTTGCGAGTAGCCGAGACACTGCCGCTCGATCATAGAGATCTCGCCGGGCGACCATGACAGCGCCTTGGCGCGTCCTTCATCGTTGAGCGGAACGCCGGTGTAGTCGACGACACGCGGACCGCCACCGGCGCGGATCTCCTGCTCCTGCTGATTGCGCGCGGCCCACGTTCCGGCAAGATCGCTCTGCGCGAACGCCTGCGCACTCGAGCAGAACAGGCAGAGCAGCACCAGTACGGGTTTCACTATCAGCGCCTCACCACTTCGATGTACACGGCGTCGGGTCCCAGCCGCTGCCGTCAGGCTGCTTGCGGAACTGGACGCTGCGCAGCAGCGGCTGCTGCAGGTACTGTGGATCTTCGAGCCGCGTCGTGACGATCAACCATTGGTCGCCACGCGTGCCGGGGACTACGTCGAAAAACTCGGTGAGCCGCGCGTCCTCGCTGTACGGCACGCCATTTGGTCGGATGTAGCCCGTTCGCAACGCCGTGGTCACCACCTTCAGTGACGATGAGCGCGCGAACGTGCTCGGTGGCCCTGCGCCCGTGAGCGGCCGCGTCAACTGCCAATCGGCCACCGATTGGCCTTGCCAGCTGCGCGCGGGCGTCGCCGAAGCGGCAGCGGCAAACCGGAAGAGGCGCGTCTGCGTGCCCTGATCGACGTCGACGCGCAACATCGTATCGTCGGCCCATGTGATGCGCAGACGCGAGGGCATGTGCATGATGGCCGGGGCACCGTAGGCGCGGCACTCGGCGCCGCCGGCCGCGTCCCGCGATGGATCCCATGTGTCGGCGATTCTGCGAGCTGCCGGCGTCAATGGAATGCCCGTGTAATCTCCTTTCGGCGGCGTCATCATCCGGTATCGCCATTCCGTCGTGATCACCGAGACCCAGTAGCCGGTGAGGTCGACCGGCGCAGCTGCACGCGGCGTCTGAGCGTTGACTTGTACCGCGAGCAGAAGGGCGGCCGCCGTCGACAGTGACAGCCGCGTCACTTCGGTCTCGCTGGCGAAGTCTTGTAGATCGCCTCGATGAACAGGTTCGTGGTCCACTCGCCGGAGTCCGCTCCGAACGCGCGCGTGTATCCCTGCGCGGGTGCCGCCGCCTGGATTTGCGGAAGCGTCATCCCCTGTTTCATCAGATCGCGCACGCGATCGCGGATGATCACGACCATGTCGCGATAGTTGACGACATCGGGCTGGCTGTACACGCGACCATGCCCGGGCACGATATAGGTGCCGCCGCTCTTCCACACGAACGGGATGGACGGAATCGCAATCTCGATCAACCGATTCAGCGCCGCGATCTCGCCGTCGATGCTGCCGCCTCTGTTCACGTCGACCATTGGAAAACGTCTCGTATCGACGACGTCGCCCGACGCGATGACGTCCGAGCGGCGGAAGAACACGGCCATATCGCTGTCGCTGTGAGCGGCCGGCTGGTGTAGAAACTCGACGCCTTCGTCGTTGAGATACAAACCGCGGCGCGCCTGCGCGTGCGTATCGGTGGGCCATGCCGCCGCTGGGAATGCCGGCCCGTCGCCGGTGCGTCCGCTCATCCTGAAGAGCACCGTTTCATAGGCGATGATGCCCGCAGCCCCGCCGTTGGTCATCGCGACGGCGAGATTGTTACCGATTTGAAAGATCGAGCGGCCGGCCTGCGACAGCACAACGTTGCCGCCGACATGATCGGCATCGGCGCAGGTGTTGATGATGTAGCGGATGGGTCGGTCGGTGACGCGGCGAATCGCCTGCAGAATCCCGTTGGCGCCCGCCGACGCACCGGAGTCGACGACGATGACTCCGTCAGTGCCGATTTGCACGGCGACGTTGCCGCCACCGCCGGCGATCAGGTAAACGTTCGGTCGAACTTGAACGGTCTCGATCTGCGGTGGCGGCGTGTCGGCGGATCCCTGCTGGCCGACGCGCGCCGCGAGCGTCACCGAAGACAGGAGAAGAGCGAGGACGAGCCCGACCCGTATGTTTCGCACCGCCTCTGTGTCCTCGCTCTCTTCGTGTCCTTGCTTTTTCGTCTTCGTGTCCTTTGTGCTTCAGTAATCGATCTGCAGCGCGAACTTTGCCATCCGCGGCGCCAGCACGGTGCGCACCTGCTGCCACGCGGGACCGAAGCGTTGGTTGAGCGCCAGAATCGACGCGGAGTTCAGCGCATTGTGCAGCTCGAAGCGCGGCTGGATGCGGCCCTTGCCGGTGCGGAACACGCGATTGACCGCGAAGTTCAACTGCGTGATACGCCCTTCGCGGAATTGCGAGCGCGGCGTGATCAGCTCCACATTCGCGGTGCCGCGGGCGCCGGCCGCAAGACTGCGACCGAGCGACGGCAGGATCTCCGCGTTGGTAGCCACGTAGGTCGCGGTGGTGTCGATCCCTGGATTGTTCTGATAGTTGGCGCTGACCTTCAGGTCCCATGGCAGGTTGTAGGCGCCCGACAGCTTGAACTGCGTGTCGGCCGACAGCGGCGGATCGACCCGGCACACGCTCGCGGGACTCGCACGCAGACCGTCCGCGCCGAGCGGTCCAATCGCCGCCGTCGTCATCTCCGGGAGCTTGGCGAGCACCTCGCAGTTGTCGGTCACTGTCTTCCCCATCGAGACGCCGCCCGTCAGCAGTCCGCCGTTGCCGAACCTCGCGTTGAGCGTGACGTCGACGGCGTTGTGCCTGTCCAGCTGTTTGCCGTAGTGCTTCGCGTTGGTGACGATGTTGTTCTGCTGACCGAATTTGGTCGGCTTGATCGCGAGCAGACCACACACGGGTTCGCCCGCGTTGGCCAGGCGCGTGTCGTTCGGCGCGGTGATGCAGAAGGTGTCGTAGTCCTCCGGTCCGACGAGCAGGTTGTCGGTGGCGAAGAAGTTGCCGTACCAGGTGCGGAAGTACCCGATGTTGACTCCCAGCCCCGTCGTCAGCTCGTGCTGGATCGAAATGGACCCCTGCCAGCTATAGGGTCCCGCCTGCCATCCGCGCAAAATGTCGTCGGCGTAGCGCGTGACGATGCGTGGACGTCCGAAATCGACGGCCGAAGGCGGCCCAAGCTCCGATTCCTGCGGCACGTAATCGCCGTTGGCGTCGGTCCATATGCGCGTGGAGCTGATGACCATGGCGCTGACCGGATTGTTCGGGAACACGATGCCGGATGTCGTGCCGATCGGGATGTTGCTCTGGATCGGCACGAATCGGCCGATCGACGCCTTCACCGCCGTGCGTCCCGTGCCAAACAGGTCGTAGGCAACACCGAGCCGCGGGTCGACGTCCTTCCAGCTGGGAGAATTCTTCACTTCAGCGAAGTCACGCGCCGGCACCCACGGGCCTGCCGCCAGATGCTGCTCCGGAATGTAGCCGTTCACGTAATCGAGACGGAGCCCGAGATTCATCGTCAGCCGGTGCAGCGTCCACGCGTCCTGCACGAAATAGGCACCCTGCAGCACGCGCGTGCGATTGCGGTACGGCGTGGCCCAGAACGTCACCGATTCAGGGACGCGGCCGGCAAATGTGTAGCTGACGTCGTGGTTGATGAAGAAGTTGTTGTCCAGCGTGGCGCGCCGGAACTGAATACCGGCCTTCAGGTTGTGTGAGCCGGTCACGTACGAGCTGGAGGCGCGGATGTTCAGCGACGAAAAATCCTGGAAGCCGCGGGCGACGCCCTGGTTCAGCGTCTCGCCGGGCGAGCCGTACCAGTAGTTGCGCACGCGATCGAAGACCGCGATGTCGTCCGGGCTGTCATCGGGTCTTCCGTCGTTGCCGAAACGGCTGATGATGCGATCGCCGAGATAATTGGCGCCCGCTTCCAGCAGGATGCGATTGGTCAGCGGATTGGTCCACCCGCCTTGCAGCGTGTAGGTTCCCCACGGGTAACGGCGGTCGCCGGCGGCCTCCGGTGACTTGAGACCGGTCAGCACATCGCGCAGGCAGGCGCAGCTGCGCTCGTCGCGCGCGAGAAACGTGACCTTGTGCTTCTGCGCGGCCTGCACCGTGAAGCGGATGCCCGCCTCCTGGTAGTAGTTGCGATCGTAGGCGGGACGACTCAGATCCGGTTCGTAAAACAGTGTGCCGACCAGCTTGTTGTAGTAGTTGCCCGGCGCATAGCTGGACGACTCGGTATAGCGGGAGCTGGCGAAGAACCAGATCCGATCGCGAGCGATCGGTCCGCCGAGCCCGCCGCCGACATCATACAGGCGGCGCAGGTTGCCGGGGCGCGTCGCGCCGCGCGCGCGCAGATCGTTGCTGATGTTGTCGCCCTGCAGGTTGCGGTGGCCAAAGTCGGTGGCGAAGGAGCCGCTGAAGACGTTGCCGCCGTCGCGCGGCACGAAATTGGTCTGCGGGCCGTCGCCCATGGCTTCCGCGGTGAGCGTCCCGGTCAGCTGCACGGTCACTTCGTCGATCGTCGCCGGGTTGACCGCGGAGTTGAAGTTGGCGCCGCCCATCGGCAAGCCCATGAACATCCCGTCGCGCAGCTGCGTGCTTCGACCGCTGTTGTGCATGCGAAACCACTGCGTATCCTCGCCTTTGGTTCCACCGACGTCCTGCTGGGTGGGATTGAGCGGCGCGGCGCCGGGAATCAGCGCCGCGTAGATGCCGGCGTTCTTGCCGATGGGAAGTGTGCGCACCGTCTCGCGCGAGAAGACCTGTTGCTGCAGGACGCCCTGGACGTCCACGATCGGCGTGGCGGCGGTAACCGTGATGGTTTCCTCGACGGAACCGACGCCGAGCTCGGCGTTGATGTTGGCGATGAACCCGGTGGTCAGCTCGATCCCCTCGCGTCGGACCGTCTTGAATCCGGTGAGCGAGAACGTGACGGAGTAGGTGCCGGGCCGAAGGTCGATCAGGCGATAACGCCCCTCGCCATCGGTCACCGTGCTGCGCGTCCGTTCGATGAGCGCCGGGCTGGCGGCTTCGACAGTTACTCCGGGCAGCACCGCGCCCCCTTCGTCGCGAACGATACCGGCGATGCTGCCGCTCGACGCCTCCTGGGCGACACCGGCCGCAGGGACGAGCATGATGAGCATCATGGGCAGACTCGCCACCGACCATTTCATGGGCTCCTCCTGTGTGAACGCGGCGAATGCGAGGATGCCGAACCGTAAAGGTTTACAAACGGCGGGAGTCTACGCCGCGACGGGGCGGTGACGCAAGCGATCTTCCAGGTAGAAAACGATTGCGGGCGCAGGTAAGATCGCCGCGCCTCGGCGACGCGGGGATGCGTCCGGCCCTGGCGCGCGGCGTGCCGCGCACGCGAGAGAGGAGGAGTCGTCGTGAGCAACCGCCGCATGTTTCTGAAGACCCTCGCTGCCTCCGGTGCGGCCGCGCTCCTGCCGGATCCGCGCCTGTTCGGTCAGAGTGGCGTGAAGCTCGATGTCGGCGGCGGTGCCATCGATGTGCATCACCACTTCCTGCCTCCGGGTCAGTCGGCAGGGGCGAGACGGTGGAGCCCCGAGCTGTCGCTCGAACAGATGGACAAGTTCGGGATCGGCGTGGCGATTCTGTCGATGACTCAGAACGGCGACCTGCTCTACAACGGAACGGAGAACGGACGCACCGAGATCCGCAGAGGGAACGATTACGCCGCGAAGCTCGTGCAGCAGTATCCGAAACGATTCGGGCAGATGGGCGGCGTGCCGCTCCCCGATATCGACGGCACGCTCAAGGAGATCGCCTACGTCTACGACCAGCTGAAAGTCGACGCCATCGGCATCTACACCAACGACAACAAGGGGCGTTGGCTCGGCGATCCGTATTTCGAGCCGATGTGGCAGGAGCTGAACCGGCGCAAGGCGATCGTCTACATCCACCCGCTGGCGCCGCCGTGCTGCAGCAACCTGAAATACGGGCCGGCTGCCTCGATGCTCGAATATGACTTCGACGTCACCCGCGCTGTCGCCAGCATTATCGTCAACGGCGTCATGTTCCGCTTCCCCGACATCCGCTTCATCACCGTGCATTCAGGCGGTGCGGTGCCGATGCTGGTCGGTCGCATGAAGGATCGCATTCCCGCGGGCGCGGAGAAGTACCTGCCGAACGGCCTCTATGCCGAAGTCCGCAAGTGGTACTTCGACATCGCGCATGCCAGCTTCCCCTGGCCGATGGCGGCGCTCCGCGCGTTCATGCCCGAATCGCAGATCCTGTTCGGTACCGACTACTCCCCGGAGCCGATGGAGTCGACGATCAACGAGCTGCCGGGGCTGAAGCTGCCGAAAACGTTCGAGCAGATGATGCTGCGCGGCAACGCAGAACGGCTGTTCCCCCGCTTCAAGCTGACCTAAACGGAAGTTCACTTCAGTTGGTCAACCACGAAGGCCTTACAGCACTCACGAAGAACACGAAGGCGAAGAATTCTTCGTGGTCTTCGTGTTCGTCGCGGAGCGACCTTCGTGGTTCATCCTTGACTGAAGTGAGCCCGTCGACAGGCGCCGCGGCCGGTTCTGTTTTGCAGCCGGCCGTGTCTACTTCTTCAGACCGGCCGCGTGATCGCGGAACTGGTTGAACAGCGACTCGTCGCTCGGCACACAGCGATCCTCGAGAATGCCGGACCAGCCGCCGACCGACATCTTGTCCTTCGGGATCAGCGTCCACACTTTGTAGCTGCTCTTCCACGGCGTTGTGTACAGGAGCGGATCGGTGAGCGTCATCTGCACCCGCAGCCGGTTCGGGCTCGGACGTTCCCACCGTTCTTCGAGCACCGCCTTCTCGCTGATCGGATAGCCGTACTGATCCAGCCACTGGCGGTCGTCGAAGCCGGTTGACGTCACGACGAGCGTGTCCCCTTCCCAGTGCGCGGTCGAATAGCCGTTGTATCGCGGCAGATAGTCGTCGACGTTGGGAAGCTTGCGTCCGTCGAGCCAGATCTCGCGATTGTCCCACGTCCACTCGAACCGCTGGATGATGCGATCGTTTGCCTGCGTATGCGCCATCTCCATCGTGGCGCCGCCGCCGGAGAACGTGATCAATCGCGCCAGTCCCAGCGGCTCGCAACGTCCTTCCGGATCGTTGCCAAAGGCCGGTAGCACCGCGCGCCGCATCCCGATGTCGAGGTCGGTGCGCCGCTTCGCGTCTTCACTATCGAGCTCGATGCCGCGGCCGGGTTTGTTGGCCTGCAACCGCTTCTCGCCCTCGGGCGTGCGTGGCGGCGGCGTGCCGTGATACCCGTATCCTGGCCACGGTCCAGGGTCTCCGCATTCAGGGCACGCGGCCAGACCGTACGCCTGCGGATTTCGCGCCCACAGGCCGTTGAAATCCCGCTTGCTGTACCGACGCGTATCGGTGTCGGACGATTTGAGCGCGTCTTCCGGATTCCCGCGCCCCACCCGGCCCAACAGCCCGCCAGCCTGCCCTTGCGCCCGGGTGCTCTGGACGACCAGTGTCACAACCGCGATCGTCAGCAGCGCTCCGGTCGCGACGCGCGCTCCCATCATCATCACACGCCTGCTGTTCATCATCGCCGTACCCTTCATCGTTCACTGGGCCGTTGGCTGACCGGGCAGCTTGTCCTTGCCCGACGGCTGCAGACCGCCGGGAACGCCGTCGAGATCGACCGCTTTCACGTCGCTGCGGTCACCGACAATCTGCTCGCCCGCTTCGTTTTCGATCTTCATGACGATGCCGCTCACGCCGCCCGCGCGGGAAGTTCCGACATACAGCTTGACGCGGGTGCCGGGCTTCAACGCCTCGACGCTGCGCGCTCTCGTCCACCCGGCGCGAACGAGCACCGACGGATTGGTGAGCAGTTCGGCAACCCAATGCTCGACCTGTCCCTCTTTGGTGGTGCGGTCGAACGTCATCGATGGATGAGGATTCTGATAATTGAATGACGTGACCGTGGCCCACGTGGACCACAGGTGTGAGGTGTCATAGGAGATCGCGCTGCCATGGTGTGCCGACACCAGCGCCGGAGCGAACAGGAGGGCGACAGCGGCGATCAGATTGAATTTCAGTTTGCTTTTCATGTGCGTCTCCAACAGCCATCGGGATCGTCGCGCCTTCATCAGTAATCCACTAGTCCGAGAGCTCGCCAGCGTCGAGACCACGGAGTTCGACAACACGGAGCTCAACGAGCAAATTCATGAGGTAGACATTCGCTTCGACATCTCAAGTGACCGGTGTCAGTGGGTCGACGACGCTGCGATCGGGATCGATCAGGAACAGCCAGATGAGAGCACCCAGCAGCATGACCGCGGCGCTGACCAGAAACGGCGCCACCCAGTAACCCGCGCCGAACAACGCGCCATAGACGATTGCGGTGAACGAGGCGGCGAGCGCGCCGGCCATATTCATCACGCCGGTCACCGTGCCGCTGAAGCGGCCGCCGACGTCCATCGGCACGGCCCACGCGGGGCCGATCACCCACTCGAGAAAAAAGAACGAGGCCGCGAGACAGAGGATCGACGTTGTCGCATCGCTCACCATCGCCGCCGGGATCACGAATACGCCGGCGAGGACAAATCCTGGCGCCGCCACGCCGCGCCTCGCCAGCTTCGCCTTGCGTGTGCGCTTGAGAATACTGTCAGACAGCCAGCCACCGACGACATCGCCCAGCATTCCCGCAAGGAGCGGAATGGATCCCCACAGCCCGAGCGCCGCGACCGACAGGCCGCGATGCTCCCGCAGATAGGTCGGGTACCACGTGAGATAGAAATTCGTCCCGAAGAAGAAGCAGCAGTAGCCGAGGGCAATCCACCGCATGTTGGGCGACGTCAGGATGCGGCGCCACGGCGTGGCCTGTCGCTCCAGCGTCAGCGTTTTGATCCTGCCGTTCGGTTCGATGCCGCGAATCCGGGCCAGCTCGCCGCGATTGACGCGCGGATGGTCCTCGGGCCGTTCCCGATACAACCACCAGAAGGCCAGCACCCACAGGAAACCGATCGCGCCGAAGACGAAGAACATCGTGCGCCAGCCGTAGGCGACCATCAGGCTGCCCGCGGTCAGCGGTGTAATCGCCACCGCAAAGCGGCTGAAGAAGTGGGTGACACCTTGAATGCGGCCGCGCTCGGATGCGGCGAACCACAACTGCATGCCGCGGCTGGCAACGGGGAACGCGCCGGCCTCGCCGATGCCGAGAAGAAAGCGCGCTGTGAAGAGCGAGCCCAGACCGACTGCGGCGCCCGTCATCAGCGCCGAGGCGGACGTCCAGGTAATGAGCACCAGGAGGACGATGCGCGGCCCGAATCGATCGCCGAGCCACCCGACCGGAATTTGCCCGATCGCGTACGCCCAGGTGAACGCCGCGAGCACCAGACCCATCTGTGACAGGTTGAGGCCGAAGGTCTGACGGATTTCAGGCTGCGCGACGGAGATGATGCCCCGATCCAGGTAGCAGATCAGGTACATCACGCTGAAGAGCGCGAGGACCCACCATCGGGTACGCGTTGGCGCAGCGTCGCGAATCGTGCCCTCGGCCCGGGCGTCACGTGAGACGGTAGTGCTCGTGGCCATTGGTCAGGAATCAGGTATCCCAGCCCTGAATCCTGATACCAGATTCCTGATTCCTGACACGGTTCATGCCGTCGTGGGAGTGAGCTGTGCCGGGTCGGTGACGACGATGTTCACGGGCTGATTCGTTTCGACGGACAGGTCTGCCGCCTGATACAGCTGCATGACCATGCGCGCGTGCTCCGCCGTCACCAGCGGCTGCTTGGCGGTGGCGACGCACTCGACGAAGTGCAGCGTCTCGGCTTCCATCGGCCCGGCGTAGACGTGATCGACCTTCTCGCCTGGCATCGTCGACAACGGAAAGCGGATGCCGTCCTTCAACGTGGAGACGTAGACGTCGCGGTGCGTGTCGTCCACCATGATCGCCCCCTCGCTGCCGACGAACTCGATCCACGTGGAGGAGAAATTCGGATATCCGGGCGGCAGGACCCAGCCGCCGCCGATCGTGAAGACGGTGCCATCGTCCATGGTGACGATCATCCACACGCAATCAGGGGCGTCGTACTGCGCCTTCATGATCTTGGCGGCTTCCTGCGCGTAGACGCGGATCGGCTTGCGCGGCGCGAGGCACCACAGGACGAAGTCGATATCGTGCGTCGATTCCATGGCCGCCGGCGACAGCTTGACGCGGCCGCTGATCTTCTTTCCGAGATTGCGCGTGATGTGGCGGCTGACGAGCGCGCTCACCGGTTCGCCGATCGTGCCGTCGGTCAACGATCGCTTCACATAGGCGAACTTCGGGTTGAATCGCTGCGAGTAGCCAATCGTGAACACCAGATTGCGCTCGCGCGCAAGGGCGATGAGCTCGTCGGCTTCCGACAGCTCCAGGGCAATCGGCTTCTCGAGGAACACGTGCTTGCCGGCGAGCATCGATTCCTTGGCGATCGGGTAGTGCGTCGGTTCGGGAGTCGTCGAGATCATCACGGCGTCGATCGACGGGTTCTCGACAATCCTGCGGTAGTCCGTTGTCGCGGTGACGGGACGGGTCAGCGCCGCCACTTCGGCCAGCCGCTGGTCCCGGATCTCGGCGATGTGGAGGTCGCGCACCCACGGGCTTGCCGCACACGCCGCCGCGCGGATGCCGCCGCACCAGCCGGTCCCGATGACTCCAACGTTGATTTGCTTCATCTACCGAGCCCCCGAGTCAAAGTCATAAGTCACAAGTAGGAAGTAAAAAGTCAGGCCTTCCTAGTTAAAAAAAGGCGATCGCGCGCCCCGCGCAGGCGACGCCGAACCAGAGCACGAGCGTCGACAGTCCGGTCAATCGCTGCACGGCCGGAGAAACGCGTCCGGCCGGCGCGCTGGCGATTGCTCGATGCACGGTGAACTGGAACAGCACGGCAACTGCCAGCAGCACCATTTTCAATCGGAACCAGAACCCGGCGTAATAGGCTTCTGCGCCGCCAATGAAAATCAGCAGCCCGCTGCCGGCCATCAGCAGCAGGCCGATCAGCAGCACCGGCTGCACTTCGCGGCGTATCTGCGCGGTCGGCTTCGCCGGTTGAAACAGGCCAAGGAGATTGAGACTCGCCAGCAGCACGGATCCGAGCAGAAGCGTCAACCCGAACAGGTGCACGGTCAGCAGCCCCGCGATCCGCCATGTCGATTGTCCAAGCCACAACGCGAATCGCGTGTTGCCGATCGTCGACACGTACGGCTGTAGCGTCTCCCACCCCATAGGCCGGTCTGCCAGAACGCGGGTCACCGCGCCGGCACGGCCGGCTTACCGGTGCCCGCCGGATCGCGGACGGTGCGATTGAAATCGAACTCATCGACCGGCGCGCAGATATCCTCCAGCAGGCCCGCCCACCCTTCCGGCGTCTTGATGAAATCCTTCGGCAGCAGGTGGAAACGCTTCGTCTCGCTCTTCCACGGCTTCGCGTAGTACTTCGGATCGGTGATCGTCATGTTCAACTCGATCGTGTCGGCGGAAATCCGCCGATATCGCTCCTCGAGACGCATGGCATCGCTGTGCGGATACCCGAAGTAATCGACCCACGTGCGATCGTCGTGGCCCACGGATTCGACGACCAGCGTGTCGCCTTCCCAGCGGCCGACCGAGTAGCCCCACCACCGGGGCAGATCGACAGGCAGCGTCGGCACCTTGCGGCCGTCCATCCAGATGGTCCGCAGTTCGTAATGCCACTCGAAGTGCTGCAGGATGCGATCCGGCAACTGGTGGAATTCGACCGGATCCGGATAGAGGAGCGCCCTCGGTACGCCCTGCGGATTGCAGGTCCCGTACAGGTCGTTGCCGAGCGCGGGTGGCTGCGCTCGACGCCGCCCGATGTGTTCTTCCGGATGCGCCTTCGCATCGTCGCTGTCCTTGGCGCGTCCGTAGGACGGAATGTTCTTCTCGAAGGCGGCCTGCCCTGCGGGGGTGAACATCGGCCATTCGGCGCTGTAGCCACGGTCGCCGCAGTCACGGCAGGTGCCCCCGCCGCCGAACCCGCCTCCGTTGCGGCTCCAGATGCCACCAAGTTCACGCGCGTTGAACGGCGTGTTCGCGGGGAGCCGCGGGACTCCACCGTCAGCGGGCGGTCCACCCTGGCGCCCCGCACCGGCGGGGGGCTGCTGACCGGCCACCAATGTGGAGAGCGCGAGCACGATCGCCGCGCCCGTTGCGATGAGAAAGCGGCGCTGCATCTGATCCTCCGAAATCACGGCGTCAGTTCAATCCCCCGCGACCGCTGCCACCCTGACGGCCGGCATCAGGGTCCCCTTGACGCCCGCCAGGTCCGCCGCCGCCGGTCACCAGCTCCTCGCCCTTCATGTTGGTGACGCGGAGACAGAGTCCCACAACGCCACCAGCTTTCGACGGCGCGATGGTGACCATGACGGGCGTGCCAGGCTGCATCACCTCGAGCGACTTCTGCCGGCTCCATCCGTTGCGAATGAGCTGCGCCGGGTTCGGCAGCAGTTCGAGGGTCCAGCTCTGTGTGCTTCCTTTGTCGTCCTTGAAGTCGACGAAGAGCTCGGGATGTGGATTGCGGTACTCGAAGCGAGTGACGGTCGCCTGCGTGGTGAACTGCTTCGCGCGGTCGTACGAGATGTTGGTGCCATGATGTGCCGCGAGGGGTGCAGCAGCGGCCAGCAGCACGAGCGCGATCGAGGAGGCCGTGCGTGTGGTCATAGATCACTCCCGAGCAGGGCGCCCGTCATCGAGGTGTGGGACTGCTCCATGTCAGAGGTTTCCCCTGTAATTAAACGTTTACACATTATACGTGCGACCCCGTTGCGTTCGACCCGTGCGTGTGCGTGACACGCGTCAGAACGCGTACTTCACCGCGAACTGCCAGATACGCGGCGTCGAGCCGGCAGCGAGCGACGTGATGCGCCCGAACGTGGCCGGGTTGTTCAGGGTCGCCTGTGGATTCCCCCTGTTGAAGTGATTCGCCAGGTTGATCGCTTCGGCGCGAAGCTCGAGCCGGTTCCCCCGACCGAAATTGAACGCGCGCACGAACGACTGATCCCACTGCCAGAAGCCCGGACCACGAAGCATGTTGAACGGTGCGTCACCGAGCGTGCCGGGCGCGGGCTGACTGAACGCCGCGATGTTGAAGTAGTTCGTCACCGAATCGCGGTCGGCGTACGGATTGACTCCCGACACCAGATTCGGTCGCTGCGTTGGCGCGTTGTCGGTGAACCCGTTGAGCGCGGGATCGCCGCCGGCCAGGACGTTCACCGGGCCGCCGCTCCGTACCTGCAGCACTGTGGACGCGGTCCAATTCGACGCGAGCGTGCCAAGCACACCGTCGAAGTCCGGCGTGTGGAACACTGACGTCAGGTTGAACAGATGGCGGCGATCGGCGGTGCATGGCCCCTCGTCGAGGGCGATGTCACTCGGCCCGTTGTTCTGGAAGGGTTGGTGGATGTAGTTCGCCCCGACATTGACCACCAGCCCGCTGGGCGAGATGCCTTCGCATTTCGACAGCGTGTAGTTCGCGTTCAGGTTGAGATATCGGCCGGCGTCCAGCCGCGTGTTGAGGAGCATCCCGTTGTAGTGCGAATAGCCTTTGTCGGTGTACTGCGTGACGTAGCCAAGCGCCACACCGCGATTGGCGAGGTTGAGGGCGCGCCGCTGGTCACGATTGGCGGCAGTGGTGCAGACGGGATACACGCGATCGGCGCCAATCGTCGCGTCGTACAACGTACACGGCTGGAACCCCAGGTTGAGCGCGGGGTTCTGCTCTTCGGGGACGATCAGATTGACGATCTTCGTCCCGACGTAGGTTGCCGAGGCGAACCAGCGCGGCGTGATCTGATGCTGCACGCTGGCATCCCATGAATACTGCGTCGTCGGCTCGAGATCGGCCGGCAACGGCAGAAACGAGCTATAGACGGGAAAGGCCGGATTGTTCGGATTGTACTGGTACGGAAACGGATTGCCTCCCGGGTATGTCGCATACGGATTGTCGAGGCTCGCACCCGGTGGCAGGTTGACCGTCAGGCGGAAGGGCGAGACCGACGACGTGTTGAGGTGGATCTGGTGGTGGATGTAATCGTGACCCATGCCGGCGCCGGCGCGCACGGCGGTGGCTCCGTCGCCCCTCACGTCCCATGCGAAGCCGACGCGCGGATCCCATTCGTTGAAGTGTGACTTCACCCCCGACTTGCCTTCGAACCCCGCGTCACCGGGATAGCTGAATCCCGGAGGTGCGTTCTTCACGACCGTGCTGCGGATTCCCTTGTTGAACGCGTCCACGTTGAAGTTGTAGACGTCGCCCTCGAAGAAATCGAGCGGCAGAAACGGGTTCCACACCACGCCGTAGTTCAGCGTGACACGATTGAGCTTCCACGTATCCTGCAGGTACGCACCGGCGACCGGCTGCGTCACTTTCACGGGGTTTTCACTGGCCTGCCGATGGAAGCCGACGCGCCCCGCGAAGAAGTCGGCCATCGCGTTCGTGGTGAATTGGCCCGTGAAGGTATAGCTGCCGACCGACCACGCATTGGCGACCGAGTCCGACTTGGTCCACAGATAGTGACCGCCGAAGCCGAACTGGTGCGATCCGGTCACCCATGTGAAGTCGTCGCTGGCCCCGGCGTTCTGGATCTTCGTGTAGAGATTCGAGGTGAAGGATCCGTTGCCGACGTTGAACGCGTTGTTCACGACGAGGCGCAGGTACCCTGGAACATACGTGTAGGCGTTGATCCCGACGTCCTGCGGACTGAAGAATTTCGGCCCCGGTTTATTGGCGTAGACGTCGTTGCCGAGCACGCGGAACGAGTTCACCTTCGTTGAGCTGAGCACCCAGGTGTGGCCGACGGTGATGTTGTGAGCGCGATCGTCGTTGCCCGGGGCGTTGGTCACCAGGATGTTGTTGTCCGCGGCCTCGAACGGAATGGTGCGGTCGTCGGTCGTCAGCATGTAGCGGACGATGAACGACTGCTTCTGGCCGGCCTGATAGTCGACGCGAACAGGGATCTGCGCTTCGTTCTGGTGGACCGGGGTCCCCCAGAACACCTTCCCGCATTCATCGATTGGCTTGGGAAGCCGACGCGAAATCGCGAGCGCGGGCGGACTGATCTGACTCGCATCGATCCGGTTGTTGACAAACGGCGCCAGCAGCGTGAGCTGCCGGCCGTTGTTGCAGGCCGGCGACGCAAACGTGGAGAAGTCGCCGGTGAGCATCGCCGCCGTCGGAACAAAGGCGGTCTGATCGAGCGGGTTCTGCCGCGTCGTCGTGGTCTGCAGGCCGATGAAGTAGAACAGTTTGTCTTTGCGGATGGGGCCACCGAGCGTGCCGCCGAACTGATTGCGTTTCAAACCGTCTTTGCGGTGCGACAGGAAGTCCGGCTTGTTGAACCGGCTGTCACGCACGAACTCGAACGCGTTGCCATGCGCACTGTTGGTCCCTGACTTGGTGACGGCGCTCACCGACGCACCGGCGCGAATGGTGCCGCCGGCCTCCTGTGCGCCGGTGGTGAGCCTGAATTCCTGCAGCGCGTCGGGAAACGGCAGGTGCATGCCCCCGCCGTCGAAGTTGTTCAGGTGGGGCGCGCCGTCGAGCGAATACGACACGCCGAAATCGTTCCCGCCGGCGACGGAAATGCGCACGCCGGTATTCATGGTGAAGGCCGGCGAGCTTCCTGTCTGCACGGCGAGCCCCGATAAGGTAATGAGCTGCGTCACCTGTCGCGCGTTGAGCGGCAGTTCGACAATGCGCTGACTTTCGACGACGGTGCCGACGCCAGTCGTGCGCGTATCCACCAGCGACGTCACACCGGTGACCTGCACCTGCTCCGCGATCTCTCCCACCGCAAGCACCGGATTGACGACGGGATTGCTGTTGACCTGCAGGACGATGCCCGTCTGCGCGAAGCTGCGGAACCCGGTCAACGCGGCTTCGAGCCGATAGGGGCCGAGCGGCAGGTTCGGCAGGGAAAACGACCCGGTCTCGTTGGAGACGGCGGTGCGGACGAGGCCGGTTTCAGTTTGCGTGACGGTGATGGTCACGCCGGGCAGGACGCCGCCGCTCTCATCGCGGACGGTGCCGCTGATGCTGGCGGTCGCCTGCGCCCACGCCGATGTGCAGCCGAGGATCACGACCAAAGCGGCCACCGACAAACAACGCGCGGTGCGGTACATGTTCCGAGCCTCCACTTCTGCCCGAGGGGACGAGTCTGTCGGGTGCGGCCTGCGCCGCGGCGACGACGCCCTCGACGCCTGTTTCCTGAAAACGTTTGCAGAGAACGCGGATTCTACAGCGGTCGTCAAGACCGTGCAAGCGTTTGCATCGGAACGGGCGGCGTCGATCGCCCGTGTCGGGCCGCGCCTATAATGCTGGACCGCGTATGTTGCTGCTCGAGTGGTGCCAGTGGCTGCAGGACAGTCCGCTCGGCATCGCCCTCAGTTCATCGGCCTACTGGTATCCGGCGATCGAGAGCAGCCACGTGCTCGGGCTCGCGCTCTCGGTCGGCACCGTCCTGTGGTTCGACCTGCGGTTGCTCGGGATCGCGATGCGCCGCGATCCCGTCTCCTACGTGTTTCGACAAGTCCGGCCCTGGATGTCGATCGGGTTCCTGATCATGATCACGTCAGGATCGCTCCTCTTTGTCGCGCGAGCGGTCGAGGCCTACGCGAGCCCGTACTTTCGCATCAAGGCGGGCCTGCTGGTGCTCGGCGCACTCAACGTCGCGATCTTCCACGCCACGATCGACCGGCAGCGCGAGCAGTGGGACGCGGCGGCGACACCACCCTTCCGCGCCCGGATGGCGGGACTGCTGTCGCTGATCCTGTGGTTCGGCATCATTGCCGCCGGCCGCATCATGGCCTACAACCTGTGACGCCGTATTTCATTGCCCTCGTTCGCATCGTCGCCGGGTTGTTGTTCCTGCAACACGGGCTGGAGAAGCTGTTTGGTTTCGCCGGGGCACGGCCGGAACCGACGCTGTGGGGCATTCGCGGGGTTGGCGGAATTCTGGAAACAGTCGGGGGACCCTTGCTGGCGGTGGGCCTGTTCACGCGTGCCGCTGCGTTCATTCTGAGCGGCGAGATGGCGGTCGCCTACTTTCGAGCCTGGGCGCCCCGCGGATTCTTTCCAATCGCCAACGGCGGCGAAGAGGCGACACTGAACTCGTTCATCTTCCTCTGGCTCGTCGCTGCCGGCGCTGGCGCATGGAGCGTCGATGCGCTGATCGAACGCCGGCGTTCTCGGCGTCCGTTCAGGCGAAGAATCGCGTCGTGGGAGCCGCATGTCCGGGCGCTCCTCCGCGTCGTCGTCGGATTTCTGATGACGCTGCACGGCTGTCGGAAGCTGTTCGGCTTGTTCGTGTCGATCGCGGGGCGACGCAACGCACCGCCGCTGGCGCTCGATTCGCTGCCGACGTGGACGGGCTGGCTCGAGCTGGCCGGCGGCGTGTTGGTGATGCTCGGGTTATTCATGCGCCCGACCGCTCTCGTGTTGTCGGTCGAAGGGTTGCTCGCTTACGTACTCATTGCCGCGCCACGAACGACATCGCCGATCCGCAACGGCGGGATCGAGGCGCTGCTCTATTTCGTCGTGTTCCTCTACTTCGCCGTCGCGGGTGCCGGCCCGTGGGGCCTCGATGCCCGTCGGCGGAGTGATGTAATCGTTTGATTCCGTGCGATCTCATTGACAGGAGCGCGGTCGCGTGGCATACATTCGCCGCATGCGTGTGTCCCGCTACTCTCGACCTTTGGCCGCTCTCGTCGTACTCGCCCTCCTGTGTGGCGCCGCCGCGCGCGCCTCCGCGCAGGGCGCATGGAAGGACGTCGCCGCGTTTCCCGATCCCCGCGAAGAAGTGCTTGGCGCCGCGGCCGGCGGCAGGCTGTACGTGTTCGCCGGGCTGATCCCCCGGTGGCGTCCTGCCGGCATCGTGTTCGAGTACGACCCGGCTACAGACAAGTGGACGAAGAAGCAGCCGATGGCGCAACCGTCGCACCACGTCGCGTTCACGACCTGGAACGACAAGATCTACGCGTTTGGCGGGTTCGTGTATCCGACGTCAGGTCCGGCGGCGTGGGTGCCGATCGATAACGCGTGGGAATACGACCCGAAGCTCGATTCGTGGAAGGCGCTCGCACCGATGCCGATCAAGCGCGGCGCCGCGGTTGCCGCCACGGTTGGCGACAAGATGTATGTCATCGGCGGCGTGACAACGCAGCCGTGGGCGAAGGAGAGCTACCTCGATTTCACGACGCCGCAGCGTGGGCTCGGAACGGTGCAGGAATACGATCCGAAGACCAACACGTGGCGCGAAAAAACGCCGATGCCCACGCCGCGCAATCACGCGGCCATCGGTGCGGTCAACGGAAAGATCTACGTGATCGGCGGCCGTGTCGGCGCGGCGTTCATCTCGCTCGCGTCCGATACGTCGCTCGTCGAAGTCTACGATCCGGCGACCGACACCTGGGGAACGCCGGGCGCGCGAATGCCGACTACGCGCAGCGCGCTTGCCTACGGCGTCTACAACAACCGCATCTACGTCGCCGGCGGCGAGTACCAGGACCCGATCCAGCAGACGACGTTCCGAACCTTCGAAGCGTATGACCCGGCCACGAACAGCTGGAGCGTGCTGCCACCCATGGCGATCGCTCGTCACGGCATCGCCGCCGCTGTTGTCGGCAACAAGTTCTACGCCGTCAGCGGCGACGTGCAGTCATCGGGAACCGGCGTCGAGGTATCGACCAACGTCGTGTCGTCATTCGAGTTTGCGAAATAGACGGAGAAGCAGGTTGGGCAGTTAGGCAGTTAGGTAGGTGGGACTTGGGATTTGGGGTTTGGGATTTGGGATTTGTGGAGCAAGCCATGCGCAATCATCGAAGTCTCCTGGCATTGATCGCCGCGATCGCTGCCGCCGGAACACTGGTCGGCGCACAAGGCGGTCAGACGCCGGTGAAACCTGATTCACCCAACGTGACCCGTCATCTCGAGGCGGCGCGCACCGCCGCGGGAACCGAATGGACGCAGGCGTACGACTTCATCTGCGCGCCCAATCAGACGCGTGCCAATCGGCCTGATGATCCGGAGTTCGAGCCGACGAAGTTATTCGACAACCTGTATGCGATCGGCCGCATCGGCACAACGGTCTACGCGATCACCACGTCGGACGGCATCATCCTCATCGACTCGGGCTATGCCGATCAGCTCGACACCGTGCTGCTCCCCGGTCTGCGCAAGGTCGGACTCGATCCGGCGCGCGTGAAGTACGTGCTGCTGGGACATGGACATGGGGATCATTTCGGCGGTGCCGGCTACTTCCAGGATCGCGGCGCGCACGTCGTGTTGTCCGCCGCCGATTGGGATCTGATCGAGAATCCACCGGCGCCGCGCGCCGGGGCCGCCGGTGGCGGTGCCCCCGGGGGCGGCGCCGCGCCTGCCGCGGCGGCCGCGCAGCCCAAACCACCCAGGCGCGACATGGTGGCGGTCGAGGGACAGCCGATTGCGCTCGGCGACATGAAAGTGACGCCGGTGTCGATTCCAGGGCACACGCCAGGATCGCTTGGTTACGTCTTCCCGGTGCGCGAAGGGCGCATGACACATATCGCCGCGCTGTTCGGCGGATCGATTCTCACTCCGGGCCGGATTTCAGACGAGGGATTGCAGCAGTACGTGAAATCGGTCGAGCATTTCGCCGATGTAACGCGACGGATGAACGCCGACGTCGAAATCCAGAATCACCCGCTCTATGACGGCTTCGACATGCGTCTGCAGGCGCTGAAGGTTCGACGACCGGGCCAGCCCAACCCGTTCGTCGTCGGTAAAGAGTCGTATCAGCGCTTCCTCACGGTCATGCGCGAGTGCATCTACGCACAGTTGGAGCGGCGGAAAACGTAGCGTCACTCGGTCGCTGATGCCGCGGTTCGCTTCAGTTGAGTACGAACACCAAGGTCGCTTCGCGACAAACACGAAGATCACGAAGAATCTCTTTCAATTCTTCGTCTTCGTGTTCTTCGTGAATGCCGTCAGGGCTTCGTGGTTGATCAACTGAAGTGAATTTCGGTGTCGCTTGCTGGGCCAGCTACTTACCACCGGCTCGGCGGCGCCGTGCTCGATCGGACGACGAGCGTATGCGGAAGACGGACGCACTCGGGCGGTTTCTCGTCGCCGTGGAGGATCCCCAGCAGCACGCGCACCGCGTACTCGCCCATCTCCCGCATCGGCTGAGCGACCGTGGTCAACGGCGGGTCGGCGAAGCGGGCGTATCTGATGTCGTCGACGCCGACGATCGACAGATCGTCCGGCACGCGGACTTTGCGGCGTCGGGCGGTGTGCAGAACGCCCATCGCCATCTCGTCGTTGAAGCAGAAGATCGCCGTCGGCGGATCGGCGCGCCCGAGCAGGCGTTCGCCGGCGACTACGCCCGAGTCGATCGAGAAGTCGCCATGCATGACGATCGTGTCCTTCTCGGCTTTCTCCTTCTTCGCGCGCGCCGTGGCGCCACGCAGCCGCTCGGCGCTGACGAAGCTCAAAGGGGGTCCGGTGACGAGGCCGATCTTGCGGTGCCCGAGGCGATACAGGTGGTCCATCGCGTCAACACCAGCGGCGGCGTTGTCGATCTGGATGCTCGGGATGCCGAGCTGCGGTTCGAAGCCAAGCGCGTTGACGACGGGCGCGCGGCCGTTTGTCTTCGCCCGCACCATCGTCTCGACGCCTTTCGACAGCTTGCGGCCGAGAAAAATCAGACCATCGGCTTGTTTCTCGAAGAGCATCGCCGCATAGCGCTCTTCGCGTCCCTGGTCGTAATGCGTGTCGCCGAGAAGGACGGAATAGCCCTCGCGATTGGCCGATTCCTCGATGCCCTGGAGAATCAGCGAGAACAACGGCCGCGAGATATCCGGCACCGTCACCAGCAGCTTGCGGCTGCGCAGCATGCGCAGGTTTTTCGCCGCCGCGTTGGGCGCGTAGCGCAGGCGCTCGACGGCCGCCATCACCTTGCGCCGGGTGTCGGGGGCCACCATCGACGGATTGCTCAGCACGCGCGAGACGGTCGCCGTCGACACGCCTGCCCGCCTGGCGACTTCGAAGATGGTGGCCACGGAGGCTTGATCATAGCTTGTCCCGCCGCAGGCTCGTCCCGGAGCTCGCTTCGGTTGAGTACGAACGACGAAGGTCGCTTCGCGACCAACGCACGACCAGCACGAAGAATGCGTCGTCTTCGTGTTTGCGTCGACGGTCGCGGCGGGCGTATAGTTACCGCTCCCCGTAAACGTTTTCAGAACCGATTTCCGCGTCGACCCACGGAGACTTGTCGATGACGCACACAGGTGCCCGCCGCTATCTGATCGTGGCCATGGCCGTTGTCGTCGCTGCCACCGTTCACGCGCAGCGTGGCGCGCCGGCCGGGCCGGGCGGTCGCGGCGGCGGCCGCCAGGACGGACCGCCGCCCACGCCCCGTGCCGCCGCACTCGCCGATTTGACCGGATATTGGGTGTCGCTGATCACGGAGGACTGGCGCTATCGCCAGTTCACGCCGCCAAAGGGTGATTACACCTCCGTGCCGCTCAATCCGGCAGGGCGCAACGTCGCGGATGCCTGGGATGCCGCGAAAGACGAAGCGGCCGGCGAGCAGTGCAAGGCCTACGGCGCCGCCGGCCTCATGCGGATGCCGACGCGTCTGCACATCACCTGGCAGGACGATTCGACGCTGAAGCTGGAAGCGGATGCAGGCAGGCAGATACGCGTCTTGTACTTTGGCGAGCCGAAGAGTCAGGGCGGTGACTGGCAGGGTGTATCAACGGCCGCTTGGGATTACCCGCGACCGCTGTTTCCGCCAGCCTTCGGCCGCGGACCGACCGGACCTCCGCCCGGAGGATCGCTGAAGGTGGTGACCACGAAGATGAAGCCCGGATACTTGCGCAAGAACGGCGTCCCCTACAGCGCGGCAACGGTCATGACCGAATACTTCGATCGGCTCGACGTTCCAGGCGGCGATTCGCTGCTCGTCGTGTCGACGGAGATTGTCGATCCGGAGTACCTGGCGAACCCGTGGTGGACGAGCACGCATTTCAAGCGGCAGGCCGATGCCTCCGGGTGGAATCCCACACCGTGCGCGGCGGGTTGAAGGAGAGTTCATCATGACGCATCGCGCGTTCGTCTTCCTGTTCCTTGCCGCGCTTGGTGGGTCGCTCCTCGCGCAGGCGCCAGCCACCGGGCCCGCTAATCCGCCGCCTGCCCCGGCCGTCGATCTCACCGGCTACTGGACACCGCCGATGCACGAAGACGCGATGGAGCGTGGCGCGGGGTCGGAGATCGCCGACTACGGCGGCTTCGCCTTGAACGAAGCGGGCCGGCTGTGGGCGCTCTCCTACGATCCGTCGCGCGTCACGCTGCGTCATCACCAGTGCGACGCCTACGTCACCGCCTACCAGATGCGCGCGGTCGGCAACTTCCGTATCTGGGAAGAGCGCGATCCCCATAACCAGCGCCTCGTGGCGATCCACGTCTGGGGACAGACGACCGAAGGTCATCGAACGATCTGGATGGACGGCCGGCCGCACCCGCCGGCATGGGCGCCGCACACCTTCCGCGGCTTTTCGACCGGCCGCTTCGTCGGCAACGCCCTCGTCGTCTCGACCACCCATATCAAGCAGGGATGGTTGCGACGGAACGGAACGCCGGAGAGCGATCAGGCGACCCTGACCGACTTCTTCGTACGTCATGGCGATCACCTGACGAACATTACGATCGTCAACGATCCGGTCTTTCTCACCGAGCCGCAGGTGCGGAGCAACGATTACGCCCGGACCCCCGTCGATCACCAAGCCTGGCTGTATGCCTGTGATGACGGCGAACAGATTCTCGATCGGCCTCCCGATTTCGTTCCTCACTATCTGTTTGGCAAACAGCCCTACGCGAAGGAATTCGCGCAGAAGTACAAGATCCCACTGGCGGCCAGCGTGAGCGGTGCGCCGTCGATGTATCCCGGGTTTGCGGCGAGTCTGCGCAACACGACCGACGCTGCGGCCGACGCGCTGTTTGCCCCAGTCGCCGGCAAACCCAACGAGACGAGCAAGGCGGTCGATCCTGAACCGCGTGACGCCGACATCCACGTGTTGCCGATTCGCGACAACACGTTCATGCTCGTCGGCGACAACGGCAACATCGTGGTGCAGACCGGGGACCAGGGCGTGTTCGTCGTGGATACCGGCGAAGGCAAACTGGTCGACAAGGTCATCGCCGCGATTCGTCGGCTGTCCCCGAAACCAATTCAGTTCATCGCCAACACCAGTGCCCATCCCGAGCACGTCGGCGGCAACGCCAAAATCAGCGCCGCCGGCGCCGACCTGAGCCTGCCCGGCTCGTTCTTCCAGGGCCAGGGAGGGTCGCTCGGTACCCTGACCGGGTTCTTCAGCCAGATCGGATCGACGGCGACGATGATCGCGCACAACAACGTCGCTGTTCGCTTGCAGGCCGCCAACGCGGCCGCCGAGGCGATTCCGCCGGATACGTTCCTCGAGGATCGGCGCCGCAAGTTCTACAACGGCGAGGCGGTCGAGATGTTCTACGAGCCGAACGCGTCTACCGACGGCGACAGCATCGTGCATTTCCGCAAGGCGGATGTGATTGTCGCGGGTGATGTGTTCACCACCACCCAGTATCCGTTCATCGACGTCAAGAATGGCGGCACGCTGCAAGGCGAGATCAAGGCGCTGAACGACATCCTGAATCGGACCGTGTTCGAGCACGAAGAGGACGGCGGCACGTTCATCGTTCCAGGCCACGGATATCTCAGCAACGAGCACGAGGTGCTCGAGTATCGCGACATGGTGGTCATCGTCCGCGACCGTGTGAAGGCGATGATCGACGCAGGCGCAACGCTGGCGCAGGTCAGGTCGGCGCGCGTGACCGCCGATTACGACACGCGCTACGGCGCGAACTCGGGTCCGTGGACGACGGCGATGTTCGTCGAAACGGTGTACAACAGCCTGAAGCCGGCGGCAACGAACCGGAGCCGTTAGACCGAAGTTCACGTCAGTTGGTCAACCACGAAGGCCGTACGGCACTCACGAAGAACACGAAGGCCAGCGGCTCGACGAAAGTGAGCGGTGGATCAGGTCAGAATACCGGTCGTGGCCAGTTGTTGAAGCTGCCGCGTGATGTCGCCGAGGGCAGCGCGGTCACCGGTGCGCGGCAGCTTGGTCAAAAGAAAGCACATGCCGAAGACGGCGTGGCGGATCAGATCGACGTCGAGCGGTTTGAACAGGCCCTCGTCGATCCCCCGCCGGTAAAATCGCTCGAGCGTCGCGCTGATCTGCTGTTCCAGCTGCCCGACGGCTTCCTGGTGCGCAGCGGTGAGGTGCGCGCGCTCCTTGAACCAGACCAGCATCGTCGCCCGGCGATCGATCATCAGTGAGACGTAGAACTCGATCAGCGCGCATAACTGGTCCGGGATGGAGCGGCCGCTGCCGACAATCTCTTCGATCCGCGCCAGGCTGTACTGCAGCGTGTCGACGAAGATCTCGTAGAGCAGCTTTTCCTTGCTGTCGATGTGGTGATAGAAGTTTGCCTTGCTGAACTCCAGCGCATCGGCGATGTGCTGAACGGACATCGCGGCGAATCCCTTCTCTTCCATCAGGCGGATGGCGTGCTCGGCGATTTCGCGCCGGCGCGACTCGACCGCGGCCGCTTCGGAGCGGCGCCGCGGTCCGCGACGGGCACGAGCGGTGGATTTCCGGGTGCGCGGTAGCGGCATGTGTTGTTCATACTATAGCGCTTGACACTGACCGACCAGTCGGTTAGTGTAGCGGGCTGTCTGTAATCGTTTCCAGCCTCCGCCTGCGAAGGAGTGATCGCATGCGTCGACGTCGCGCCCTCGACGTGGGTCGGTTCATCGTCGCTGCATCGACGGTGTTGGCAAGTGTCTTCGTGCTTGCCGCGCCGCCGCAGACCTCGCCGACGTCCGCTGCGTCGACATCCGATCCGATCGACTACAACTGGGACGTCCGCCCGATCCTCGCCGAGAACTGCTTCCAGTGTCACGGACCGGACGAGAAATCCCGACGCGCCAGCCTGCGGCTCGATCAAGTGGAGGGGGCGACGCGCGTCCTCAACGAACAGACCGGCCGCCGCGCGATCGTTCCGGGCAATCCCGATCAGAGTGAATTGATCCGCCGCGTCACGCATCCACAGGTCGCGGTGCGAATGCCGCCGGCACAAACGAACAAGACGGTCACTCCAGAGAAGATCGAGATCCTCCGGCGGTGGATTGCCGAGGGCGCGCAATACAAGCCCCACTGGTCGTTCATCCCGCCGAGCAAGTCCGTTGCTCCCCAGATCACCATGGCCGGCCGACAGCTGACCGACATCGATCGCTTCGTTGTCCGCAAGCTGCAGCGTGAAGGGTTGCAACTCTCGCCGCAAGCCGACAAGGAGATCTTGATCAACCGGGTGACGCTGGTGCTCACCGGTCTGCCCCCGACCCTCGCCGATGTCGACGCGTTCCTCAAGGATGCCAGTCCGAATGCGTACGAAAAAGTGGTCGATCGTCTGCTTGCCTCGTCCGCCTACGGCGAGCACATGGCGGCGTATTGGTCCGACATCGCCCGCTACTCCGAGAGCGACGGCTTTCTCGACGATTACCACGATCGGTTGTTCTGGCCGTATCGCGACTGGTTGATCGCGGCGTTCAATCGCAACATGCCGTACGATCAGTTCGGTACGCGGCAGATCGCCGGCGACCTGCTTCCGAGCCGCACCCCGGATCAGAAGAAGCAGCAGACGCTGGCGACGGCCTTTCTGCGCGTCGGCAAGCGGACGACGGAGAACGGCGCCATCGACGAGGAATACCGCATCGAGTACGTGGTCGATCGGACGAACACGATCGGAACGGCCTTTCTCGGTCTGACGGTCGGCTGCGCCCGCTGCCACGATCACAAGTACGACCCGATCAGCCAGAAGGATTTCTATTCGCTGTCCGGTTTCTTCAACAGCACCGACGAACCAGGGTTCTACGCGCCTGGACGCACCGGTATCACGCCCGGGCCCACGCTGGCGTGGACCGACGCGGCGACCGACGCCAAGATTGCTGCCGCTGAAGCCGCGATGCGCGAGAAGGAGACGGCGTACGAAGCGGCGCTTGCGGCGGCACAGCGGGACGCGCGGATCAAAGCGCAGGAGATGCTGCTCGATGCCGACGCGGCCGCCAGCACGGTGCGGACCTCTCTTCAGAAGTCGCTGGTTGCGTATTACCCGTTCGAGGAGACGGAGCTCGTGCCGGATGACAAGCTCCCGCAATCCAAGCCGGGGAATCGTCGCCCGGCGCCGCCGCCGCTCGCGCCGGAGAGCCTGGCGCGTTTTCCATTCGGTGCGCCACCCCCGGCTGCGCCACCGGCATCATCGCCGGCGGCGACTCAGGGCCAGAACGCGTCGGCCTCGGCTACGGGTCGTGGCGGCAACGGCACACGGCAGCAAGGCCGTCCGGTCGATCTGAAAGATCTCGTGCCCGATCGCGGCGAGCTCACCGGCGAAGAGCTGCAACAGGTGGTGCGACGCGTTCGAACGCTGCCGGCCGACTTCGTTCGCGATGCGCTGCGCTTCAGCCCGAGCGGCACGCCTGGCGCCCCGCCGGCGGTGCTGGAGGCGCCGATGCTCGAGCAGGGCGTGAAAGGGAAGGCCCTCTTCTTCGACGACAACAACCGTGGCGTGCTCGGCGACGGCGTCGGCGACTACGAGCGCACGCAGGCGTTCAGCATCGACGTGTGGGTGATGCCGAATCAAGTGTACGAGGACGCGACGGTGTTCAACCACCGCGAGGACAACAACACGGGCAACGCCGGATACCAGCTGCAGCTCGACAAGAACCATCTGCAGTTCGACCTGCAGCACTCGCGCGCCGGCAACATGATTCGCGTCGTCAGCAAGGACGCGCTGCCGGTGAAGCAGTGGTCGCGCGTGACGGTCACCTACGACGGCTCGAGCAAGGCGGCCGGCGCCGCGGTATATGTCAACGGCGAGCGCGTAGAGGTGGACGTGGTGAGCGACAACCTGACGCGGACGATTCGACCGAACGGCGGTGGCCTGTTCGGCGGCGAGTATCTCGGCATCATGTTCGGACGGCGCTTCCGCTTCACGCCGATGAAGGACGGGGCCATCGACGAGTTCCGCGTCTTCAATCGCGCACTCACGCCGATCGAAGTGAAATACCTGGCCGAGGAGGCCGGACGTCCCGTGACGGCGAGCCTGTCGGTGGAGGAACTCGCCGACGTCATTGCGGCCAATGATTCACGACTCACCGCCGCGGCCGGCGCGCTCAGCGCCGCTCGGACCGAACACAACAACCTCGTATCTGTCGTTCCGCAGGTTCCCGTGATGGGCGACACGTTGAAGCCACGCCCGACCTACCTGCTGATTCGTGGCGTCTACTCGGATCACGGCGAGCAGTTGCAGCCGCAGGGGCTCACCGGCGTGTTTCCGTGGGACGAGTCGCTGCCGCGCAATCGCGTCGGCCTCGCGCGCTGGCTGTTCGATCCGAAGCATCCGCTGACCGCGCGCGTGTTCGTCAATCGCCTGTGGCAGCGCGCGTTCGGCCGCGGCCTCGTCGACACGTCAGAGGACTTCGGCGCACAAGGCTCCATTCCCTCGCACCCTGAGCTGCTCGACTGGCTCGCCGTCACGTTCGTCGAGTCGGGCTGGAACATCAAGGCGCTGCAGAAACAGCTCGTGATGTCGGCCACCTTCCGCCAGAGCTCGAACGTGGATGATGCGCTGCTGAAGAAGGATCCGCGCAACGTGCTGCTGGCCCGCTTCACTCGCGTACGCCTGCCGGCGGAAATGGTCCGCGACCAGGCGTTGGCCGCCAGCGGTCTGCTCGTCCGAGACGTAGGAGGGAAGAGCGCCTATCCGTATCAGCCAGATGGAATCTGGGACGGCCTGGCGCTCTACACCTATCCTGCCGCTGATTCCGTTCCCGCGGACTCGCACCATCGGCGCGCGCTGTATTCCTTTATCAAGCGCAACGCACCGCATCCTGCGATGGCGACATTCGATGTGCCCGACCGTGGCACGAGCGTGGTGCGGCGCCAGACGTCGAACACGCCGCTGCAGGCGCTGGTGCTGCTCGACGATCCGCAGTACGTCGAGGCATACCGGGTGCTTGCGGCCAACGTGTTGCACACGTCGGCGGAGCCGAACGCGCAGGTGACGACGATCTTCCGATTGGCGACGCGCCGGCGTCCGTCGGCTCCGGAGCTGGCGAGACTGCGGACCTATTACGACCTGCAGGTGCGCCGCTATGCGGATGACGACGAGGCTGCGTCAGCGTTGTTACGCAACGGCGTGACGCCTGTGCCCGCCGATCTCGACAAAAGGCGGCTTGCTGCTTTGACGAATGTGACTGCCGTCATCATGAACACGCCCGATGCATACACACTGCGATGAAGGGCCACCTAATCCCGGAGCTTCGGGTTGAGTACGAACCACGAAGGTCGCTTCGCGACGAATACGAAGACCACGAAGAATTTTTCGACTTCGTGTTCTTCGTGAGTGCCGTAAGGCCTTCGTGCTTGACCAACTGAAGTGGACTTCGGTCTAGGGAGCGGCCCTTCGGAGACGACGATGAACCACCAATTCACAGACGCGTTCGATCGCGAGCGTCGCAAGTTTCTCCTGCAGCTGGGCGCCGGCCTGGGTTGGATTACCGCCGCTGAACTGCTCGGCACGCCGGCGTGGGCACAGACAGCATCGGGTGAAAAGCCGTACAGCCGCGGCATGCTCACCGCACCGCACTTCAAGCCCACCGCCAAACGCATCATCTATCTGCACATGCTAGGCGCCGTGTCGCAAGCCGACACCTTCGATTACAAGCCGATGCTCGAGAAGATGCACGGCCAGGAGATTCCGCCATCGGTCCGCGGCAACACACGGTTGTCGACGATGGTGCAAGGGCAGACCTCGTTTCCAGTGGTCGGCCCGATCGCCAAGTTCCAGCCTGGCGGCAAGAGCGGTGCGATGGTCAGCGATCTGATGCCGTACACCCGGAAGATCGTCGACGACATCTCGATCATCCGCACGATGCATACCGAGCACGTCAACCACGACCCGGCCTCGAAGTTCCTGCACACCGGCTTTCAGATCGCCGGCCGCCCGTCCGGCGGTGCCTGGGTGAACTACGCGCTCGGGTCGAACAACCAGGACCTGCCGACGTTCATCGTCATGAGCTCGGGCCAGTCCAACGGTGTGCCGATTGACGCCGCGGCCTGGGGGGCCGGGTTTCTGCCGTCGCACTATCAAGGCGTGCTGTTTCGATCGAGTCAGCAGCCGGTGCCCTATATCAGCAACCCGAACGGACAGACGGAAAAGGATCGCCGCGACATGCTGGACGCGATCGCCGACGTCGCCGACCTGCAGCACACGATGTCGAACGATCCTGAGATCCCGTCGAAGCTGAGTCAGTACGAGATGTCGTACCGGATGCAGACGTCGGTGCCCGAAGTCGCCGACATCGCCGACGAACCGGACCACGTGCTCGATCTATACGGACCCGACGTACGGAAGCCCGGCACGTTTGCGCGCAATTGTCTGCTGGCGCGGCGTCTGGCGGAACGCGACGTGCGCTACGTGATGGTCGTGCAGCTCGGGTGGGATCATCACTTCGGCATCCCGCGACTGCTCCCCGCGTCGTGTCTGACCGTCGATCAGCCGTCGGCGGGTCTGGTGACCGATCTGAAGCAGCGCGGTCTACTCGACGACACGCTCGTGATCTTCGGCACCGAATTCGGCCGCACGTCATTCGCGCAGGGCGCGCTGAAGGGCGATTACGGCCGCGACCATCACGGCGGCAACTTCAGCATCTGGATGGCGGGCGGTGGGATCAAAGGGGGAGTCGCCTACGGCGAGACTGACGACTTCAGCTACAACATCGTCAAGGATGGCGTCCACATCCACGATCTGAATGCCACCATCCTGCGCACACTCGGCATCGAGCACACGAAACTCACATACCGTGCGCAGGGACGCGACTTCCGCCTGACTGATGTCGGTGGAAAGGTTGTCAGCGACCTGTTGGCGTAGGCGATCGCTCAGCGCGGTTCGGCCGGCGTAACCGGCGCGCTTCCTCTTCCGCGCCCGATCGCGTTCTGACGCAGGCGGTCGACCGCGCCGGTGCGCAAGGCATCGGCGAGCGTCGTTCGCAGCCACTGTGCCGCGAACTGCTGCCATACGGGTTCGTCCTCTCGACGCACCGGGATCAGTTGAAACGAGACGGTGCCCATCTCGTCGGTGGATTGCTCGCCCCATTGCACGCGCTTCGGGGGATTGCTTGGATTACGCGGATTGGCGACTGAGTTGTCGTAGACGATCCGCACGTCGAGGCGAGTTCCCTGCGGCAGCAGCACCGGTTGCTTGTAGTTGTACCCGTCCTGCCAGTTGAAGTCCCAGTTTTGAATCCACAGCATCGGACGCGTGCTGCCGTCCGGCAACGTCGCCGTGGCTTTGATCTCCTTGGCGAGATAGTGCGCATGCGGCGCGATCGCGAACACGTTCACATCCACTGGCAGCGTCGCGGTCGATTCGATGGCGTACGCCTTCTCGCCGGCGGGGATATCGATGCCGGCGCCGATACCGAACAGGCCGGGCAACTGGATCTGTAGGAGGCGTCGCTCAGGCGCGCGATCCGCGAAGTAGATGCCGATCGTCGACCGCTCCACTTCTCGCTTGCCCGTTGGATGGAAGTGCATCTGAATGATCACGTCCGATCCCTTGACCATCGGCAAGGCGAGCCCCTCCGGCAGGAAGCGTGGGCTGGCGCCGACGGCCCATCCGCCCAGGGGACCCGAGGGCGCCACGTTTGGATTGAAGCCAACGGGCGCCAGTCCGCGGAATCCCGGCTGACCGTCGGCGGCGTCGACGGCAGCGAATGCGCCTCCACGAACGTACGAGAACAGCGCATGGTGGACGACGGCCCGCGCCGCGGGCCGGAATTCAACAGCACGCACCCATCGATCTTCGGTGAGGCCTGACGGAACCACGAAATTGCGGAAGATGTCCGGCCCGCTCGCCGGCACTTCGAACGATGCCGGCATCTGCAGCACCAGATCGGGCGTGCCCAGCCGCCAGCCATCGGGGAATGTCGGCAGCGGTGGCATCCGCGACGGGTCGCCCTCGGGCATGCCTTGACTGACCCACGTCGCGATCGTCTTGATCTGCGCATCGGTCAGGCGGCGCTCGCCCTCGAAGTCGCCATAGCCGTGCGTCGCCTGCCAGGGCGGCATGAAGCGCGCCGCGGTGACCTTGGCGATGAGCGCACCGCGCCGGCGCACGTCGTCATAGGTGATCAGCGAAAACGGCGCCGCCTGACCCGGCCGGTGGCAGGTGACACAGTTCTCATAGACGATAGGCGCAATCGTCTCGCTGAAGGTGACGCGTCCGCTCTGCGCGCCGACTGAATGGTCGACCTGCAGCACCGCCGCTGCGGCGGTCAGGATCGCGAATACGAACAGAATGGATTTCCGCATAGCGTTGCTCGGTGCCTCAGTGCCTGTGTCGTACTCCGGTGAATGCGCCTCAATCCCGCGGGATGAAACAGCCGATTGCCTCGGTCTTCGGGCGTGGCACCGGACGTTCCGCCAGGATCGCATCGAGCGCGTTGGTGAGATCGTGCTCGGTCACCACCTGCCGCGGCCTGCCCAACGACGAGTACAAGTTGTCGATGCGGCCGCGATAGCGGATCTGGCCGTGCGCGTCGATCACGAATGCCTCGGGCGTGATCGTCGCGTGCACGCGATCCGCGAGCGCCCGCGTCGCGTCGATGGAGGCGGGGATATCGTGATACGCGAAATCGGCGAGATGTTTGCGCACCCCTGTCGCGTCGATGCGGACGTCCTCGTATGACAATGAGCACGACACGCCCTTCGCGTCGTACGCTTTGCAGATGCGTTGAATCTCCGGTGCGTAAGAGTTGGAGACCGGACAATCGGTGGCGACGAAGAACAGAACGTGTGCTTTATCGGCTGGCGCGAACGGGGTCAACGGCCGCCCGTCGATATCGCGCGTCTGCGCCGACGCTCCGGCGCCAGCGAGCACGGTGACGAGCATCGCAACCGCGGCCACCAATCGGGAGTGCATCGTCAGGCTCCTGTCGGTATGGACGAGAGTGTACCTCCAAAGTTCACGACACGCGCATGCCCGAATTACCGGAAGTTGAATACGCGCGACGGCAATTGAGGCGCGCCATGCGTGGGCGGCGGATCGCCCGCGTTCTCGCTCGCCGCCCGAATCTGCGCTATCCGCTCGGCGCCGACTTCGTCACCCGCCTCGAGGGGCAAACTGTCCGCGATGTACGCCGTCGCGCGAAGTATCTGCTGGTGGAGCTGTCGTCGGGTGAGATGCTGTTGATGCATCTGGGGATGTCGGGATCCTTCCGTACCCAGTCCGGGCCGCCCACGGGCGGCCGCTACGCAGAGAACACGCCGGGCGAGGCCTGGCTGGCGCACGACCATGTCGTGTTCGAAATGTCTTCGGGCGAGACAGTGATCTTCAACGACCCGCGCCGGTTCGGGTTCATGAAGCTGCTCCCGCCTGGGGAGCGCGGGTCCGATCGCACCGTCGCCTCGCTCGGCCCTGAACCACTGGCACGCACGTTCACTGCCGACGTACTCGCGGCCGCCTTGCGACGGCGCACGACCACGCTCAAAGCCGCGCTCTCCGATCAGCGCCTCGTCGCCGGCCTCGGCAACATCTACATCGTCGAAGCGCTGCATCGGGCGAGGCTGTCGCCAAAGCGTCGCGCCTCGACGCTGGTGACAACAGCGGGCGCGCCCCGACCGCAGGTCCACTCACTGGTCGTGGCGATCAAGGACGTACTGCGCGAGGCGATCGCCAACGCACATCGGATGTATGGCGAGGACCGGTTCCGCGTCTACGACAAGGAAGGACGGCGGTGCCCACGGCGCGGATGTCCAGGCGTCATCAAGCGGATCGTGCAGGGTGGGCGCTCGACATTCTTCTGCCCGGTCTGTCAACGATGACTAGGCCCCAAGCTCGCGCGTGTCGAGACCACGGAGTTTCGATAACACGAAAGTCACGGAGCAAATTCATTTGGTTTCTCCGTGTTGGCCGTCGCGCCGTGGTCTGCTCAACAGCTGAATATCGGTTTAGAGAAGCGTCTCGGGCGTAATCGGCAAATCGCGAATGCGCTTCCCCGTCGCGTGATACACGGCATTGGCGATGGCCGGCGCCACGCCGGTGATCGTGATCTCGCCGAGCCCGCGAGCGCCCAAACCATCGGGATCGATCACCGGATCGGGTTGGTCGAGGAAGCTGACGTCGATGTCGGGAACGTCGGCGTTCACCGGAATCGCGTAGTCGGCAAGATTACTCGTGACGATGCTGCCGTCGCGCGGGTCGTAGACCGTGTGCTCGGTGAGCGCCATGCCGATGCCCATGATGATGCCGCTGTAGCCCTGACTGCGTGCCGTCTTGAAGTTGATGATCTTGCCGACGTCGAACACGCTGACAACACGCGACACGCGCAGTCGGGCAATTGCCGGATCGATCTTGACCTCGACGAACTGCGCGCCGAAGGACTGGAACGCGTACTTCTCGCGCTCCGCGCCCGGCGCCGTCGACCCTTCTCCCTCCACCGACGTCTGCTTTGCCAGGGCGAGCACATCTTCGAAACGCATGCCCGATTCGGGCGCGGCTCCCGTCGCGAACACGCGTCCGCTGCCGGCTTGCAGATCGCGCGGTGATTTGCCCGTGAACGGCGAGCCGGACGTCGACGCGGCCAGCGCCGTCAGCTTCGCCAGTGCGTCGCGCGCCGCGCGTTTCGCCGCGGGCAGCACGCTCGCTGTCGTCATCGACCCGCCCGACACGGGAGCCGGAGGCAATGTGCTGTCGCCGAGCGCGGGTCGAATGCGATCCAGCGGCACGCCAGTCACGTCGGCAACGATTTGTGCCAGCGTCGTGTAGGTGCCTCCGCCCATGTCCTGCGTGGCGCTGACGATCTCCACCGAACCGTCGCCCATGAGGCGAACCTTTGCGGCGCCGGGACTGCGGAAGCCGGGATAGGTCGCGCTTGCCATGCCCCATCCCACCAGCAGATCGCCATCACGCATCGAGCCAGGCCGCGGGTCACGCTGACGCCATCCGAACCGCTCGGCGCCGAGCGCATAGCACTGTTTCAGATAGTTGCTCGACCACGGCTTGCCAATGTGCTCGTTGGTCTCGGCATAGTTGCGAACGCGAAGATCGACCGGATCGATTCCGACTTTCTCCGCGAGCTCGTCGAGTGCCGATTCCAGGGCGAACAGGCCGGTGTTTTCACCGGGCGCACGCATGGCCGTCGGCGTGGCGATGTTGACGCGAACCGCACGATGGACGACGGTGACGTTAGGGCAGCTATACATGAAGCGCGTCGTTGCGCCGCACGGCTCGATGAACTCGTCGACCGGCGAGGTTTGCACCAGCGACTCGTGCTCGATTGCGACGAGCCGGCCATCGCCGGTGGCACCGAGGCGCACGGTCTGCCGCGTCTCCGAGCGGTGACCGCACGCGCTGAACATCTCCTTGCGCGTCAGATTCAGCTTCACCGCGCGCCCGACGTGGCGCGCGGCAAGCGCGGCGAGCACGGAATGGCCCCAGACGAACCCTTTGCAGCCGAACCCGCCGCCAATGAACGGCGACACGATGTGGATGTTCTCCTCCGGTATGCCGAGCGTCTCGGCAACCGTGTGCCGCGCACCGGCGACCCACTGCGTCGTTTCGTAGAGCGTCAGCTCGTCGCCGTGCCACTCGGCCATCGACGCCGATGGCTCCATCGGATTGTGATGCTCGATGGGCGTGACATAACTTGCCGCAACGGTCACCGGTGCCTTTTTGTAGGCGTCCGCGGCATGGCCACGTTTCGCGGAGAGCTTCTCCCCGAAGAACTCGTCGGGGGCGTAGGCGGTCGACATCGCCTCGCTGGTGTCGACGAGCGGCTGCTCGCTCTCGTAGGAAACGCGCACGCATTCCGCCGCGTAGCGCGCCTGCTCGAGCGTTTCGCCGATCACCAGCGCCACGTACTGTCCGACGTAGTGCACGCGGTCGTCCTCGAACACGACGCGCGCTTCACCCGGTTTGCTGGCCGACATGAAGTCGTTGGCCGGGCGATGCAGCTTCGGCGCGTTGCCATGGTGGAGAATGGCGAGGAATCCGGGCGCCCGCTCCGCCAGCGAGCTGTCGATCTGCGCGATGCGACCTTTCGCGACGGTGCTTGCGATGGCGATCGCGTGCGCCACCTGCAACAGCGGGTGATCGGCCGCATAACGCGCCTGGCCGGTGACCTTGAGGTATCCGTCCTTGCGGTTGACCGTAGCGCCGATCGCGCTTGTCATGCCTGGCTTCCGTCGGTGGCGCTCGCCGCCAGACGCAGTGCACGGATAACCGCGCGTTTGGCGAGCTCGATCTTGAAGGCGTTGTGGCGTCGGGGCGCAGCGCCGTCAAGCGCCGCATCTGCAGCCGCTTCGGCGGTCGCGTCATCGAGGATGCGGCCCCGCAGCACCGCTTCCGCATCGGCCGCGCGCCACGGCTTGGTTGCCACGCCGCCCAGCGCAATCCGCACATCGCGAATGACCTCACCGTCGCTGTCGATCGCGGCGGCGGCAGATGCGAGCGCAAACTCGAACGACGCGCGGTCGCGCAACTTCACATACGCGGAACGTCGTGCGAATGGGCGCCGCGGAATCGTCACGTAGGTGACGAGCTCGCCTGGCGCGACCACCGTTTCCTTGTCCGGTGTCGCTCCTGGCAGCAGGTGGAAGTCGACGATCGGCACACGACGCTCGCCGTTCTTCCCGCGAATGTGGACATCGGCATCGAGCGCCACGAGCGCGACCGCCATGTCCGATGGATGCGTCGCGATGCAGTGCTCGCTGACGCCGAGCACCGCGTGGATTCTGTTGTAGCCGTCGATCGCCGCGCACCCCGATCCGGGCGCCCGCTTGTTGCACGCGTAGACCGGGTCGCGAAAGTAGTAGCAGCGGGTCCGTTGCAGCAGATTGCCGCCGACCGTCGCCATGTTCCGCAGCTGCGCTGACGCGCCCGCCAGCAGCGCCTGGCTGAGCACAGGGCAGGCGGCGGCGACCTGCGGGTGATGCGCGAGGTCGCTGTTTCGCACCAGCGCGCCGACCCGAATCGTGGCGTCGGCGAGGATCTCGATGGCGGCCAGCGGCAACCCGTTGATGTCGACGACCGCAGCGGGTGCGGTGACGTTCAGTTTCATCAAATCGATGAGCGTGGTGCCGCCAGCGACGAACGCCGCATCACCGCGACCGGCGAGCGCGATCGCCTGGTCCTCGCTCGTGGCTCGCTGGAAGACGAAAGGCTGCATCGTCGACCTGGTTAGCGACCGCGCACCGCTTGCACGGCGGCGACGATGTTCGGATACGCACCGCACCGGCACAGATTCCCGCTCATGCTCTCCCGCACGTCATCGTCGGACGGTCCGCACGGCTCGCCGAGCAGCGCAACGGCGGACATGATCTGCCCCGACGTGCAGTACCCGCATTGAAACGCGTCGTGTTCGATGAACGCGTCCTGCATTGGATGCAGATCACCATCGCGAGCCAGCCCCTCGATGCTGGTGATCTCGTCATCATCGTGCATGACGGCCAGCGTCAGACAAGAGACGATGCGGCGGCCGTTGACGTGAACGGTGCAGGCGCCGCATTGGCCGTGATCGCAGCCTTTCTTGGTGCCAGACAGATGCAGATGCTCGCGCAGCGTGTCGAGCAAGGTCGCGCGCGTGTCGACGTCCAGAGGATGCGTTACGCCGTTGATACGCAGCGTGATCCGCTCGGTGACGATGTCCGGCTTTGCTGTGGTCGTCATGCAGGCAGTTATACCTCTATCGGGAGCTGCTGCGTTGCCGGGGGATGGGGTGATGGCTCGGAGGCCAGCCTCGCTAGACGTCTTGACGGCCGCGAATCCTCGCTAAGGAGTCAAGTTTTGATCCGTCAAGACGTCCGCCCCGCGAAGCGGGGCAAAGGCAACACTGGAGACGAGCGAGGTGGGAGGCCAGCCTCGCCAGAAACGGCGAGTGGTGTCCAGCTACCCAGCCACCCAGCTACTCAGCTGCCGAATTACTGTCTGCCGGCTCCGGGAGCAGGCGCTTCGCCCGAGCGGAATCGGCCGACGTAAGCAGCCTTGGCGACGACCTTGCCCTGCATCGCCTTGATCAGATCATCGCGGCTCGACGTCTGCGGAATATCCAGGTTCGCATTGAGTGCGTACAGCTCGAACACGTAGTGGTGATAGCGCGGACCTGCAGGCGCGCCTGGTCCCATGTAGTTCGCCTGGCCGCGCAGGTTGTTGCCTTGAACCGACCCAGAAGGCAGCATGCCTTCCGGCCAGCCGTTGGCCGACGCCGGGATGTTCCAGGCGATCCAGTGCAGCACGTCGCCGGTGCCGTTCATCAGCGCAACGTCGATGTCGTGGAAGATCACCGCATAGCTGACCGTGCCTGCCGGCGCATTGGAGATCTTGAAACCGGGGAGCACGCTGGCGCCGTTGTTGGCCGACACGTACTTCGCCGGCACGATCCCGCCATCGGGGAATGCGTCGGTTTCCATCAGCAGTGGTGGCAGGTTGAACCCGCGTCCACCGCCGCGGCCGCCACCGCCGCCGCCCGGGCGCCCCTGTCCCTGGGCCCCCGCCGGTGGCGCACCTTGCCCGCCCTGCGCGGCGAGCGCCACGCTCAGTGTCGTTGCTATCGTCAGCATCAGAACCGCATTCAGCACTCTTCGCATCAGTGGTGTACTCCTGTGCCGTGATTGACAGTCCAGAATGTACCCGAATGGCGGTGAAATGAAACCGGGGTTTCATTTCCCGTTGAGCTCAGGCGGAAACCTGAACCCTCTTTCTCCACGGAGCTGGCAAAGCCCGCCGCTACCGCGTTGACGGGCGGGTGGCCGCTCCCTTGTCGACCACGACAGCGCCGCCCTTGATGACCATTCTCACGTCGAGCAGATTCGTCACATCGGCGAGCGGGTCACCGTTCACGATGACGATGTCGGCGAGCTTGCCCGCTTCGAGCGTGCCGATCCGATCGGATCGCAGGACGGCGGAGGCTGCGTTCTTCGTCAGGATGGTGACGATGTCCTTCGGCGAGAAGACCAGTTGCAGCGCGCGCAGTTCGTCCGCCAGCGATTCGCGTGGAGGCCACCGCGTGTCGGTCCCATAGCCGTAGGTGATTCCCGCTTCCCAGAGCAGGCGCGCATTCACCGGCCCTTGTCCCGCGCTCGAAATCGTGTCCCATGGAAATGGCAGGCCGTCACGGAACAAAGGCTTGTTCTCGCGTCCGAAGTGCGGGATGAACACGGCGAGTGTGGACGTCATCGGGATGTGTGCGCCGGCGATCTTCTGCACCGCAGCCGGATCTTCGTCGAGGCGACCGATGTGCGGCGTGTGCACCAGCACCGCGGGTCCGGCCTCGACCGCTGCCAGCGTATCGATCACCGACACCGCGTGGGTAATCGTCGGCAGATTGTGTTTCTTGCCTTCCTGCACGATCAGCTTCAGCGTGTCCTTCTCGGGACCTCCGGGTGTGACGGTGAGGACCGTCTTGATGTAGTCGAATCCCATCTTCGCGGCCGTCTCGACTTCCTTGACCGTTTGCTCGCGTGGAATGGCCGGCGCCGGCTGCGTCGGTCGTCGCGGAGGACGAGACGTATCGAACCGCGCGGGATCGCCCTGCGGCTGTCCGCCGCGCTGACCGCCGCCGCCGCCGCCGCGCGCGGCGGGCTGTCCCGCCAGTGGAATGAATGCCGCCGAGAACAGCCGCGGACCTTTCATCTCGCCCGCCTGCAGCTTGCGCCGCAGCTCGAGGATCGCATCGCGCTGATCGATCGCGGAAAGGACGGTGGTGAAGCCCGCTTCGAGGAACTCCTGCATCCGCGCCGGCGCCTGCTCCTTCAGCCAGCGCTGGCCGTCGCCTTCGATCAGATGCCGGTGCGCATCGATGTAGCCGGGCATTACCGTGTGCCCTTGCGCGTCGACGACCCGGGCGCGGGTGCCCGCTGGAGCGGGGGCCGTGCCCGCGGCGATCGAGGCGATTTTGCCGTCGCGGATCACCACCGTTCCGCGCTCGATCGCTCCGCCCTTCCCGTCGAGAATGCGCGCGTTGGTGATGACGAGATTCTGCGCGGACGCCGTGTGGGCGCAGAGGAGAACGCAGAAGAGGCCGAATCGTTTCTTCATGGCCGCCTATGCTGCCACACACGAAAGGAATCAGGAATCAGGTATCAGGATTCAGGCTGACTCAGGAATCAGGTGAAAAGGAATCAGACGCGCAGGGTCTGTTGCCGTAGAATCACGCTGCCATTCTATCGGGAGGCTTCTGATGTCGCGACGAACACTGATTGTCGCCCTGATCTGCTTTGCCACGGGCGCGCTGGTCGCCCAGGAATCGCGTCGCCTCGATCTGCGCGGCGACCGCTTCAAGCCGCTGACGTGGGAGCAGCTGAACCCGGCGCAGAAGACGATGGTCAACGACCTGCTGGCGGGGAAGCGGACGTCGTTGAGCGGACCGTTCAACGTGTTCTTGCGCAGCCCCGAGATGGGGAACCTCGCGCAGAAGCTCGGTGAGTACGTGCGCTTCAAATCGGCCGTGCCGCGCAAGCTCAACGAGATGGCGATCATCATGACCGCCAAGTGGTGGTCTTCGCCGTATGAGTGGACGGCGCACAAGACCGCGGCGCAGCAGGCCGGGCTGAGCGATGCGATCATCGATGCGATTCAGGCCGGTCGCCGTCCGCCGTCGATGCAGAAGGACGAAGCGGTCGTCTACGACTTCTGCAGCGAGCTGCGCGAACGCCGCCGCGTGAGCGACGCGACGTTCAAGGCGGCAATCGATCTCCTCGGCGAGCAGGGCGTCGTCGACGTGATCGCGGCGATGGGGTACTACGACCTGGTGGCGATGGCTCTCAACGTCGATCGTTACCCGCTGCCGGAGGGAACACCACCGCCCTTTGCGGATCCGCGATAACCACGAAGGGCATACGCAAACACCAAGAACGCGCAGCGACCTTCGTGGTTACCGTCGCAGCAGTTGGCGGGCGGGAGTGAGTTTGACGATCTGACCACGGGCCTGGTCGGTCAGCAGGTAGAGCGCGCCATCGGGTCCCTGCACCACGGCGCGAATGCGATGGCCGAAGTTCGTGAGTAGACGCTCCTCCCCGGTGACGCGCTCGCCGTCGACGTCGAGCCGCACCAAGGCCTGACTGGCGAGGCCGCCGACAAACAGGCTGCCTTTCCACTCCGGAAAGAGATCGGCGGTGTAGAAGGTCATCCCGCTCGGCGCGATGACCGGATCCCAGTAATAGAGCGGCTGCTCCATGCCTTCCTTCGTCGTGATCCCGCCGGTGATCGGGCCGCCGGCGTATTCGATCCCGTACGCAATCGTCGGCCAGCCGTAGTCCTGGCCTCGGCGCGCGATGTTGATCTCGTCGCCACCGCGCGTGCCGTGCTCGACTTCCCACAGTTCGCCGGTTTCGGGATTGAGCGTCGCGGCCTGCACATTGCGATGACCGATCGACCAGATCTCAGGGCGCGCGTCGGCGCGCCCGATGAACGGATTGTCAGCCGGAATGGATCCGTCGGCATTGATGCGAACCACTTTGCCGAGGGTGCCGTCGAGACGTTGCGCCTGCCGGCGTCCCTGCGTGATCGAACGCTCGCCGAGCGTGACGAACAGCGTGCCGTCGCGACCGAACACGAGGCGCCCGCCGAAGTGCAGCGATGAGTCGAGCGACGGCGTCTGATGGAAGATCACCTGCACGCGATCGACGCGCGGCATGAAGCCGTCCACCAATTGTCCGCGCGCCACCGCGGTGTTATTGGCGCCGCCGCGCTGCGGCTCCGAGTAGCTCCAGTAAATGAAGTGATTGGTGATGAACGACGGATCCAGCGCGACGTCGAGCAGCCCGCCCTGGCCGCCCACGTCGATCGCCGGTAGACCGGAGATCGGATCGGACAGCCGGCCGTCGGTCGCGACCAGTCGCAATCGCCCGGCGCGTTCGGTCACGAGCATGCGCCCGTCCGGCAAGAAGGCGAGGCCCCACGGGTGCTCCAGCCCTTCGGCAACGGCGATCACCTCGAAGGCGACGCCGCTCCGATGCTCGGGCGCGCGCGTCTGATCTGGAAAAGCCGGCCGTTGCCAGGGTGCATTCGGCGGCCCTTGCTCGACGCCGCGATGGGGCGCGTCGCCGGTGTCCTGCGCAGCGCTGGTGCACGCGACCGCGGCGACCACTGCGACTGTCAATAGCCACTTCATATGCGCATTGTAGAAGGTGACGGGCATTGGGCAGCAGGCTTCGTGGTGAGCACAGCCGCTGTATTCTGGTAGCAGATGCCGGGGGTGCCGTGGACAACCGTCCTCAATCAGCTGCCGCTGCTGCTGCGAGCCGTCGACGGCTTGATTGACTCGACCGTTCGGACCAATGCCGTGCGGCAAACGGCCTCGGCGGTCGAAGAGCTGCAGGTGCGTCTGGCAACGGCCGAGGAGCAGCAGCGCGCATCGGCGGATCTCCTCAAGCAATTGGCCGAATCGATAAACGCGGTGGCGGTTGCCGCCGATGGCACGTCGCGACTGCTGCGGCGAACGTTAGTCGTGGCGAGCATCGCCGCCGGCGTGGCGATACTTGCGTTGATCCTCGCGGTGGTGTTGTGGCTCCGCGTGTAAGCACTGAGCTCACCGATCTGATCGAGCTCCTCGAAGCGATCGCCGACGGCCGCGGTGTGCTGGTGGACGCGTCCGAGGAAGAGCGCGAGCGTCTGCTGCAGGCGGTCGCGCGCATCTATCATCCAGACCGTAGCGAGCGCCGGCGCATGAAACGCGTCGTCGCGCGTGAGCGGCGGGCCGAGCGCCTGCGCGCCAGCGAAGGCACGCGCGATCGGACCGGCATCAGGACCCTGCGCCGCAAGCCGGTGTTTCACACGCCCAACGTGTTTCCGCCGCCCGATTTCCGTCCGCACGATCGTCACGACCAGGAGAACGGTGAAATCGACCCCGCCCTCCGCGAGTCGATCGAGCCGCAGCACTGTTACATCTGCAAGCGGAAGTACACGCAACTGCATCACTTCTACGACCAGCTCTGTCCCGAGTGTGCCGATCGCAACTTCCGCAAGCGAACCGAGCTCGCGGATCTGCGCGGTCGTGTGGCGCTGCTCACAGGCGGTCGCGTGAAGATTGGCTACCAGGCGGGGTTGAAGCTGCTGCGCTCGGGCGCACACGTGATCGTCACCACGCGCTTCCCACGCGATGCCGCCATGCGCTTTGCGCGCGAAGAGGACTTTGCCGACTGGAGCGATCGCGTCGAGATCTTCGGACTCGATTTACGGCACACGCCAAGCGTGGAGGCGTTCTGTCGTCACCTGCTGGCCACCCGCGCGCGTCTCGACTTCATCGTCAACAACGCATGCCAGACGGTGCGTCGGCCGCCGCACTTCTACGCGCACATGATGGAGGCGGAGAACGCAACACTCACCGAGATGCCACCCCACGTGCGCAGACTGCTGGGCGGCTATGAAGGACTTCGCGGTTATCACATTCTGCCGGAAGGTCGCGACGCCGCGCTCGACGTGGCGCGCGCCTCTGACGTCGCCGGCCTGACCCATGCCGCGCAGCTGTCGCAGGTGCCACTGCTGCCCGAGGAGCAGCAAGCCTGTCGCGAGCGAAGTCGAGGGAGCCGGAAGGATCTGTTTCCCGAAGGTGTCCTCGATCAGGATCTGCAGCAGGTCGATCTACGTGGTCGCAACTCCTGGCGTCTGCTCCTCGCGGAAGTGCCGACCGTGGAGCTTCTCGAGGTCCACCTGGTCAACGCCGTGGCGCCGTTCATTCTCAATGCCCGCCTCAAGCCGCTGCTGCTGCGGACGCCCGAACGTGACAAGCACATCGTCAACGTGTCAGCGGTGGAGGGGCAGTTCTATCGGACCTTCAAGACGACCAGGCACCCGCATACGAACATGGCCAAAGCGGCGCTGAACATGATGACGCGCACGGCGGCCACCGACTATCACCACGATGGCATCCACATGAACAGCGTCGATACCGGGTGGGTGACCGACGAGGATCCGGCACACATCGCCGCCAGAAAAACGGCCGAGCATCGCTTCCACCCACCGCTCGATATCGTGGACGGTGCCGCCCGCATCGTCGATCCCATCATCGACGGCTTCAATACGGGAAAACATGTTTGGGGCAAGTTTCTGAAGGATTATCAGCCCACGGACTGGTAGTCCGATCAGGTGTGCGAATTGCAGTGATGGACCGTCAAGAGCGCCAGCGTTCACCGCGGTGGACACCTGCGCGGAGGCATCTCATGTCACGGCGCGTGCTGCCGATCGTTCTTGCAGTCCTGCTGCTCGGTCCCGCCACCGCGAATGCGGTCACCATCGACGACATCGTCGCGCTGTCGAAGGCGGGCGTCGCCGACTCGGTTCTGATTGCCCTGATCGATGCCGACCAGACGGTTTTTGACCTCACCCCGCAGCAGATCGTCGAGCTCAAACGAGCCGGCGTATCGGACAACGTGGTCGTGAAGATGGTGGGTACTCCACGCGAGTTCGACGGCCGTGAGCCGCGTCGGGAGCCGCCGACTCTTGTCATCATCGGTGAGAGATCACCGGGCGCGGAGCCGCTTCCACCACCACCCCCCTCGTTCACCGTCGTCACACCGATATTCATTCCTGCGGTTCCGGTGGATCGCTGGCGGACTCCGGCGCATCGCGACGGTCCCCCGCGTCACGACAGTCCCGCCAACCCGGCACACCATGACCGTCCGCCGGGGGAGCAGCGCGATCGCCCGCCCGATCGCTTTCAGAACAACGACCGACGCGCGGTTGGCAGCGGTTTGCGCCAGCCCTCCGTGTGCGTCAGTGGTGGATGGGTGGGCTGGTGTCGGTGATCTCCGATGCTGGTCGGTATACTGCCGGGTTCGCCGGTCGGTGCAATACCGACGTCGATGGTCGGTGCAATGCCCACTTCGCTTGTCGGTCCCGCTTGCAAGTCACAGGGGGGCGGTAGCCGAGCCGACGGCAAACTGAGTACGATCCCCTGTTTGCCAGCGGTCATCCAGGTCTCCAACATACGAAAACAATACGGTCGCACTATCGCCGTCGACGACGTCTCCTTCGAGGTCGAGCAGGGCGAGATCTTCGGGTTGATCGGCCCGAATGGCGCCGGCAAGACGACGACGATGGAGTGCGTCGAGGGATTGCGTCGGCCGGATCGCGGCGCGATCCGCGTCCTCGGCCTCGATCCCGCACGGCACGCGCGACGCCTGCAAACGCGCATCGGCGTACAGCTGCAGCAGGCACAGCTGCAGAAGCGCATCAAGGTGCGCGAGGCGGTGGCGTTCTGGGCCTCCCTCTATCCGAACGCCGTCGATGGCGATCATCTGCTGGAGCGACTCGGACTGGCCGACAAGCGCAACGCGTGGTTCATGACGCTTTCCGGCGGCCAGAAGCAGCGGCTCTTCATCGCGCTGGCGCTCATCAACGATCCGGAAGTCGTGTTCCTCGACGAGCTGACGACCGGGCTCGATCCGCAGGCGCGACGAGCAATCTGGGAGCTGGTGCGCGGCATTCGCGATCGCGGCAAGACGGTGCTGCTGACGACACACTTGATGGAGGAAGCGGAGCGGCTGTGCGATCGGGTCGCGATCATCGAGCACGGCCGCGTCCTCGATCTGGGGACGCCGTCGGAGATCGTCGGTCGGCATTGCGCGGAGCAAACGGTGATTCTGGTCATCAATGACGACGGCGCCGATGCCGCGTTGCGATCGTTTCCATGTGTCGAACGCGTGCTGCGCGACGGCTCGCGCTATACCGTGAGCGGTCGGCACCCGGACTTCGTCACGCGGGTGATCCAAGGGCTGGCGGCACACCGCATGCACGTCGAGGAGTTCAAGACCGTCGTGCCGAATCTGGAAGACGTGTTTCTGCGCTTGACCGGCCATACGATCCGTGACTGAGATCCAGCGATGCTCGCGCTCCTCAGACTGACCTGGCTCGAGATCAAGATCTTCGTCCGTGAACCGATGGGCCTGTTCGGTTCGGTGGCGATGCCACTGGTCGCCTTCGTTGCCATGACCGGTGTCAGGGCGGACCGCCTTCCGCGCCGGATTTCGCTCAACGAGGGTGTCTTCGATATCGCGTTCGTGCCGGTGTTGGCGGCGATGTTGATCGTCGTCAGCACGTGTGTGTCGCTGGTCACGATCGTGTCGATCTATCGTGAAGGAGGCATTCTGAAACGGCTTCGCGCCACACCGCTTCGTCCGTTCACCATTCTCGCGGCGCACGTGCTCGCCAAACTGATCTTCACGTTGGTGACGGTGGTGTTGCTAATCGCTGCCGGGCGGAGGTTCTACCCTGCTGGCGCATCATTCCCCGTTGGAGACTTCGTTGTCGCGCTTCTGTTGTCCACGTGGAGTGTTCTGTCGATCGGCTTCCTGATTGCCAGCGTCGCTCCAACGGCGCGCATCGCTCAACCGATTGCCGCAGTGATTTTGTATCCGATGCTTGGGCTTTCGGGATTGTTCATCCCGCTTTCCACCTACCCTCCGCGAATCGCGCGCGCGGTGCGTCCATTGCCGATGACGCACGCGGTGGCGCTGCTCACCGGCATCTGGCACGGCAACACCTGGGCGACACACGTCGGCGACGTGGCGGCGCTTGCGCTTGGATTCGCGATATGTACGGTACTGTCGACACTGTTATTTCGGTGGGAGTAGGGCAGCCACACGGCGGCCAAGGAAAATGGGAGTCATACGATGCGACATATCTTTCTGTGTGTTGTGTTCCTCGCGACGACAATCACCGCGATCGACGCGCAGGGGACCGCGGGCTGGAAACTGCGGGTTGATCGGAGCACCAACGCGGCCGATCCGGACGCCGCTGGCAGCGTCAAGTTCACCCCGGCCGGCGCCGGCTTTCATGCCGTCAATCCGCAGGCGGCGACGTATTGGAATCCTGGCAATCGCGCGACGGGCACCTACGCCCTGAAGGCGAACTTCACGTTGCTCGAACCGAGCAATCACACCAACTACTACGGTTTGGTCTTCGCGGGAAGCGGGCTGGAGGGTGCGTCGCAGCGCTACATCTATTTCATGGTGGCGCAGGACGGAACGTGGCTGCTGAAGCAGCGCATCGGTGAGAACACGCCAACGATCGCGCGCGGTGCGAGTGCGGCGGTGAAGAAGCCGGACACGAGCGGCAAGTCGAGCAATGTCGTGGAGGTGCGCGTTGCGCCCGACAAGGTTGACTTCGTCGTGAACGGAACCACCGTGCACAGCGCGCCCAAGAGTGGAGCGCTGGCCAGTACGGATGGTACGTACGGGTTCCGCGTCAACCATTTCCTGAACGTGCAGGTCGATCAGCTTGGGGTGTCGAAGCTCTGATCTCCAAGCTCGGTTGTGGTGAGTGAGACCACGGAGATGCACGCCACGGAGCGCACGGAGTCCTTAGTTTCTCCGTGTGCTCCGTGTTCGGATTGACTCCGTGGTTTACCGCCGCTCACTCCGTTCGCAACGCAACGAGCGGATCGATTCGCGCCGCGCGCCAGGCGGGGATGAGGGCGGCGCAGGCGGTGATCAGCACCAGCGTCGGCACGACGAGCAGATAGGTGCTGATGTCGATCCCCTGCACATTCGGAAGCAGCGCTCGCAGCAACCGGCCCGCGGCGAAACTCGCGGCGATGCCGGCAGCTGTGCCCGTCGCAGACAGCATGAATCCGTGGCGCATGATCAGTCGCAGGATCGCGGCCGGCTGCGCGCCGACGGCCATGCGCACGGCGATCTCGCGGGTGCGTCGCCTGGCCGAGTACGCAACCAGACCGTAGAGGCCGACCATCGCCAGCACCACCCCGATCACGCCGATGCCGCCCACCACTCGCACGAACTGACTGATGGCGGCGACCGCGGACCCGTAATAGAACTCCTCCATCGTTCGTACCACCGAGACCGGCATGTTCCGGTCCAACTCGCGGACGACTTGTCGCACCGAAGGCGCCAGCGCGGCAGCCGCGTTCCGGCTGTTGACGCCGACGAGCAACGTAGCGCGTGAGCCGGCAGTCTGCGATTGTGGCAGATACAGGAATGGTGTTGGTGACTCACCCACCCAGTTGTATTTACTGGTCGCCACGACGCCAACCACCTGCACCGATCTATTACTCCCGTCCTCCAGCCGCAGGCGCTTACCAATCGGGTTCACGCCAGGCCAGTAGCGATCGGCCATCGCTTGATTGATCACCGCGATCGGCGTCGTTTCGCGCGTGTCGCTGGCAGCGATGTCCCTGCCGGCGACGATCGGAATACCAATCGTGTCGAAGTAGCCATCGTTCACGCGTGCCGAGAACACGTTCAGGCTGCGGCTGCCAGGCGGCAGCTGGTAGCCTTCCGGAACGATGGCGGTTCGCTCGCGGTGATCCTGATTGAGCGGCATGAACGAGGTCAGCCCCACCGAGGTCACGCCCGGGAGCTCGCGCACGCGATCCGTCAGCAGCCGATAAAACCGGACGGCGCGCTCGTCGTCGTACATTGCCAGCGAGGGCTCGAAGTTCACGAGCAGCATGCGGTCGGTGCGGAACCCGGGGTGGCCGAATTCGGTCGCGAAGGTGCGATAGAGAAAGACGCCGATGGTGACGATGGCAAGCGATAGGGCGATCTGGCCGGCGAGCACGTGGCGACCCCACAACCGCGTTCCGGGCGCGTCCGACACGCTCCCGCGGCTCAACGTGCCGGTCAGGTCCGGCGACGATGCCGTGCGCCACGCCGGGAACGTGCCCGCGAGCAGAGCGCTCACCGCGGTGAGGATCAGCGTGAGCGTCAGCACGCGGCGATCCATCTGGACGACAAGGCTGACCCCGATGTCGCTGACGATGCGGAGGCGCCCGAAGGACGAAATGGCGGCGTAGCCCACCGCCAGTCCGAGCGCCGCGCCGGCGACAGCAATAAGCACGCTTTCGGTCAGCAGTTGCTGAACGACGTGGAATCGACTGCCGCCGATGGCGAGTCGCAGCGCGATCTCGCGAGCGCGCACGGGCGCGCGGCTCAGGAGCAGTCCCGCCACGTTCGCGCAGGCGACAACCAGCACGAGCATCGCCAGCATCATCAGCGTCCATGCCGCCGGTGTGGCCGGACCGCGATTCGCTCGCCGTTCCTCGAGATCGGTGACGGCGCGAAATGACACTTGACGGTTCGTGTCCGGGTAAAGGCGTTGCAGCGATGTGGCAAGCTGCCGAACTTCCGCATCGGCCTGCGCCACCGCCACGCCCGGCTGCAATCGACCGCGGATCGACAGGAAGCGCAGGTCGCGCCGCTCCAGACAGTCCGGTGCCGATCCAGCCAACGACGGCATCATGGCGAGCGGCACGTAGAACGCCGGGTGAAGCACGAGGTCCATTCCCGGAAACTCCTGCGGCGCCACACCGATCACCATGAAGTCGACGCCGCCGATCCGCGCGTGCCGGCCGACGATCGTTGGATCGCCGGCATAGCGCTGACGCCACGTCTCGTATGCGAGCACGGCCACCGCGTCGCGCCCCGGCACCAGATCGTCTGCCGGCACGAAGGTACGACCGACCGCTGGCGGCACGCGGAGCACTTCAAAGAAGTTGCCGCTCACCGCCAGACCGAGGCTGGTCTGCGGTGGTTCATCCGCGCGATCGGCGAAGCTTGTGATGGTCACGGAGTAGGCGAGCAGTCCGGCAAAACTTTCCGTCCGGTCGCGCAGGTCGACGTAATCGCGATACGAGACCGAGCGTCCAATGGGAATGACCGCGTCCCCCTGCTGCGGCAGCGAGGTTGTTACGGCAACGACATCGCTACTCTGCGGCACCTGCAACGGTCGCAAGGCGAGCGCATCGGCCAGGCTGAACATCGCGGCATTCAGGCCGATGCCGATCGCGATCGACAGCATGGCGACAGAGGTGAACCCAGGATTCTTGCGCAGCATCCGGCTGGCATGACGGAGATCAAGCCACACGCGTTCGAGCATTGGTCTCACCTTTTCTGGCGAGGACGTAACCGAGGGCGCTTCACGGAGTATCTCCTGGTAACCGCACCTGCTCGAGATCGTGGGTTGTTCAATCACCTTGCCGGACTGGAAGCACGAATATCGGGCGATTCTGCTGGATTGCTGACAGTGCCTGTTCGGCCGTGGGACGCGATCGTTCGCCTCCGGACATGGCAGAGTCGCTTTTGAGCCGATGAGGATTTGTGGAACGCGCGACCGAACGCACGGCAATAAAGATTCGTATGAAACGCTGACTGGCCAACTGGTTCCGGGATTCCGGCGTCCAAGTAGCGGCCGATCGCACCGACACAGGGGCTGCGAAAACGGGGCGTGTTGATCGACCGAGATAACAGAGAGGGGCGGGACGCCGACACGCGGCAACGTGCCGGCATCCCTGATCACAACCCGCAGGAGCGGCTGCGGGCCGGACTAGCGCCAAGTATAGGGCGGCCGGCCTGTGGCGGGAGGCCGGCGATGCTTTCAGCAGCAGCGGTTGTGGTGTGCGCGCTCGGCTTGCTCGGGCGCTCGAGTTCTGGCCCTGTTCCCATCAAACTGATCGATCAACCGCCCGCCGGCGCGTCACAGCACGTGCAAGGCTTCCTGATGCGCGACCGTGACGCCATTTACCTGGTGACGTCCACAGCGCACTTTCGCGACGCGCAGAAGGGAGACCTCGACGCGCTCCGCCAGATCGCCAGCGTGATCGTCCACGAGGAATGGCACGTCGCTCACGGCATCGACGAGCAGGGCGCGTATCTGGCCCAGATCACGACGCTGAACGCGCTTGGCGCGAGCTCGCACTTGATCGGGATCATCAGGAAATCGATGTTCGTCGCCGTTGCAGCGCAGAAGCGGGCCCGCAAGCCCGAGCTGACGCTCGCGAACAAGTAGGAAGTTAAAACTCAAAACTCAAAACTCAAAAGTAACTCGCAAAGTACAACGCACTTAAGTACTTACTTTTGAGTTTTGCGTTTTGCGATTTGAGTTGAATTAGTGGAACTCGAAACTCACAACTCAAAGGTAACTCGCAAAGTGCAACGTACTTGAGTACTTACTTTTGAGTTTTGCGTTTCGAGATTTTAGTTGAATCAGTGCGTCATGGCGTACAGCACGACGTTGATGCCGATGGCATATCCGCGCGGGCTGAACCTGTAGAAGTAGCTCGGGTCCTCGCCTTCACGCTCCCACGCGTCGGCGATGTCGGTGTTGTGCGTCATCAACACCATGATGCGACCGCGTGCGTCCATCACCGCGCGCATGTGCGGCACGGCGCTGTCGGCGCCGCGCTCCGAGGTGCCGCCACCCGACCGCAGGAAGAACCCGATATTCGGGATTTGCGGGATCTCGCGCACCTCGAACTGCGTTCGGAACAGCGGATGATCGAGCGGCAGGTCGACGATGGCGTGCTGGTCGGCGGGGAGCGCTTTCCGGAGTTGCGTGACCCAGTGTTCCCACTGATAGGTGCCCCAGAAATCGTCGGCCCACATCATGCCGCCCTTCAACAGGTACTCACGCAGGCGCGCCGCGTCGACAGCATCGATGAAGGCGGCGCCAGGGGCGGAGAGGATGACAAGCGGGCACTTGAACAGCGCTTCGTCTCGCAACCGCACCAGCAGCGGCGTGGGATCGCCCGCGTTCGTGCGACTGATGCGCGTTTTCGTCAGCTCGGAGAGTCGCACCGAGAGATTGATATCGGCGCGCGGATAATCGGTGCGCCAGCTCCCGCCGTCGCCGTCAGGCGCGCTGGAATATACGACACGGCAGTAATGAAAGCGGCCGTCGAAGTCCTCGGCGCTTGCGGTCCGCGGGTTGAACAGTCCGCCGAAGCCGAACTGCGCCTGGGTGCTCACCGCCATGCCGAGTGCGGCCGCTACGCACAGGAGAATCCGAGATCCACGCATGTCTTCACCGCGTCGCGGACTTGAAGGTCCGGCGCTACGAAACGCCGCGCCCGTCCCAGCCGGATGACGAACCGCGCGGCATCACCTCCATGAACGCCTCCACGGCGTGAATCTGGCCGCCGTACACCTTGAACGCTTCCCAGACGGTGAGCGATTTCGTCGTGTCGGGGACCGAGCCGGCACCGAAATCCATGCGCAGCCACACGATCCCGAGCTCTTCGTCGACGGCGGCGACACGCGAGGTGACTTCCTTCAGCGTCGGAATCTTCTGCGTCTTGATGTCTGTGCAATCGGGACGGAACGTGCACCCGGGGCCTGCCATCAGCCGGCCGTTCTCGAACCGGTAGGCGTCGGGCGCGAACGGCGTGTCCACCGTGACGAAGCTGCCGGCACGCAGCCCTGCCGGATAGAGCTGCGCGATCCTGATCGCCTCCGCACGCGTGTTGCGTTGCGCCGCGGCAGGCGCGACGTTCATCGCGGCACTCGCCTGCGTAAACGCATCGGGCTGAAAGATGACGCCCTCCTCGCGGCTTCGAACGACCATTGTCTCCACCTCCGCGAGCTTGCGGTCGGACACTTTCAACCGGACCAGGAACAACACGGGAGGGCCGTTCTCCTCGACGACCGTGTGGGTGCCGGCGACGCCGGCGCGAACGTCGATGATGTCCTGACGATAAGGACGCAGGCGCGACACCGTTCGCCAGAGTCCCTCCCCGAGGCGCCTCTCGACCGTGTCTTCGGTAAACCGCACGCCCGCGGCGAGCGGTAGTCGATCCGGCGTGTGCGCGAGCATCGCGTCGAGATACTGCGTGAGCAGTGCACGCAGACAGGTCCGATCGCAGGAGAGCTCGCCCGCCTGCCGAACCTGACGTGCGGCCACGACCGCCGTGAGGAGTGCCGCCGCAACGAGCAACGCAAGGGCGCAGCGCCTGTATGTCATGACCGGGGAATTGTAAGCAGATCGAGGTGCGTGGGCTCAAAGTTGATGATCCGCTTTACCCAAGCTGCGGCATAATCGCAGGCGAATGAAACAGCGGGCTCACGATGCCAGCCCGCACGCGGATGCGGCGTCACCGCACGTGATGTTCCACGCCGGATGCCGGGCGCACGCATGGACCCGGGGCGATTTCGTGGTGTCGTTGTGATGGCAGCGGGGCGTCTTGTCGGCCTGCGAAACGGCGGTCCACGGGCTGTCGTGCGGATCGCAGGTTCAATCGATACGCTCCAGTAGAGGAGGCCGGATGGCAAAGAAGAGCGCGAAGAGTGCCCGCGGCGCGGGTCGAACGGGCGGCGCGAAGAGCGCGAAATCGGCAAGGGGCGCACGCAGCACCAAGAGCAGCCGAGGCGCGAGCAGCCGGGGTTCAGCAGCCAGGAAGAGCACGAAGCGCGCGAGCGGCGGTCGCAAGACCGGTGGCGGTCGCGGTCGCAGCAATGCCGCATTCATGGCTCCGGTCACCCCGAGCTCCGAACTGGCTGCCGTCGTCGGCGGCGAACCGTTGCCACGCACGGAGATCACCAAACGATTGTGGGCGTACATCAAGAAGAACGGGCTGCAGGATCAGAAGAACCGGCGGATGATCAAGGCCGACGCTGCGCTGAAGCCGGTGTTTGGCGGCAAGTCCCAGGTCAACATGTTCGAGATGACCAGCCTGGTCAACAAGCACGTGCAGTAGAGCATTCGTGATTCGCGATTTGTGATTCGTGATTGTGATTGCGTGATTTGAAGGGTCGACCGAGCCGCCCGGCGGCCGCTCCAAATCACCATTCACGAATCACGAATCATGAATCACAAATGAGCGTCTGGACATCCGCCGCCTCCCTCGGGTAAAAGCTCACGCATGCATTCAGCTGTTTCGTTTGCCCGCGCCTCGGCCATCATGGCGGCCTGCCTCGCTGTCGCGTTCGGCATCCGCGTCGGAGCGCAGCAGAATCCGCAGGAGCACCCAGGCCAGTACTCACCGGCGGACGTCGAGGCGGGTTCGCGCCTCTATAGCGCCCAGTGTCAGTTGTGCCACGGGATTACCGGGGATCAGGTCGCCGGGATCGATCTACGTCGCGGGCAGTTCCGCCGCGCGAACTCCGACGAGGATCTGGCGCGCGTGATCACGACCGGCGTACCCGGAACGGCGATGCCGCCGTTTGCGCTGCAACCGGAGGAAGTCAACAGGGTCATCGCGTTCATCCGTGCCGGGTTCGATCCTGCGGGGACCGCGGTGAAGGTCGGCAACGCCGCCCGCGGCCGGATCCTCTTCGACGGCAAGGGCAACTGCACCTCGTGTCATCGCGTCAACGGTCGCGGACCGCGAGTCGCTCCCGATCTCAGCGATGTCGGCGCCGCGCGTTCGCCTGGATCGCTCCAGCGATCGCTCGTCGATCCCTCGTCACAGATGATGCCGATCAATCGGCCAGTACGGATCGTGACGAAAGACGGCAAGACGATCGCGGGTCGTCGCTTGAACGAGGACACGTTCACCGTGCAAGTCATCGACGAGCGGGAGCGGCTGCTGTCGCTCGACAAGAGCACCATCAAAGCGATGACGGTCGAGACGAAGTCGACAATGCCCGCGTATGCGGGCAAGCTGACGGACGACGAAATCTCCGACCTGATTGCGTATTTGCTGACGTTGAAGGGGTAACCTCAACCCACGGGGCGTGTGGATAACGCATATATGTTGAAGAAAGCCTTGGTCTCACTCGCGCTCGTGCTTGCCGCGTCGTATGGCCTGCGCGCGCAGCAGGTCACCTACGACCGCCTCCTCCGCGCCGCCGAGGAGCCGCAGAACTGGCTGACCTACTCCGGCGGCTACTTCAGTCAGCGTTACAGCACGCTGAAGCAGATCGACACGTCCAACGTGAAGAACCTCGAGATCAAGTGGATCCTGCCCAATCAGGTGTTCGGCGCCTGGCAGGCGACGCCACTGGTCGTCGACGGGATCATGTATCTGACGATGAGGCCCAACGACGTTCTCGCGGTCGACGCCAGGACTGGTCGCGTGTTCTGGCAGTACCGCTACACCAACTCGCCCGACCAGCGCGTGTGCTGCGGGTCGAACAACCGCGGAGTGGCGATTCTCGGCGACACGTTGTACATGGCCACGCTCGACGCGCATCTTGTCGCCGTGGATGCGAAGACGGGCAAGGCGCTGTGGAACGTCGAGGTCGGCGATCCGAAGGTGGGCTACTCGATGACGCTGTCGCCGCTCATCATCAAGGACAAGGTGATCGTCGGCGTCGGCGGCGGCGAATACGGGATCCGCGGATTTCTCGCGGCGCACGACACGCACACCGGCAAGGAGTTGTGGCGTACCTACACGATTCCCGGGCCGGGCGAGAAGGGCCATGAGAGCTGGCGCGGAGAGGACTGGACGCACGGCGGCGGATCGATCTGGGTGACCGGTTCGTACGATCCGGCGCTCAATCTCACGTACTGGGGCGTGGGCAATCCGGGCCCCGACTGGACCCCGGCACAACGGCCTGGCGACAACCTCTATACCGATTCGGTCATTGCCCTCGATCCGGACACCGGTGCGATCAAGTGGCACTACCAGTTCACGCCGAACGACGGCTATGACTACGACTCGGTGCAGGTACCCGTGCTCGCCGACATCGACTTCAGAGGCACGCCGACCAAGGCGATGTTGTGGGCGAACCGCAACGGGTTCTTCTATGTGCTCGATCGGACGACGGGCACGTTCCTCGCGGCGACGCCCTTCGTGAAGGTGAACTGGGCGAGCGGCCACGACGCGAACGGCCGGCCGATCCCGACGCCGCAGCCGCCGGGGATGCCGACGTATCCCGGCAATCAGGGCGGCACCAACTGGTTCTCTCCGTCGTACAGCCCACGCACCGGCCTGTTCTACGTCTCGGCGTGGCTCGATTACGCGTCGATCTACCGCCGCCAGGAGGTGCAGTACCAGGCGGGCCGAACGTATGCGGGAGCGTTTCCCATCACGCTCACGCCCGTGCCCGGCGCTCCGGCCCCGGGCATCGGTCGCGCGCGGCCGATCAACAACTGGACCGATGCCGTCGCGCACGGCGCGACGCTGGCGATCGATCCGAAGACCGGTCAGCAGAAGTGGCGTTTCGATCAATTCGATGTCACCGAAAGCGGCAACCTGACCACCGGCGGCGACGTGCTCTTCACCGGCGGCCGCGAAGGGTACTTCTACGCGCTCGACGCGCGCACCGGGTCGCTGCTGTTCAAGTCGACAGTGGGCGGCCAGATTGTCAACGGCCCGATGACGTATGCGATCGACGGCAAGCAGTACGTTGCCATCATCTCGGGGAATTCATTGATCGTCTACGGATTGCGCGAGTAGTCACACGGGGATCACGAAGAACGGTATTAGCCACAAAGGACACGAAGATCACCAAAGCTCGACGCGGTCGGCCGGCGAAGCCGGCCGATACGTCAGCGTCGAGCTGCGTAGCTCCGCCTTCAACACTCAGCTTCGCCACCAAGATCTTCGCGTCCTTGTTTTGCGCCCTTCGTGTCCTTCGTGGCTAAGATCGTCTTTGTGTTCTTGGCGTGTCCGCGGAGGTGATGATGCAGATCGATCTCAGCGACGAAGAAGCGCGCGTGCTGCGGGAGCTGCTCGACGGCGTGCTGCCGGATCTGAAACGGGAGATCGCCCGCGCGGAGGATCGTGCGTTTCGGCATCAGCTCGTGCTCAGGCAGGAGCTCGCCGAGCGTCTGGTGGCCCGGCTCCGATCGGGCAGCGCGCCGCGAATGTGATCCGGCCGCGGGCGATCTGCGTCTTCCGGCGCGGCGATCGCATCCTCGTTTCATTGGCCGTCGATCCCCGCACTGGCGGCCGGTACGCGCGCACGCTGGGCGGCGCGATTGAGTTCGGCGAGCGCGCCGCCGACACGATTCGCCGCGAGATCGGCGAAGAGCTCGGCGCCGGCATTCGCAATCCACATCTGCTCGGCGTGCTCGAGAACATCTTCGAGCTGCAGGGGCAGTGGCGCCACGAAATCATCTTTGTCTTCGATGCCGAATTCGAGGATCCCACGCTCTACGATCGCGAACAGCTGCAGGTCAATGAAGCGGCGTGCATCGCGCCGGCTCGATGGCTGCCGCTCGATGCGTTCGGCGACGCGCTGCCGATCTACCCTCGCGATCTCATCGATCTGCTTCGCCAGACAGAGTGAAGGACCGACGCCCTTCGACGTCGCTCGGGGCAAGCCCGAAGGCGTAAAATTGGATCGTGCTCGTCTTCGAGTTCTTTCCCGCCTTCATCATGATCGTGAGCGTCATCGTCGGTATCGCGCTGTATTTCGCGAACCGACGGGCACCCGACGATCGTCAGCCGCGTGAAGAGCGTCAGCGCCGCGCCGAGGAGCGGCGGAAACGCGCGGCGCATCTGCCTCCGGAGCGCGGCGGGCGTCGTCCCAGCATGTCAGCGTGACACCTCGTTGGTGGGTGGTGGTTGGCGGATAGTGGTTCGTAGGTGCTGGCGACGGGAGCATGGGTATCAACCACGAACCACTATCCACCGCCCCTCACCCAGCACTGCGGGAAGTGCTCCAGCGCTACTGGGGCTATGCCGAGTTCCGCCCGCTGCAACAGGATGCGATGAGCGCGGTCCTCGATGGGCGGGACTCGGTCGTCGTGCTGCCGACCGGCGGCGGCAAATCGCTCTGCTTTCAAGCGCCGGCGCTGGTCCGTCCAGGGTTGGCGCTGGTTGTCTCTCCCTTGATCTCGTTGATGAAGGATCAGGTCGATACGCTGGTTGGGAACGGCGTCCCTGCCGCCTGCTTCAACAGCGCGATGCCTGCCGATGCGCGCGCCTCCGTCGTGGCAGGCCTGCGCGAACGTCGGTATCGATTGCTCTACGTCTCGCCCGAACGGCTCGCGCCCGGCAGCGGTGACGAATTCCTGCGGCTGGTGGGACAGACGCCGGTGAGCTTCGTCGCCATCGACGAAGCGCACTGCATCAGTCAGTGGGGCCACGATTTCCGTCCCGAATATCGACAGCTCGGACGCCTGCGATCCGTGCTTCCTGACATCAGCGTGCACGCGTTCACGGCGACAGCAACCGCGCGCGTCCGTCACGACATCGCCACCGAACTCGCATTGCGCAACCCGATCGAGCTGGTTGGCTCCTTCGATCGGCCGAACCTGATCTACCGCGTCTGGCCGCGCGCCGGTCTTCGTCAGCAGATCGACGATCTGCTCGCGCGGCACCTCGCACCCCAGCGGGCGGGCGTGCGCGCTGGGGACCCCGCGCGAAGCGAGGCCGGCATCATCTACTGCACGTCGCGCAAGGAAGTCGATGCGCTCGCGGCTTCGCTTGCCGCTCGCGGCGTTCGCGCGCGTCGGTATCATGCAGGCCTGTCCGACGAGGAGCGTCACCGCAACCAGGATGCGTTCCTGGAGGAGGATGCCGACGTCGTCGTGGCGACAGTCGCGTTTGGGATGGGCATCGATCGATCCGACGTGCGCTTCGTCGTTCATGCCGGCGCGCCACGATCGCTCGAGCACTATCAGCAGGAATCCGGTCGCGCGGGACGCGACACTCTGGAAGCCGAATGCGTCCTGATCTACTCATCGGCCGATTTTCTGCGCTGGCGCGCGATGCTCGAACAGGCGGGCGAGCTGACCGATGCCGCCCGTTCGTCGCTGCGGGACATGGAGCGTTACGCGACGAGCGTCCATTGCCGCCACCGTCATCTCGTCGAGTACTTCGGCGAGCCATACCCGAAGCGCGACTGCGGCGCGTGCGACTACTGCCTCGAGGAGCTCGAGCCGATCGCCGAGCCAATTGTCGTGGCGCGCAAGATTCTCTCGTGTGTGGCGCGTGTCGACCAGCGATTCGGCACCGCGCACGTCGCCAACGTCTTGCGGGGTCAGAGCGGCGAGGCGATCGCCTCGCGCGGTCACGATCGGCTCAGCACGTTCGGGTTGCTGCGTGAGGCGACGACGCCCGAGGTCCGCGGCTACATCGAGCAGCTGACCTCGCGCGGCCTGCTTCGGCAGACCGACGACGGGTATCCGGTGTTGAAGTTGACGGATACAGGAGTTCGCCTGCTCAAGGATGCCGAGAGCGCTCCAGGGCTGACGCTGGCGCGGCAGCGACGCCCGGAGAAGGATCGCCTACCGCGGCGATCGCGCTTGGAAGCCGAGTCGTGGCACGGTGTCGATCGCGAGCTGTTCGAACGGCTGCGTGCATTGCGTCTGGAGATCGCCCGCTCGCGCAACGTGCCGCCATACGTGATCTTCCATGACACGACGTTGCGGGAGATGGCGCGGGTCCGGCCCGTGACCGTCTCTGCCCTTCGTCGCATCTACGGCGTTGGTGAACGCAAGGCCGCGGAGCTCGGGGAGCGGTTTGTCGCGGTGATATCCGAGTACGCTTCCTGAATGTTCAATCTTGCAATTTCAATTTGAGAGTCGATTTGGTCGTTGACGATGTGAACAAACTGAATTTGCACATTTGCAAATGAACAAATTCAGCTGAGCAAATCCGCACCTCGACCAACGGACAAATCAATCCTCAAATCCTCAAATCGTCAAATCGAAGATTGAAGATTCAAGGTAAGTGTCATTCGCCCGGCTTTTGTCCGGGCGTGTACCCGATGTTCTCCACCTTGACCGGCCTGCGGTTGTCGATCTCCACCGGCGCGATCGTCCTCACATTCAGCGGCGCCGACGCGTCCACGCGCACGGTCAACCGCTCCATCGTCGGAATGGCCGATCCGGGCACCTGACGATATGCGCCGACCACGCCCACCGGCAGGTAGGCGTCGTTGCTGCCCAGATCGATCCCTCGCAAGATGACGGGCGTGGCGTTGCCCTGTGCGGCCACGGGCGACGCCGCCTGATTGAATCCAATCCAGCCGAGCTCCAACGCAATAATCGTGAGAACGATTTTCAGATACCGGTCCGCCATGCGCGCCTCCTGTCGTGGGGAGACGTTACCCCAAAATGGGGTTGCTGGGTCGCTGGGTCGATGTAGTTGCTCAACACCCAGCTACCCAGCCACCCAGCCACCCAGCTACCCAGCGACCCAGGGGTTCATTCCATAATCGTCGTCATGACTCGATCCCCGCTCGCAGTCTTTCGCCGTCTGACGACGGGCGTTTACGTCATCGGTGTTGCGCACGCGCGGCAGACCAACGCTTTTACTGCCGCCTGGCTCACACAGGTGGCGTTCGATCCACTGCTGGTCGCGCTGAGCGTCAACGTGAGCCACGCCTCCTATCCACTGCTCGCGGCGAGCGGCGCTTTCGTCGTCAATGTGTTGCAGGAGCATCAGCTCGATCTCGCCAGGCACTTCGGGACCGGATCTGGACGCGAAGGCGACAAGCTGCAGGGCGTTCGCTGGCGGGCGGGGCAGTTCGGCGCGCCCGTTTTGTCGGAAGCCGCCGCATTCCTGGAGTGCCGTGTCACCAGCAGCGTGCAGGCAGGCGATCATGTCGTCGTCATCGCGGAGGTCGTCGATGGCGCGGTGCTCGCCGAGGATGCGATTCCGATGCGTTATGGCGAGACAGGCGATATGGACGGGAGCTCGGAGTTGTATCCGACCGCGTTCTGAAACCGATTTTCGGAGCGAGGCAAAACCACGAAGGTCGCTTCGCGACGAACACGAAGACCACGAAGAATTTGTTTGTCTTCGTGTTCTTCGTGATTGCCGCAAGGCCGTCGTGGTTATCTGCGCGCGCCGCGCGTGAGATAATCGCGCGGTCACTCAACGGAGATCGCAACAGATGACGGTTCGACGAGCCATTCTCGCGTGTGTTCTCGCATTCGCCCTTTCCTCGAGCGCGGTCGCGCAGCCGCGCGGCAGCTATCAGCAGACCCAGTACAAGGGCCAGGAGATCGGTACGCTCACTGGCGACACGTATTACGCGCGGATGGACGACTACGTGTCCGTGTTCATGGTCACGCCTGACGGGATCGTGCTGGTCGAACCAATCGGCACCGAAATGGCGACCTGGTTGAAGGCGGAGCTGGCGAAGCGCTTCAACGTTCCCGTCAAGTACGTTATTTACAGCCACTCGCATTGGGATCACGCATCGGGTGGGTCGGTCTACGCGGACAGCGCACGGTTCATCGGCCACGAGAACATGCTGAAGAACATCGCGATGCCGCCGCCCACGACGCCGCTGCCGCAGAACGCGCGCGCACAGGACGCCAACGGCAACGGCACGATCGAGCAGTCGGAGGCGCAGGGCAACATCAAGACCCAGTTCGCGCTGTACGACGCCAACGGTGACGGGGTGCTCACGGGGGCCGAGGTGACGCGCGGGCCGATTAGGTACGTGAGCGCACCGGAGATCACCTATACCGATCGCCTCTTTCTGAACATCGGCGGCAAACGTGTGGAGGTGCTCTCGCGGCCGACCATTCATGCCGACGACAACACCATCGTGCGCTTCCTCGACGGCAGCAACGTCGTCTTCGCCTCCGACTGGATTACGGTGCACCGCCTGCCGTTCGGACCGATCACCGATGCCGAGACGCCGTCGGTGAAGGCGGTCGAGGACATGGATTTCGAGTTCTTCGTCTGCAGTCACGGCGCGCTCGGCAAGAAAGCCGACGTGACCGCCAACCGGCGCTATCGCGAGGAACTCCGCGACGCGGTGGCCAAAGCGGTCGCGGCGGGGCAGACTCTGGAGCAGGCCCAAGCGACCATCACTATGGATGCCTACAAGGACTGGGAATTCTACGACGCGCAGCGACCCCAGAACGTCGCCGGCATGTACCGGGCGTTGAGCTCCAACCGGCGGTAGCCGATCAATACCCGCCAACCTTGACCGTCGGCAGAGGGTGCAATATTCTCGGGCGCTTGTATGCAAGGGCATTGCGACTGAATACGGCATCTTCAGGTGGAGGTCGACGGATGCAATCGGTGGTCAAGGGGGCGGCAATTCTGATTCTGCTTTTATGTATTCCAGGGGTGGTCCATGCGCAGGCGACCCTTGCCGGTACCGTACGCGACGCCTCCGGGGCGGTCCTGCCCGGTGTCTCAGTCGACGCTTCCAGCACCGCGCTCATCGAAAAGGTGCGCTCGGCGGTCACCGACGGGAGCGGCCAATACCGCATCACGGAGCTGCCGCCTGGCAGTTATGTCCTCACGTTCTCGCTGAGCGGCTTCACGACCGTCAGACGTGACGGCATCACCGTGTCCGGATCGGGCGTCATTCCAATCAACATCGAGCTCGCCGTCGGGACGCTGGCCGAGACGGTGACGGTCAGCGGCGAGGCGCCCCTGGTCGACACGCAGACGACGCGGCGCGAGACGGTGGTCAACGCCGAATCGTTGCGGACGCTGCCGATCACGAGAAGTTATGGCGCGGTGCTCTATGCCGTGCCGGGCTTATCGGTGCAGCCTGGCGTCGGCGGGAACGATCTGACGCCAAGCATGGCCACGTTCACCGCGCACGGCGGCAACAGCACCGAAGGGCGCATGATGGTGAACGGCGTGCCCGTGGCCGGTTCGTTCTCCGGAAACAGCGTCGCCCAGTTCGGTTATGACCTCGCGAACGCCGACGAGCTGCAGGTGCTCGTGTCGGGTGGACTCGGTGAGTCGGAAACCGGGGGACCGCTCGCCAATCTGGTCCCCAAGTCCGGCGGCAATACGTTCAACGGGTCGGCGTTCTACAGCGGCACCAACTCGCGGTTCCAGGCGGACAACATCGATGACGAGTTGCGACGCGCGGGCATCTCGGAGCCGCCCGCCGTTCGCAGGAACTTCGATGGCAACGGCAGTCTCGGCGGACCGCTCAAGCGCGATCGCCTGTGGTTCTACGGCAACGTGCGCAGCTTCGGGCTCTCGCAGGTGGTCGAAGGCGCGGCGCCGAATCGCAATGTCGGTGATCCGACGAAATGGCTCTACGAGCCCGAGCCCGGCGTGGAGGTGCGCCGCGTCGAAACGAAGCTGGACCTGTCGCTTCGTTTGACAGGACAGGTAACGCAGCGCAATCGCGTGTCGTTCTCGCACCAGTATCAGGATCGCTGTTTCGGTTCGTCGTTGACGCCCAACGGCAAGGACTGCCGTGTTCGCGGCACAGACTGGATCGGCATGGGCAGCGCGACGACGAGCGCCGAAGCGGGGCCCGGTTACAGCGGCGATCCATCGACGCTGACGCAGGCGACGTGGACCTCCACGCTCTCCAATCGATTGCTGGTGGACGCCGCCGTCTCCCGCTTCTCGTACGGCATCGTGGGCAGCGGTCAGGTGCCGAGCGACGCGGTCATGAATCTGGTTGGCGTCACCGAGCGGTCGGCGATGTACGGTCGCACCGGGTTCACCTACCGGGCGCCGTTCACCTTCTCCAAATACGACAACGTGCCGTGGAACTGGCGCGCCTCGGCGTCGTACGTCACCGGGGCCCACAACGCGAAAATCGGATATCAGGGCTCGTACTTCATGTACGACCGGCGGACGTTCGTGAACCAGACCCAGCTGCGGTACATCTTCAACAACGGTGTGCCGATCGGCGTGAACTACTACATCGCACCGTACCTCGACCTGAGCGATCGCACTGAAGTCAACGCGGTCTACGTCCAGGACCAGTGGACTCGAGGGCGGATGACTTTACAGGCGGCCTTGCGCTACGACCATGCCTCGAGCTGGGCGCCGGGCGACAAGCAGGGCTCGACACAGACGTCGCGGTTCAACCCGCAGCCGATTCGGTTCGACGACACGATCAGCGTGCGCGGCTACAACGACATCAATCCGCGCCTCGGGTTCTCCTACGACGTGTTCGGCAACGGCAAGACGGCGCTGAAGGTGAATGCGGGCAGGTATCTGTCGGCGGCGACGACCGACGGCGTCTACTCCGCCAACAACCCAGCTCTGAAGCTGGTCACGCAGTTGTCGGGGACGAACGGTCGCGGGTGGACCGATGTCAATGGTAACTACCAGGTCGATTGCAACCTTCTGAATCCGGCTGCGCAGAACCTGAGCCCGCAGGGCGGCGACATTTGCGCGGCGTTGACCGGCAACAATCTGAATTTCGGCAATCTCGATCCCAATCTGACGACCATTGACCCGGCGATCCTCGGCGGCTGGGGCGTGCGGCCGTATAACTGGCAGTTCGGCGCGTCGGTGCAGCACGAGCTGCTGCCGCGGGTGTCGGTCGATGTCGGCTATAACAGGCGCTGGTGGGGGAACTTCTTCGAGACGGTGAACACGCTTGTCGACGCCAGCGACTACGACACCTTCAGCGTCCCGCTGCCGAATGATTCCCGGTTACCTGGCGCGGGCTCCACGGCTTCGTTCGTGGCTATCAAACCGGAAGCGGCCTCGCGCGGTGCCCGCAACCTGATGACGAAGGAAACCAACTTCGCGCCGGCGCGCACGACGTACTGGCACGGCGTCGATTACAGCGCGACGGCACGGCTGAACAGCGGCGTGACCATCCAGGGCGGCGCCAGCACCGGACGCGGCGTGCGCAATACCTGTGAGCTGTGGAAGGCCCGCCCGGACCTGCAGCAGGTAACGCCCGCCCTGAGCAACACGCCGACTCCGCAGCGGAGCGATGCGTGCGGCGTTGCCGAGCGCTGGATCACGACCTGGCGCGGGCTCGCGTCGTATCGAGTCCCGACGGCGGATGTCCTCGTCAGCGCGATCTTCCGGTCGACGCTGACGACGGCGAGCAGCAGCGTGGGCAGCAATGGCAGCTCGCTGTCGGCCAACTACCAGCTGCCCAACACCGTCCTCCAGCAGTATCTCGGTCGTCTGCCGGCGGGCGCGCTGGCCACCGGGACGACGACGCTGAACGTGCTGCGACCCGCCGATCTCTACCCACCCGACCGGCAGCAGCAGCTCGATCTGCGGTTCGCGAAGATCGTGAAGGTCCGCACGATGCGGTACGATCTGGGCGTCGATCTTTACAACGTGTTCAACGCCAATGCGGCAACCACTTTGACGCAGAACTACGATTACGCCAACGGTGGGGCGACGTGGTTGAACCCGACGGCGATCATGTTGCCGCGCCTGTTGCGATTCAATGTGACGATGACGTTTTAGATCACGAACCACGGAGGTACGGAGTGACGGAGGTCATTTTGGTCAAGACACTCCGTGTCTCCGCGTCTCCGTGGTTCGTGACGTGAGTGGTTTTCGAAGGAGCTATCCAATGCGATTTCGATGGGTGATGTTGCTGGCGAGCGTGATCCTGGCTGCGTACGGTGCGACTCGCGTGGCCGCGCACCACTCGTTTGCCGCCGAATACGATCACGACAAGCCGCTGAAGCTCACCGGTGCGGTGACGCGCGTCGAGTGGCAGAACCCGCACGCCTACTTCTACATCGACGTGAAAGATCCGGCCACCGGCCGCGTGGTCAATTGGGCGTTCGAAATGGCCGCCCCTGCCGTGCTACAGCGCACGGGCTGGAAACGATCGAGCATGAAAATCGGCGACGTGCTCATCGTCGAGGGGTGGGCGGCCAAGGACGGCGCGCACCACGGCAACGCGCGCGTGGTGACGCTGGCGGCCACGGGGGAGCGGCTTGGCGCCGGTTCGAGTGCCGGTGACGGACAACAGCAGTGACCATCCGCGGCGCGTGGATGAAGGGAATTGCCGCCGCCGGGGCACTCGCGCTCTTCTGGTCGTTGCTGCCGGCTTCGACGATTGCGCAGGACACGCCGGGCCCGGCGGCCGGCCGTGGTGCGGGCACGCCCGGGCCCGGCCGCGGCCGCGGTGCGCGCGGTCCATCGCAGCCGACGCCACGCTGGCCTGACGGTCACGTCAATCTAGGCGCGCCAGCCGGACAGACCGGATTCTGGGGCGGCGGTGGATCGATCGTCGGCAAACGCGGAAGCAGTTTGCCGACCAATCTCGACGTCAGCCAGGTGCCGTTTCAGCCGTGGGCCAAGGCGCTCTACGAGACGCGACTGAAGGTTGGCGACAAAGACGATCCGCACGCGCGCTGTCTGCCGCCCGGCGGCCCGCGCCAGTTCCAGACGCCGAACGGCTTCGAGTTCATCGAGCAGCCCGATCGCAAGCGCATCACGATCATCTTCGGCGGCGGTCCGCGCAGCTGGCGCTTCATCTACCTGGATGGGCGGCCACTGCCGAATCTCGATGATCTGGATCTGATTCCGACCTATTTTGGGTATTCCACCGGCCGGTGGGAAGGCGACACGCTGGTCGTCGAATCAACCGGCTACAACGAGAAGTTCTGGTTCCATCGCGGCGGGCTGCCGCATACCGACGCACTGCACCTGACCGAGCGCTTCTCGCGTCCCGACTACGACACCCTGAAGTACGAAGTGACGGTGGACGATCGGAAGGCGTACACCAGGCCGTGGAGCGGGGGCTTCACGGTGCCGTGGACCTACACGAACTGGGACGGCAGTCCCGGTGGCGAGATCCACGAGTATCTGTGTCAGGACAACGAGCGTGACTACTCACGTCTGCGGTGAGCACGTGAACTCCCCAAAACCAAATCCCAAAGCCCCAATCCCAACGCCGGTGGACAGCTCATCGTCGGCGAGAGTGATGGCGATCGCGGCGTCCACAGCTATCGCGCTGTTCGTCGTGTGCGGCTTCAGCCGGACCTACGCGCAAGAGGGACATCCACTCGTCGGCACGTGGCATGGCTCGTGGGGCCCGAATGCGGCCGAGCGCCATGACGTCACGCTCGTCCTCGAGTTCGACGGCAAGGCGATCACCGGGATCATGAATCCAGGGTTGGACTCGGTGCGCTTCGACAAGATCACCCTCGAACCGAGCACCTGGACGGTCCACTTCGAGGCGACGCCGAAAGCGGCCGCGGAGAAGGCCGCACCGATCGTGATCGACGCAAAAATCGAGGACGTGACGAACCGGCGACGGTCGCTCGTGGGCAGCTGGACGCAAGGCGCCACCAAGGGCGACTTCAAAGCCTCGCGCGACGACTAAACCGATGTTCAGCTGTGTTGAGCAAATCACGGAGCGACGGCCGACACGGAGAACACGGACAAGGCAAATGCTCCGTGACCTCCGTTTTTATCGAACTCCGTGGTCTCGAGACAGGCGAGCCTTGGGACTGAGGAGAACAGTCATGCGACGTGCGTTCATCGCGATCGTTTGCCTGATCATCGCACCGACGCTCTTCGCGCAGGCTCCCGGCGGCCGCGGTGGGCCGCCGCCGCGCATCGTCAGCTTCGACGCGAAACCGGCGACGGTTCGCGCCGGCGAGCCGGTGCTGCTCGTGTGGCAGACGGAGAATCCGGCCGGCGTGACGATTGACCCCGACATCGGACCCGTGACGCCGCGCGGCAGTCGTCAGCTCACGCCTACGACAACGACCACCTATACGCTGACGTTGCGCAACGGCCCGACACGCAGCGTCACGGTCACGGTGCAGGGCGCCGCACCGAATCGCACCGCAGGTTCGGCAACCGGTCGAGGACGCTCGGCGAGTGGAGGGAGCACTTCGTCCGCAATACCTCGCATGCCGGATGGCAAACCTGATCTCACCGGCGTCTACAACTTTGCCGGTTTGCCTGCCGGGACGACGCCTCCTCCCCTCAAGCCGGGTGCGGAGAAGTACCGGATCGTCCGTGGCCCAAACGACATCCGTGGCCGGACGACGCTCACGTCGGGCAGTGATTGCAATCCTCTGGGCATTCCGCAGACCTACATCACGCCGTACCCGTTCCAGATCGTCCAGACGGCGAAGCTGATGGTGATCATCTACGAGTATCCCAACGCGCCACGCTTCATCCCGCTCGACGGCCGCCCGCACGAAGTGGATCCCGATCCGACGTGGATGGGCAGCTCCGTCGGCCGCTGGGACGGCGACACGCTGGTGATCGATGCGATCGGGTTCAACGACAAGACCGAAGTGCACGGCTTCATGCACACCCAGGACTTGCACGTTATCGAGCGCTTCCGACGCCTGCCGGACTTGTCCCTTCAGTACGAGGTGACCGTCGAGGATCCAAACGTCTGGCAGACACCATGGGTCATTCCAGCGCGCACCTTTGCGTTCCGGCCCGAGGTGGAGTGGGTGTCGGAGTTCGTGTGTGAACCGCGCGTCGACTATCAGAGGCTGTTCAAGAAGGAACCGTAAAATGAGATACGAATGGTAAACACAAAGGACCGAGCGCTGGCACGAACGTGACACTAGCGCGCCGGAGATTCTCTGTCAGAAGAACAACCCTTGACGCGTTGGTGTCACAGAGGCTGCGCTGACACGCCAAAGGACACCAAGGTCACACGCGCATGACGACTAGAAAGAGACTTGCGGGGATGTTGTTGATCGCGGCGGTCGCCGCTGCCGCGGTGTTGACATCCGCGAACCTGATTGCTCAGGAATGGAAGACGAAGCCGCCGACGGCCGCTGATTGGTCGGCGCTGGCGAAGCTTCCGGATTTCACAGGAGTGTGGGAGGCGGTGACGGTTGGCCGCGGCGGTGGCGCTGCTACCACCCCGGCGCGGCGCGGGCGCGCCGTCTGCTCGCGGCGCTCAGGGCGGCGCAGCACCGCGTGCAGGTGGAGCCCGACGTGGCGGACCTCCCGCCGGACCGCAGCTCACGCCCGCCTACGCGGCGAAGAAACGTGAGCTCGACGCCCGTAATGCCGAAGACAGCGAGGCGGCCAACTGTCTGCCGCCCGGAATGCCCGGAGTGATGGGTCAGCCGTACCCGTACGAATTCCTGCTGACGCCGGGAAAGGTGACGATTATTGGCGAAGCGTACATGCAGGTGCGGCACATCTACACCGATGGTCGACCAATGCCCGCCGATCCCGATCCGACATTCAATGGCACGTCAATCGGCCGGTGGGAAGGGGACACGCTCGTCGTCGACACGACGGCGTTCTCGCCCATGACGACGATCGCACGCAATACCCCGCACAGCGACAAGATGCGCGTCGTCGAGCGCTTTCGACTGACCGGTGCCGATCTGATGACGATTGAAACGACGGTCACCGATCCCGAGGCGTTGACGGCGCCGTGGACGACGACGCGGACGCTGGCGCGACATCGCGACTGGACGACCCGTGAATACATCTGCGAGGAGAACAACCGCAATTATGTCGATACGCAGGGCAAGGCGGGCATCAATCTGAAGGACAGTCCGGCGGAGAAAAAGGAGTAGCGATGAGCAGCGGGATCACACGTGCGCTTGCCGTGGCGGCGACGGTCGTCGTCGCGTTGGGCGCAAGCCGGAGTGCATCGGCGCATCATTCATTTGCTGCCTTCGACATGACGGCCGAGAAGACGATTACCGGCGTCGTCAAGAAGGTCGACTGGACGAACCCGCACATCTGGATCTGGGTGGACGTGACCGAACCGTCCGGCACCACGGAGACGTACGGGTTCGAGGGAATGACGCCGAACTTCCTGTCGCGCCGCGGGTGGACGCGAAGCTCGATCCAGCCCGGGATGAAGGTGACCGTGACGTTCCGTCCGATGAAGGACGGAAAGTCCGGTGGGATGTTCGTCAGCGGCACGCTGCCCGACGGCAAGGTGCTGACGATGCGCGGCGGCGAGACGGGGCAGTGATGGACGCCGTGATCGATGCGACGATGAACGCCGACCTGCCAGCACGCGCCGCGACGGTTGCCTTTCTGGCGGACGCCCACGCCGAGGAAGGGGATCGCAGCGGTGAATTGTCACAACCCGTTGTCGCCGCTCTGCACCTGAACGGGTTGTTGGGCATGTGGGTGCCACGCTCGATCCACGGCGGCTTCGAGCTCGATCCCGTGTCGTCGCTGCAAGTCATCGAGAACATGGCCTACGGTGATCCGTCGGCGGGCTGGGTGCTGATGGCGTCGGCGCTGGCGATTGGTACCGGCGCGGCCTATCTCGGCGATGCCGCCGTCGACGAGATGTTCGGCGGCACTCTGCTTCCGGTCATTGCCGGTCAGGGTACGCGGCCCGGAACAGCGATTCCGCAGGATGGCGGCTTCCTGTTGAGCGGATCGTGGAGCTTTGCGTCCGGCATCAAGCACGCCACCCACATTCACACGCTCGGCGTGATTCAGAGCACCGGCGAACCACGCATCTTTGTTCTGCCGGTCGCGAAGGCAACCCTGATCGACAACTGGGATGTCCTCGGGCTGCGCGGGACCGGCAGCATCGACTATTCAATCGACAACGTGTTCGTGCCCGAGGCCTACACGCACTTCGCCGTCACCGAGACGCCCCGTCGCGGCGGCCATTTGTATCGGATGGGGATCATCGGGTTTGCCGGTATCGCGCATTCCGGTTGGGCATGCGGTATCGGGCGGCGTCTGCTCGACGAGTTGATGAAGAAGGTGAGCGCGGGCGTCGGGCGTTCCGGCGCGCTCGCCGAGAGCGATACCTTCCACGAACAGTACGCGAAAGCGGAAGCGAAGTATCGATCGGCGCGCGCGCTGGTCTACGAGACGTGGAATGACGTGTGGGACACGATGGCCCGCGGCGATGCGCTGTCGGTGCGTCAGCACACGCAAATCCGCATGGCAATGGCCAACGTCACCTGGTCGTGCCACGATGTCGCCGAGTTCGTATACACTGCGGCCGGCACCGTCGCCCTGCGTGCGGGCACGATCCAACGGTTGTTCCGCGACATGCACGCCGGCACGCAGCACATCACATCCGCGCCATTTGTCTTCCGCAATGTGGGACGCGAGCTGGCGGGGCTGGCCACCGGAAAGAAGTGGCTGTTCCTCGATCTCGTCAACGAGGGCTGAATGAGCACAGTCGTCATCGACGCCGCCACGAGCACGTTTCTCGAGACGATGCGAGCCGCAGGGGGGCCGCCGTTGTACGAGCTGCCCGTCGACGAGGTGCGCGCCGCGATCAAGGCAGTGTCGCTCCAGCTTGGACCTCCGGCGGAGGAGTTGCACGACGTCCGCGATCGCCGCATTCCGGTCGATGGTGGCGAGATTACGCTTCGCATCTACACGCCGCGCGCGGTGGCCGAGGGGGAGACGCTGCCGATCGTTCTGTACTTCCATGGCGGCGGCTTTCTCGCCGGCGATCTCGACACCCACGACGCCCTCGCTCGCTACCTCTCGAAGCACGCCGACGCGCTCGTCGTCAACGTCGACTACCGCAGATCCCCCGAGTATCGCTGTCCCACGCAAATCGACGATGCATACGCGGCGCTCCTGTGGACCGCGGAGCAGGCCTCCGAGCTTCGCGGCGATCGCGAGCGGATCGCCGTTGCCGGCGACAGTGCCGGCGGGACGCTCAGCGTCGCCATGACCCACCTCACGAAACAGCGTGGCGGGCCGCGAATCGTGTATCAGACGCTCATCTATCCCTGGCTCGACCTTCGGGAGAATGCGTCGAGTCCGTCACGACTGCAGTTCGGCGGCGGCGATTACTTCCTGTCGAACCCCGATCTCGTATGGATGCGTGGTCAGTACCTGCCGGACGGCGCCAGCGACGCCGACCCGCGCGTGTCGCCGTTGTTACATGACGATCTCGAGGCGCTGCCGCCCGCTCTGATCGTCACCGCCGGCTGCGATCCCGTGCGTGACGACGGGAAAGTGTATGGCGATCGCCTGGCGGCCGCTGGCGTCCCCGTCGAGTATCGCTGCTACGAGACCACGATTCACGCGTGCGTCTCGTTTGCCGGTGCGATCCCGACGGGACTCGAGGCGCTGTCGTTCATCGCCTCGCGCCTGGGCGAGGCGTTGCACTGAGCGACTTTTTCGCTTTTCCACTTTTCCACTTTTCCACTTAGTCTTCGCCTTTGTCAGCATCGCTCGCGTTGCGCAGTCTGCTGTGGACCGTCCTGTTACCGGGGGTCGTCGCGGGCTACGTGCCGTGGCGATTCTTCGGTCTCAATCATGTTGCGCTGGAGGCGGCCGATGTCGTCGCATGGGTGGGCGTGCTGTGCATCGTTGCCGGAGCGATGCTGCTCGCGACGTGCATCATCGAGTTCGGGCGCAGCGGCCGCGGTACGCTGTCGCCCGTCGATCCGCCGCGGCACCTTGTCGTGCGAGGACTTTACCGATACGTTCGCAACCCGATGTATCTCAGCGTCACGACGATCGTGCTGGGTGAAGCGCTGGTGATGCGGTCCCCTGCGCTCGTGGCGTACTGGGCCGCCTTCTTCGCCGCCGTCAATCTGTTCGTGATCGGCTACGAAGAGCCGTGGCTTCGCTCTCGCTTCGGCAAGTCCTACGACGACTACGCTGCCAGAGTCGGGCGATGGATACCGAGGTTTCCCGGCTGAAAGACGTCGTCGCGTGCGCAAACGCGCGTGAGAGGTGACATGGAGAAGCGCCGCGGGTTCGTTGTGGTCTTCCTTCCGCTCTTGTCCGGGATCGCCAGCGGAGTCAACATCATCGGCAACCCGCGATTCGCGAGCTATCGCGCCGTCGACATGGTGCACCTGCTGGCGACCGGGATGTGCTTCGGTGCCGCGATTGCACTGTTCATGCTGGTCATGCGCGGCGGTATCGGGCCGCGCTGACTGCTGGGCGGCGAACGATCACGCCTTTGCCAGTACCATCCCGAAGCCCGGCGCGCGCGGGCTGACGCCCACCAGCCGCACCGCGTTCATCAGCCCGTGCGGCGTCGAGGAGACGACCGGGACCTTGGTGTGCTCCTCGAGCGGCACGATCAGATCGAGTGTCTGCAACGCGCCGCAGGAGACGACCAACGCATCCGCGTGCCGAGAGTTGGCATAAACGTCGGCGCCAAGCTTGAACAGGATCTCCCCGGTCGCCGCGCCTTCCGGGATCCGCTCGTAGCCGAGTCCCTTCGCGAAGGCGACCTGAAATCCGTGCTCCTGCAGGAAGATCTTCAGGCGTTCAGTGACCACATCCGTGTACGCGGTGGCGATCGCAACGCGCTTCGCGTTCGCCACGCGTAATCCGTCGACGAGGCCGTTGCTCTGCGTCGTCGCCGGCAGACCCGTGGCCTGGGTGACCTTGCGTGTGAGCTCTTCGTTGAACTTCGCACCCTTGTAGAAGGTGAGTGACGAACCGAAGACGGAGATCGCTTTCGCACCCTGTTTGGCCAGCGTTTCGGCGGCGGGGAGGATGCGAGGGACCGCTTCGTCATATCCCTCCACCGTCATTCCTCCAGGAAGTCCAACGCCGCCGCTCAGGAACTCGACACCGCGTGGATACAAACGCCGCGCGTCTGGCGGAATCGGATAGTTCAGTGGAGGAAAGATCAGTCCGACCGCCGGATCGGTGCCGGCCGCGTGCGCAGCCCTCGCCAGGGTGGCGCCGGCGGCACTCAGGCCAAACTTGATGAGTTCACGGCGGGACGTTTTCATCGACTTCATCGACAAGCCCTCCCGGGCGAGCAGCAGCCCGGACGATATAATCCGCCAATGCTGCCCTGCAATGTCAACCAGCCACACCGCTCTGCCCCTTTATATCCTGCAGAGCCTCTTGGCTGGTTGCGCTATCTTGTGCCGCGCTTCGCGCGGCGCGAACCGCTGTGCGATTTACAACGAGGACAAAACACCCGCAATGAGACGCACAGCGGTTCGATGGTGTCGCAGTGACAGCGGCGATTGGGATCGCTAGGCCGGCCGCGGACGAATACGCACCGTTTTACGGCAGTTACGTTGCGCGTGTACCTGATATCGATGATGCGATCAGTACGCTCGCTCGACAGCAGGATCGGTTCGGTCGAACGCTGTCGTTGCTGAGTGATGAGGACGCGGGCCACCGCTACGCGCCTGGAAAGTGGAGCGTGAAGGAGCTGCTTGGCCACGTAGTCGACGTCGAGCGCGTATTCGCGTACCGACTCCTGCGCATCGCTCGCGCCGATGCGACGCCGCTGCCCGGATTCGACGAGAACGCCTATGTGCCGGCCGCGCGCTTCGACGCGCGGCAGCTGGCGGATCTGCTGGGCGAGTGGAGCGCCGTGCGAGCGGCGAGCATTGTGCTCGTGCGCGGCATTCCTGCCGACGCCTGGAACCGTGCCGGTACGGCGAACGGCCAACCGATCAGCGCACGTGCCCTGCTCTACGTCATGCTTGGTCACGTCGAACACCATCTCAACGTGCTGCACACGCGCTACGGCGTGCCGGTTTTGGAGCAGGCGTTGACGTGATTCGTTTAACCACGGACCGCGTGGTGTCCTCCGTGGTTGTGGAGACGCTATGGCATCGAAACGCACGGTCGACCGCACGCGTCGTGCCTTGCTGAAGAACGGCGCCGCGGCCGTCGGCGGAGCGGTCGTGGGAGGCGCCACGTTGAGCGCACAGTCGCAGGGCTCGTCGCGAGCGGAGTCGACGGGCGGCCCCGCGACGTCGCCCGGGCCAAGCCCGGCGCTACAGACCGGCACGATGACTGGACGGCCCTTCAAGGCGCTGGTGCGCTCCGGCACTGGAATCGACGTTCAGGAGCTCCGGCTGCGAGCGATTCACCCGCGTATGTTGGTGCTGCGCACGGAAGCCGTCGCGCCCTGCTACACGATCGTGCGCGGCGCCTTGTCGACGACTCCGGCGCGGCGGGCATCGATCCCCAATCACTGCGGTTTCGGCGTCGTCGAGGCAATCGGGGCCGACGTGCGACGCGTCGTGGTGGGCGATCGCGTGCTCGTCGCCGGCACGTCTCAATGCGGCGCCTGTTATCAATGCGTGAACGGCCGTCCCGACATGTGCCAGTTCACCCTCGGCGGAGACGACTTCGCGCCGATCGCCGATATGGGCGACGGCACAGCCGTCTACGCTGAAGCCGGTATCGGCGGCATCAGCGAGGTGATGGCGGTCTACGAGGAGTACTGTGTTCCCGTATTCACCGACCTGCCAGCCGCACAACTGACGCTGCTCGGCGACCAGCTGACGTCGGGATTTGCCGCGGGACAGAGCCTGTTGCACTTCGAACCTGGCTCCGATGTCGCAGTTTTCGGTGCCGGACCGGTTGGGCTCGGTGTCATTCAGGCAGGGCGCGTCACCGGCGCAGCACAGGTGATCGTTGTCGAACCGATCGAGTACCGTCGCGACTTCGCAATGAAGATGGGCGCGACGACGGTCATCGATCCGGCGCCAGAAGGGCCGAACATCGTCGAACGCATTCGCGAGCTGTGCAAAGGTCCGAACGATCGTCGCTGGGCAGGGGGAACGAGCTGGGTCCAGACGCCTGCCTCGGCGATGGCCCGCGGCGCCGATTACGTCGTCGAAGCCGCCGGCGTGCAATCGTTTCCGCCGAAGGTGGAACCGCAGCCGGATCCGACCAACGTCACGACCGTGCGTTATGCGTGGGATTCGGCGCGCATGGGCGGGCACGTGATGTTGATGGGAATGACGTTCCAGGACGTGCCGCTGCCCGGACCATCGCTGGCGCTGCTCGGGCGGACCATTCATCCGGGACAGCAGGGCGGGCTGCACATCCTGCGCGACATTCCGCGATTCGTGAAGCTGATCGAGCGCGGGAAGCTCGATGCGAAGTCGATGATCACGAAGACCTACACGCTGGCGCAGGCCAGGCAGGCGATCCAGGACACCGCCGATCGAACGATCATCACCGGCGTTATCGAGTTCAGTTGATGCTGACGCCGCTGCTGACGTCGGTGCTCGTCACCTTGCTGGTGGTGGTGCTGAGCATCGCCACGACGAGGAACAGGGATTCGAGATGGTGATGCGAGCGTTCGTCCTGGCGCTCGTCTATGTCGCGTCGGTTGTGTTGTTGGCGTCCTTGCAGGCGCAGAGTGGTGGCGTTCGCATCGCCGGCCGAACCACCGATCGCACCGGCGCGGCCGTGCCTGGTGTCACGGTGACGTTGGCCGGAGCCACGATGCGGCGGGCTGTCACTGATGCCGATGGTCGTTACCTATTCACCGATCTGCCAACCGGGTCCTACACGGTGACGGCATCGATTCCTGGCTTTCAGACGAGCACGCACGCCGTCGTCGCGTCGGCACCGGGATCGTTTGCCGTTGATCTCGCGTTGCACGTCGGCTGTCTCTTCGAAATCCAGCGCGTCGATTTCGGCCTGCCGACGAACATGGCGGCGGCGGACGCAATTCTCTACCTGCGCATCGCCGACGCCGGGCGCGCCGTGCGTGTGACCGAGAGCGATTACTGCGTGGAAGGCCGTCAGCACGCGGCGGTCGTATTGGGCGCCATCAAATCGCCGCGACTGAGCTCCGACACGATTCGGCTGGTCCGTGCGGGGACGAGCGATTATCGTCCGGGAGACGAAGTCATCGTGTTTCTTCGTCGTCATCCCTCGGGCGCCTTCCTCGATTTCGGTGATTACGCGTTTGCCGTGAGAGAGGGCCGCGTTCGGTGGTGGCGGGACGATCTGCCCGGTGTGACCGACGGCAGCCCCGTTCGCGACGTGCTCGAGGGGCTGCGCAACACACTGTCGATGATCCGGTGAGCCGGTACACGCCGGATTGAAGATCTGCGTACTCGCCCTCAGGTGGCCGTTGCAATTCCTGCCTAATCCAGCGTAGACAATCTCAAAGATCCTCGCAATTCCGCGTGGCATTCCCGTCGCAATGACGATGCTAAGATGCCATGCGACAGCAGAAGACGATGCCTCAAGCCACGCGTCTGGTCACGGCGGACGAATTCGAGCGCTTTTCCGAGGACCACGCTTACAGAATCGAGCTGGTCAGAGGGCGGCTCGTTCGAATGAGTCCCGTCGGGCCTCCCCATGGCCTGGTCGTCGTGCGGCTCATCGTGCTCCTGAGCCGTTACCTCGAGGAGCATCCGGTTGGCGTCATCCTCCCCGATGTCGGATTCAAGCTGCAGTCGGATCCCGACACCGTCCGCGGCCCCGACCTGGCATTCATCGGACAGGAACGGTTCCCGGCGCTTTACCGCGAAGGCTTTATTCACGGTGCGCCGGACCTTGTCATTGAAGTCCTCTCGCCAGACGACACTCGACGCGAATTGCGAGCGAAGCTCGACGACTACTTCCGAGCTGGCGTCCCTGTCGTAGTGGTGATCGATCCGCGCAAGAAGAGCGTAACGATCCACCGCCCCCCTGATGCACCTGTCGTTGTTCGGGGTGACGACGCCGTTCTCGAAATCGGAGATCCGCTTCCGGGCTTGAGGTGTACGCTGAACGAGCTTTTGAAGTAATCGCTTTCGCGGACTCGAACGGTCCGCGCCGCATTTCCAAGGCATTCATGCAGCACGCTCGATTCGCCAACGCAATCATCATCGTTGTTCTGGGGATCGCGACTCCGGCCGTCGCGCAGCAGCCGGACACGGTTCTCGTCAATGGCAAGATCGTTACCGTCGATCGATCTTCGTCGATCCGCGAGGCGCTCGCGATTAGAGACGGGCGCATCCTCGCGCTCGGCACGTCTGCTGACATCCGACGCCTGGCCGGGAACGGCACTCGCATCGTCGATCTGCAGGGCCGGACGGTCATCCCAGGCCTCATCGACTCGCACATGCACGCGATCCGCGCGGCGCAGTTCTTTGCGACGGAGGTCAATTGGACCGGTGCCACCAGCCTGCAGGACGCGCTCGCGCGCATGCGCGACGCCGCACGTGCCCGCCCTGGGGACTGGCTGATCGTCGCCGGCGGTTGGACCGAACGCCAGTTCAAGGAGAGTCGTCGGCCGACGCAAAGGGAGCTCGAGGCAGCGGCGTCCGGCAATCCTGCATACGTGCAGCTCGGTTATCAGTGGGCCGTCTTGACCGATTCGGCGTGGCGGGCGCTGAAGATCGCGAGCGACGCCGATCTCCCGGCCGGGGGCAGATTCGAGCGCGACGCGGCGGGAGCGCTCACGGGTGCCGTCACCGGTCCGCAAGCGGCGATCGTCGCGTTGTTCGATCGGCTGCCGAAGCCGACCTACGGGCAGAAGGTCGAAGGCACGCTCAGGTTCTTCCGCGAGCTGAATCGACTGGGTATGACCGGCGTTGTCGACCCGGGCGGAAACAATCTTGCCGCGCCCGACTACGAAGCGCTGCTCGAGGTGTGGCACCGCCGGCAGCTGACGGTGCGTGTGGCGTACGCGTTGTGCAGCCAGACGACGGGCAATGAATTCGACGAGCTGAAGCAGCTGACGCAATTGCTGCCGATGCGCTTCGGTGACGACATGCTGCGCTTCAACGGCATCGGCGAGCGAATCACGACCGCCATGTACAACAACGATCGGCCCACCGAAGCTGACAAAGACCGGTTCTACGAGATCGCCTTGTGGGCCGCACGTCGCGGCATGGCGCTGACCATTCACTGGAGCCGCGATGCATCAGCGGATCACCTGCTCTCGGTGTTCGAGCGTGTCAATGCACAGGTCGGGATCGCGCCGCTCCGTTGGTCGATCGCTCACCTGGATGACGCCTCGGAGCAGACGCTGAAGCGGATGAAGGCGCTCGGCGTCGGCTGGACGATGCAGGATGCGATGTATTTCGGCGGCGACGGCTTCCTGCAGCAGCGCGGACGCGAAGCTGGTCTGCGGACGCCACCGCTCGAGACGGCGCGACGCATTGGTGTGGTCATCGGCGCCGGAACGGACGCGCATCGTGTTGCGTCGTACAACCCCTTCACGGCGCTGCAGTGGCTGCTCGATGGCAAGAGCGTCGGGGGCACTCAGCTCCGCGGTCCCGCCGAAACGCCGAGCCGTCTCGATGCGCTGCGCATGTACACGATTGGCAGCGCATGGTTCTCCTTCGACGACGACGTGCGCGGGTCGCTCGAAGTTGGCAAGCTCGCGGATCTCGCGGTGCTGTCCAGGGACTTCATGACCGTGCCCGTCGAGCAGATCGGCGGCATTGAATCGATGATGACGATGGTCGGCGGTCGGGTCGTCCATGCGAGCGGTCCCTTCGCATCGCTTGCGGCGCCCGCTTCGGCGACTCACTAGTCGCCGAAGCACGACTGTGTCAAGACCACGGAGTTCGATAACACGGAGGTGTTTGGGTAATCCCGTTTTGCCGCGGCTGACCTGCATCGTCTGTGCGCTGTTGACGCTGACAGCGGCGGCGCAGGACATTCATCCGGACATCCACTACGTTCCGACGTCGAATTCGGTCATCGACGCGATGTTCAAGCTGGCGGCGATCACCGCCGACGACATCGTCTACGACCTTGGATCGGGCGATGGCCGGATCGTGATCGCCGCCGCGCGCAAGCTCGGGGCGCATGGCGTCGGTGTGGAAATCGATCCGGAGCTCGTGAAGAAGGCGACGGAAAACGCGCGGAAGGCAGGCGTCGCCGACAAGGTGCGCTTCGTCCAGGGCGATCTGTTCCAGGCGGATCTCTCGTCGGCGACTGTTGTGACCCTGTATCTTTCGCCGACCACCAACCTGCGGCTGGCGCCGAAGCTTCAACGCGAGCTGCGTCCGGGCGCACGCGTCGTGTCGAATCGTTTCGACATGGGCGACTGGACACCCGATGCGCAGGTCAAGGCCGGCGGCAGGCGCGTCTTCCTGTGGCGGATCGGATCCCGGTAGGAATCAGGTATCAGGAATCAGGATTCAGGGCTGGGCCAGGATTCAGATCGTCAGGAATCCGGGCGAAGGTCTTTGAGGCAGTGGAGTACCGATGTCAGTGTTCGCCACCGAACGGGCCATTGTGACGATCGCACCCGGCGCCGTGTGGTTGAAACAGTGGCTGACGCTCGACGAGCAGCTGGCGCTCGTGACGCGCTGCCGCGAGATCATCGATGGACCGGCTGGTGGCTACGTGCCAACGGTCCGTGGTGGCGGCAAGATGCGCGTGCGCATGGCGTGCCTCGGCCGCCACTGGAATCCGCTGACGTACAGCTACATGCCCACGCGCGCCGACCACGACAACGCTCCCGTGTTGCCGGTTCCTGATGCGTGGGTGGCGCTGGCATCCCGCGCGGCGCAGGAGGCCGGATTCGCCGTTCAACCGGACATCTGTCTGATCAACTTCTACGGGGCAGAGGGTCGCATGGGGCTGCACCAGGACAAGGACGAGAGTCACGAGTCGCTTGCGGCGGGCAAGCCTGTGGTCTCGATCTCGCTCGGCGACACGGCGCGATTTCTGTTCGGCGGTTTGCGGCGCAAGGCGCCGGTGGAATCGATCCTGCTCGAATCAGGCGATGTCTTCGTCTTCGGTGGTCCGTCGCGCCTGCGCTATCACGGCGTGACACGCATCGTCCCGCACACGGCGCCGGCGGCGCTCGGCCTCGACGGCCGTTTCAATCTGACGTTCCGAGAGTTCTGAGTCCAGTCGCGGGTTGCGGCGGACGCTTCTCAGTTGCCACACGACACACCGAGGCACAGAATCAAATTGCAAGAACGCTCGGTGTCGCGGTGCCCCACTGTTTCGCAGATCGGTGAACATTGCCGCAAGTCAGGTAATCTGGCGGACGTGTACGCCATCTGCTCTACGTGCGGCACGCAGTTCGAAGAGTCGTCGTCGCCGCCGGAGCGCTGTCCGATCTGCGAGGAGGTCCGGCAGTATGTGCCGGCATCCGGCCAGTCATGGACCACACTGGAAAAGCTGCGGCGCTCGCATCGCAACAGCTTCAAACGGATCGAGCCGCCGCTGTACGGGATCGGCATGACGCCGGAGTTCGCGATCGGGCAGCGCGCGCTGCTGCTGCGGTCGCCGGGTGGCAACGTGCTGTGGGATTGCGTCAGCCTCGTTGACGAGGCGACCGTCGATCTGGTGAACGGGCTCGGCGGGATTGCGGCGATCGCGATTTCGCACCCCCATTACTACACGACAATGGTGGAGTGGAGTCATGCGTTCGGCCGCGTACCGGTGTATCTGCACGCGGCGGATCGCAAGCACGTGCAGCGCGGGAATCCGGTGATTCACTTCTGGGATGACGAGACGTTCGGTCTGCACGACGGCATTACGCTCATCCGTTGCGGCGGGCACTTCGCCGGCGGCACGGTGCTGCACTGGCCGCGAGGCGCCGATGGGCGCGGCGCGCTCCTGACCGGCGACATCCTGCAGGTCACGATGGACCGGCAGTATGTCAGCTTCATGCGTAGCTATCCGAACCTCATTCCGCTGTCTCGTGCGTCGGTCGAGTCGATTGTCCAGGCGATCGACGCGTTTCTGTACGATCGCATTTACGGAGCATGGTGGGATCGGCACATCGAATCGGACGCGCGTGCGGTGGTGCATCGGTCGCTGACGCGGTACATCGAGGCGCTCGAACTGCCGGATCCCGATGCCAACCAATAGCCTCGCGATGGTGTTCGTGGTTCTTGGTTCCTTGTTCACGGTTGCGCTCGCGTCTGCATCGCCTCCCGACGTTGTGATCTTCGTTCCGTCCGGCGCGACACGTCAGCCGATCGCACGGTTCGATGGCGAACGGTGGCTGTCGGCATGTTCTGCGAGCACGGATGCGGCGGCGGCACCGATGCAAAGAGTCCGGCAGGTCGCCAGCGGCACGGCGGAAACGAAAGCTGTGGAACCTGTCGTGCGCGAGATCTTTGCTCGCCGAGAACGCGAGCAGCGAGTTGCGGTCCCGCGCCTGGCGAGTGCGACGATGACGCTGGATGGGCTGTACGCGTCGGGACCGATTGAGACCGCCACCTATTACTTCGAGGCGTCAAAACGGATCGAGGACACGCGTACGAACGTCGACCCGGATACCGATCCCGCGGGCGTGCTGCGCGTGAGAGTCACCGGCTGGCTGCGGGCGTCGCGTGGCGGCCTCATGCCGATTGCCAGCAAGGCCGACGTCGAGTGGGAACAGGTCGATCGCATCGAGACGACATCGCGCCTGGACCTGGTGCCGGTCGGCGCGCTGCGTCAGGACAATGCGCTGGTGTGGGTGATGAAACGCGACGCAGGCGCACCGCCGACATACGTCCTGTACGAGACCCGCGGGTCGGCAGCGCGTGTGCTGCTGCGATCGAGATGCTGATCCTGATGTTCCTGGTTCCGGGTTCCTGTTGTGAATTCCCGGAACCATGAACCGGAACGTCGGTTCCGGAACTTCGAACCGGAACCGGAACTGCCGGAACGAGGAATACGGAACGAGGAACACGGAACGAGGAACACGGCACGCGGAACGACGGTATAGAGGATTGCTCAGACGGCCTGCGGGAAGCTGGCGAGCGCGTCCTCCTCGCGCTCGAACGTCTCGAATACTGTCGCCAGCTTCGTGATCGTCAGCAGGTCGTGTATACGGCTGGTGAGGTTCACCAGCTTGATCTGCCCGCCGGCCCGCGACACCGTCGTGTGCGCTGCGACCAGCTCGCCCAAGGCGGAACTATCCATCGTCGGCACGCCGGCCAGATTCAGGATGATGTGCCGCCGCTGCTGAAACACGAGGCTGTGGATCTTGTCGCGCAGGCGACTGTCCCCGGCCGCGACCATCCGACCGCTGAGGTCCAGTATTGCTACCGAACCGATAGTCCGCTCTCGTATATCCATCTCACACCTCGCAACACATCGACGATCGCGTACGCGCTCGAAGGCATTCAAGCGCCGTAAACCGTAACGCTCCCGACCGCCATTCCGAACGACGCCGAACGTGGACGAAGAAATGTGCTCAGTGCAGCCGTCCCACGTAACCGCTGAGAACGGGCACCCGTCGTCCCGCAGCGGCCGCGGCGACATCCGCCGCGATGGCCGGATCGACCGTCGTCAGCATCCGCAGCATGTCGCCCTCCATGGCCGCGACCGGGACACCATTGCGATACACGACGCGGTTCGAGGTGGAAGTGCGGATGCGATCGCCAGGCGTGACGATTCCGGTCAGGTTGAGCGGATCGGCGGCGCTGATCACGATGAGGCGATTGTCGTGGGCACTTCGCCGCACTTCACGCAGCTGCTCGACCGCGTCGGGCAACGCGAACTGCTCGCCAGACATGCCGGACACGAATCGGCCGCCACGAATCTCGCCGCGCGCCTCGAGCCGCCGGCAGACGCGCGAGATCTCGCGCCAGGGCACGTCGAACGCCTCGCGCGCCAGCAGGCGCCGGAAGAGAACGCCATAGCGCCGCAGCAGCGTCCAGGCGAGCGCTTCGATGGCGCCGTCCCGGTCCGGCGACGTAGCCGACCGGCGCAACTCCGACCAGCGGCCAGCCGACTCGGCACGAGTCAGACGCGTGTCGCCTGACGAACGGATGATCGATCGCAGCCCGGCGAATCCATCGGAGGTGACCAATCCCGCGCCCACGAGATCAGCGATGCCGGCTCGAAATTCGTCCTCGCTCAGATGGCAGGCCGCGATCAGCTCCGATCCGAACGATGCGCCGCGCGCTCGAAGGTGTTGGAGGATCCGCAGCGCGATCCCGGTCGACGCGACAGGACTCTCGGCCGTCGGCGCGAAGTCGCCGCCGAGCGACAGCCACACATCGCCATGGTCGCGGAGAAACAAGGCCACCGGTGTGGCGCCCACGATCTGTGCCGGGCCCGAGGACAAGCGTGCCCACCCGACCGACCCCGTCAGGCAGAGCATGTCGAGCGCCGCCGGATCGTAGCGGTCGAGTCGCGCCGGAAATACGTGACGCTCCCACGCGCGTGCCGGCAGCTCCACGGCTTCGAGCTGCACGACGATGGCGCGGAGTCCGTCGATGCCGGTGAGTGCCGATGACGGCTCGACGTGTTGCCATGTGAACAGGAATCGCATGAAGTCCGCGGCGGAGACCGGCGCAATCTCCGCCCGCAGCCGGTCGAGCGTGTAGCGATGAATTCGTGCCAGCAGCCGGCGATCACACCACTCCAACGTGCGCAGTCCGGGCGTGAAGTTGCCGCGCAACGCCGCACCGTCCGCTTCGAGCGCCAGCAGCGCGGCGCCGGCGTCGTCGGCCGTGATGCCCACGGATGCAGCCAGCGCTTCGACGGTCACCGGACCGATCAGGCCGAGACGGCTGCGGAACAGTTCCACGATCGCGTCCTCACGTGTCCACTGGCGCGAGGCACGACTGGCTGGAACCGCGATCGCCGGGTTCAACGCCGCGTCGGGATGTACCGCCAGGAGCTCCGCCAGGCGCTCCGCCGCCACCCACGCAGAAAGTGCCGGCACGCACGTCACGCGTGACGCGGCCTGCAGCGCCGCCGCCTGCGCCGCCTCGATCTCGTCGTCACGAAGAAATCCTGCGGTCAGCAGCGCGTCGTGCAGTTCCTCGGGATCGCGGGGATCGGGACGAACCTCGTCGCGGACGCGTGCGATCGCGTCGGCGTCGAGGATCGCGTCGTCGTGGACCTGTTCGCCCGCACGCCTGGTTTGCACCGCGTGCGCCCGCCGCTCCTCGAGCGGCGCATCGTCGACAAAGGCGTAGGGCCGCGCGTTGAGAATCTCGTGCGCGAAGACCGACGGTTCCGGCGTGTCGCGCGAGAGGCAGCGAATCGCGCCCGCGCGCACGCGTTCGAGAACCGACATCAGGCCGTCGAGGTCCATCGCCTCTTCGAGGCAATCGCGGATCGTCTGGGTCACCAGCGGGTGATCGGGAATCCGTCGATCGCCGGGAATGTTCTCCAGGCAGGCAGCGGCATCGGGAAAGACGGCCGCCATCAGGTCCTCGGCCTGCATGCGCTGCAGCTGCGGCGGAACCTTCGCGCCGCCGCGATGACGCGGCACCGCCAGAGAGATCGTCGCGTTCCAGCGCCAGCGTGTCTGGAATACGGGCGCGTCGAGAAACGACTGCACGAGAATATCGCGCACCGTCGCGGGATGGAGGTAGCGGAACACGTCGGCGAGCGGAAACGAATGCTGTTCACCGAGCGACAGCAGGATAGCGTCTTCGGTGGCTGCTGCCTGCAACTCGAAGTTGAACTGCCGGCAGAAGCGTTTGCGCAACGCCAGTGCCCAGGCGCGATTGATGCGGCTCCCGAATGGCGCGTGCAGCACGAGCTGCATGCCGCCTGACTCGTCGAAGAAGCGCTCGAGGACCAGGGCGTCCTGCGTCGGGATCACCCCCAACGCGCGGTAGCCGTCCGCGAAATAGGCAGCGATTTGTTCGGCCGCGCCTCCGGCGAGGCCGGTTTCGTGTTCGAGCCATTCCATCAGGGGCCGCCTGAAGGCGGCCCCTGCGTCTGAACGATCCGACGTCGGCGCCTCGGTGCCTCGCCCCTCCACTTCGCTCGGGGCGCCCTGAGCGTCGATCGAAGGGCGGTGTGTCGTGATCTGGGTTTCGATATCCGCCCTCAGATCCGACACCGCCCGCGACAGCTCGTCGCTGCGGGCCGGCGCTTCGCCAAACCAGAAGGGAATGTTCGGCGGCGCGCCCTGCGCGTCGGCGACGCGGACGGTCCCCGCGGAGACTCGCACCACTCGCCACGACGCATTGCCAAGCTGGAACACGTCGCCGGCCATGCTCTCGATTGCGAAGTCCTCGTTGAGCGTGCCGATGAACGTGTCTTCGGGCTCGAGAATGACCCGATAGTCGGCGACTTCCGGAATTGCGCCGCCGGAAGTCAACGCGAGCAGGCGCGACCCGCGGCGTCCACGAACGACACTGTGCACTTCGTCGCGGTGGACGAGCCCGGCGCGACGGCCGCGCCGCGTCGAGAACCCCTCTGCCAGCATCGCGACCACCGCATCGAAATCGGCACGCGAGAGATCGCGATACGGCCATGCGCGACGGACGAGCGCGAACAGTTCTGCCTCACGATATTCGGCACACGCCGCCTCGGCCACGACCTGCTGCGCCAGCACGTCGAGCGGCGCGTCGTGCGACACGATGCGATCCAGTTCGCCGCGCCTGATCGCGCGCAGCAGCGCAGCGCACTCGACCAGGTCGTCTCGGGAGACGGGGAACAGACGTCCTTTCGGTGTTCCGGAGATCGTGTGACCCGAACGGCCGATCCGCTGCAGCAGCGTGGCGATGCGATGCGGTGACCCGATCTGGCAGACGAGATCGACGTGTCCGATATCGATGCCCAGCTCCAGCGAGGCCGTGGCGACGAGCGCCTTGAGCGCACCCGTTTTCAATCGGTGCTCGGCGTCGAGACGCGTTTCCTTCGACAGGCTGCCGTGATGCGCGGTGACCGTGTCGGTGCCGAGCCGTTCGCTCAGGTATCGGGCGAGTCGTTCCGCGAGGCGCCGCGTATTCACGAAAATCAGCGTCGTCTTGTGCGCGCCGATCAATTCAGTCAGACGGTCGTAGTACTCCTCCCACACCTCGTGCGCCATCACCGCTTCGAGGTTCGAGCGAGGAATTTCGACCGCGAGATCCATCTCACGACGGTGGCCCTCGTCGATGACGGTGCAGTCGTCGGTATTCGTGTCGCCAACAAGAAAGCGAGCGACCTCTTCGAGCGGCTTCTGCGTGGCCGACAGACCGATGCGCAGCAACGGCGTCCGGGCGATCTGCTGCAGCCGTTCGAGCGAGAGCGCCAGATGGGCGCCGCGTCGCGTGCCGATCACCGCGTGAATCTCGTCGACGATCACGGTACGCGCCGAGCGCAGCATCTCGCGACTGTTCTGCGACGTGAGCAGCAGATACAGCGACTCTGGCGTCGTCACCAGGATGTGCGGCGGCTTGCGCAGCATCGCCGCGCGCTCGGATTGCGTGGTGTCGCCGGTACGAACGGCCGCCGTGATTCGTGGCGCCGGCACGCCGCGCGACTCGGCGAGCTGTCGGATTCCGCGCCTGGGTTCCGCGAGGTTCTTGTGAATGTCGGCGCTGAGCGCCTTGAGCGGCGATACGTAGACGACGCGCACTTCATCGGTCAGGGGAGTGTCGGTGCTCTCTCGTACGAGCTCATCGATCGCGGTCAGAAATGCCGCGAGCGTTTTTCCCGATCCGGTCGGTGCCGCTATCAGGGTGTGGCGTCGCTGACGGATTGCCGCCCAGCCGCGCTGCTGCGCGATCGTTGGGGAGCCAAGAGTCCCAGTAAACCAATCCGAGACGAGCGGGTGGAAGCCGGGAAGGAACATCGGCAAGTCAAAAGTACGAAGTCACAAGTCGAAAGTAAGTCTCCAAGCGCAACCAGCCGTACCGGACGACGCTGCCGGAGTGATTTACGGCCCAGTGTACTTAAGACTTACTTTTGACTTCGTACTTTTGACTTTTGACTTGAATTACCAGCGCGCTTCGCGCTTCGGGCCGCGGCCGAAGCCGCCGCCACCGCCGCGATTGCCGCCGAAGCCGCCGCCGCGATTGCCACCGAAGCCGCCGCCGCCGCGGCGCTCCTGGGGCTTGGCTTCGTTCACCGTCAATCGGCGCCCTTCGAACTCCTGCTGGTTCAGTGCCTCGCAGGCGGCCTGGGCCTGCTGGCTGTCGGTCATCTCGACAAACGCAAAACCACGCGATCGTCCGGTGGCGTGATCGCGCACAACATGAACCGACTCGACATGCCCGTGCTGTGAGAACAGATGCTCCAGTCTCGGCTCGTCCGTGTTGAACGACAGGTTTCCTACGTAGATTCTCATTCGCGTTCCTCAGCGATAGGGTTGGAAGCGGCGGGCTTGGAAGCTTCTGGAGCGGCAGGAAACAACGTGCTGACGCAGGCAGAACAAAGCGGCAGGATCCAACTCGGTACGCCGCTAGTGTAGCAGGGCGCGTCTGTCAACGGGAAAAATATCGCCGACGCCCCCGACACCGGCTGTGCCGTTGCCGCGGGTCAGATTGACTCGTGCAGTAGGATGGACGCCGAGGAACCGATGCACCCATATGTCACCGCTGTTTTCGATCGTCTGAGCTCGGCTCGCGCGGAGCTGCGCGCCGCGGTCGAGGCTGTTCCGCCACAAGCCCGCGCCTCCAAACCGGCGCCGGAGCGCTGGTCCGTTAACGAGGTGGTGGAGCACCTGTCATTGGTCGAGACGTTATTCACGCAGCGGATTGCGGCCGCCATCGACAAGGCGCGGCAGGAAGGATTGGGCTCCGAGCAGGCCGCCGAGCGCGCGCTGCTCCCGACCAGTATCGAAACAATGGTCGCCGATCGTATCAATCGCCGCACCGCTCCGGAGGCGGCTCGTCCACAGGGAAATCTCGATGCGGCGACGGCGTGGCAACGGCTCGAGCAGGCGCGCGCCGTCCTGCGCGACACGATCGAGGCCGCCGATGGCCTTGCCCTCAGCACCGTGATCGAGTCGCATCCGTTCTTCGGACCGTTGACTGTTTATCAGTTCGCGGAGCTGATTGCCGCGCACGAGGGGAGGCACACCGCGCAGGTGAAGGAGATCGCCGCGGAGGTCGCCGTAGCCTAGCCGAACTCAAAACTCAAAACTCAAAAATCGAAAGTATCTCCCGAAGTACGCCGGTGTACTTGGCAAGGGACTTTTGAGTTTTGCGTTTTGACTTTTGAGTTGATGCGTCAGTGCGTAGCGACCGCACGCCCCGGGCAGTTCAGGAATCGCGAGGTGGTCAGCCACTTCTGATCGGGATAGTAGGAGAAGATCACACCGCCGCCACGAACCGTGTCAATCACCTGATGGGCGATTGCCTCGCGCAGTGCGGGGCATCCCCAGCTCCGACCCAGTCGCCCTTGCTTAGCGGCAAAGTCGGCGTTCACATACGGCGCTCCGTGCATCACCACGGCGCGCTCCATCGCGCGACTGTTGAAGCCGCGCTCCAATCCGTCGAGACGAAGCGAATATCCGTTCTGGCCGACGTATGTGCCTCGCGTGACGAACAGACCGACGCTCGACTGATGGCTGTTCATCTCATCGGAGAAGTGCTCGGCCAGATTCTCTCCGGTACCCTTGCCATGCGCGACCAGCTCGTGGAAGAGGATGTCGCCGGTGCGCATGTCGAACACCCACAGGCGCGGCTGGGTCGAGGGCAACGAGTAATCGATGAGCGTCAGCGTGGGCGGAACCGCGATGTCACCGCTGGCAACCGCGCACTGCACGGCACCGAGCGCCAGGTTCAGAACGGGCATTGAAACGCCGGCCGTTTCAGCCGCCGCGAGATCGATTCCGCGCTGACGCGCCGGGGACGGTTCGTCGACTGTCGCGCTTTCGTCGGCCGGCAGCGCAACGTGGTCCGTTGACGTCGCCTCGCCGACGGTGGGCTCACTGGTCTGAGCTGCTGCCGTCCCATCCTTCAATAGAAACGGCAGAGCCGCGAGGCACAGCACAATCGCAACGAGGAGCGTGAGGAAACGGCTTCTCAACCTTGTAACCTCTTGGATCTTCGAGAGATTGGACAGTTATTATCGCGGTCGGCGGTGCCCATCGCAAGCACGGCGGCCGCCAAATGTCGTCGTTTGTGTCCGTTGTGCCTCGATAATAGTCGCGCTCATGGAATCGACCGCCTTTCTCGACGATATTCGCGTGTTGCTGGCGCGCGACATCGAAGCGCTGCAGCGGGAAGTGCAGTTGTTTCCGGATGACGCCGGCCTCTGGGAAGCTCGACCGGGGGTGGCGAATGCAGTCGGCAATATCGCCTTACATGTCGCCGGTAACATTCGCCACTTCATCGGCTTCACCCTCGGTGGCATTCCGTACACGCGCGACCGGGACGCGGAATTCAGCCGCCGCGGCCTGTCTCGACTGGAGGTGGCGACCGAGCTTGCGGCCGCACTGGCCGTCGTGCAGGACGTGCTGCCGCGCATCGGTCCCGACCAACTCGACGCCGAGTGGAAGCCCGCTCCGTTGCCGACGCCCATCAGCACACGCCGTTTCTTGATGCACATCTGTACGCACGCGGCGTATCACGTCGGACAGGCTGGATATCTCCGGCGGATCGTGACCCGTGATTCGCGCACCAGTGGCGCCGGCTCCTCAGCGCGGATCGCATGACGCGTCCGCCGGTCCTGGAGATCACCGAGGCGACGTTGATGCGTGGCACGACGCGGGCGCTCGATCGACTGTCGCTGCGGATTGAGGACGGTCAGCACACGGCGATTCTCGGGCCGAACGGCGCGGGGAAGTCGTCGTTGATTCGCATGCTCACGCTCGAGGATCGGCCGCTCGCGTCGCTCGACCGACCATCGCCGTTGCTGTTGTTCGGCCGCGATCGATGGGATGTGATGCAGCTGCGCGCGCGTCTGGGGATCGTCACCGGCGACCTCGACGCCGACTTCGGCCGCTGGACGTCTCGCGGCCGTGTGTCGGGCCTCGATGCGGCAGTGTCGGGGCTGCTCGGCAGCGAGGGGATCTTCTCGCATCACGATGTGACCGACGCGATGCGCACCCAGGGACGCGCGGCGCTGGCCCGCGTGGAAGCGACGCATCTGGCGCAGAAGCTGCTCAATGAGATGTCGGCCGGAGAGCGCCGGCGCGTGTTGATTGCGCGCGCCTTGATTACACAGCCGGAAGCGTTGCTCCTCGACGAGCCGACCACGGGGCTGGACTTTGTCGCTCGTCATCGCTTCATGGAGTCGGTACGGCGTCTGGCACGCGAAGGGACGACGGTGATCCTCGTCACGCATCACGTCGACGAGATCATTCCGGAGATCCGTCGCGTCGTGCTGCTGCAGCGCGGACGGGTGGCTTTCGACGGCACGCCGGAACAGGCGCTGACGCGCGCACACCTGTCGGCGGTGTATGGTGGCGACGTGGACGTGGATCGAAGCGGCGACTACTTCTTCATGAGGAACATCTAACGAGGATCAAGTGATGCGAAGCCTTCCAGTGGTCGCGCTGATCGCGCTCTCGACGGTCATGGTCTCGGCGCAGACTCAGTCGTGGGATGCACGCTTCCGGGCGATTCCCGACGCGAAGAACATCAGTGAGTCGGTGCGGCGGTTGAGCGCGCGGCCGCATCACGTGGGATCGCAGTACGACAAAGACAACGCGGAATGGATTCTCGCGCAGTTCAAGTCGTGGGGATGGGACGCGCGCATCGAAACCTATGACGTGCTCTTTCCGACGCCCCGCGAGCGGGTCGTTGAAATGGTGGGTCCGACCACGTTCCGGGCCGCGCTCGAGGAGCCCGCCCTGGCCGCCGATCCCACCTCGGGCCAGAAGGCGGAGCAGCTTCCCGGCTTCAATGCCTATTCGATCGACGGTGACGTGACGGCGCCGCTTGTCTATGTGAATTACGGTCGCCCCGAGGACTACGAGGAACTCGACAAGCGCGGCATCTCCGTCCGAGGGGCGATTGTGATCGCGCGCTATGGCGCGGCGTGGCGTGGGATCAAGCCGAAAGTGGCGGCGGAACACGGGGCGCTTGGCTGCCTGATCTACTCCGACCCCAAAGACGACGGCTATTTCGTGGACGATGTGTTTCCGGCTGGGCCGATGCGGAATCAGCACGGCATTCAGCGCGGAAGCGTGATGGACATGCCGACCTATCCTGGCGATCCGCTCACGCCCGGCGTCGGCGCGACTCCCAACGTCCAGCGTCTTGCGCTCCGCGACGCCCCGACGCTGACGAAGATTCCCGTGCTTCCGATCTCCTACGGCGATGCGCAGCCGCTGCTGGACGCGTTGCGCGGGCCGACGGCGCCGGAGCAGTGGCGCGGCGCGCTGCCAATCACCTATCACCTTGGACCTGGACCGACGCGTGTCCATCTCAAGCTCGCCTTCAACTGGGACACGAAGCGGATCTACAACGTCATCGCGCGCCTGACCGGATCGACCTATCCCGAGGAATGGATCGTGCGCGGCAATCACCACGATGCGTGGGTCAACGGAGCATCGGATCCGTCGAGCGGCATGGCGCCGGAGCTGGAGGAAGCACGCGCGCTCGGCGAGCTGGTCAAACAGGGCTGGCGGCCAAAGCGCACCATCGTCTATGCCGCGTGGGACGGAGAAGAGCAGGGGCTGCTTGGCTCGACCGAGTGGGTCGAGGATCACGAGCGCGACCTGCGCGAGAAAGCGGTCCTGTACATCAACTCGGACGGCAACGGCCGCGGCTTTCTCAATATGGGCGGTTCGCACACGCTGGAGCAGTTCATCAATGCCGTCGCGCGAGACGTGGAGGATCCGGAGACGAAGCTGTCCACGTGGAAGCGGCTGCAGGCGGCACGCATCGTGAGCGCTCCACCGGCACAGCGTAACGAGGTGCGCAGTCGCGGGGACCTGCGGATCAATGCGCTCGGCTCGGGGTCAGACTACTCGCCCTTTCTGCAGCACAGCGGCATTGCCTCGTTGAACCTCGCCTTCGGCGGCCTCGACAACAACGACGGTATCTATCACTCCGTCTACGACGACTACTTCCACTACACGCATTTTCTCGACAGCGACTTCGCGTACGGTCGCGCGCTCGCGCAGGTGGTCGGGACGGCGGTGGTCCGCCTTGCGGACGCCGACCTGCTGCCGTTCGATTTCGTCGATCTGGCCGAGACCGTGCAAACCTACGTGCGCGAGCTTCAGGAGCTGCTGCGCGCCAGGCAGGACGACATCCGCGAACAGAACCGGCAACTTGATGAAGGTGTGTTCACCGCGATCAACGATCCGCGCCGGCCGGTGCAGCCACCGAAGCGCCAGGAGGTGCCGCCGGCGATCAACTTTGCGCCGCTCGAAAACGGCGCAAGCGCCTTGACCAAGGCGGCGGATCGCTATCGTCGCGCCGTCGATGCCGCACGATCGAAGCTGGCCTCGTCACCGGATGTGCTGAAGGCGGTCAACGCGCGATTAATCCAAGCCGAGGCACAGCTGAGCGATTCGGCCGGCCTTCCGCGCCGCCCGTGGTACCGCCACCTGCTCTACGCGCCAGGCTTCTACACCGGGTATGCGGTGAAGACGATGCCGGGAGCGCGCGAGGCGATCGAGCAGAAGGCGTGGGCCGAGGCCGAACGTGAGGCGGCGCGCATTGCCGCTGCCCTCGAGCGCGAGGCGCGGCTGGTGGATGCCGCCGCGACCGACCTGGAACGCGTACGCTGACTGGTGGAGGTTCCTCGCCTTATCCTCAGTGCCTCACTGGTTCGGTGTGCCGGAGTCCAGTGTCAAGTGCATCGACTGTCAGGGATGTCATGTCTACGGTGAGCACGTCGGAGTACGGCGCATTCCTCGCGGCGCATCCGGAGTACCGCTCCACGTCGCACATCGACGAGCTTCGCGCGACGGAGTACCGCCGGCTCGACGACCAGTGTCACGTCTATCTCGATTACACGGGCGCGAGTCTCTACGCCGAATCACAGGTTCGCGAACACCTGGCGTTGCTCGATAGGGGCGTGTTCGGCAACCCACACTCGAGCAGTCCAACGTCATCTGCCGCAACGACTCTGCTCGAGCGCACGCGCCGTCACATCCTCGAGTGGTTCAACGCCGGACGCGACTACACCGTCGTCTTCACGGCGAATGCGACCGGCGCACTGAAGCTGGTGGGCGAGGCCTATCCATTCGAACCGGGCGCCCGATTTCTGGCGACGGCAGACAATCACAACTCGGTGAATGGCATCCGCGAGTTCGCCGCGGCCAAGGGCGCCGCGGTTGAATATGTCGGACTGACCTACCCGGAGTTACGAATCGACCGGTCTCATCTGCACCTGCGACTGCGGATGGACGGAGCGCGACGCGCCGAACCGGTCGCGAAGCTGTTTGCGTTTCCGGCGCAGTCGAACTTCACGGGCGTTCGCCATCCGCTCGACATGGTGGAACGAGCGCACGATGCTGGATGGGACGTGCTGCTCGATGCCGCCGCATATGTCCCCACGAACCGGCTCGACCTCTCGCGCGTGAAGCCCGATTTCGTCGCGGTGTCCTTCTACAAGATGTTTGGTTATCCGACCGGCGTCGGCTGCCTGCTCGTGCGGCACGAAGCGCTGGTCACGTTGCAACGGCCATGGTTTGCCGGTGGCACCGTCAACTTCGCCACGGTCCATGCGCGCAAGCATCTGCTGTCGTGGGGGGAGGCCGGCTTCGAGGATGGCACGCTGAACTTCCTCAACATCCCGGCCGTGTCGATCGGCCTGCGGTTGCTGGAGTCGATCGGCATCGACACCATCAACACGCGTGTCCGCTGTCTGACGGCGTGGCTCCTCGAGCGGCTCGTCTCGCTGACGCACAGCAACGGACGGCCGATGGTTCGTATCTATGGCCCGCTCACCTCGGACATGCGCGGCGGCACGGTCACGCTGAACTTCTACGATCCGGAGGGCCGTCTGCTCGATTACCGGCGGATCGAGGAGCTCGCGGGGCGGCAAGGGATCTCCCTGCGCACCGGCTGCTTCTGCAACCCCGGCGCGGGGGAGACGGCCGAATCGATTACCTCGGACGATGTCGAAGCGGCGATCGCGGAGGCGCCGGACATGACGTTGCCGCGCTTCCTGCAGTTCATCACCCACCGCAGCGGCAAGACCGCTGGCGCGATCAGGGTGTCACTCGGGATCGCCAGCAACTTCGCCGACGTGCAGCGATTCCTCGCGTTTGCGGCGACGTTCCGCGATCAGACGAGATTGGCGATTGGGGAAGCGACGTTCGATATCACGTCATGCCGCGTCATCCGTGACGCAAGTTGATTCAGCGCTTCTTCGCGGCCTTCTTCTTCGAGCCCTTGCGCGGCGGAACCTTCGCGCCCTTCTTTCTCGCCTCTGACAATCCGATCGCGATCGCCTGCTTCCGGCTTTTCACTTTGCCGCCGGAACCGCTTTTCAGTGTCCCTCGCTTGCGGCGTCGCATTGCGCTCTCGACCGTCTTGCTGGCTTTGCGTCCGTACTTCGCCATGACTCCTCCTGCATCGCGCCACTAGCAACATTCGCGCCGCGCACGGCTCGACGAACCACCGCGGCACAGAGACTCGGAGGAACATTTTGCTTTTGCGCCGCTGTGTCCCTTGCGTCTCTGTGGTTGGTGACCGGATCGCTGACGCGCTTAGGCTGAAGTTCACTTCAGTTGGTGAACCACGAAGGCCTTCCGGCACTCACGAAGAACACGAAGGCAAAGAATTCTTCGTGATCTTCGTGTTCGGCGCGAAGCGACCTTCGTGGTTCGTACTCAACCAAAGCGAGTTCTGGGATTAGGAAGTACCGTAGGCGGGCTCGGCGCAAGCGGGTGGCAAGTCGACAAGTGCTAACGTGACATCGATGCAGAGACCCTACGGCACGTGGCCGTCGCCGCTCTCCGCGGAGATCGTTGCTGCGCAGGGACTGCGGCTCGGCGGCGTTGCCGTGGACGGCGACGACATCTACTGGCTCGAGGGGCGTCCGTCGGAAGGTGGACGCACGGTGCTCGTTCGTCGAACGCCCGACGGGCGCACTGTCGATGTCACGCCACCTCCGTTCTACGTGCGCACGCGTGTTCACGAGTACGGCGGCGGCGCATACGTCGTCGATCGCGGCGACGTCTACTTCTCGAACTTCACCGATCAACGGATCTATCGGGTTGATGCGTCGGGTGAGATCGTGCCGGTGACGCCAGACGGCAAGTGGTTCTATGCCGACGCGATCGTCGACCGCGACCGGCATCGGCTGATCTGTGTGCGAGAGGACCATTCCCAGCTTGCCTCGCGAAAGGGAACGGCGGGCGCCGCCGAGGCGGAGAACACGCTTGTGACCATCGACCTGAGAGGTGATTCGAACGGCGGCGCGATCATCGCGAGCGGGTACGATTTCTATTCCACCCCGCGCCTCAGTCCGGACGGTCAGACATTGTCGTGGCTGTGCTGGCGTCATCCGCAAATGCCTTGGGATGGCAGTGAGCTCTGGGTCGCAGATGTGTCCGCGGCGGGACTACTGCAGAACCATCGTCTGGTGGCCGGGGGCCCACGTGAGTCGATCTTTCAGCCGGGATGGGTCCCCGATGGCGATCTGATCTTCGCGAGCGATCGCGATGGCTGGTGGCGACTCTATGTCGTTCGAAACGTTCGGAACGTTCGGGTCGTTCCCGTTCTCGACGAGGCACCTCCGGAGGCGGACTTTGGCCAACCGCAATGGGTGTTCGGCACCGCGACGTGGGCGTCGGCCGGTCCTGGCCGGCTCGTGGTCAGATACGCGCAACGAGGCACGTGGCACCTTGCCACGATCGACCTGCACGCGCGAACGCTGACCGATCTCCCGACAGCGCTGCAACCGCACGACTGGCTGACCGCGACACACACGCACGCGATCTTTGTCGGTGCCTCGGCTCTGCAGTCCGATGCCGTGACGACGATCGAGTTTGAAACGGGTCGTTCGCAGACGTTGCGCTCCGCCTCGACGGTGTCGCTGGACGAGGCGTCTGTCTCGACGGCCGAAACAATCGAATTCCCGACCGGCAGGTCCGCGACGGCGCACGCGTTCTACTATCCGCCGCGCCATCCGGAGTGCACCGCGCCAGCGGGCGAACGTCCGCCGCTCATCGTCATCAGTCACGGCGGCCCGACGACGGCGACGCTCTCGACACTCGATCTTCGCATTCAGTTCTGGACGACGCGAGGGTTCGGCGTCGTGGACGTGAACTATCGTGGAAGCAGCGGATATGGGCGTGCCTATCGCCAGCGGCTCAACGGTCAGTGGGGCATCGTCGATCTGGAGGATGTCGTCCAGGCCGCGCAATACCTCGTCGCTCAGGGTCGCGCCGATCCGAAGCGACTCATCATCCGCGGCGGCAGCGCCGGCGGTTACACGACGTTGGCGGCGCTGACGTTCCGGCCTGGCGTGTTCACTGCGGGCGCAAGCTACTACGGGGTAAGCGACCTCGAGGTCCTCGCGCGCGACACTCACAAGTTCGAGTCGCGCTATCTCGATACGCTGATCGGCCGGTATCCCGAGCAGCGCGACGTCTACCACGCACGGTCGCCGATTCATTTCGTCGATCGACTGGAATGCGCGTTGATCCTGTTTCAAGGTCTCGAGGATCGCATCGTGCCGGCGAACCAGTCGGAGATGATGGCGACCGCCGTGCGCGCGAAGGGATTGCCGGTGGCGTACGTCGCCTTCGAGGGGGAGCAGCACGGGTTTCGCAAGGCGGAAACGATCGTGCGCAGCCTCGAGGCCGAGCTGTTCTTCTACGGCGCCGTGTTCGGCTTCGCGCCCGCCGATCGCATCGAGCCGGTGCGAATCGACAACCTCAATGGTGACGAAGGCTTGATAAACTCCAACTCCCAACTCCCAACTTCCAAACGATCGTGATGCCCGGTTGCTTGGGAGTTGGAGGTTGGAAGTTGGGAGTTCGCCGAGTGATCGAGGTGATCGAAGCAGACATCACTACGCTCGACGTGGACGCGATCGTGAATGCGGCCAACGAGCGCATGCTCGGCGGAGGCGGCGTGGACGGCGCGATTCATCGCCGGGCAGGACCGGCACTGCTCGCAGCGTGTCGCGCGATTCCGGAGGTGCGTCCGGGTGTGCGCTGTCCGACCGGTGAGAGTCGCATCACGCCCGCGTTCAATCTGCCGGCGCGCTTCGTCATTCACACCGTCGGGCCGGCCTGGCGCGGCGGCCGGGCGGGCGAGCCCGAGCTACTGGCGTCCTGCTACCGCAGCGCGTTGGCGCTGGCGCGGGATCACGACGTGAAGTCGATTGCATTCCCGGCGATCAGCTGCGGCATCTACGGCTACCCGCTCAACGAGGCGGCGCGCGTCGCCGTGCGCGAGATCCGCACCTTTCTGCTGCGCTGGCGGCAGATGCGGGCCCTGCTGGTCGCATTCGGGCAGCCGACGAAGGAGGCGCTCGAGAGGGCAGTCGATCAATGAATCTGCAATCTGCACTCAGCCTTCGACAATACTGAAGATCGTGCACTACCTCTTGATCTACGACGTGGTCGACGACTACCTCACACGGCGGGCGCCGCTCCGCGCCGCGCATGTCGCGCACGCGCGTGCGGCGGCCGATCGCGGGGAGCTCGTGCTGGCCGGCGCATTCGCCAATCCGCCGGATGGGGCGGTGATCATGTTTCGCGGCGACTCGCCCGCGGCGGCGGAGGCATTTGCCAAGAGCGATCCGTACGTGCTCAACGGCCTCGTCACGAGCTGGCGCGTACGCGAGTGGGTCACCGTGGTCGGACGAGACGCAGAAGTCAAACTGCCGGACAATCTGTGAGGATTCGTGATTCGCGAATCGTGATTCGTGATTTCGTCACTAGCGACTGATGCAGCCAGTCCATCAAACGCTCGTGAATCACGATTCACGAATCACGAATCACGCATCGAACGCTTTCGTCACCAGCGACTGATGCAGCCAGTCCATCAGACGCTCGTGAATCACGAGTCACGAATCACGAATCACGAATCGAAGGCTGCCGTCCACGGTGTGCACGCGCGCCGGGTCATCTTCATCGACCTGACGCGCGCGCTGGCCGTGGTGTTCATGATCTACGGCCACTCGGTGGACGCGTTGCTCGCCCGGGAGTATCGCGCCGGCACCTGGTTCGAGGTGTGGCAGTTCCAGCGCGGGCTCACCTCCTGCCTGTTCCTGTTGCTGTCGGGATTTGCCTTCAGCATTGCCACGGCACGCCATTGGCCCGCGCACACGACGCCGTCGCCGGCGGTCTTCCGTCGCGCCCGCCGCTTCGCGCTGTTCGTCATCCTCGGTTACGCGCTGCATTTCCCTGTCGCCCGCTTCGTCGATCTGCTGACGGCGACCGGCGACCAGTGGCGATCGTTTCTGGCCGTCGACGTCCTGCAACTGATCGGCATCACCTTTCTCGGCGTCCAGTTGCTGGTGCTGATTGCGCGCACGCGGCGCGCCTTCATGATCGCGGCGCTGACAATCGCCGCGGGCGTGGTGGTCACGACGCCGCTCTGGTGGTCATTCGAGTGGACGCGCGTGCTGCCGCTGCCGATTGCGTCCTACCTCTTTCCCGGCAGCGGATCGCAATTTCCGCTGACGCCGTGGTGTGCGTACGTGCTGGTCGGCGCCGGCCTCGGCCAGATCTACTCACGATGGGGTGCGGCGCATTTGCCCGCATTTGCGAATCTGGTGCTCCTCGCGCCGGGCCTGCTGCTGATTGCCGCGTCGCTGCTGATTCAGACGCTGCAGCTCCCGTTGTTCGGGTCTGGAGCGTGGAGTTGGGTGCCGCCGCAGGTCATGTTGCGGTTCGGCGCGTGCCTGACAGGGCTCGGCCTCATCGCACACGCCAGCGTCCATCTGTCGCGCTTGCCGCACGTGTTCGGCGCGGTCGCGCAGGAGACGCTCGTCATCTACTTCGTTCACCTCTGCATCGTCTACGGATCGGTGTGGAACACCGGGCTGGCGCAGATATATGGGGCGACCATGACCCCACGGCAGACGGTGCTCACCGTGCTCATCGTGCTCGGCTCGATGGTGGCACTCGCGTCGTACTGGAACTGGTGGAAGCACGTCCGGCCGCGCGTGGCGCGTTGGATGTCGGTAGCCGCAGGTGCCATATTGATCTACCGGCTGCTCTAGATTAATCCCCGAGCTCGCTTCGCTTGGGGAGAATTCCTTGGCTTCGTGTATCGCGTAAGGACGGCAACCACGTGTTCTCCCAGTATGCTGTGTACACCGCGCACCGAGATGAGGTCGTGAAGTACTGCATCCGTCATGCAAATGACGTCGAGACGCTGCACGTCGACGTGTGCACGCGCCTGCCACTGTTCGGCGATGGCCATGCGCCGACACCCGGAGCGGAACGCGCGGCGCAGGCGATTCAGGTTCCGCTCGCGCATACCTTGATAGAAGCCGCACAACGCTCATGACGTTGGGGGTGCTGGCGACCTACGGAGGGATCTTTGCGGCGGCAGCCATTGAGGGTGAGATTGTGTTCATCGCCGCGTCCGTGCTCGTTGCCGCCGGCAAGTTGTCCGCGCTTGGCGTGATTATCGCTGGCGCGCTGGGCGGAGCTGCGGGGGACCAGTTCTATTTCTATCTGCTGCGCGGGCGCGTGGACCGGTTGCTGGACCGTGTGCGGTGGGTGGCCTCGCGGCACGACGCGATCGTCAATCGCGTGCGGCGGCGCCAGACGGTGATGATTTTCGTCATTCGTTTCGCTCCGGGGCTGCGAATCGCGATGGCCGCCGCGTGTGCATATGCGCGCGTTTCGGCGCTACGGTTCTCCCTGGTCGATACGGTCGCGGCGTTCACCTGGGCCGTGGTGCTGATGATCATGGTGTCCCGCGCCGGACCAGCGCTGGCCGAGCAGCTTGGCATCGGCGGAATCTGGGCGTTGTTGCTGCCGGCTGCGGCCCTTTTGACCTTCGTCTGGTGGCTCGGCCATCTGTCCAAAGGCGCCGCTCGCCAGCCCGAGGGCGGTGTATGATCGCCCTCTTACTAGGTAGCTGGGTAGCTAGGTGGCCAGGCGGTCAGGTTGCCGCGTAGCCGGACCTTCCTAGAGGGTGCCGCCCCAGCTATCCAGCAACCCAGCTACCTAGCTACCCAGCGAGGCCCGGATGGTAGACCGGATTTTCCAGGCGCTCTTCTCGTATCGCCCCGTCGTTTTCCAGCAGGGAGAGTTCCGCTTCAACATCACGACCGGGTCGCTGGTCGCGGCCACGCTGGTCGCCCTCGTCGTGGCGCTGGCGGTCTTTACCTACCGACGCGTCCGCGTCAACGAGGGTCGTCTTCGTGACCGGATCGTCTTGACCACTCTGCGCATCGCGACTCTGGGCCTGGTTCTGTTCTGTCTGCTCAGGCCGACGTTGATCGTCCGTGCCGCGGTGACTCAGCAGAACGTCGTGGCCGTCCTTCTGGACGACTCCAAGAGCATGCAGATCCCGGACTGGGCCGGGAAGCCGCGCAGCGAATTCATCCGCCAGCAGTTCTCCGAGCCGGAAAGTGCTCTGATGAAGTCACTGTCGGACAAATTCCTGGTCCGGGTCTTCCGCTTCTCCTCGACGACGGGTCGCGCGGGCGCGGTCAAGGATCTGACCTTCGCTGGATCGCAGACGCGACTGGGTGCGGCACTCGAGGGCGCACGCGACGAGCTCGCCGGGTTGCCGGTATCGGGCGTCGTCCTCGTGTCCGACGGAGCCGACACCAGCGAAGCGTCTCTCAACAATGCCCTGCTCGGCATGAAGGCCGACAAGCTGCCCGTGTTTACGGTCGGTGTCGGCAGCGAGCGCCTTCCCCGCGACCTGCAGATCGATCGCGTGACTACGCCGCGCTCCGTCCTCAAAGACGCGTCGCTGCTGCTCGATGTTGTCGTCCGCGAGACGGGATATGCGGGCCAGACGGTGACCGTCGACGTCGAGGACGAGGGACACATCGTCGGATCGGAGAAGGTGCAGTTGCCGTCCGATGGCAGTCCTGCGACCGTGCGCGTGCGAGCGACAGCGGCGGAAGCGGGGCCGCGCCTGTTCAAGTTCCGTGTGGCGCCGCAGCAGGGCGAGCTGGTGACGCAGAACAACGAGCGGCAGGCGCTCATCGACGTCCGCGACGTGCGCGAGAAGATTCTGTATTACGAAGGCGAGCCACGCTTCGAGATGAAGTTCATCAACCGCGCGGTCGAGGACGACAAGAACCTGCAGGTCGTCTCGCTGCAGCGGACCGCCGACAACAAATTCCTGCGCTTGAAGGTGGACAACCCCGAAGAGCTGATCGGTGGGTTCCCCAGGACGCGCGAAGAGCTGTTCAAGTACCGCGGCCTGATTCTCGGCAGCGTCGAAGCCGGCGCGTTCTCCGGCGATCAGCTGCAGATGATCGCCGACTTTGTCGACCGCCGCGGCGGCGGTCTCCTGATGCTCGGTGGTGCGCGCTCGTTTGGCGAGGGCGGCTACGGCGGAACGCCGGTCGCCGACGCATTGCCGCTGACGATCGATCCCCGCACGCGCGCTTCCGAGCCCGCAGGCATCGCGCGTTTGAAGATCGCGCCGACGCGCGCCGGCCAGGAGCACGCGGTCACGCAGATCGCGGATACGCAAGCGGCATCACTCGCGCGCTGGCCGCAGTTGCCGCTCCTCACCTCGCCGAACGCGACGCTTCCGGTCAAGCCCGGGGCAACGGTGCTGCTGAACGGTAGCGACGAGCGAGGCCGCTCGCAGGTCGTGCTCGCCGCGCAGCAGTTCGGACGTGGCAAGGCGATCGCGTTCACGGCGCAAGACTCATGGGAGTGGCAGATGCACGCGTCGATTTCGCTCGAGGATCAGACGCACGAGCATCTCTGGCGGCAGATGCTGCGCTGGCTGGTCGAGGGCGTGCCCGATCCGGTGGACGTGCGCATGTCAACCGAGCGGGTCGAGCCGGGCGACGCCATCACCATCGAAGCCTCCGTCGTCGATCCGTCGTTCGTCGAGATGAACGACGCGACCGTCGTCGCGCAGGTCGCTCGTCCTGGCGGCGGCACGATCAACGTGCCGTTGCAGTGGACCGGACAGCGTGATGGTCATTACCGAGGCACGTTCGTGAGCACCGACCAGGGCGCATACGAAGTATCGGTTGACGCCACGCGCGGCGGTCAGGCGGTTGGTTCCGGCGTGGCCTACGTTCGCGCCGCACCCGGCGACGTCGAGTACTTCGATCCGACGATGCATCCCGCTCCCCTCCGACGGATCGCGGACGAGACCGGCGGCAAGTTCTACACCGCGGAGAACGTGACCGGCCTCGCCGAAGACGTGCGTTACGCCGGTCGCGGCGTGACGTCGATCGAGGAGCGTGAGCTCTGGAACATGCCGATCATCCTCATCACGTTGATGGGACTCATGTGCGCGGAGTGGGGCTATCGCCGCGCCGTCGGGTTGGCGTGATGCTGAAGGTTTTCCTGTTGATCGTCGTCGGACTGGCGGGCGATCCCGAGCACGCCAAGGTCTTTCACAAATGGGGGACGACGCTGGCAGAAGCGTCGGAGCGGCTCGGCGTGACCCAGGAGCGGCTCGTCTACCTGGTCGATGCCGAGGAGGAAGGTGACAAGCGCGTGACGGGAAAGTCCACGCGCCAGGAGATCACCAAGGCGTTCGACACGTTTGCGAAACAGGCGGGACCCGATGATGTCGTGTTCGTGACGTTGATCGGACACGGCAGCTTCGACGGACGTACGGCGAAGTTCAATCTGCCGGGCCCGGACATGACACCGGCCGATTTCAATACGTTGCTGAAGAAGCTTCCGACCAAGCAGGTCGTGTTCGTTGACACGTCGAGCGCCAGCGGCCCGTTCATCGAGGAGCTGTCAGCGCCCGGTCGCACGATCGTGACCGCCACGCGTAACGGGGCGGAGCAGTACGACACGCTGTTCGGTGGTTTTTTTGTGACAGCGCTCACCGCCGAGGACGCGGACGCAGACAAGAATCACCGCGTCAGCGTCCTAGAAGCATTCCAGTACGCGAAGCGGGAGGTCGCGCGCGCGTACGAGCAGGAAGGGTTGCTGTCGACCGAGCACGCGTTGCTGGACGACGATGGAGACAAGCAGGGGTCGCAGGAGCCAGCGGCCAACGGCAGGGATTCGAAAGGCAAGGAAGCCGACGGCAAGATCGCCGCGGTGATCTCGCTTGGATCGACCGAGTCGGACGGCCTGCCGAGCGACCCGAAACTGCGTGCGCTCTACGTCGAGCGGCGTGACATGGAGCGGCGCGTCGAGTCGCTGCGGCTGCTGAAGGACAGCATGGATCCGGCGCGTTATGCGAGCGAGCTGGAGAAGCTGGCCACCGGCATCGCGTTGAAGACCAGAGAGATTCGCGCAGCGGAAGGGAAATAGACATATCCCAAAACCCAAATCCCAAATCCCAAAACCCAAGTCCCAAGCGATGCTTCATACACGTTTCGGATGCCAGGGAACTGCACAGTTGGGATTTGTGATTTGGGGCTTGGGATTTGGGATTTGACTGGAGCACAACAGGATATGGCGCTGAACCAAGTGGTGAACGACGTCGTCGATCTCGAGTCGCCGGACGATATCGCGCTTGCCGATCGGATGAACGTGGGCCGGCAGCAGATCGTGTCGGAGCTGCGCAAAATCATCATCGGCCAGGAAGAGGTCGTCAATCAGGTGTTGATGACCCTGTTCGTCGGTGGCAACAGCCTGATTGTCGGGGCGCCGGGGCTGGCCAAGACGCTGCTGATCCACACGGTGGCGCGCGTCCTCGATCTGAATTTCTCGCGCATCCAGTTCACGCCCGACCTGATGCCGTCGGATATCACCGGCACCGACCTGGTGCAGGAAGACGCGACGACGGGTCGTCGCCAGATGGTGTTCGCGCCCGGGCCGATCTTCGCCAACATCGTGCTGGCGGACGAGATCAACCGCACGCCGCCGAAGACGCAGTCGGCACTGCTCGAGGCGATGCAGGAGCACCGCGTCACCGTGCAGGGCAAGACCTACCTGCTCGCCGAGCCGTTCTACGTCTTCGCCACGCAGAACCCGATCGAGCTGGAGGGCACCTATCCGCTGCCCGAAGCGCAGCTCGATCGCTTCATGTTCCACATCATCATCGAGCACCCGCCGTACGACGAGGAGCTCGACGTCATCCGCACGACGACGTCGATTCAGAATCCGCAGCTGGAGAAGCCGATCACCGGTGCCGATCTGATTGCCTTCCAGGAGCTGGTGCGAAAAGTGCCGGTGGCCGAGCCGGTCATGCGACACGCACTCGACCTCGTTCGTGCGACACGTCCCAAGGATCCGACCTCGAAAGACTTCGTCAAGAAGTGGGTCGCGTTTGGCACCAGCGTCCGCGCGGCGCAGTATCTCGTCCTCGGTGGAAAGGCGCGTGCGCTCACCAGCGGCCGCTATCACGTCAGCTTCGAGGACATCCGCGCGCTGGCGCACCCGGTGATGCGTCACCGCATCATCACCAACTTCCACGCGCAATCGGAAGGCGTCACGACCGACCACATCGTCGATCGGCTGCTCGAGGTCGTGCCGCTGCCGCGATCCGGGATGTGACGATGACGATTCGCGAATGGCTGTAGAGATCCACGCCATCCCCGGCGCCCGCTTCATGGATCCCGTTGTGCTCGCGCGCATCGGCAACCTGGAGCTCGTCTCGCGCGCCGTGGTCGACGGCTTCATCAACGGCCTGCACAAGGCACCGTATTTCGGCGCATCTGTGGACTTCGCCGAGCATCGGGGCTACGTGCCCGGTGACGACATCCGCCGCATGGACTGGCGGCTGTGGGCGCGGACCGACCGTTACTACATCAAGGAGTACGAAGCCGAATCCAACATGAACTTCTCGGTGCTGATGGACGTGTCGAAGTCGATGGACTACGGCAGCCGCGGCATCACCAAGCTGGATTACGCGCGCATCCTGACCGCGTGCCTGACGAATCTGGTCCACCACCAGCGCGACCGCGTCGGCTTCGTTGCTTTCGACGAGGACGTGGTCGAATTCGTGCCCCCCTCGGCCAAGCACATGGAGACAGTCCTGCATGTGCTCGATCGGCTGAAGCCCGGCCGTCCGGGCAATTTGAAGGCGCCGCTGCACAAGCTGGCCGAGCATTTCGGCCGCCGCGGCGTGCTGGTGGTCATCTCCGACTTCTATGAGGACCCCGAGGCAGTGCTCGACGCCGTGTCGCCGCTTCGCTTCCGCGGCAACGATCTGATCGTGTTTCACGTCCTCGATCCGGCGGAGCTGGACTTCGGGTTTTCCGACGCCTCTCCGTTCGAGGATCTCGAGAGCGGCGAACAGATGCCGGTCGTGCCGGATGCGTTCCGCGAGGAGTATCAGTCGCTGGTCAAGGCGCACGTCGACGCGCTGCAGCAGGCATTCTCGGCGGTCCGCGTCGACTACACGCTGCTCGACACGTCGAAGCCGCTGGACCATGCGCTGTTCAGGTATCTGAACAGCCGCGCGAGGGCGATGAAGATACGATGAAATCGCAACTCCCGAATCGCGAATCGCAGATCCCATCGAAAATGCCGTCATGTCCTTTCTAGCGCCGCTCTTCTTCGTCGCACTCGCGGGGCTCGCCATCCCCGTCCTGCTTCACCTCACCCAGCGTGAGAAGAAGCAGGTCGTTCGTTTCCCGTCGCTGATGTTCGTGCGCCGGATTCCGTATCAATCGGTGCGCCGGCGGAAGATTCAGAACTGGCTGCTGCTCGCGGTACGGCTTACGGCGCTGGCCCTGCTCATCTTCGCCTTCGCCCGGCCGCTGATCCTGCGCGGCAATACGCCGGCCGCGCCCGGTACCGGCGCGCGCGAGGTTGTGATCCTGGTCGACACCAGCTACAGCATGGGCTACGGCGATCGGTGGGAGCGCGCCCGCGCCGCAGCTCACGATGAGATCTCGAAGCTGCAGCCATCCGATCGCGGGTCGGTGGTGCTCTTCGCCTCGGGCGCAGAGATCGCGTTGCGTTCAACCGCAGAGCGGGATGCGTTGACGGCGGCCGTGGCAAGCGCGAAGCCGGGCGCTGCCGCTACACGCTATGCGCCGGCACTGAAAGTCGCCGGCAGCATTCTCAACGAGTCGACGCTGCCGCGCCGCGAAGTGATCCTCATCAGCGACTTCCAGCGCGGTGGCTGGCGCGGTGAGGAAGGCGCGCGCCTCCCGCGCGGCGCGCTCCTCACGCCGTTGCCGGTGCAGAGCGTCGCCGATCGTCCCAACATGACCATTACCGGCGTGACGCTGGCGCGATCGACGTTCTCCAATCAGGAGCGCGTGGCCGTTACCGCCGGCGTGGTCAATCGCAGCGAGCGGCCGGTGAACGGCGCGACGATCGCGTTGGAGGTGTCCGGCCTGCCGGTAGCCAGCAAGCCGTTGATGATCGAGCCTGCCGCCGCCGCCTCGGTCACCTTCGACCCGGTCACCATCAGCACGAAGAACATGCGTGCGACCGTTCGCACCTCCGACGATGCGCTGGCGATCGACAACACGTTCAATCTGGTCCTGTCGCCGTTGCAGCCGGTGCGGGTGGCGGTGGTCGATCGCGGGGCCTCCAGCTCCACGCTCTATTTGTCTCGCGCGCTTTCCATCGGTGATGCACCGCGCTTCGAGACGGTGACGCGCGAGCCGGAAACGCTGTCCGATGACGACCTGAAAAAGAGCGCGGCCGTCGTGGTGAACGACGTCGCCGTCCCGCCGCCGCTCGCGCGCCGGCTGCACCGATACGTGGAGCAGGGCGGCGGCTTGTTCATGATCACCGGCCCGCGAGCGAGCTGGCCGCAGGACGTCGACGTCCTGCCGGCGTCGCTCGGCGTGATGGTCGATCGCACGCGGGGCGACGCGGCGCGAATCGGCGCGATCGAGTACGGCCATCCGCTGTTCGAGCCGTTCCGCGCGCCGCGCAGCGGCGACTTCGCCTCGGCGCGCATCTACGCCTATCGCAACGTGAGCGCGGTCAAGGATTCGCAGGTCCTGGCGCGGTTCGACGCGGGCGCACCGGCCGTCCTCGAGCGGCGCGTCGGCGCCGGACGGGTGTTGTTGTGGGCATCGACGATCGACACGGCGTGGTCCGACCTGCCGATCAAGCCCGTGTTCCTGCCGTTCATCCACCGCAGCGTGGAGCATCTGGCGAACTATCAGGAGCCGCGGCCGTGGCTGACCGTCGGACAAGTGCTCGACCCGGATGTCGCGGCAGGCCCGAAAGGGCAGTCGGTGCAGCGAATCGTGCTGACACCGAGCGGCCGTCGCGTCCCGCTCGAAGACGAGGGCACCGACGTCATGGAGCTGACCGAACAGGGCTTCTACGAGATCCGCAGCTCGAACGCCAACGGCGAAGTGGGGGTCGTCGCCGCCAATGTCGATCCTGCCGAATCCGATTTGACGCCGATCGATCCGAAGGAAATCGCGGCGGCGGCGGTCGGTGATCCCTCGGGAGCGGAAGCGGCGAAAGGGGTGCCGCTGACGCCGGAAGCTCAGGAAAAGAACCAGCGTCTGTGGTGGTATCTGCTCGTCGCCGGGATCGTCCTGCTCGGCGCCGACACGCTGCTGTCCAATCGGCTGGCGAAGGCCTAGAATCGTACCTATAAGAAACGAGGGACTCATGCTCGATTCCCTGCGGCGTCGCTCTACTCCGCCCGACTCGCTCCTCGGGATCATCGCCGACGTCCGAACCCGCTGGCGGCTGAAGCTCGCCATTCGCGGCGCCGCCCGTGTGGCGGCGATCGGGTTCGCGCTGCTGCTGCTCGCCGCTTACGGCATGGAATGGGCGCGATTCAACAGCGCCTCCATCATTGCCGCGCGCGTGCTGCTCGCCATCGCGATGATTTCCTCGATCGTCGCGTTTGTGGTCTGGCCGCTGCGGCGACGGGTCACTGACGAGCAGGTCGCTCTCTACCTGGAGGAGCATGAGCCGTCGCTGCAGGCGACGTTGGTGAGCGCGGTCGAGTCGTCGCGCAGTGGTGCACCGGTCCAATCGTCAGCGCTGGTCCGACGCCTCGTCGAACAGGCCATCGAGAAGTGCATGGCGGTGGATGCGGCCCGTCGCGTGGAGCGCATTCCGCTGCAGCGCTGGGGCGCCGCGCTGGCCGGAGTCGCGCTGGTGACGGCGGCCGCGATTCTCATTGGACCTGCATTCATTCGCAACGCCGTGTCGGCGTTGTTGCTGATTTCGCGCGACGTCGAGGCGGCCGCGCCGTACCGGATCGAAGTCAGCCCGGGCAACGCAACGGTGCCCAAGGGTGCCGATCAGACCGTGACCGCAAAGCTCCTTGGCTTCGAGTCCGAGGACGCCAATGTCATGGCGCGACGTACCGCGGACGGCAAGTTCGAAGCGGTGCCGCTCGTGCACAACCAGAACGGTTCGTACGAAACGATGCTCTTCGACGTGACCGCGCCGCTCGACTACTACGTCGAGGCCGAAGGTGTCCGCTCGCAGACCTACACGCTGAAGGTCGTCGATCTGCCGTACGTGCAGCGGATGGACCTCGAATACTTCTTCCCGTCCTACACGGGAATGGAGCCGCAGAAGGTCGAAGACGGCGGCGACATCGCGGTGCTGCGCGGCACCGAGGTCGCGTTCCACATCACGCCGACGATGAAGACGCCCGGCGGTCGCATCGTCGTCAACGACAAGACGTCGGTGGCGCTCACGCCGCAGAGCGACGGCACGCTGACGGCGCGCTTCAAGACCGATCGCGACGGCTTCTATCGCGTGGAGCTCGACACGCCAACGGGTGAGAAGGTCGCGGCCTCGCCCCAGTACACGATCGACGTGCTCGACGACCAGGCGCCCACGGTGACGTTCCGCAAGCCGGGGCGCGATACCTCCGTGTCGCAGATCGAGGAGGTCTATGTCGAGGCGAATGCCGATGACGACTACGGCGTCAAGGATCTCGAGCTGGTCTACTCGGTTAACGGCGGAGCCGAGAAGGTCGTCAAGCTGTTCGGCGGTGACAAGCGGCTGTCGGAAGTGACCGCGGGCCACACGTTCTATCTCGAGGAGATGAACGTGCAGCCGGGCGACTCGGTGTCCTACTACGCGCGGGCGATGGACAACGACGTGGTCGGCGGCGCCAAGCGCGCGACGAGCGATCTCTACTTCCTGCGCATTCGGCCCTTCAAGAAGGACTTCCGCCAGGCGCAGTCGCAGGGCGGTGGCGGCGGCGGTGGCGGTGGCGGCGCGGGCGGACAGGTCGAGGCGCTCTCCGAGCAGCAGCGACAGATCATCTCGGCGACCTTCAACGTGCAGCGCGATCGCAAGAACTTCAGCGCCGACAAGCTGCGGCAGAACTCCACCGTCGTCGCCTTGTCGCAGTCGCGGTTGCGCGAGCAGGTCGAGACGCTGTTGACGCGGATGAACAGTCAGCTGGTGCAGCGCGATCCTGCGTTCGAGAAGATCGGTGAACTGCTTCCGCAAGCGGTCACGGCGATGAAGGAAGCGGAAGGGAAATTGAGCGCGGCCACGCCGGATGCGGCGCTGCCGCCGGAGCACAAGGCGCTGCAGATCCTGCAGAAGGCCGAGGAGGAATACCAGACGCAGGTCAGCGTCCAGCGTCAGCAGGGTGGTGGCGGCGGTGGCGGCGGCGGGCAGATGCAGCAGGAGCTCGCGGACATCTTCGAGCAGGAGCTCGACAAGATGGCAAGCCGCTATGAAACCGCGAACCAGGCCTCGGAACAGCAGCGCGATCGGCAGGTCGACGAGCTGCTCGAGAAGCTGAAGGAGCTGGCGCGGCGTCAGGAACAGGAAGCGGAGCGTCAGCGTCGGCGCGCGCTCGAAGGGCAGCTCTCCGGCGGTGGCAGCAGCGGCGCCCAGCAGCGAGCCCTCGCCGATCAGGTCGAAGAAGCCGCGCGTCGTCTCGAGAAGCTGGCGCGCGAAGAGGAACGGCAGGATCTCGCCGAAGCGGCGCGCCAGATGCGTGAGGCAGCCGATGCGATGCGCCGCGCCGCGGCCGGTGGCGATGCCAACGCGCGGGCACAGGCGCAGGCCGCGCTCGAGCGGCTGCGTGAAACGCAGCGTCGTCTGCAGCGCACCCAGCAGGATCGCGCGCAGCGGGATATCGAAGATGCCAAGCGCCAGGCCGACGAGATCGCGCGGCAGCAGCAGGAGATCTCCGACCTTGCGCGTCAGCTCGGGGCCATCGGCAGCGGCACGCGGGCGCAGCAGAACCAGCAGCTGAACGCCCGTAAGGAATCGCTCGAGTCGAAGCTGGGCGATCTGGAACAGAACCTCGATCGCGCGGCGCGTGATGCGAGCAAGGAAGAGAAGGCGGCGTCGCGGAAGATGGCGGAAGCCGCGGGCACGCTGCGCGATCAGCGGTTGCGCGACAAGGTGCGGTTCTCGCGCTCCCTCGTCAATCGCGGTGCCTCGTCGCAATCAGTCGGCGCCGCCGAGAGCGAGATCGCCCGCGGAATCGACGACGTGCGCCGCAAGCTCGACGAAGCGGCCGCCGCGATCGGGCAGAACGGCAATCAGAACAACGCTGGGGACAAGCGGGAACAGGCGCTCGAACGGGCGCAGCGTGTCGCGCGCGGTCTCGAGTCGCTGCAGGAGCGCACCCGCGAACGCGGCCAACGCGGTCAACTCGGTCGCGATGGTCAGCAGGGGCAGCAGCAGGCGCAGCGCGGCCAGCAGGGTCAAAACGGCCAGCAGGGCCAGCAAGGTCAGAGCGGACAGCAAGGCCAGCAGGCGCAGAACGGTCAGCAGGGTCAGCGCGGTCAGCAAGGGCAGCAGGGCCAGCAAGGTCAACAGCGTCAGCAGGGTCAACAGGGCCAGCAGGGACAACAAGGCGGTCAGGGCGGCCAGCAGAACGCGCAGAACCAGCAGGGCGGAAATCAGGGTGGCGGCGGCAACAACAACACGACCGGCGTGCGTGACGGCGCCAACTTCGGCAACTTCAACGGACGCGTCGGCGACTACGCCGGCGGCGTCGGAACCGAGTATGGGTGGGGCGGCTGGTGGGATGGGCGCAATTTCCAGCTCTCGCCCGAAGACATCCGTCAGCTGCGCGGTGAAGTGCGCCAGTGGGAGGGCGAAGTCCGCGATCTGCGTGGAATGCTGCGCGGGGCGGAGTTCGATCCGCGGCAGCTCGAGGAAGTGCTCCGCGCGCTGCGGCAGTTGCAGGACGATCGCGTCTATCAGAATGTGTCCGAGCTGCAGCGTCTGCAGGCGTACGTCACCGAGCAGGTGAAACGGATTGAATTCACGCTGCGGCGCGAAGTCGATCAGCAGAACTCGGTCGTTCTCTCAGGGTCCGATGAAGTGCCGGAACAGTTCCGGGCGCTCGTAGAGCAGTACTACCGCTCTCTCGCACGGTCACCGAAGTGAAGCGTCGGATTGCGGCGGCCCTCGTTCTCGTGCTGGTGCTGGCGAGCGCGGCGGCTGCGCAATTCGGTCGCGGCTTCGGCGGGTTCGGCGGCGGTTTCTTCGGCCGCTTCCCTCCTCGTTTCCCCACCGCGGACACCTTCGGTCACGGCTTCGTCTTCTGTCGCGGCATCTACACCAGCGGACGACGAGAGGCGGGAGGGACGGGATGGAGCACGGACTACCCTGACGCCGAACGCAACTTCACCATCCGCCTCTCCGAGCTGACCAAGACGCGCGTCCATCGTCTCGCCGACGGCGAACCGGATTACGTGACCGTGCGCCTGACCGATGACGCGCTGTTTGAATGTCCTTATCTGCACATGGAGGATGTCGGAACGGCTGCGTTCACGGAGGAAGAAGTCGAGGGCCTTCGCGCGTATCTGCTCAAAGGCGGGTTCGTGTGGACCGACGACTACTGGGGCACGGCTGCGTGGGAGACGTGGGTGTCGCAGATCGGTCGTGTCCTGCCGCCATCCGAGTATCCGATCCAGGACATTCCGACGGATCATCCGATACTCCACACGCAGTTCGAAGTGCACGAGGTGCCGCAGATTCCGTCGATTCAGTTCTGGCGGAGCAGCGGCGGCGGCACGTCAGAGCGGGGGAGCGACAGTCCGCAGCCGGATTTCCGCGGCATCATGGACAAACACGGCAACGTCATCGTCCTGATGACGCACAACACCGACATTTCGGACGCGTGGGAGCGCGAGGCCGAGGATCCGAACTTCTTCTACAGCTTCTCGCCCGAAGGATACGCGGTCGGTATCAACGTTCTGCTGTACGCGATGACGCACTAACGGGAGGAATCAGGTATCAGGAATCTGGATTCAGGGCTGATTACTAAACTCCTGATTCCTGGCCCAGCCCTGAATCCCGATACCAGATTCCTGATTCCGGACCCTCAGACTATGGCGACTACTGATCCTCGTGTTGATGCCTATATCGCGAAATCCGCTGCCTTCGCCAAACCAATCCTCACGCATCTCCGCGCCATCGTTCACGAGGCGTGCCCCGACGTCGTCGAGACGTTGAAGTGGGGCAACCCGTCTTTCGGCCATTGCGGTCTGATGTGCTCGATGGGCGCGTTCAAGGAGCACTGCACGTTCGGGTTCTGGAAAGGCGAGTTGCTTGGTCTGACACGGGAAGAGGGCAGCATGGGGCACTTCGGCCGCATCACCAGCGTGAAGGATTTGCCCTCGCGATCGACCCTTGTGAAGCTGGTGAAACGCGCCGCCGCGCTCAATGAGGACGGAATCAAGGAGACGCCGTCGCGTCGGGCCGCACGTGCGGAGCCGGACGTTCCAGACGACCTGTTGCGCGCGCTGCGGAAGAACAAGAAGACGCTGACCGCATTCGGCTCGTTTCCCCCGAGTCATCGCCGCGAGTACATCGAGTGGATCACCGGCGCCAAGCGGGAGGAAACCAGGCAGCGCAGACTCGACACCGCCATCTCCCAGATCGCACAGGGAAAACCGCAGAACTGGAAGTACATGAAGTAGGTAGCTGGGTTGCCGGCCACCCAACCGCCTAGCTACCGAACCGCCTAGCTACCCCGCCTCGGCACATTTGATGCTCCCGCCACAGCCGGGGACTTGTGAGTGGAGGAGTGATCATGAAGAGATGTGCTGGCCTCGTGTCGGCGCTGGGCCTCGTCTTCACCGTCGCCTGCAGTCAGACCGACGCGGGCATCACCACGAAGGTGAAGACGGCGATGGCGGCCGACCCAACCGTCAAGGCCTATCAGGTCGACGTCACGACGCGCAACAAGGTGGTCACGCTGAGCGGCGACGTCGAAACATCGGCGGCGAAGGAGCAGGCGGTCAGGATCGCGCGGAAGACCGAGGGCGTCCGCGACGTGATCGATCGGCTGCACGTGAACGAGACGGCGGCGACCTCGGGGCTGCTCGATCGCAGCGATCGGGCGATCGATTCTGGCGTCGACAAGACCACCGACGCCGGCAAGAAGGCGGCGGCAGCGACCGGCCGCGCGGCCAAGGCGACCTCTGATGGGACGATCGCGGCAGGGAAGAAGGCAGCCAAAAAGGTCAAAGGCGCGGTGACGGACAAGGACCACGACGGGCGGTAGGACGCGTACGGGCAAATCCCAATCCCAATCGACCAAATCCCAAATCCCACGCAAATCCGAATCGTTGCAATGTGGGATTTGGGTTTTGGGTTTTGGGATTTCCGTCCCCGTGGTACAAACCACACGTGGCGAATCCACCGGGCAAGAAAATCTGCGACAACATCCTCGAGACGATCGGTCATACGCCGATCGTGCGCATCAACCGCCTCACGCGCGGAATGACCGAGGCCACCGTCGTCGTCAAGCTCGAGACCTTCAATCCGGGCAACTCGATCAAGGACCGGATGGCCGTCAAGATGGTCGAGGATGCCGAACGTGCCGGAAAGCTGAAGCCGGGGGGCACGATCATCGAGGGGACGTCGGGCAACACGGGCATGGGCCTCGCGCTCGTCGCGGCGATCAAAGGCTACAAGTGCCTCTTCACCACCACCGACAAGCAGTCAAAGGAGAAGATCGACGCACTCAAGGCGTTCGGCGCAGAGGTGATCGTCTGTCCGACCGATGTGGATCCGGAGGACCCACGGTCGTACTACTCGGTGTCGTCACGGCTCGAGCGCGAGATTCCGAACAGCTGGAAAGCCAATCAGTACGACAATCTGTCGAACACCGCTGCGCACTACGAGCAGACCGGACCGGAGATTTGGGAACAGACCGACGGTCGCGTGACGCACCTCGTCGTCGGCGTCGGCACCGGCGGGACGGTGACCGGCGTCGGCCGTTACCTGAAAGAGCGTAATCCGCGTCTGAAGGTGTGGGGCATCGACACCTACGGGTCGGTGTTCAAGAAGTACAAGGAGACCGGCATCTTCGACAAGAACGAGATCTATCCGTACATCACGGAGGGCATCGGCGAGGACTTCCTGCCGCGCAACGTCGACTTCAGCGTCATCGATCACTTCGAGAAAGTCACCGACAAGGACGCGGCGATCATGACGCGCCGGCTGGCGCGGGAAGAGGGAATCTTCGCCGGCAACTCCGCGGGCGCCGCCATGGCGGGACTGCTGCAGCTGGCCGATCACTTCACGCGCGACGATCTCGTCGTCGTCATCTTTCACGACCATGGGTCGCGCTATCTGGCGAAGATGTACAACGACGAATGGATGCGCGCGAAAGGATTCCTCGAGGTGACCGGCATGACCGCGCGCGACCTGGTGGCCATGGGCGTCTCGGGTGAGCTCTGCGCGGTCGAAGCGGTACGGCCCGTGGAGGACGCGGTACGGGTGATGAGCGAACACGACTTCTCGCAGATTTCGGTGACCAAGAACGGCCGCGTCGTCGGCTCGCTGAACGAAGCGCATCTCTACAACGAGTTCGTGCGCGATCCCGATCTGAAGAGCAAACCCGTGGAAGCGATCATGCAGCCCGCGTTTCCCTTCGTCGACATCTCGACGCCGGTGCAACTGCTGTCGACGATGATCACGCCGGAGAACCCGGCGGTGCTGGTGCGCGACTTCAAGACCGAGAAGACGTTCATCATCACGCGCTCGGACATCATCCGGGTGCTGATGTAGGGTGCAATGCTTCCTTCGCTGTCGGTGCAATGCTTTCTTACGCTGTCGGTGCAACACTCCCTTCGCTGGTCGGTGCGATGCCCTCTTCCGCGGGTTGGTGCAATGCTTTCTTACGCTGTCGGTGCAACATTCCCTTTGCTGGTCGGTGCAATGCCGCCTTCGCTGTCGGTGCAATGCCCGCTGACGCTTGTCGGTGCGGCCGCCTTTTCCACCTCCGCCAAGGCTATGGTGGACCGCCGTAGCTTCAGCGAAGGCGGGCAGGCGGCCCTGATGCGCTGACGGTTATGTCGTCGCCACCGCCTGGTGCTGTGCGGCTTCGGCGCGGCGCTGCAGTTCCTCTGGCGACACGTCCTCGACATGGGTCGCGATCCACCACTGATTGCCGTTGCTGTCCACCACCGCGCCGTGGCGATCGCCGTAGAACTGCGTCGATGGTTCGTGCAGCGTGGTGGCGCCGGCGGCAACCGCCTGCGCGTACCTCGCATCGACGTCTGGCACGTACAGATACAGCATCGCCGGAAAGGCCTTGTTGGGCCCACCAGCCTGGCCGATCATCACGTGCGAATCGCCGATGATCATCTCCGCATGGCCGATGGATCCGTCGGGGCGATGCATGACGAATTTTTCCTGCCCGCCCAATCCGCGCTTGATGAAATCGATGAGCGCGACAGCGTCCTCGGCGACGAGGTACGGGGTGACCGTGTGAAAGCTCTCTGGAACCGGTTTGACAGCCATCGATGACCTCCTGTCGTTGCGATCGGCAATCGTAGCAGTATCCGGCATCGCAACCGGTAACAGCGGCGCGACGATTGCGTCACCGACGACGACTTCGCCTTCGAGCTTCTGCGTCAAGTGGCTGGAGCAATTCGGAGGACGCATGAGGCGCGCGTGACCGCCGCCGGGACCGCACCGACGAGCGAAGCGAGCATTGCACCGACGGCGCAGCCAGCATTGCACCGACGAGCGAAGCGGGCATTGCACCGACAAGGCGAAGCAGCCATTGCACGAGCGCGGATCAGTCGATCGCCTTGACGATGTCCTCGACCACCTTCTTGGCGTCGCCGAACACCATCATCGTCTTGTCCATGTAGAAGAGCGGGTTGTCGATGCCGGCGTAGCCGGATGCCATTGATCGCTTGTTGACGACGACCGTGCGCGCCTTGTGGGCTTCGAGGATCGGCATGCCGTAAATGGGACTGCCGGGTTGTTCGGCGAGCGGGTTGACGACATCGTTGGCGCCCAGGACGAATGCGATGTCGGCGGTGCCGAAGTCGCTGTTGATGTCCTCCATTTCGAAGACCTGGTCGTACGGGACTTCGGCCTCGGCCAGCAGCACGTTCATGTGCCCGGGCATACGGCCCGCCACCGGATGGATCGCGTAGCGGACGTTGACGCCCTTGGCGATCAGCTTCTGCGCCATCTCCTTCACCGCGTGCTGCGCGCGGGCAACCGCCAGGCCGTAGCCGGGCACGACGATCACGCTCTCTGCGTTTCCAAGCAGGAACGCGACGTCGTCTGGTGAGCCGGATCGAACCGTGCGTTGCTCCGCCGCGGCCGCCGCCGCTCCTTCGGCGGCGCCAAATCCACCGAGGATGACGCTGATGAACGAGCGGTTCATGGCCTTGCACATGATGTAGGAGAGAATCGCGCCCGAGGAACCGACCAACGAGCCGGCGACGATCAGCAGCGGGTTATTCAGCGTGAATCCAATCCCGGATGCCGCCCATCCGGAGTAGCTGTTCAGCATCGAGATCACAACCGGCATGTCGGCACCGCCGATCGGGATGATGATGAGCACGCCCAGCACGAACGCGATGGCGGTCATCGTCAGAAATGGTGGCCACTGCGCGTCCGGCGCGGCGACGAAGAAGGCCACACCGAAGCCGAGCATCGCCATCGCCATCAGCAGATTCACGAGCTGCTGACCCTTGAAGACGATCGGCGCGCTCGAGAACAGGCGGAATTTGTTCCCCAGACCGGCGAGCTTGCCGAATGCGATCACCGAGCCGGAAAACGTCATGGCGCCAACGAACGTGCCGATGAACAACTCGACGCGATTCCCCGATGGCAAGGGGAGTGGAATCCCGAATGCCTGCGGATTGTTGACGACGGCAAACGCAATCAGCACCGCCGCGAGGCCGACCAGCGAGTGCATCGCGGCAACCAGCTCCGGCATCTGCGTCATCTGCACGCGCCTGGCAACCACAGCACCGATGGCGCCGCCGATGGCGACAGCGAGCAGCGTGACGTCGATGCGGCGGGTGACGGCCAGCGTCACGACGATGGCGATGGCCATCCCGACGATCCCGAACCGATTGCCGCGGCGTGCCGTGAGCGGATGGGAGAGCCCCTTCAGCGCGAGGATGAAAAAGACGCTGGCGAACAGGTAGAGAAGGGCGAGCTGATTGGCCGAAATCGCAAGCATCAGCGCCCCTTCTCCTTCGGCTCCTTCTTCTTGAACATTTCCAGCATGCGCTCGGTGACCAGGAAGCCGCCGAACGTGTTGATCGCCACCAGCGCCACCGCCAGCGCGCCCAGCACCGCGGCGGTATTCAGCGGGCCGGGCCCGGCAGCGAGGATGGCGCCGACGATGATCACCGAGCTGATCGCATTGGTCACGCTCATGAGCGGCGTATGCAGCGCCGGGGTGACGGTCCACACCACGTGATAGCCGACGAAGATGGCCAGCACGAACACAGTGAGATTGGTAACGATCGGATCGACGGCAGCCCCGTGCACGCCTTCAACTCCTGACTGCCGCGCCGTCGATGCAGACGAGCGTGGCGGCGATGATCTCGTCGGATCGATCGAGCTTGAGATCGCCGGTCTTCGGATCGACGAGGAGGTTGACGAAGTTCAGCAGATTCCTGGCGTACAAGGCGCTCGCGTCGGCGGCCAGGGTCGAAGGCAGGCTCGCCGGCGCGAGCACTTTGACCCCGTATTTGACGACGCAACGGTCCACCTCGCTCAGCGCGCAGTTGCCCCCCTGGCGCCCGGCGAGATCGACGATGACTGAACCTGGCTTCATGCCTTTGACGGTCTCTTCCGGCAGCAGCAGCGGAGCGGGGCGCCCTGGAATGAGGGCCGTCGTGATGACGATGTCTGCCGCCTTCGCTCGTTCGGCGATGAGGGCGGCCTGACGACGCTTGTAGTCCTCACTCATCTCGCGCGCGTAGCCGCCGGCCGTTTCGGCCGCGAGTTTTTCTGCGTCCGACAGCGGCACCTCGACGAACTTCGCACCGAGCGATTCGACTTGTTCCTTGACCGCGGGTCTGACGTCGAAGGCTTCGATCACTGCACCGAGGCGCTTGGCCGTCGCGATCGCCTGGAGTCCGGCGACGCCGGCGCCAAGAATCAGGACGCGCGCCGCCTTGACGGTGCCAGCCGCGGTCATCAGCATCGGCATGAAGCGGCCGTATTCGTATGCGGCGGCGATGACCGCTTTGTACCCGGCGATGTTCGCCTGCGACGACAGCACGTCCATCGACTGCGCGCGCGTGATGCGCGGCAGCAGTTCCATCGCGAAGGCGGTCACGCCGGTCTGCGCCAGCGAGTCGACACCCTCGTGCGGGGCCAGCAGGCCGATGAGGATGCTGCCACGGCGCAACGCGGACAACTCCGTGCCTTGCGGACGAAGCACCTTCAGGAGGATGTCGGCTTTGCCATAGACGTCGGCGGCCGTGGCGAGCGTTGCACCGGCGGCAACGAAAGCATCGTCAGGGACGGCGGCATTGATCCCCGCATCGCGTTCGACGAGTACCTGGTGGCGGCCGCCGGTCGTCAGTTTCTTCACCGTTTCGGGCGTGGCGGCCACACGCGTCTCGCCCGGGTGTCGCTCGGCGGGAACGCCGATCAGCATCAGTTGAACCCCTCAGTCGCGCCCGGATTCAACTGATTGGCCCGGCGGCGCGATTCATCTTTGATTTTTGATCTTTGATTTTTGATCGAATGCGGTGGGATTCATAGCAAACCGGGAATGACGAAAGTCAAAATCCAAATCACAGATCAAAGATCAGAGATCAAAAATGAATTCTATCGTGTCGTCGCCGGTTCTCGTCCTGGTGCACGCGTTTCCTGTCGGGGCGCGCATGTGGGTACCGCAGATCGACGCATTTCCCGGATGGCGCGTGCTGACACCGTCGCTGCCTGGCTTCGACGAGACGCCGCGCGTCGCGCAGCCGTCGATGCGTGCGTACGCGGAGCGGATTCTCGCATCGCTCGGCGAGAACGGCGTCCAGCGTGCGGTCTTCGGCGGCCTCTCGTTGGGTGGATATGTCACATTCGCCCTCGCGCGGTTGGCGCAATCGCGCATGGCCGGATTGATTCTCGCCGACACGCGCAGTGGCGCCGATTCAGAGGCGGCCAGATCGGGGCGCGAGCGGATGCTCGCCTTGATCGAACGCGGTGGCCCCGCCGCCGTTGCGGAAGACATGGTTCCCAAACTGCTTGGTGCATCGACGCTGGCGTCGCAGCCCCAGGTCGTCGCCCATGTCCGCAGCCTGATCGAGGCGCAATCGAACGACGCACTTGCCGATGCGACACGCGCGATGATGACGCGCGACGATTCGACGCCGCTGCTCGCGACACTCGATGTGCCCGCGCTGGTGGTTGTCGGTGAGGAGGATACGCTGACGCCGCCGGAACAAGCCGAACACATGGCAGCCGTACTCCGGCGCGCGACGCTTGCTCGAATCGCTGCCGCAGGTCACCTGTCGAGCGTGGAGAACCCCGACGCATTCAATGCTGCTGTAACGGTGTTCCTCGCGTCACTCTGATTCGCGGACCACGAGTCCGGGTCGGACCCAAATTGCCAATCGGGAATCGGCCATCGCACCGACACGCAAAGCGGAGCGTTGCACCGACCAGGGAACGGGGTATTGCACCAACCAGGGAACGGACCATTGCACCGACAAGGAACGGAGTATTGCCACCCGCTACTGCGTACCGCTCGCGAACGTGTTGCAGGCGTCCACGTTGCCACTATCGAGGCCCGTGCGCAACCAGCGCACGCGCTGATCCGAGGAGCCGTGCGTGAATGACTCGGGGACCACGCGCCCTTGTGTTCGACGCTGCAGGGTGTCGTCGCCAATTGCCGCCGCGGCACGCAGCCCTTCTTCGGCGTCCCCCGCCTCCAGCAGCCCGCGTCGGGCCGCATAGTGGCCCCACACACCGGCATAGCAGTCGGCCTGCAGTTCCTGTCGCACCGAAAGGGCGTTGGCCTGGCGTTCGCCGCGTTGCCGCAGCGCGCTGACACGATCGGACACGCCAGTGAGCACCTGGACGTGGTGGCCGACTTCATGCGCGACGACGTAGGCCTGCGCGAAGTCGCCAGGCGCGCCAAAGCGTTCGTCCAGTTCGCGGAAGAACGACAGATCGAGATATACCTGGCGATCGCCGGGACAGTAGAACGGTCCCATGACCGCCTCGCCCACGCCACAACCGGTCTGCGTCGCTTGCGTAAAGAGGACGAGCGTGGGCGGCTGGTACGTGTCGCCGCGCTGCTGGAAGATCGCGTCCCACGTGTCTTCCGTATCGCGAAGCACCACCGAGACGAACTGCGCCTGCGGGTCGTTGTCTCGGAGGCCGGTGGTGCCGACGGAGGAAGGCGCAGGCTGCGAGCTGATGAGATCGAGCGGATTCGTTCCCGTGAGCGCCGAGAAGAGCAGCAGCAGGACGAGGCCGCCGATTCCCCCGCCCACCGGTAACGCCATGCCCATGCCGCGGCGATCTTCGACATTGCTACTTCCGGCTCGTCCCTGCCATCTCATCGGATACTCCGCTTGTCAAAAATGCCAGACCCAAACAGCCGAGACCACAAACCATCGACCACCGAATCCGCGATGCACGCCTGATGCCTCGGGAACGGCTCAGATATCATGCTCGGCGATGGACCTTCAGTTGCGCGACAAAGTGGCGATTGTGACGGGCTCGAGCCGCGGTCTCGGGTATGCGACCGCCAGAGCCCTGGCCGTCGAAGGCTGCTTGGTAACGATGTGCGCACGAACCGAGTCGCGTCTGCTCGAGGCAGCGCGCGAGATCGGCGATATCGCCGGTGCCCAGCGCATCCTGCCAGTCGCCGCCGATGTGAGCCGTGCGGAGGACGTCCGGACGATCATCGAGGAAACCGTGCGTCGCTTCGGTGGCCTCGACGTCCTGGTGAACAACGTCGGCCTCGGTCGCGGCGGCGGGTTGCTCGAGACGGTCGATGCCGAGTGGCAGGAGGCGTTCGACCAGACGATGCTGCCGGCGGTGCGCGCGTCGCGACTGGCCGTGCCGCACATGCGCGCGCGTGGCAGTGGGTCGATCATCATCATCGCCTCGATCTTCGGACGCGAGGCTGGCGGACGAATGACCTACAACGCGGTGAAAGCCGCTGAAATCAGCCTGGGGAAATCGTTGGCGCTGGAGCTGGCCGCATCCAATATTCGCGTCAACAGCGTGTCACCGGGATCGATTCTGTTCGAGGGCGGCTCGTGGTGGAAACGCCAGCAGGCTGATCCTGCGGGCATCGCGGAGTTCGTCAAACGCGAGCTCCCCTTCGGCCGCTTCGGCCGTCCGGAGGAGGTCGCCGATGTCGTCGCCTTCCTCGCCTCGCCGCGCGCGAGTTGGATGAGCGGAACGTCGGTTGTGGTCGACGGAGCGCAGTCGCGCGCATTCTGACGCTCGCGCTCGCGCGGGTGCAATCTTCCTCACGCCGGTCGGTGCAATGCCCCGCTTCGCCTGCCGGTGCAATGCTCTCTGACGCTGTCGGTGCAATGCTCTCTGACGCTGTCGGTGCAATGCTCTTTTACGCTGTGGGTTGCGCCGCTATGTCAGAGGCCATTGCACCAGCCAGGCGAAGCAGCGGCATTGCACTGACCAGCGTCAGAGAACATTGCACCGACCGGGGAACGGAGCATTGCACCAGCAGGCAAGCGCCATGTGATACTTTCCGTCCTCTCCCGTATCTAGAGCCATGGAGCAGGCGATGCCCGGCCGCCTGGCGCGCTGGATTGCCGCGGAACCCGACTGGGACGCGGTGTATGCCGACCAGCTGCCGCGCGTCTTCAACTTCTTCCGCTACCGGTTCGGCAATACGGCGGATGCGGAAGACCTGACCTCCAGGACGTTCGAGAAGGCCTGGCGTGCTCGGCATCGCTACCGGCGCGACGTGGCGGCCTTCAGCACCTGGCTCCTTACGATCGCCCGCAACGTCGCCATCGACCACCACCGCAGCGTGCATGCGCTCGTGCCGCTCGAGCAGGCCGCTCACGTGTCTGCCGGCGCGACGCCCGAAGAGCAGGCGGCCCATCGTTCCGACGCGGATCGTCTCGCCGCGTTGATGGCGGGGCTGGGCGATCGCGATCGCGAACTGCTGGCGTTGAAGTACGGCGCGGAAATGAACAACCGCGCGATTGCCCGTGTGACCGGGCTCAGCGAATCGAACGTCGGCACCATTCTGCATCGCGCCATCGAGGCACTGCGGACGCGATGGTAACGAGGCGATTATGAACGACGATTTTCTCTATACGCTGCGCAAGGCACCGGACGCGGCGTTCGCCGAACGCCTGCAATCGCGGCTTCGCGAGCAGCCAGCCGATGTGGCAGGCCTGCGGGCCTGGCCGGTCCGGCGCGCGCTGGCAGGCGCGGCGGCGGTTGCCATTATCGCCGGGCTGTTCACGCTGCCGGGAGTGCGCACATCGGCGCAGTCGTTCCTGGCGATGTTTCGCGAGGTGAATTTCGTCGCCATTCCAGTCGACAACCGACCAATCGGCGTCACGGGGCAGCCACTCGATATTGCCAGACTTCTCAACGAACGGGTGCAGGTGATTCAGGATCCGGGAGCACCGGTCACCGTACTGTCGGCTGATGCGGCAGCGCAGTCGGCAGGCTTCGACGTGCTGCAGCCGTCGTGGCTTCCGGAAGGAGCCGCCCTTGCGCAGGTTCAGGTCCAAGGGCCGCGCGCCGTGCGGGTGACAGCCGACGCAGATCGATTGCGCGAGATTCTCAACACGCTTGGCATCCGCGACCTTGAGGTGCCACAGGAGATCGAGGGACAGGTGGGATTCGTGCGGACCTCCGCCGTCGTTCGGCTCGCCTATGAATGGCACGGCGATCAGGTGGCCAGCTTCCTGCAAACTCCGACACCGGCAGTGTCGATACCGGCTGGAGTCGACCTTCCGCAACTGGGCGAGATCGTCCTCCGCATCCTTGGCCTTCCACGTGTGGAGGCGCGCCGGTTCGCGCAAGCGATTGACTGGCATTCCACGGTTCTCGTCCCACTGCCCGCCAACGCCACCTCATATCGGCAGGTAGATATCGGCGGACACCAGGGAGTGTCGATCGAGACGATCATCCGATCCCCCAACAACGGCCGGCGGTCGCGCCATACGCTGGTGTTCTGGTCTCGCAACGGCCGCGTGTTCGCGATGGAAGGAGCGCTCCAGCCATTCGAGCTGCTGCAGATGGCGAAGTCGTTGCGGTGACCGAGCCCCGCATCGTCACGCGCGGGCTGCGGAAGTGGTTCGGCGCCACTGTCGCGGTCGCCGATCTGTCGGTGTCCGTTCAGGCCGGCGAGATTTTCGGTTTTCTTGGCCCCAATGGCGCCGGTAAATCCACCACCGTCAAGATGCTGCTCGGTCTCGTGGAGCCGTCCGACGGCACGGCGTCCGTCCTGGGCGCGCCGCTTGGTGACCGCGCCGTGCGTGCGCGCGTCGGATTCCTGCCGGAACACTTTCGATTCCACGATTGCCTCACCGGACGCGAGCTGCTGCGCTTTCACGGCCGGCTCCATGGATTGCGCGGCAGCGATCTCGAGATCCGGATTGATGCATTGCTGGCGCGGGTCGATCTGCTCGACGCCGCCGATCGCCGGCTGCACGGCTACAGCAAAGGTATGCTGCAGCGCGTCGGTCTCGCACAGGCGCTGCTCAACGATCCCGTGCTCGTGTTCCTCGACGAACCGACGTCAGGCCTGGATCCGCTCGGTCGCCTGCTCGTTCGCGACATCCTCGCGGAATTGCGCGATCGCGGGACGTCCGTGTTCCTGAACTCCCACCTGCTTGGAGAGGTGGAGGCGACGTGCGATCGGGTCGCCTTCGTCAAGCAGGGTCGCGTCATCCACGAGCTGTCGCTGGCACAGGCCTCGTCCTGCGTGGAGCTACTGCTGCGCGTCGCGCCGGTCGATGCGAGTCTTGTCGATGATCTTTCCCGCTTCGGTTCAGCCATCGCGCGTACCGCCGACGGAGTTCGTCTGCGGATCGCGTCTGAGGCTGTCGTGCCGGACCTGACCCGCTGGCTGGTATCGCGCGGCACATGCGTGTTCGGGATCGAAAGCCGACGCAAGTCGCTGGAAGAATGGTTTCTGGAAGCAATGGGCGACGATCAGCGCCCGGGCTGAACGATCCGAAGGGTTCGAACGATGCGAACGATGTTTACGATTGTTCACCTGACGCTCGTGGAGGCGCGGCGGCGACGCATCGTCGTTGCCGCCTTTGTCGTCGCATGCGCGTTCCTGATGGTATTTGGCGCCGGGATGTTCTTCGTCGCCCGCGCGCTGGAGCAACAGCAGGTGCCGCTGCCACTCCGCCAGGGAAATCTCGCGCTGCTGGCGATCGCGGCCTGCTATGCGGCGAACTTTCTGGTCGCGTTGTTCGCGATTCTGCTTCCGGTCGACGCGCTCTCCGGCGAGATCGACTCTGGAGTCATTCAGACGATCGCCGCCAAACCTGTGGGCCGCGGGGCCATCGTCCTGGGGAAATGGATCGGTCATTGGCTTGTCATCGTCGTCTATCTTTACGTGACGATCGGCGGCGTCTTCATCGTCTCGCGTCTGGTGTCCGGATACGTGCCGGAGGAGATCGGCCCGATCCTGCTTCTCCTGCTGCTCGAGGCGACGCTGCTGCTCAGCGTGTCGGTGGCCGGCGGCACGCGTCTGAGCACGGTCACCAACGGCGTCATGGCTTGCGGCTTCTACGGCCTGGCATTCATGGGTGGATGGATCGAACAGGTCGGCGCGCTGGCCGGGATTCAGTCAGCGCGCAACATCGGGATTGCCGTGAGTTTGATCAGTCCAGCCGATGCCTTGTGGCGCCTCGGGTCCTACTACATGCAGCCGCCGTTGGCGCGCGACGCGATGCAGGGATCTCCTTTCGCCACGGCCTCGGTGCCGAACGCGTTGATGGTGTGGTGGGCCGCTGGAATGACGGTGATCGTGCTGCTGATTGGTGTCCGTGCTTTCTCGCGGCGGCCTCTCTGAAAGCACAAAGACGTTTTAGCCACAAAGGACACAAAGGACACAAAGGACACAAAGGAGACGAAGAGGGCCGAGCTGGTTCCAACGCCTTAGCGCGTGAGCTCGACGCGACGCCGCGCAGCGGCGCGTCAGGCCTGCACGTGGCGGATGAACGAGCTCCAATGGCGCTCGAATGCTCGTTCATCCGTCACGCGCAGGGCTGACGTCTCGGCCTGCTCCGCAGGCCGATCGCGTCGAGCCTTAGTGATCTTTGTGTCCTTTGTGGCTACGTCCGTCGTCGCGCTTCTCCGTGAACAAATGCCATGTAATAAATAGGCACACCAGCCAAGACGATCGCGAAGATCACGCTGGTCCAGACCGGATCGGTGATCAGCGCGTTGCCAACGAGGTAGACGACCCCAATCAGGAAGATCGCCGGCACGATCGGATAGCCAGGCACTCGGTACGGGCGTGGCAACTCGGGACGCTTCGCACGCAGCAGATAGACACCAGCAACGGCGAGACCGTAGAACGGCCAAATCGCGAGCACGAACGTATCGGCCAGCTGCTCGAACGTGCGCGTGAGCACGAACACCGTGCCGAGGAGCATCGCAATGCCGATGGCGACGTGCGGCGTCCGGTAGCGTGGATGCACGCGTGCGACCGAGCGGAAGAACAGGCCGTCCTCGGCCATCGCGAAGAACACGCGCGGCGGACCCAGCAGCGTCGCCACCAGTCCACCCATCGTCGAAATCGTCACGACGACGGAGACGGCGGCCACGCCGATGCGGCCGAAGATGGCTTCCATGGTGTCGGCCGCCACCAGCGGGGAGCGGGCGATGCGGTCGATCGGATGCACGTAGAGATAAGCCGCATTGGCGAGCACGTAGATGCTCACGATCGCGATTGTGCCAAACACAATCGCGCGCGGCAGCGTTCGCTGCGGCTCGACCACCTCGCCCGCGTTGAAGGACACGTCGGCGAACCCGTCATAGGCCCACAGCGCCGAAATCAGCGCCAGACCGAACAGCCCGGGACCGACTGGCGCGGCCTCCGCGAAATGCGCGAGAGAGCCGCCGCCACCGCCTCCCAGCAGAAACGACGCAGCGACGAGGACGATCAGTGCTCCACATTTCCCGATGGTGGAAATGCCGGTGAGCGCCGCCCCGAGGCGCACACCGCGGATGTTGACGACACCGGCGCCGAGGACGGCGACGGCCGCCACGTAATGCACGTCACGAGGGGCCGGAGCCGTCACACCGAGTGACCGCAGCAGATATTCGGAGAAGACCGTGGCGACCGCACCGCTCGCCGAGGCGCGGATGAGAACGAGCTCGGACCAGCCGAACAGAAATCCGGCAAGGCGGCCACACGATTCCCGCACGTAGACGTACCAGCCGCCGGTCTGCGGTAACGCGGCGGCAAGCTCCGCCACCGACAACGCCCCGCACAACGAGATCACTCCGCCCACCACCCAGACCATCAACATCAACAGCGGGTCGGGTACTCGCGTCGCGATCGTTGCCGGCGTGCGAAAGATCCCCGATCCGATCGTGACGCCGATAACGACGCCGACCGCCGGCCAGAACCCCAGCCGTCGTGGTAGCTCGGATTCGCGCAGACGTGGTGCCTCCGCCTGGTGCGACGCGCCCGCTTCGATCTCGTCACGCATCCAGCTGCGCCAACACGACACATTGGTTGTGGTTGCAAGCGAATCGCAGGGCGGTACGCCTCATGCTGTATCGATTTGTCCAGAGTTCAGTTGAGGGATTAGCTCGAAGGAGGCTCACGTGGCCGTTGCAGCTTTTAAACAGAGACGCGAGAACGACGCCGAGCGGTGGCAGCCGTCGTCGCTGAACGTGGGAAATGTCGAGCGGTGGCTGTCGATGGTCGCCGGCGGTGCGCTCGCCGCGTATGCGCTGAAGCGGCGCGATACAAATGGAGCAGCGGCGGGTGCTGCCGGCGCAGCACTGCTGTTTCGTGGTGCAACCGGACATTGTCATGTCTATCAGGCGCTGGGCGTCAGCACGGCGCGCGAGCAGAGCTACGCGCGCGGCACCGGCATCGTAGCCGATCGTGGATCAGACACGCGACAACAGCTCGGCGGCGCGCGCGGGATTCACGTCGAAGAATCGGTGACGATCAACAAGCCCATCGGAGAGGTGTTCCGCTTCTGGCGCAACTTCGAAAATCTGCCGAGTTTCATGCAGCATCTCGAGTCGGTGGCGGTGCGCGAGGAAGGCATCTCGCACTGGGCGGCGAAGGGACCGGCGGGTATCGACGTCGAGTGGGACGCACGCATCATCAACGAAGTCGAGGACAAGGTGATCGGATGGCAGTCGCTCGACGGATCGACGATCTCGACCGCCGGATCGGTCAACTTCGACGAGACGGAGCACGGCACACGCGTGCGCGTCCACCTGCAGTACAACCCACCTGCCGGGCGTCTCGGCGCCGCCGTCGCGCGTCTGTTCGGTGAAGAACCGAATCAGACCGTGCGCGAGGACCTCCGTCGATTCAAACGGCTGATGGAAACGGGGGAAATCCCGACCACCGAAGGGCAACCGTCAGGGCGGCGGAAATTCGGGGGACGGTGATGCGCGCCGTCTGCTGGGAAGCTCCAAACGTCGTCCGCGTCGAGCACGTGCCCGATCCGGCGATTGTGAACCCGCGTGATGCCGTGGTCCGCGTGACCTCGACGGCGATCTGCGGATCCGATCTGCACCTGCTCGACGGCTTCATTCCGACGATGAAATCCGGCGATATTCTCGGACATGAATTCATGGGCGAGGTGGTGGAGGTTGGGGCTCGAGTCAATAACCTGAAGACGGGCGACCGCGTCATCGTGCCGTTCCCAATCGCATGCGGAAACTGTTTCTTCTGTTCGCGGAACTTGTGGTCGTGCTGCGACAACTCGAACCCTAACGCGTGGATGGCTGAGAAGCTGTACGGCTACAGCGCGTCGGGATTATTCGGGTATTCGCACATGCTTGGCGGATACGCGGGTGGACAGGCTGAATACGTGCGCGTGCCGTTTGCCGACGTCGGTCCGTTCAGGGTGCCTGACACGCTGAGCGACGACCAGGTGCTGTTCCTGACCGATATCTATCCAACCGGCTACATGGCCGCGGAGAACTGCGACATTCAGGCAGGCGACACGATTGCGGTCTGGGGCTGCGGTCCGGTCGGGCAGTTCGCGATCCGCAGCGCGTTCCTGCTCGGCGCGGGGCGCGTGATCGCGATTGATACGGTTCCCGAACGGCGACGCATGGCCGAAGCGGGCGGGGCGGAAACACTCGATTCGATGGATCCCGATGTCTTTTACACCCTGCGCGAGATGACAGGCGGCCTTGGCCCGGATGCCTGCATCGATGCGGTAGGCATGGAGGCGCACGGGCCGCATCTCGACTACTACTACGACAAGGTGAAGACGATGGCGATGCTGTCCACCGATCGCATCAGCGCACTGCGAGCCGCGCTGCATGCGTGCCGGAAAGGCGGCACCGTATCAGTGCCCGGCGTGTATGGCGGGTGGCTCGACAAGGTCCCGTTCGGAGCGGCGATGAACAAGGGGCTCACGATCAGGACCGGTCAGACCCACGTGCACAAATATCTGCCGAAGCTGCTGCGGCACATCGAGAACGGCGACATCGACCCGTCGTTCGTCGTCACGCATCGCGCATCGCTCGACGACGCACCAGCGATGTACAAGACGTTCAGGGACAAGAAGGATGGCTGCGTGAAGGTGGTGCTGAAGCCGCACTAATCGCAGATCACGATTCTTTCTGGCCGACGGCGACCAGGGAAAGACCGATCGGAGGAGCGGCCAGGCGTTCGAGCGGCAGCGCCCAGGGTGCGATCAGCGTGTCGAACAGCCGCACCTGCGCCGGACTGTGGACGGTCGAACGGAGGACCCGCGCGTTGAACATCCAGGCGGCGAGACCGATCGGGTTGGTATAGCGCAGCCTGAGCAGCGACAATCCGGCGTGTTCGAACGCCGCGGCGAGCGTGCGTTTCGAATAGCGCCGGAAGTGTCCCAGCTCCGCGTCCAGCGGTCCATACGCAGCCTGCACAGCAGGCACGAAGATGAGGACCTTCCCGCCTGGAATCAACACCTTCGCAAACGTCCGCAGCGCCAGCGCATCGTCGGCGATGTGCTCGAGCACGTTCGCGCAATAGACCGTGTCGAATCGATGCGCGGCCAGATCGGCTGGATCGCAGTCTTCGAGATGGCAGAAACGCAACTCGAGACGTGGGTGGTTGCCAACGGCCGCCGTCAGCAGTGCGGCACAGTTGGGATTCGGTTCGAGGCCGACCACTGAATCAGCCAGCGCCAGCAGCGGCGCGGTCATCGTGCCGATGCCACATCCGACTTCCAGGACGCGGCGGCCGATATCTGGACGAAACAGGTCGAAGACGTGCGCTGCGTAGCGTCGCGCCAGCTGCATCGTTTCCAGATCGTCGGCGGCGTATCGCTCCTGCGTCTGGTTCAGCCGGCGATCGACGTGATCCACTCTGGTCGACTGTATCAATTCACCCCGCGGTTCGCTTCCTCACGCTACCATACAGATTCTCGATGTCAAACCAGGCGAAGCGCTCCGCTCCAGGCCGCACGGCGGTCCAGCGAATGCCGTGAACCGTTTGCGCGTATGGTCGCCGCTGTGGGCGAGCCTCCTCCTCTACGTCACGGCCACGGTCGTCATCGGACGTGACGTCCTCGCGCACGCGTCGACAGCAGCGATGCACGACAACGGCGATCCGGTGCTGACAGCCGCCATCCTGCACTGGACCACGACACACGTGCCACTGACGCCCGAGTGGTGGCAATTCCCGATCTTCTTTCCGACTCACGACACGCTGGCGTTCTCCGAGCATCTGCTCGGCATCAGCGTGATCGCCACGCCGCTCGAGTGGCTCACCGGCGACGTCCTCGTCACCTATAACGTGATGGCGTTGCTGACGTTCCCGCTTTCTGGCATCGCGATGTACGTGCTCGTATGGCGGCTGACGCGAAGCCACGCCGGTGCGTTCATCGCCGGCCTGGTCTTCGGGTTTGCGCCGTACCGAATCTCGCAGAGCCCACATATCCAGATGCTCGCGTTGTTCTGGGCGCCGCTGGCGCTGCTCGGGGTGCACGCGTATCTGGAGACGCGGCGAGCGCGCTGGCTCGTCCTCTACGCCGCGGCGTGGACGCTGCAAGCAGCCGCAAATGGATATGCGCTCGTGTTCTTCTCGGTGCTGATCGCATTGTGGACGGCGTGGTTCGTCATCGCCCGGCGCGACTGGTCGGCGCTCCTGCGCATCGCGATCGCAACGGCGGCAGGTGCGATGACCCTGGCGCCGATTCTCTACACGTACGTAACGGTTCACGCGCGCCATGGATTTGTGCGCAGTGTCGAGGAGATTCAGGTCTTCAGCGCCGATCTTGGCGCCGTGCTGTGTGCGCCGGAACTCCTGACGTTCTGGGGATGGGTTCGTGGCTACTGCAAGCCCGAGGGCGAGCTGTTTCCCGGTTCAGGCGCGGCCGTCCTGTTTTGTATAGGCCTGATTCTCCTCGTCACAGGCCGGCGCTCCGACGAAGGCACGCCGCGGGCAAGAGGGTGGCAGCTGGCAGCGCGGATCGTTGCTGCCATTGCGACCATCTATTGGTTCGCGGTTGTCAGCATTCTCCTGTTCGGTCCATGGCGCATCGACCTCGGTCCGCTGCACATGTCGGTCTCGTCACTGCGCAAATATCTGCTCGTGGCGTTGCCGGCATCAGTGCTCTCGATGGTTCTCTCTCCCCGTGTGCGCAGCGTCGCCACGGCCCGTCCACTGCTTGGCTTTTATCTACTCGGCGCGCTGCTGACATGGTCGCTCGCGCTCGGGCCGACCATCACGAGCATGGGCAGCGACACCCATGCCACCGGCCCGTTCGCGTTGCTGATGATGCTGCCCGGCATGGACGGTCTGCGCGTGCCAGCACGGTTCTGGATGGTCACTACCATCTGCCTCGGTGTGATTGCCGGCCTCGTCGTCGCGGAGCTGATCGACCGACGACGTCGCCTGGTGCGAATCGTCCTCACGACGGCTCTGGCGGTACTCGTACTGGCAGATGGATGGGTCAATCCGATGCCCACCGTGGCAGTGGAGCCGTCGCCATTCGCGCCGGCGACGCTTATGAACCGGGTCGTGCTGCGGCTGCCAGTGCGCGACGTCGTGGACATGGCCGCTACCTACCAAGCAGTCGTCGGCGGCTGGCGGTCGATCAATGGCTACAGCGGTTACGGACCGAATTACTACCCGGCGCTGACCTATGGCGTCGGCGCCGGCGATGGAACTGTCTTCCAGCCATTCCGCGACATGAGCGACGTCGACCTGCTGGTGTGGAACAAGGAAGGAGCGCTGCTGCAGTTCGTGGAACGGCAGCCTGGAGTGCAGCGTATCGCAGCCTTGAGCGAGCTGAGTCATTACCTGCTGCCGCGACGCGGCCAAGCGACCGAAGGGCGCAGCGCCGGAACTCGAATTCCCGTTGCCGCGGCGCATGGCTCCTGTCACGACGATGCGCTGCGGAAGGCTCTGGATCTCGATGCGGCCACAGTGTGGTCGTGCGGGCCGTCGGCGTTGGAGCAGAGCATCGAAATCGATCTCGGTCAGGAAGTGATGACGGGTGCGGTCGTCAACGGCCTGGGCAGGTTTGTCGATCAATTCGCGCGCGATTTCACCGTCGAAACGTCCACCGATCGCATCGAATGGGCACCCGCGTGGCGCGGAAGCCTCGCTGGACAGACGATTCGCGGCGGCTTCGATGATCCGAAATCGATTCGCATCGTCATTCCGTATTCGCCGCGCCTGACGAGATACATCCGCCTTCGTCATCCGCCAGCGCCCGATTATTACTGGGTGATCACCGAGCTGGAGGTGTGGTCGGCCAACACCGGCGTTCCCGACTGACGTGCGGTCACGCCAATCGTCATCCGCACGCACGGTTACTTTCGCCGTCGTCAGTTATGCGGTGATGACGATGGGAATGGGGCGCCATGTGCTGCGGCATCCGGCGACGACGGCTCTGCACGATGCGGGCGATCCGCTGCTGAACGCCGCGATCCTGCACTGGACGACCACTCACGTGCCACTCACAGACCAGTGGTGGCAGTTTCCAATCTACTACCCGACGCCCGATGTGATGACGTTCTCCGAACATCTCCTCGGGCTCAGTGTGATCGCGACACCGCTCGAGTGGATCACTCGCGATGCGCTGGTGAGCTACAACATCGTGGCGCTGCTCACGTATCCGCTCTGTGCGATGGCTATGTACGCGCTCGTGTGGCGCCTGACACGCAGCGGAGCTGCCGCATTCGTCGCCGGTCTGGCCTATGCGTTCGCTCCTTACCGCGTACCGCAGGCGCCGCATATCCAGATGCTGGCGACGTTCTGGGCACCACTGACGCTGCTGGGCCTGCACGCGTATGTCGAGACCCGACGGTCGCGCTGGCTCGTGCTGTTTGGCGCCGCGTGGGCGCTGCAAGCGGCCTCGAACGGCTACTACTTGTTCTTTTTCTCGGTGTTGGTTGGCCTCTGGGTGTTGTGGTTCGTTGTCGCTCGCGGCGACTGGCGGGCACTATGGCGCATCGCCCTGGCAGTAGTGGTTGCGGCGTTGTCACTCGCCCCTGTTCTTTACCGGTACCTGGTCGTCCATGCGCGGAACGGGTTCGCGCGCAACCTCGAGGAGATTCGGCTCTACAGCGCCGACGCCGCGGCAGTATTCTGTGCGTCCGATCTGCTGACGTTCTGGTCGCGGCTCCGAGTCGCCTGCAAGACGCCTGAAACGGAACTCTTTCCCGGAGTCGTGCTCGTCATCGTGTGTGTCGTCGGCACGCTTGTGGCGCTTCGCACACGCGCGGACGTCCATTCACAGCACGTGCCCGGAACGCGCGGGGACACGAAGGTGTCTTCTTTTTTCATGTGGGGGTCGCTTTCAGGCGGCCCACGGACGATTCGCTTCGTGCGCTGGCCGCTTCTGCTGATCGGCGTCGTCTACGTGGTGGTGGCCGTCAGCGTTAGCGTCGCGGGTCCATGGCGGTTCGTCCTCACAGGTATCCGCGTTTCGGCGTCCTCGCCCGGGCGGCCGCTCCTGATCGGGGTCGCGGCGCTGGTCATGGCGGCCGTGCTTTCGCGACATGTCCGCGCCTGTATTGCCCGCAACCCGGTGCTGTTCTTCTATCTCACTGCGGCGGCGCTGATGTGGGCTCTCGCGCTCGGGCCCATCCTGACGGTGATGGGCCAGTCGACCGGAATTCCTGGTCCATATGCCTTGCTCGCGCGCCTGCCGGGCATCGCCGAACTCCGAGTGCCCGCACGATTCTGGGGGCTGACAGTGCTCTCGATGTCGGTAATCGCGGGCATCACATCTCACCGGCTGTTGCACGCATGCAGAGAGGCGCGTCGATCCGCGGTGGTGATCCTGATCGCCGTGGGCCTGCTCGCCGACAGCTGGATTGGCGCGATGCCGGCAGTACCGATCCCCGAGGCGCCGACGACGCCAGTGTCGTTGGCCGACCGGGTCGTCATGACGCTGCCAGTGGGTGATGTGCTCGACGTTCCGGCAACGTACTACGCGGTCGTGGGTGGCTGGAAGTCGGTGAATGGGTACAGCGGCTACCATCCGAATTACTACTCGGCGCTGAACTACTCGGTGCGCTTCGAGGAGGACAGCGCGTTTCTGCCGTTTCAGGCGCGCAGCGACCTCGATGTGCTGGTCCCCATGCGCGCACCGCGGCTCATCGCGCTGGTCGAAAAGCAGCCGAATGTACGCGTGCTCGCGCGCCAGGGCAAGTGGGTTCATTACCGCCTACCGCGCCGCGGCCGTGTCGATGCCGGGCGAGCGGCAGGAGCCAGGCTGCCAATCGTTCATGTCGCCAGCGCCTGCGCAGCGGAGGCGATACCTCTCGCGGTGGACAACCACCCGGTGACGCGCTGGGTGTGTGGACCGACGGTGGAAGAACAGACGCTGGAAATCGATCTTGGTAACGAGACGACTGTTGGAGCGATCGTCAATGGCATCGGCCGTTATCACGATCAATTTCCGCCTGAGATGATCGTGGAGACGTCGACCGACCGCAGCACATGGAGCCCGGCATGGAGCGGCACGCTGGTCGCGCAGACGATTCGCGGTGGGATCGACAACCCCGACACGCTGCGCATCGTCATTCCCTTTTCGCCGCGCGTCGCTCGCTATGTGCGCCTGCGCCACCCCGCGGCACGCTCGGACTATTACTGGACGATCGCCGAGCTCGAGGTGTGGTCAGGGAACACCGGCGTGCCGTAGTCTGCGGCGAACAGACTGGACATCGCGGCTTGGACCGATGTTGCGGGCCCCGATCGCTATTGCCGCTTCGCGGTGAAGGTCCCTTGGGCGAGACCGCCGATATCGAGCTTCCCCTTCATCGTGTCGTTGCTCTCGATCGTGCCGGAGTACGAGACGTCGATGCCGTTGCCTTGCACCGCCGCGGCGAAGGTGAACGCAATCTCGCGTCCCTTAACCGTTCCAGTGAGATCAGCCTCGCCAAGGTTTGTCGACGAGTAGTGACCGGTCAGCTTCTCGCCCGACTGCGTGAAGGTAACCGTTGGCGTGCCGCCGCCGGCGGTTGTTTGGACCTCAAACGTCCATTTCCCCGTGACGTCGATCTTCGCTTGCGCTGAAGCGTGGGTCGACCCGACTACGAGGAGAAGCACGGCGATTGCGATCGCCGCTCCGCAACAAGTTTTGCGTGGCATGGCGCACCCTCCCGCTTGGCTCAAACCGGGAAGATTCTACTAAAGTCCACAATCGCGACGACGCCGTAGACGCGACGTTCAGGCGGAGCGGGCGATGGCTCGCCGACACGGCTCGCACCATCAACCACTGCGGGCTTGTGTTCGCGGCTGCTACCGGGCGTCCGACTCCTGGCAGTGACCACCCGCGCAGCGATTGTTCTCCTGACAAACGTATTCCAACAGACCGAGCTGATCCCAGTCTGGCCGCAGCGTCAAGTCGAAATCCTGGAACCAGGGGCGCGTAAAGATCTTGGGATCGTCGATGGTGATGCGGTAGTGAAGCTTGTTTCCCTCGCGGCTCAGATGCTCCGTCGTGCGCAGCGCGTCAGTGTGCCAGCGGCTCTTGGTCGGATCCGTGTAATGGTAGTCGTCCAGGATCCATGGTTTGAAGTTGACGGTCTCGATGACGAGCGTATCGCCCTCCCACTTGCCGACTGAATCGCCGTAGTAGGAAGGTTCGATGTCCTTCCGGTGCGGCCGGCCGTCGGTCGGGATGATACGAGCGGCGCGCTGGAGCTCCGGAATGATGACGATGTACTTGGGGTTCTGAACGATTTGTATGGGGAGGATGTAGAGCATTCCCGAAGGGAAACCTGCCGGCAGACAGACCGCTCGCGGTTCATCCACCCGTGCATCGCCCGTGCGCGGGTGGTAGAGCAGGCTTTCAGCGCCCGGCTTCACCGGCGCCATCTTATCGGCGTTGAAAATCAGATTGCCGCGCGGTCCCGTCGCGTTCACCGTGGCAGGCGGCGTGTAGATGCCGGAGAAGTCAGGCTTTCCATCCGGCATGCGGGGAATGTCTTGCGCCTGCGCCGCATTGCTCACGATGAGCGCGAGCGCTGCTGCCGCCGCCACCGTCCAGCGCTTGCTCATCGTCCGCCCTCCGACGCGGTGAACACGTCGGTGCCGTCGGCAAACGTGACGCGACGGGCGGACGCATTGTTCGAGCCGTCCCGGGCGCGCGAGCCCTCCACGTTCACCACTGCTCCGAGCTTCAACGCGTCTTTCGTGATGCCTCGGCGCATGAGCGCTCCCGGCGGCGCACCGGAGAAGCCCCAGGTGGTGATCTTGCCGCTCTCGTCCGCCACATCGACATAGAACCAGACGTGGGGGTTCTGCCACTCGACCTTCTTGAGCGTGCCGGTGATCTTCACCGGTTTGCTCGTGTCGTACTCCGCCGTCTCCGAATGGTGAGCACGTGCCGGCTGGCTGGCGACTACGAGGCTCGATCCCAGGAGCAGGACGGACAGGAGGCGACGCGTCATCGCAATACCTCTCGGGTTACGCTCTGGTGACTGTACGAGAGGCTTTTTGCACAAGTCAACGCCGCCGTCTGCGGATTCCGCTCGAGAGTTCACCGGCGGACTTCAGCGATCCGCCCTTTCGTCGATCCGCCGCGCGTCGATGTCCCCTTCGACGATGGTGAGGCGAACGTGCGTGATAGCTCCTTTCTGATCCTTCAGGAATGTGAGTGAACCGCCAAGTGCTGGCACCAGGAACGCGTTGTCCGACCTGGCCAGTGCCGGATGCCGTCCGTTGCCGCCTGACAGCTCGATCCCGAGCTGGTCGCCTTCAGCCGACACGCGAATCCTGCCGAGGGGCCCCGCGTTATAGGTACCCACATACGTTGCCAGCACGCTCGGCGACACCCTGACCTGGCGCGCCTGCTCATCCTCCAGTCGACCGACCAGACGGTGCTGATCCTTTTCGTTTTCGTTGCACACGTTCTCGAGCAACTCGGTATCGGGCACCAGATCGACATCAACGGCAATCGTCCATGGCTTCGCATACGTTTTCGGATCGTCGAAGGTCATCTCCAGCTGAATACGTCCGACGTTCACGCGGCGGAAACGCTCGGTGACGCGCAAGGCTTCGGTATGGGGATGGCCTACGAAATCGAGCCACGTGCGGTCGTTGAATCCCGCGCTTTCCACCACCAACGTGTCGCCATCCCAATAGCCGACCGAGTAGCCCATCCACGTCGGATTCGGATCCTTCGGCAACGGCCGTCCATCGAGGAAGACCTGACGCGTCGGCGTATCTTCATAGAGGATGAGGAGCAGTCCGGGCGTTTGCACGAACTTCACGGGGTCCATCCCGAACAGGCCGGCGCGCGGACCCGATGGCAGGCAATTGGTGTCCGGGCTGTCCTTCGCGAAATTCATCGCGCGTTTGGCATAGACGGCCTGCGCCCACGGCAACATCTCGACGTGCTGGTTGCCGAAGATGTTGAAGGAGTAGCCGAGGCCATTCAGGCGCCAGATACCGGAGAGATCCGGCGTGCCGTCAGAGGTTCGCGGTGTCGGCGCCGTGAGGTCGGGTTTCCCGTCCGCGGTCCGCGGTAATCCAGGCGTCGGATAGTTCAGCCACTGTGCCGCCAGGGGCGACGCCGACGACAGCGACAACAGCATTGCGATAAGCGTGTGTTTCATTGCAGTCCTCGTTTGGGCTTCTACACATCCTCAAACGCGACATCGGCACGAAATCACCGCAAGCGCGGCAAAGTGATCCACGCACCTCAGCATCCGCCGCCGAGCAACTGGGTGTGACCAAGCACTCGCCAGGGTTTTCCTCCGGACATATGGTCCCGCACTGCGTCACAGGGCGACGAGCCCGCAGAGCACTACGTCGCGGCCACGGCACTAGAAGACAAACCGCACTGCCAGCTGGACCTCCCGTGCATCGGTGGCCGTGTTGAAGATGCGACCAGCCGTTGGAATACGTCCACCCGTTTCGTCGAAGATGGCCTGACCGTCGGGATCGTTGAAAGGGATGTCGAAGTTGGCGCGATTCAGCAGGTTGAACACTTCGAACCGCAGTTGCAGGTTCGTTCCATTGGCCAGTCGCGTCGCCTTGATCAGCGAGAAGTCGACGACGGCGAGGCCGGGCCCCTCGAGGATGTTGCGACCCGCATTCCCACGATAGCCCGCGCCCGGAAAAGCGAACGCCGCCGGGTTGTACCAGAGCTCGGGCGTGCGACCACCGCTGGGTTCCGTGGAGACGCCGGGCACCACGTCCGGGCGATTCACGTTGTCAGTGCTTCCGTCGCGGTCTGAGTCGCCCGGGATGATGGGTGAGAACGGCACTCCACTGGCGAGTGTCACGACCGTGCTCACCTGCCATCCCTCCGCCGCGCGCGAGCCGCGGAAGGGCAGCTCGTACGACGCGTTGATCACCGCGTTGTGGCGCACGTCGTAATCCGATCGTCCCCAATCGCGATCGAGGTTATACGGATCGAAGGTGCGCGACTGGCCGTTCCTGAACTCCTGGCGTCCGCCTGATCCCGAGCGGTTGTCCATCGAGTGGCCGTAGGTATAAGCCGCCTGGAACGCGACGCCGTGCGACTGCCGCTTCTGCCAGCCGATGCTGAGGCCGTTGTATTCGGAGTGAAACCCCTGCATGGTCATGCGGATCGTGCCGAAGTTCGGGTTGCGTCGCGGAGAGCCGGCCGGGAAGAACTCCCGGCCGTCGACGATCTGTGGAACGGCGATGTTCACGTCGCCCGATCCCAGCAGGTCCGTGCCGCGTGACCCCATGTAGCTGACGCTGATCGCGCTGTCCCAGCGCAGCTCCTGCTGCAGGCCGACGTTGTATTGCGTCGTATAGGTCTTATCGAGGTCGTATTGCATCGCCTCGTTCTCGGGTACTCCGCTCGAGCCGACGGCGGCGAGGTTGATCGGCAGCGCCGGCCTGGTGATCACGGCACGATCGGCAAAGGGCACCGCGCGGAAGATCGGCGACCGATACTGATAGAACAACGGCTCTTCGTAAAAGATGCCGAAGCCGGCGCGCACGGCTGTACTGCCGCGCCCGCCCACGTTCCATGCCAGGCCAAGCCGCGGCGCGAACTGCGTCTTGGTGGGATTGAGGAACAGCGGGTCACCGACGACCACGGCCGGATCGAGGATGTTCCGCAGATTCGACACCTTGCCGTCGCGCTCTTTCGGCGTCGTGACGAACTCGTACCGGACGCCTGCGTTCACCGTCAGTTCGCTCGACACCTTCACGTCGTCCTGCAGCCACGCGCCGACGAGATGCTGCCGGTAGTGCCGCTCGAAATCGGAGCCGGGCCTGGAAATTTCGAACTGCTGCGTCACGCCGCTCAGGAAATCAGAGATGCTGCGGAAGCGCAGGCGTCCGCGCGTGCGGCTCTCCGACGTGCCGTCGTAGCGGAAGTACTGCCAGTCGATCCCGGTCTTCATCGCGTGCCGGCCTTTGACGACGAAGAGCTGATCGGTGAACTGGTAAAGGTCCTGCCCGAACTTCTTCGGGTTCGTGCGATCGGTTCCGATCTCGGTCAGGCCGGTCACCGCCAGCTCGCCGAACATCTGACCCGGCACGAAGGCGATATCCGAGCGTGGGTTCAGCGGGTTGACGTCTTCGCGCGGGCTCGAGCGATTGAGTCCAGCGCGGGCTTCGTTCACCAGGCTCGCCGAAAAGATGTTCCGCTGCTCGACCGTGACGACGTGCTTGGTGTTGTGCGTTTGATTCGGCCACTCCGGGTAGTTCACCGGCTCGTCGCGCTGCGACCCGTCGTACAGATACCGGCCGAAGATCGAGCTGTTTCCCGAGAACGTGTGATCGGCGCGGAACATCGTGAAGTCCTGGACCGATTCGCGGTTCAACACGCCGCGATATTCGGCCACGCCGGTCGGCGCGCCGCTGGCGTCGACAATGCGATTGCCGTTGGCCACAGGGAACAGCGAGAGGTACGGCTGGATGGTCGACGGAATCGCGATCGGCGCCCGCCCTGGCAGCAGGCCGCGACGCGCGTCATCGTCCAGGACCGTGACGACCTGTGTGACACCCTTCTGCTCGCGCAGCCCCTCGTAGCTGGCGAAGAAGAACGTCTTGTTGCGCACGATCGGACCGCCGAGGGAGCCGCCAAACTGATTGCGCCGGAAATCAGGTTTTTCGCTGTCGAAGAAGTTTTTCGAGTCGAGCCGGTCGTCGCGGAAGAATTCGAAAATCGAGCCGTTGAATTCGTTGGTCCCCGACTTGGTGACCACGTTGAAGATGCCGCCTCCGGCGCGGCCGTACTCCGCGCTCATCGCGTTGGTGACGACGCGGAACTCCTTGATCGTTTCGACGCCGGTCATGACGCCGTTGGCGCTGGCCGGTGTGTTGTTGAGCGCGTCGTTATACGCCGTGCCGTCGAGCGTGAACAGGTTCTGGCTCGGGCGTGCGCCGGCGACCGAGATCTTGATTCCCTGGCCGACGTTGGATCCGTTCACGCTGCTGCGGCTCAGGACTACGCCCGGCTGCAAGAGCGCGAGCTGCGAGAAGTCGCGGCCGTTGAGCGGCAGCGATCCGAGCTGCTCGGCGTTGACGACGTGCGAGATGGTGCCGGTGGTGGTTTCGACCAGCGGCGCCGCGGCGTCGACTCTGATCGACTCGGTCAGATTGCCGACCGCCATCTGCATGTTGATGACCGCCTCCTGGCCGACCGTCAGCGTGATGCCCGATCGCACCACCGTCTGAAAGCCGGAGAGCTGCGCCGTCACTTCGTAGCGGCCGGGCGGCAACAATGGCGCGCGGTAGCGGCCGCCTTCGTCTGACGTGATCGTCCGCGCCTGCGAGGTGTCGATGTTTCTCACGCTGATGGTGACGCCCGGCAGCACGCTGCCCGACGTGTCGGTCAGCGTGCCGAGGAGAGTGGCTGTGGTGTCCTGCGACCAGGCCACCGAAGCCGTGAGCAGCACGAGCGCAACCGCGAAACACCGCACTGGCGTTTTGATCATCGTTTGTCTCCTCTTTGGGTTGCTACGTTGCCAGGTAACCGGGTCGCTTCGCTCCCGGCCGCCGAAGGCGGCCCCTTACGTTTTCGCGTAGCGACCTATCCACGTAGCTCCCCAGCTATCTAGTCCCAGAGCTCGCCTGGTGCGCCACGAAGGCGCGGAGATCCCGTGGATGAAAGATCCACCTGAGTAATTGTCGGTTCGTCTCAGTAGCATCCTGCACGGCGGG